>OLPD01000664.1_pt1 | contig 23009 bp, 26 predicted proteins | sample 1672111 | NCBI WGS metagenome assembly OLPD01 (sample SAMEA3136646, study PRJEB25190) | human gut metagenome
GCGATTCCCTTGTCTGTCATAACAGTCTGAACATCTGCAAAGTCCAGGTTGATCAAGGATGGTACATTGATCAGGTCTGTGATACCCTGAATACCCTGCTGTAACACCTCATCAGCCTTCTTAAGTGCTTCCGGCATAGTTGTACGTCTATCAACAACCTCAAGAAGCTTATCATTTGGAATGACGATCAGTGTGTCTACACTTTCTTTTAATTTTTCAATTCCTGCAAGAGCATTGTTCATACGTGTCTTGGACTCAAAACGGAACGGTTTTGTTACAACTCCGACTGTCAGGGAACCCTGTTCCTTGGCAATACGTGCTACAACCGGTGTAGCTCCTGTTCCTGTTCCGCCACCCATACCACAGGTAACGAAGACCATGTCTGCTCCTTTTAATGCTGCTGCAATCTCTTCGGAACTTTCCTCTGCAGCTTTCTCACCAATCTCCGGTCTTGCTCCCGCACCAAGACCTTTGGTAATCTTATCTCCGATCTGTAAAAGTGTCGGAGCCTTACTTAACTGAAGTGCCTGTTTATCTGTATTAATTGCAATAAATTCCACACCGGCAATCTGCTCGTCGATCATTCGGTTCACAGCGTTGTTACCGCCACCGCCGACTCCTACAACTATGATCTTAGCCGCTGCTTCTGACTCGTTGGTTTTAATTTCTAGCAAGGGTTTCTCCTCCTTTGTTATCCTTATTATACATTATACACCCATATATATTTCTATAATATAGACTTTTGTCCAAAATATCAATAGAATTTCATGACTTTTTCAATTTTTTTTGTTTTATCCTGCATCTTCCGGAAAAACTCCAATATCAAAAGTCGCTGTGTCACTCTCATCAGAAAAATTTTCCAGATGAAGCGTTCCTTCTTTTCCTTCCAGCTTTTCAAGAATCTTAGGAATCTGCGCAACTTTCACGGAAGTGACATCATTTCCAAGGCTCACACATACATTCCCGATGTACACATAAATTCTGTCAGAACGACACATAATCTTTGTGACAGACAACTCGTACTTTTTCATCTCTCTGGTAGCTTCCAGTATCTCCTGATAGATAATCGAACTTTTCTTTTTCAATTTGTGGTAAAGCTTAAGTTCATCCGGATCCATACCGTCTACAAGCGGAATTCCATCTACCGGTGCTTCCTCTACATCTACGACCATACCATCCTGGTCAAAATAGTAATACTTTCCATCTGAATCCATTACATATCCGATTCTTTCCTTCTCCTGAACTATAATCTTAAGCGTCCACGGATTTTTAAGGCTTACCTTAATACTTTCAAAACAGTCCGGCTGTTTTCCATAACCGAGTTTATATTTTGCAAGCACATACAGCCCATTGACCGAATATTTATCGTTCTGAACAGATTTTACAATTTCTTCTGTACTGCAATAATCATTTCCCTTCACTTCTACTTTCTGGACATGAAACAAAATAAAAATTCCAAGTACAAGAATTAAAAAGGCAAAGAGCAATACAAAAAAAGCATAAACTCTATGTTTTCGTTTTTTCTTCTTTTTTTTCTTTTTCGGACGTCTTTCTGCATGATCTTGATAGTCGTCCAGGTATTCTTCCCTTTTCATTCACCCCTGCTCCTTATTCTGTAATCTCCTCTTCACAGTAACTTCCATTTTTCGAGACGCTTAGTACAAGCCCCATTTCTACCAGTAAAAATACAACTGAAGTTCCGCCATAACTAATGAATGGCAACGTAATTCCAGTATTGGGGATCGTATTGGTCACGACCGCAATATTTAAGATGACCTGAATCATCATATGTGCCATTGCCCCGGAAGCAATCAATGCTCCAAACAGATCTTTTGCCTGCGTTGCAATGACAAAAAAACGCCAGATCAGAAGCAGAAAAAGCATCAGAATAAAACACGCGCCAAATAATCCAAGTTCTTCACAAATGATGGAAAAAATCATATCATTTTGGGCTTCCGGTACAAAGCCAAGCTTTTGAATACTCTGTCCCAGCCCTCTTCCAAATAATCCTCCACTCCCAATTGCATACAATCCCTGCAGAGTCTGATATCCCTTTTCATAAGCTTCCGGATTCTTCCAGACTGCAAGCCGTTCCAGCCGGTAGCTCTCCAAAGCAAGAAAGATTCCCATAAATCCTGCCCCGGCAGCTCCCAGAAAAATAAACTGCCCGTACTTTGGACTCGCCACAAAAACCAAAACGACTGCTATACTCAGAATAATGATTGCTGTGCTCAAGTTACTGGCTCCGACCAATCCTACTACCGGCAGCACGACCATCATGACTTTTATCAATGTCCGCATACGGTACATTTTTTTCACATTGCTTGTGACGTAAGAAGCCAGAAATAAAATAACCGCAACCTTTGCAAATTCCGATGGTTGAAATGACAGTGGACCAAGTGCAAGCCAGCGCTTGGAACCATTATACTCCCTGCCCACAAATATGACAGCAATCGACAGAAGCAGCGCCACAAGGTAACAAAGCCACGCTATGTTCTTCAATCTGTGATAATCAAGCTGTGCAGTAAAAAACATTGCCAGAAAACCAAGACCAGTCGCAAATACCTGCTTTTTCAGATAATAGGAACTGTCACAGAATTTCACTTCTCCATTATACGCACTTGTACTATACAGAATGATAAGACCTGACAGCACCAGAATTCCCAGTACTGTCAGGAGCGTATAATCGTATCTGCCTCTTGCTGCCATACGTGTCAATCCATTCGCACTCCTTATAAGGAATTTACAATCTCTTTAAATTTATCTCCACGTACTTCATAATTCGGGAACATGCCCCAGCTTGCACACGCCGGAGACAGAAGCACTGCATCTCCCGGCTCTGCCATCTCCACTGCAAGATTCATAGCTTCTTCAAATGTGTCCACATACACATAATCATGAAAATCACATTTTTCACAGTCTCTCGCAATCTTTTCTTTTGTCGCACCCATCAGGATCAGTTTCTTGACTTTTCCATCAAAACTGTTAATCCACTCTGTATACTCGGAATCCTTGTCGTATCCCCCGCCTAACAGGATTGTCGGCCGGCGCATTGCCTGAATTGCCTTAATTGCGGCATCCGGATTCGTTCCTTTAGAATCATTGTAATAAACAACTCCGTTTTTCTCAGCCACATATTCTATACGATGTGCGACTCCTTTAAATGCAAGAATTGCCTTCCTGATTGTCTCCATCGGAACGCCATAAACAGCTGCCATGCATACAGCTGCCATAACATTTTCATAATTGTGCGTTCCTAAAATCTGAAGTTCGTCAACATGGCAGACTTCGACTTCATCCGGATTCTTGTAAATAATTTTATCGTTATCTAGATAAATACCTTTTTCCAGCTTATGCTGACTGCTGAAGAACAGAACATGACACTTTAATGTCTCTGCGAATTTACGCATAACCGGCTCTTCATAGTTCAGAACACAATAATCGTCTTCTGTCTGATTTCTTGCAATGTTCTCCTTAGCAGCAATATAAGCTTCCATCGTATGATGTCGGTTCAAATGATCCGGTGTATAATTCAGGATCGCACTTACATTTGGGCGGAATGACACGATACTCTCTAGCTGAAAACTACTCATCTCTGCCACGGCAATAGAATGCTCTGTCATAAGATCTGCTGCAACAGTATACGGATTCCCGATATTTCCAACTACGAACACATCATCCTGGTAAGCCTTCATGATCTCACCGAGAAGTGTTGTTGTTGTCGTCTTGCCATTCGTTCCGGTAATTGCAAGTACGTCTCCCTTACCAAATGTATATGCAAGTTCCACTTCTCCGATAACCGGAATCTCTTTTTCTTTCATCTTTAAAATAATCGGAAGATCTGTCGGTACACCCGGACTTAAGATCACCAGATCCAGCGTATTTGGGAGTTCCTCTGGAAAAGCACCGATTATGATCCGGGCTTTGCTTCCTTCCTGAAGCTTTGCGCGCACGTCTGCTTCAGTCAGTTTTTCATTTCCGTCATAGAGCACCACATCCGCTCCATTCTCTTCCAGTAATTTCACTGCCCCGATTCCACTGATTCCAGAACCGAATACCAGCACTTTCTTTCCTGCTACTACCATTTTATCTTCCTCCTGCATTCATACCCAATCTCACGATTCGGTATTTTCATATTTTCTCTCTACTTCACGTAATGCCTCGGCTTCGTGCTTCGGGCTTTTGAGATTTGGCATCATTACATGGCCATCAGTGCGATCAGGCACAGAAGTGCTGTAATAATGGAAAATACAGCGACGACTCTTGTTTCTGACCAGCCACATAATTCAAAATGATGATGAATCGGAGCCATTTTGAAAAATCTCTTTCCACCTGTCTTTTTAAAGTAAGTTACCTGAATCATAACAGATAATACTTCTACCAGATAAATGAGTCCGACAATCACAATAAAAATCGGCATCTGGAGCATATAAGCTGCGGACGCAACAAAACCGCCCAGTGCCAGAGATCCTGTATCTCCCATAAACACACTTGCCGGATACACATTAAACAATAAAAACCCAAGCAATGCACCTACAACTGCACATGTAATCGGCTCAATTCCACTCTTTGTTCCAACTGCAACAACTGTAAAAAATGTTGCTACCAGAACAGTCACGCTTGAAGCAAGACCATCCAGACCATCTGTAAAATTTGTTCCGTTAACAGTACCAATCACGACAAAGAACATCAAAGGAATCGCAAGCCAGCCGATATCCAGATACTTTCCACCAGAGAACGGAATCAGCATTGCAAGAGAAACTCCACTGTACTTTACCATATAAAACGCAAAAATTGCTGTCACTACAATCTGAAGTGCCATTTTCTGTTTTGGATATAAACCATCAGAACGTTTCATAACAACTTTCAGATAATCGTCTAAAAATCCAATCAGACCGAATCCAAGTGTCAGAAACAAGATTGGGATAATCTTCGGATAGTCTTTAATATAAAATACGGATGTGATCACAACACTAAGCAGGATCATAACTCCTCCCATAGTCGGAGTTCCTGCTTTTTTCAAATGAGACTTCACACCATCCTCGCGTTCTGTCTGATCCATTTTCAGTCTTCTCAGCACCGGAATGATCAAAGGCCCCATAACCGCACTCAGTGCAAATGCAATAATCACCGGTAAAAATATCGTATAATCCATAACACACCTCTTCATTTCTTTTGTTCATTTTGCTTTAGTTAGTATACTGCATTTCGACGTCTTTTTCAATGCCAAGATACGGGAATATGTTGTCAAATATATCCCGTATCACCGGAGCTGCGATGGTCCCCCCGTAGTATACACCCTGTGGGTTATAAATAACACACATGCCGAGAATCTGCGGATTGTCAGCCGGTGCAAACCCTATAAAAGAAGAAATATACTTATTCGCACTTCTTGGAAGTGTCTGAGACGTAGCTGTCTTTCCACCAATATGGTATCCTTCGATCTTTGCATTTTTCCCAGATCCCTCTGACACAACACTTTCCAGCAATGCCTGCATCGTCCTGGAAGTTTCTTCCGACACGATTTGCTTTCCATCGTCATATTTTAATTCCCGCACTGTCTCTTTATCTTTGTCCAGTATCCGGACTCCAAAATGTGGTGTCACGCGCTTTCCGCCATTGACCAGAGCACTCACAGTCGCTGCCATCTGAATCGGTGTCACTTGAAAGGACTGACCGAAACTCATGGTCGCAAGCTCCACCTGACCAATATTTTCTTCCTTATGCATAATCGTTGCTGCTTCCCCCGGAAGATCTACTCCCGTCTTTCCAAGAAGCCCGAACTGTTCAAAATAATCACAGAATCGTCCTGTTCCCAATCTCAGTCCAATGTCAATAAATACCGGATTACAGGAATTCTGTATCCCTTGTACAAATGTTTCAGCTCCATGTCCCCCTACTTTGTGACACCGGATTTTCCGGTCTTCCACGATCCGGTAGCCCGGACAGGAAAATGTATCTGAAAGAGATACCACCCTTTCTTCCAGACAGGCTGACGCCGTAATAATTTTAAAAGTGGAACCCGGCTCATATGTATCATTGATGCATCCATTTCTCCACATCTGATTCAAAGCTTCTTTTGATTTCTCTGAAATTTTCTGATCCTGATTCAACGTAAATGGTTCATTCAGATCAAATTCCGGTACATTTACCATGGCAAGGATTTCTCCGTTTTGTGGATTCATAAGAAGAATCGCAACCTTATCCGCCTGTTTTTCTTCCATGACTTTTTCTGCCATCTGTTGGGCGTACATCTGAATATTATAGTCCATACTGATTTGAAGCGTCTTGCCTGCCACCGGTTCTACCCGGTCTTCAGCTACACCCTCCAATTCAATACCTCTTGCATCTGTCGTTGTCAGAATCCTGCCGTTACTCCCCTTTAGGTAATCTTCGTATCTAACTTCCAGTCCGATGATTCCCTGATTATCACCACCGGTAAATCCAATCACCTTCGAAGCAAGCTCATTATACGGATAGTACCGTTTAAAATCTTCATCCACTTTCACTCCGGCAAGTTCCATTTCCCGTATCTTATCCCCTGTCTCCTTATCAACATTCGTCTTAATCCGTTCCATGGAAGACACCTTCTTCACCCGCTTTCTAACTTCCGCTTCCTCCATGCCCAGACATTTGCTCAGTTTTTTTATCACCACCTCTGGTTCCTTAATCTGGCTATGTATGACCGAAATTGTACACACCGTCCGGTTTGTTGCCAGCACTGTACCATTCGTATCGATAATTTCTCCTCTGGCTGCCTTAATCTTTCGTTCCCGCTCGTGAAGATCTTCCGCCTTTTTCTGATAATACTCCGCATCAAAAACCATCAGATAGACCATTCGTCCTATCAGACCCAAAATCATCAAAAGTGCCGCCAAAAACACAATCATAATTTTCCTTTTATTATATGTTTTATTTCTCAATACAAAAAACCTCAGAAGCGCTGTTTTTATCAATTTATTAGGACACTTCCGAGGTTATTCATTTTCATATTTAATTTTTCCTGTTAATTTTCAAATATATCTATTCTCCGTCACCGGACTCTGTTGCCATGTCATCTGGTGTATCACCACTGCTGTCACTGCTCGCACTGCTATCAGATGATTTTGCATCTGCTGCCTTAGCATCTGCAGATTTTTCTACTCCGAGATACGGGAATATCTCTGTCATAATCTGAGATGCCATTGTCGTTGCCAGTTTACTATTTGCCTGATTATCCACATTTGGCTCGTCAATCACAACGTAGACCATGACCTGTGGATTTTCCTGTGGTGCATATCCAATAAAAGAGACCAGATACTTCCCATTTCCTCTTGGCAGTTTTTCCGCAGTTCCAGTCTTACCTCCAACGTCATAACCTTCTACTGCCGCAGTCTTAGCTGTTCCTTCTTCCACAACTCCAAGCATATAATCTTTGATAATATCACTTGTCTCCTTAGAAATGGTATGTCTTACAAGAACCGGATCTTTATTTTCTGTCACATTTCCATTTTCATCCTGAATCTGCTTTACCACATGTGGCTCATAGTAATTTCCGCCGTTGATCAGTGAACAAAACGATGCTGCAAGCTGAGTCATTGTAACATTAAAGTTCTGTCCAAACGCGTTGGTAGCCAGCGTAGAGGAATCCATATCCTCTAGTGAGTATAAAAGTCCTGCTGCTTCTCCCGGAAGATCAATTCCAGTAGACTGTCCAAATCCAAACAACTGCTGATATCTTACAAACTGCTCTTTTCCTATTGCTGAACCGATCTGCATCAGTGCAACATTACAGGAATTTTCCAAAGCTACTTTTAATGACTGTGTTCCATGTCCATCACGGTTACTACAGTGAATATCATGGTCTCCTACGTGAAGAACACCATTGCAGACATAACTTTCATCTCCGGTCAGCACTCCAAGATCCAGACCTTCCGATATGGTAAACGGTTTAAATGTGGAACCTGGCTCATATCCACTGCTGATGCAGAAATTATTCCAAAGTGAATTCAGTTCTTTGACTTTCTCCTCATCAGACAGTGCTGCCAGTTCTTCTTCTGTGTGTAGTTTTGTCAGATCACGTGGATTGTTGAGATCATAATTCGGATAAGATGCCTCCGCAAGAATCTCTCCATTTTGCGGATTCATAACCATAACTGCCGTATTCTTACTTCCAAGTGTCGTACCGGAACGGTTCTCCTCGTTGAACTGTGTAATATATTTTTCCACTACACTCTGTACCTGAAGATCAATTGTTGACACAACCGTATCTCCGTTCTGGGCTTCCTTCACTGTCTTTTCATAGGATGAATCTTCGCTCAGATATCCATATTCTCTGCCATCTGTACCATTTAAAATAGAATTATAAGAAGCCTCGATTCCATTACTTCCCACATTTCCAGACACGGTAAAGCCAATCACATCACTGGCCAGTGTATTATACGGATATGTTCTCACATAATCCTCTTCCAGCCAGATTCCATTGACATTCGGATAATTCTCATCATCCTCATCTATCTTTTCGAACTCCTGAGCTTTTTCATAACTGACACCCTTTCTCATAATCAGATAACGGCTGTTCGGATTCTCCTCCACTTGATCTTCCACGTCACTTTTATCAAGTCCAAAACAGTCTGCCAACACCTGAATTGTCGGGTCAACATATTTTTCATCACTGTTCATGACCTTTGCATCCAGAATCACATTGTATACCCGCTGGCTTGTTGCAAGCTTCGTGCCATTCCGGTCTACAATATCACCTCGTTTAAATGGAATCGTTCTACTCTGATACTGTTGCTGATCCAGCACGATTTTAGAATATTTATCCCCGTTAAAAGCATTGATATAAGTAATTCTTCCTACCAATAAAGCAAAAGCCAGTACAATCCCCGCGAAGAGTAATACTAGCTTTTTTTGCATAAGTTTTGTAAATTTTTTTCGAAATTTGTTTTTTCTTGGTCTTCTTGCCATTCTATCACCTATTTCGCATTCTTATCAGACTGGGCAAGTACTCCATCCTCCGGAATTCCTTCGTATTGCTTCACATAATCTCCAGAAGGGCTTTCATATTCAATCACCTGATCAGAAGTCGCATATACCATACCAAGTTCATTCATAGCTTTCTCTCGGATTTCATCTAAATTTACAGAATCCATCACTGAATTATACTTCGTATTGTTCTGCTCCTTCAAATCTGCAAGCTCCTTCTGCAAGGAACTTACTTCTTTTGAATGACTTGTAATTCTTGACTGCATCTGCACATAATTCACGCACAGGATCAGTGCAAATATTGCTGCCACCGCAAGAAATGTTACATAAGCACGGTTCATAGCCAGAGCCTTTTTTCGATTTTGGCTGACCCGTCTGCTTACATTCTTCTTTCTCTTTGGAGCACTCGTTCGTCTCTGTGGCTCATATGACGGCTTTGTCACAACATTGCCATACACATACTGTCCCTGTCTGTTCACTCTATTCTTTTGTGTATGCACGGTTCTTCCCGCTGCCATAATACTCACCTCAATTATCTATCCGCCGATTTTAGCAATGTTCAAAAATACGAAGCTTCGCACTCTTAGATCTGCTGTTGTACTCAAGTTCCTCTTCACTTGGCAGAATCGGCTTCTTTGTTATAATACTCCCTTTTGATTTTTTCCCACATACACAAACCGGAAAGTCCGGTGGACAGGTACATGGATTTTCATTCTTTCGGAACGCACTCTTCACAATACGGTCCTCCAACGAATGAAATGTAATAATGCATAATCTCCCACCCGGATTCAGCAGATCGATCATATCGTCCAGCGAATCGCGCAACACATCAAGTTCTCTGTTCAACTCGATGCGTATTGCCTGAAACGTCCTCTTTGCAGGATGTCCAGACTTTTTCTGAAACTTCATAGGAATTGATGCACGGATAATCTCCGACAATTCCGCTGTCGTCTCTACAGGCTTCACCGCGCGAGCCTGCACAATGTGCTTGGCTATGTTCTTCGCGAACTTGTCCTCCCCGTAATCGCGAATCACTCGGTAAAGATCTGCTTCTGTGTAGTCATTGACGATGTCTCTGGCCGTCATCTTCTGACGTGTATCCATTCTCATATCCAGAGGTGCATCTTCCCGATAGGAGAATCCCCGTTCTGCCGTATCAAGCTGATATGATGATACGCCCAGATCAAGCACGATCCCATCTACTTTGTCAATTCCCAGTTCATGGAGCTTTGACTTCATATCACAATAGTTGCTCCGGACTATTGTAACCTTCTCCCCGAAGTCTTTTAATCGGGCACTTGCAGCCTCGATTGCTGCAGCGTCCTGGTCTATTCCTACAATACTCCCCTTTTCTCCGAGACGTCTGCACACTTCGTATGCATGTCCGCCTCCACCGAGCGTTCCATCTACATAGATTCCGTCCGGCTTAATGTTCAGTCCGTCAATTGTCTCATTTAGTAATACTGATTTGTGTTTGAATTCCATATCTTCTCCCTCTAGATACTGAACCCGCTTGCTTCCATATCCGATGCAATCTCTTCAATGTTAAGCTCCACTTCAGCATTCTTTTCATCCCATCTGGCCTTGTCCCATATCTCGGCACGCTTCCCCATACCGACAAACACAACTTCCTTATCAAGTTTTGCATAGGTTCTGAGCACAGAAGGAATCAGAGTACGACCTTGTTTATCAAGTTCGCCGTCTGCTGCGCTTCCCTGAAAGAAATAGGCAAAAGCGCGGGCTTTCTTATCTGTAGTGGTTGGTAATGCATTGAGTTTCTTTTCGAAGTCGTTCCATTCATCTTCCGGATATACATAAAGGCAATTTTCCATTCCTTTTGTTATGACGAAATTCTCCCCTAGATCGTCACGAAACTTTGCAGGAATGATCAATCTTCCCTTTGCGTCAATATTATGACTGTACTCTCCTTTCAACATGAAACTCACCTTCTCTCCCATGGCGGATATTTTCTCCACATCTCCACCACTTTGTACCACTCATCACCACTTTCTACCACTTGAAACCATTGTAAAACACTTTTCCACCTATTTCAAGCACTTTTTCCTGTTTTGTACAAAAAAAGAGAACCGAATTTCTTCAGTTCTCTTTTTTATCTTCTAATATGCAATTTCAATTCTTATCTGTATACTCTCTATCTGTTACTCAGCTGTTGTTGCTGCACTGGCAATCTCCTGATTAAATGTATCTACAGACTGATAATTCACTTCCGCTTCTTTCACCGGTCTGCTGGACTCATACATATTGTAAGCAGAATATCCAATCCACACAACAAGCGCTGCTGCTACAACTGCCACCGCACACTTGCGAAGTCTGTTGGCAATCTTCTCCTTGCGCATGACTTTCTTTCTGTTTGCTTTTTCTTCTTTATATCTATCCACTTTCGCCTGGCTCATAATTCAAATGCTCCTTGTCTATGTTCGCTTTTCATATTGTAGCACATCCCACGCATTTGCACAACCAGATTTTACTATCAAAGCCTGAGCCCTACGAATCCTACACAACTACAATGATACCGCCGTCGTTAGCATACATACTACTGATCCCCGCCGTATCCAAAACAATCACATCTTTAAATGTTGCATGTTTCACCAACAGCTCTTTAAACGCTTCTGCACGTTCCGGGCAGTTACAATGGGAAATTGCAAGTATCTTATTCTGCGGATCTGACAGCTCAGCCAGCACACTTTCTGCCATCTTGCCAAGGGATTTTTTCATGCCACGCCCCTGCCCGATCTGATAAATTGTCCCTTCCGGAGTAGCTCCCATGACCGGCTTAATATTCAGAGCTGTCGCAACAAGCGCCTTAATTCCTGTCAATCTCCCGTTCTTTCTCAATGTGTCCAGTGTCTCCAGCACAAAATATGTATGCTGGGATTCGATGTATGCTTCCACCGTCTCTATGACCTGTTCATATGTCATACCCTGCTCCTCGCATTCACGAATCTTCAACGCAATCAACGTCTCTCCAATCGATGCAGAACACGAATTAAAAACATGGATATTCTTCTCGCCGTGCTCCTCATGATACAGATTCATGCCAAGAACTGCGCTGTTATAAGAACCACTCAGTTCTGCTGACAATGTCACTGCGTACACCCGATCCACATCACAGTCATACTTTTCCATATATTTTTCCGGTGATGGACAAGAAGACTTGGGACATTCTGCTGCTTCTGCCACGTATTGCAAGAACTGCTTCTGGTCAAATGTCTCATCATCTACAATATGGTGTCCCCCTACTTCTATTGTCAATGACGCTGTCTCAAAAATACCGGAAGCTTTCATCTCCGGTGTTAATTCTCCACAACTATCCACAATCACTTTATAACTCATACTTGCCTCCCGACTTAGTATCTTATCTATATCTCAAAGACACGTGTTCATTTCTATTATATGTAGTTTCTAATACTACATTAGTAATATAGCACATTTATAATAGAAAGAAAAGAAATATTTATATTTTAATTTTTCTTGATACTCCAAGAGCTATTCCCATTTCTGCCATCAGGAAGAGAACCGACGTACCTCCATAACTGATAAACGGTAATGTAATTCCTGTATTGGGAATAACATTAGTCACAACCGCTACATTTAATATGACCTGAAGTGCAATATGAGCAAAAATTCCGGTTACAATCATATAACCATACACATCTGGCGCATTTTGGGCAATAAACAACAGTCTGTATAAAAGCAATCCAAAAATCACAAGGATCATAATAACACCAAACACTCCCAGTTCCTCACAGATTGCTGACAAAATCATGTCATTTTGCACCTCTGGAATAATCATTTTCTGAGCACTGTTTCCTAACCCTTTTCCAAAGAATCCGCCAGAACCGATTGCGTACAGTCCCTGCAAAGTCTGATAACTTCCGTCTGAAGCATATTTTTCCGGGTGTAGCCATGCAATGACACGGCGAAGTCGGAAGCTTGTACTTGTCTCAAGAGTCTTTGACAAAATAAACACTCCGGCTGATACCACTACCACCCCGGCTCCAACAAGCATCAGAAACGGTTTCGTCTTTGGATGCATAACAAAAATAAGAATACATGTAATTCCAAGTACAATCATACCTGTACTTAGGTTATCTGTCAGAATATATACGCACGCGGCATTGAATCCACCCCAGGCCAGTATCTTCAAAATACCATTCAGAGTCTTTGCCTCTTTTCCAAGTTCAATAATCACTACCGGTATAAACAAAATTACTGCGATTTTTGCAATCTCTGCCGGCTGTAACTGCTGATTTCCCGGAAGCCTTAACCACCTTCTCGCTCCATTGACCGTCTTTCCGAGCGGCGTCTTAACTAACGCCATCAGAAAGATTGAAAACCAATACAACGGTTTCGCCAATTTAATATAGTAATGATAATCTATTGTTGATACGATTATCATTCCCAAAAAACCAACCACACAGAAAATCAACTGGCGCTTTAAATAGAACATACTGTCCCCTTGTTTTATCAGGGCACTGTAAGAACTGGTACTAAATAGCATTACCAATCCAAAACAAATCAAAAAAATCAGAACAGCCAGCATACTGTAGTCAAAATACTGGTCTGTACTCTTAACATTCCTTGTATTTCTTTTTTTCTTTTTTCTTTCTGTCATTTTTTATACTCTCCAATCGTTTCTATTATAACGGGACACGCTTTCAAAAACAACAGATAATTCATGAGTACAGTAAATTCACAGTTTTTCAGATTGAAACATAATATGATAGTGCAATCAATTATGAAAGGAATATGGAAAATGCAAAATTACCGTTATCGCTCATCAGGAAATCCCAGAGGTTGTATGAGACAGCCAGATTCCAGACGAGACAATACGAAATCAGATACTTTCTGTGATATGCCATATCAAGATCCTTGCAACATACCTTGTCAGGATCCCTGTAACACGCCTTACCAGGATTCCTGCAGTACGCCTCATCGGCAAATGAATAATCAAGAATTATGTGCAGGTATAGCATTAGACCAAATGCCTGTGACTATGGCTTATGTACCGTGGACGAAATGGCGGAATATTTATGAGGCTGAAAAAGGATTACGAAGAGGAACCATTTTTCAGGATCTGGATAAACCTTTCCGTGGAATAGGAGGTTGTCAAAATGGCAGATAACAGACCTTGCAAAGCAGAGCTTCTGGACTGGATCAACACTGTGAGTTTTGTATGCGATGATACAAAATTGTTTCTGGACACTCACCCATGTAACACAGAAGCCTTAGAATTTTACGAGGAATTTAAAAATCAAAGAATGCAGGCACTTCAGGAATATGCAAAGTATTATGGTCCATTGACACTGGATACCATGTGTACTCCTGCTGATAAGTGGAAATGGATTGATACACCGTGGCCGTGGCAGGAAGGAGGGTGCTAGTCTATGTGGAATTATGAAAAAAGATTACAGTATCCGGTGAAAATCACAAAAACAAACCCAAAAATCGCACAGATTATACTTACGCAATATGGTGGACCTGATGGAGAATTAGGCGCATCTATGAGATATCTCTCTCAACGATACACGATGCCATATAAGGAAGTAACAGGAACACTGACAGATATAGGTACTGAGGAACTTGCCCATCTCGAGATGATCTGCGCCATTGTGCACCAGCTTACCCGCGACCTGACACCTGAACAATTAAAGGAATCTGGATTCGACCAATATTATGTTGACCACACGTTAGCACTTTGGCCTCAGGCAGCCAGCGGCACACCTTGGAGCGCAACAACATTTCAGTCAAAAGGTGATCCTATCACAGATCTACATGAAGACCTTGCAGCAGATGGTGCGATTGTGTAAAGACAACATTTAATGTTTTAAAGATAGTTCCCGAACATCTGGCATACTAGTTGCCAGATGTGAGAACCTTAGAAATTCCAATGTATTTCAATAGGTACATTTTTTGTTACAGGGTCTTTTTTTCCAACCAATATGTAATCAATCAGTTTATCAACAATTTCCCTGTCTAAATGTTCAAGATTTGTATATTGCTCAATTAACTGGCGTCGATTATCACCAGCTTGCATTTTTCTTTCAATAACATCAAGCTTTTTCTGCGAATCAATTACCAGTTTTTCAAGCCTTTCTTTTTCTGTCGAGAAGTCTTTGGATAATTCTAAGAAGTCGGTTTCGGATAATATTCCCTTTACTTTGTCTAAATACAACTCACGGATTCCTTTTGTATATTCAGAAATCTTTTTTTGATAGGCAACTATTTCCATATTTACTTCTTCTTGCTGTTCCCGTAAATTATTATTAAACTGAACATTTTCTATAAGTTCGTCTTTATTAAGGTACTCAGCAGATAATTTATTGATTTCATCAATTACTGCTTTTTCCAATTTGGGAACAGAAATAAATGAACCAATACAGGAATCTTTTGCAACGTGTCTGGTTGGACACTGTAAATAACGTCGTCCATCTCGTTGCTTATTTGTGCGTAACGTATAACCACAATTCATGCACCGAGCTTTTCTGGCGAATAAACCTATTTGTCCAACTATAAACGGTTTGGCTTTTTGAGCTATCAATGCCTGCACATTATCCCATAATTCTCTATCTATAATAGGTTCATGTGTTCCCTCTACTCTATACCATTGGTCTTTAGGTCTTGGCTTATTTTGTTTAGTTTTGTATGAAATACTTCCATATTTTCCTTGAACCATATTACCAATATATATTTCGTTGATGAGCATATCTGATATAGCAAAATATTTCCATAAGGTACTGTTTTGAGTCCTAGGTTGCTTATATCGTAAATCATGAAGTCGTTTATATTCTGTTGGATTGGGAATTCCTCTGTCATTCAATATACGTGCAATCGCTGTCTTTCCATATCCCTGTGAAAATAATGTAAAAACTTCTCTGACGACTTTGGCGGCTTCTTCATCAATAATCAAATGTCCCTTTTGATCGGGGTCTTTCTTGTATCCATATAAAGCAAATGCCCCGATATGATATCCATTTTTTCTCCTGTCAGTCAGAACACTTTTTATATTCTCTGACATATCCTCTAAATACCATTCATTCACCAGACCGTTAATCTGTCTTGATTTTTTATTTCCCTTATTAGCAGTGTCCGCATTGTCTACAATACTGATAAACCGAATCCCCCACACAGGGAAAAGACCGTGGATATATTTTTCCACCAATTCAAGCTCTCTGGTAAATCTTGATTGTGTCTTACAAAGGACTATATCAAATTTATGATTTTCAGCGTCATTTAACAGTCGATTAAATTCCGGACGCCGTCTATCAGAGCCGGTGTAATCATCATCACTATATATATTGTAGACTTCCCAGCCTTGCTCTAATGAGTATTGGAGTAACATTGATTTTTGATTCTGAATACTGTTACTGTCGTCTGTTTCTGATTGTTTGTTTCTATCTTCTTCTGATAATCGGCAATAAATAGCAACTCTTAATTTTGATGTTGTCATAAGTCTTTCTCCTTTTTCCAGAGAAGACAAAACAAACTATCTCTACATGATGTCATTATAACATCTAGCAGGATAGTTTGTCTATTATCTGGCAGGTGTTGCCTTTCTGTTGATTTTTTCATATTGGTTGATAAGTTCAACCCATTTCAAAGTAAATGCTGTTGCTAATGCCGTCTTATCACAATTTTTAAAAACATTTTTGCAAACTATATTTGTGTCATTCGCCATTGAATCACCTCACTTGCGTATATTTAAGACTATGCAAAAATGCTTGTACGTTATGAAAGATTGTTTATATATAATAAGGTAACAATCAGATGGCTCTGGCAAGCTCCACTGGTATTTCAACCATTCCCATTCTGATGGGCGAACCGTACTTCTACGGGTGTATCATTATTCAGATATACAGGTCATGGCAATAGCTTTTCCACAAGCTATCCGTGGGACATTGAAATAATCGCTCATCAAATCACCCCTTTCACTGTCATGGCGGTTCAATCCACTGGCTCGTTGTATATCAAACGTATCTGACTGTTATATTCAGTTTTCAAGGTGCGATTTGTGCCTTAAACTACCTCAACTTCAAATTTCAAAATCATTTCCATAAGAGCGGTTCTGATTCTGCCTTTGAGTTCTGTGTCTACTGCTATGTAAATATTCCCGTATTCGTCATACAATGGACGTAAGCTGGCTTTTGAAATGTATGCGTCATAATGTTTCAGCACTTTTTCTATTGCCTGTACATCACCATCTGCCGAAAGAGATATAACAGTAAAAGACGGGCATTTGTCTGCGGATTTCATCATTCGTCCTCCTGTAAATACTTTTTGATTTCTTCCAATGAACTTCTACGGTTGCGGAAAGAAGTGCTACGGTCAATCTGTAACAAATCAGCAATTTCAGCGTCCGACATTTCCAGAAAATAAAACATCAGTAAAATGTCCAGTTTCTTTTCTGGTAAAATCTTTAATGCGTCTGCTAACTGTTCATTATTAACCTTTACCTTTGTTCCCAATACCTCGAAGCAAGAATAATCGCTGTCGTAATCGTCTGTAATACCTACATGACTTAATTCCTGCTCCGGCAATTCAGAGAAAGCTATCTCGTGTGTTGCCCGTCTGGACAGCTCTCTTTGATAATCTTTTACGGTCGTGTCAATAACACGCTTTACAAGACAATCAAATTGAAGTCGAATAGCTGTCTGGAAAGAAGAGGGTTTCATGTTCTCACCCCCTTTCTGGCTAAATTGAAAGGGGATAAGAACTTCTTGTCCCTTTTCGCACTAACACTCGTCTGGCGAGTGTGATTTGTTGCACGAAAAGCAAAGAATTTATAAAATTCTTTAAAATAACAAAAAAGCACTAAGGCAATACAGATGTACTGACTTTGTGCTTTCTGAATAGTTCCTATTATATGATGTAAAAAACCACATTCAAGGGTATAATTCGTTACTGCATAAGTTGGAATTTTTTTAGCTGTAAGATAAATAAATATTTACAGTTTTGTTGCATTGCAGTTACCTCCTAGAACCGCAAAACAAAACCTATTGATGGAAATAAAAAAGCGGTTTTAACCGCTAAGAAATAAATAAATATTGAGACATTCAAAAAGAACACTACTTATAGCGGTTTTTTTATTAACCTCACAAGCAGTATTTTGTTTAGAAATGCAAATATGAACTCACAAACTCACATATACGTTTTTCAATACCTGTTGATTTGTGAACAGGAACTGTAAAATGTAGTGAGGTGATTACATATGCGTAAAAAAGAAGATAAGTACGATTTTAGAGCGTTTGGTCTGGCAATCAAACAAGCTCGGATAAAGCAGGGTCTGACCCGTGAGCAGGTGGGAGCTATGATTGAAATTGACCCACGCTATTTAACAAACATCGAGAACAAAGGACAGCACCCAAGTTTACAGGTGCTTTATGACCTTGTTCATTTACTTAATATATCTGCTGATGAATTTTTTTTACCTGCCTCTGATCTGGTAAAAAGCACCAGAAGACGGCAGTTAGAAGAGCAACTCGATACTATGTCCGAAAAAGACTTAATTATTATTGAAAGTGTTGCTGATGGAATTATTAAGTCAAAGGAAGTGGAGAACAAATAAAATCTCCACTTTTTTGTTTCAAAAAATGAGCCGACAATCTATAAGTTACAATAACTTACAAATTATCGGCTCTGCGTCTTAGCGTCTGGCTCTCTGATAATTATATTTCCATGTTTTATATTGATTAGAGTTTCCTGCTTGCATTTCGGACAAAATAACGGAAAATTTATCAATTCTGTATCGTCCCGTATTTTGGTTCGTGTCTTGTTGTTACAAATAGGGCATAACACCCATGAGTGATTACTCATAGAAACACCACCTTTTACGACAATAAATTTTTAAAATTTAATTTTTGTCTTTTTTGTAATCATATAAATATATTCCTCTGGTGTGGGACGTTTATTTCCAAACAGCTTTTTGAAATTTTCCCGTACCTCTGGGGAGGTACTGGTCATTGCTTCATCAATAGTAGCTTCTATATCAGTCCGAATATCAGCGTACGATGAACCACCAGCTTTTCCCCCTGCTTTCAATGCTTTTTTAATATCTCGTTTTTTTAGTATTATCATAAATCATACTCCTCACTTTTATTTCGTAAACGGTGAATAGTAGGTACCACGATTTTTGCTAGTTTTCATGAGATAATTACTTTAAAAAATCTAAGGTTTTTTAGAGGGAGGATAATCTCATGGATAAAATAACTCATAAAGTCCGGTGTGAACAATGGACAAGTATCATCAAAGAATGTCTTGCTAGTGGAATGCCTAAAACGACCTGGTGTCGAGAACATGGCATTTCGGACAAATCCTTTTTTTACTGGCAACGAATTCTCCGAGAAGAAGCATACCTTACTACATTAGAGAGCACCTTAGCGCCTGCTGTCAAAGAGAATCCAGCTCCAACAACTACAGATTTCATCGAAATCAAAATGACTGACCAAGCAAGTTCATCTACCAATCCTTTTAAACCGGATGTTGTTATCCGAAGAGGGTCTGTTTCAATTGAAATATCAAATACAGCTACAGAAGAACTTCTAAATAAGGTTGGAGGTCTTCTCCATGCTTAATGATGCTGTTGGATTTGAAAAAATTTTTATTGCTACAGGGTATACAGACTTACGGCGTGGGATTGATGGTTTGGCATCTACTATTAAATTTCAGTTTGACTTGGATCCTTTCCAAAAGCATATCTTGTTCTTATTTTGTGGAAAACGTACCGATCGAATCAAAGGGCTTGTTTGGGAAGGCGATGGATTCTTGCTTCTTTATAAAAGATTGAACATCGGTGGCTTTAGCTGGCCGCGTACAAAAGAAGAAGCTATGGAAATTACACCAGAGCAGTTTCAAATGTTAATGCAAGGATTGTCCATTGTTGCAAAACATCCGATCAAAGAACTGAAGGACCCACCTAAAACCATGTAGTATTGTGCAATTCGTAGAAAAAATATTTTATTTTTGTACATTTAAAAAAGGATATATTTTATTAAAAAAAATAGTTATTCACAACCAGAATCTTATGGAAACGATTCTTGTTATTAAAGATACATTTGAGGCGATGGTTGTGGATAACAGTCATAAATACCTCAGAAAATTGAGATATTTATGATTGTTATTCACCGTCACAATGACGAATAACAAAAACAAGTGGATTCGCCAAAACTCCTGATTTCTGCTAAAATACTGCTAGAAAGAAAAGGAGTTCAGAGCAATGGCATTTAAATTCACTGAAGAACAACTGAATACATTGGATAAGTCTTTCATCGTAAATTTATTTCTTCAACTTCAGGATCAGAATGACAAGCTGTCAGGCGAAATCCAGGAGCTGAACAAAAAAATGGAAGTATTGATCGAGCAGATCACACTTGCAAATAAAAATAGATTTGGAAGATCTTCTGAGAAGATGACGGATACTTCACAAATCTGTTTCATGGAAGTTGATGGAACCATTGTTTTCTTCAATGAAGCTGAAGCTGTATCTGATTTAGATGCGGAGGAACCAGATACTTTGGAAAATAAACCAGCTCGAACGGCAAAGGTTGTTGGTAAAAAAGACGCTGATATCAAAGATCTTCCAGTAAATATAATCAATCACTATCTGACAGATGAAGAATTAGTGGCAGAGTTTGGCGAAAATGGATGGAAACAACTTCCTGATGCGATTTCCAAACGTTATCGTTTTATTCCTGCAAAAGTAGAAATTGACGAACACCATGTGGGCGTTTATGCAAGTAAAACAGATGACCGTATTATAAAAGCGGATCATCCAAAAGCACTATTACATGGAAGTCTGGTATCACCAACTATTGCAGCGGCAATCATGAATGGAAAGTATGTAAATGCCGTTCCGCTTTATCGCTTAGAACAAGAATTCTCTCGTTATGGTCTTACCATCACACGTCAAAACATGGCAAATTGGATGATACGATTGGGCGAAAGTTATCTGGCTGTGTTGTATGATTACCTTCATCAAAAGCTTTACAATTATCACGTGATACAAGCAGATGAAACACCGGTTTTAGTGAATCGTGATGGACGTTCAGCCGGATCCAAGAGTTATATGTGGGTCTATCGTTCAGGACATTTATATACCGATAAACAGATCGTCCTGTATGATTATCACAAAACACGAAATAGCTCACATCCGCGTGAATTCCTCAGGGATTACTCTGGCATCTGTGTGACTGATGGTTATCAAGTCTATCATACGATTGAAAAGGAACGTGAGGATTTACAGATTGCAGGATGTTGGGTTCATGCCAGAAGGAAGTTCGATGAAGCTCTCACCGTTATTCCTAAAGCACATCAGAATAAGTCCAACGCTTTTCTGGTAATCAAACAGATCCAAGCGATTTATCGCGAAGAAGGTAAACTGAACAAGTTATCTTCGGAAGAAAGACTTATGCAGCGACAACTGGTTATAAAACCATTAGTTGATGCCTTATTTGCGTACCTTAAAAAGATGGAACCAACTGTTCCGGCAAGTGGACAGCTCCGTAAAGCGTACACATACATCTTAAATCAAGAAAAGTATTTACGTGTGTTTCTGGAAGATGGAGAAGTTCCTATTGATAATAATGCCAGTGAACGAGCAATACGAGGATTTTGTATCGGCAAGAAAAATTGGCAGATGATTGACACGATCAATGGTGCCCATTCTTCAGCAATCATTTATAGTATTGCCGAAACTGCAAAGGCAAACAACTTAAAGCCATATGATTATTTTGTATATCTCCTGGAGGAGATTCCAAAACATATGGAACAAAAAGATCGAACCTTTCTTGAGGACCTGTTACCATGGTCTAAAAAACTTCCAGAAGGGATTCGAAAACAACAGTAACCAGGAACCGCCAATTACGGCGGTTCTTAATTTTTTCAATGTACTCGCTATTGAGCGTTTACTTTATTTCAATTCTATACGATGAATAATTGCATAAAAGCTAGCCCCAGAATTTCTACAAACACAAACAAAGGGATTGCGGAAATGTGTGGTTGATTGTTATGTCTGTCATAAACCCCATAATTTTATTTATTGATAGAATCCCATAACTCTAACGCTCTACTAATAATTGGAAGAATTTCCTCTTTACGGTCTGTCAATAAATCATTCATGTGTTCTTTTTGCACATCTGTTAATTTTTTAGATGTATTGATTACACTACCCTTTTCGTCTATTTCAATTTCTCCCGGATATAATGCTAAATATATTTTTCTGTTTTCATCAATACTTATAGTAATATCCATATCGCCTTTACGAGCAGTAAGTGTAAATTTATCTGTGTCTAATTCATATTTTCCTATACTTTTAGGTTCTACCAGATAATCAATATCATTTTCTGTTAAGGCATAATAGCCTTGATACTTTTCGATAAAATCCGCTGTCATTTCTTTTTTAAATCCGGCATTTTCAACTTTGTCATACATACGATTATGTTGGGCTTTACATACACCTATATATATACCGGTTATTACCCCAGCCGCTAAAATGCACGCTATCAGTCCAATAAAAATTTTTTTGTAAACCTTGTAGTTGTCGATTTTTTTCACCATGTTCATATCCTCCTTTAACATTGTGTCAAGTGAAACATTAAATTCATTGCTGATTTGAACAAGTGTTTGCAAATCGGGATAGCTTTTCCCATTTTCCCAATTAGAAACAGTTTGTCTGGTTACGTGGAAGATTTTTGCAAAATCTTCCTGTGTCATATTTTTTTGTTTTCTTATTTCGATAATCTTTGTACCGATATTCATTTTGTTACCTCCTTTGGTTACATTATGGATTTCACAGCTACAAAAAGCTAGCAAGTTACCTTTACGTCCTTGAAAAATTGACGCAAATAATCTTTGACAAGCGAAAACTAAGGCTTTTTCAAGGGTTATAGGTTATAGTAGAAGCGATAATAAATCAGCTTTTATTATATGGTACAATCATCGAAACATCTATACTAATCATTAGAAAATTATTTTCCAGTTATCGTCCTTATGAAGCACAAGCTCATACTGTGAGATTTGCGTCATTT
>OLPD01000677.1_pt1 | contig 22505 bp, 22 predicted proteins | sample 1672111 | NCBI WGS metagenome assembly OLPD01 (sample SAMEA3136646, study PRJEB25190) | human gut metagenome
GAATCCGGCGGGGGCTCCTGCTTCTGAGGTTCTGGATGAAGTATCAGGAATGGGTATGGGAATGTCTCATAGGATCACTGCTCACTTTTCTGAGCGGCAGCAGCTTCGGCATCCGCCTTATCCTTTTTGCGAACACGGATAATGGAGACGAACAAAGGCGCTGCGATAGCGAAGATTGCCACGTTGCCCAATGCGGTGTAGCCCTTCTGGCAGATTGCGATCAGACCAATCTTGGAAAGTGCCAGGCAGAGCAGCAGGAAGGCCAGTGCAATAACGAACAGCTTGACTCTCTGCGGCACCTTCTCGGTCTTCCAGACCTTAACGAACCGGTTGGAAGTGTTGAAGATAAAGGTCGGACCCGTAGAGATAACCGACAGCATCACGACCAGCCAATAGATGGCAGTCATCACACCGGGCATATACTCTTTGCAGATGGAAAGGATGGGAGTTGCCACAAAAGCATCCGGAAGGAAGGGAAGCACAATCAGGCTTGTGACAAAGAACAAACTTGCCACCATGACACCGATCAGGATGCCGCTGCCGATGGCATCTTTCTTAGTATGGATATTCTCGGCATAATTGCTCAGGGAACCACCCCAGCTGGCGGTGGTAAAGCAGTAGGAGACCAGCATCCCAAAGTGGGAAGCCAGGGTCTTTCCGCTCCAGTTCATGCCGCCTTCAAAGTCAAACATCCTCTGGGCCAGCACATCCCCGCGCATAGCGATGACAAAAATCAGAATCGCGGCCAGTGCAGCAATCAGGGAAATCGTCATCACGGTGTTGAACTTCCGCAGGAAAGCTGCACCATACATGGACAGCAGGGTGAACATGACCACCGCGATGATACTGCCGACGCCGATGGGGATGTTGAACAGCGATTCCATCAGGTTGGCAAACAAGGCAATGGTAGCCGCCACAGTAACAACGCCCATCAGGGTAGTGTATACGTCAAAGAAGATACTGACGATCACCTTGACCACAGGGTTGGTACCCGGTTTGTCAGCACCCCACAGAGCCAGATAGTAGGAATTGTAGTTGTCAACCTTATAGGCTCTGATAAAATTCAGCGACACAGCGCAGAAGAAAGCCATAAAGGCAATAAAGATCGCCAGACAGACCCACATCCAGCCGCCGCCGAAGGTAACCATATAAGTAGTTGCATACACGCCGGACGCCATATTGGCACCGCAGTAGGTACCAAACATCAGTGCACCCAGACCAAACCAGATCTTAAAGCTCTCCCAAAAGCTCCGTTTCTTTTTTCTTCCATGGAAAAAACTCCTTTCATTTCCCGGCCTGCTCTCTCACCAGGCCGGAAACATCCTTTTCAGGGGCAAAAGGGGGAAAGACGCTTCCGCAAACATCTTACTTGGCAGTATCCTGGATCATCAGATTCAGGATCGTCACATCCGTATCGCGCATTCCATCCCGGCCCACACAGCCGATATTCCGGATAGTCTGCTCATAGTCGCCGGAAACGATACCCTCTCCAAACTGGAACTTGCGTCCACGGCGGGCCATCTCGTACCCCAGCACACCAGCCTCTACCGAGGCCGAGATCTTGGAGGCGCAGGAAGATTTTGCACCGTCACAGATAATTCCACCGGTGGTTCCCACCGCATTGACGATGGTAGTACCAATTACATCATAATCCGCACCTTGCAGATATGCAATGCCACAGGCAGCCGCTGTACCGGCCGAAACCGCGCCGCAGTAGGCTGATAAGTTCCCGATGAACCGTTTCTGGTGGATGGAGATCAGATTAGAGAGGGTCAATGCACGCAGCAGCTGCTCATGGCTGCAGCCCAGGTCCCGGGCATAGACCACGATCGGCATACAGCAAGTAATCCCCTGATTGCCGCTGCCGGAATTGATGACTACCGGCAAAGCACATCCGTTCATCCGGGCATCGCTTCCGGCTGCGGCCGCAGCCCTGGCTCTCTGCAAAGTACTGCCGGGCTCCGCATCCAGAATAGTGCGGCCCACACTGGCACCCCAGAAATTGTTCAGGCCTTCTTCTGCAATGGCAGTGTTGTAGCTGATCTGCGTTTCCAGCAGTTCACGCACATCCTCCAGATTCACCGTGTCAGCAAACTCCAGGATATCCTTCAGGTTCAGCTGACTCTTGTCTCCACTGATCTCCACCTGCAGGTTCGGCTGCTCGAACAACACTTTTCCGTTCTTTATGATCCGAGAGATGTGGTCATGCTTGGTGCGCACTTCCACAGCTGCACTCGCGTCTCCTGCTGTCATGGTGATAAGAATATAAAGGTTTCCCTCGCCTTCTTCCAGCTCGCAGCGGCAAATCTTTTGGGTCAGCAGTTCCTTGGTTCGAGCAATCTGCTCCGGGGTCACCTGACTGATGACCTGCAGTCCCAGATCCGCCTGTCCTGCTACGGCACCCAGCACAGCAGCAGCCTCAACACCCCGTTCGTTACCGGAGTTTGGCACGATAACGCTTTTCACATTTTTAATGATGTTTCCGCTGCATCGCGCCACCATGGCTTCTGGCATACAACCCAACACTTCCCGGGCTTTAGCTGCCGCAAAAGCCACCGCGATGGGCTCGGTACACCCCATTGCCGGGATCAGTTCCGAGCGGAGGATTTTAATATAATTCTGATATTGTTCCTGTGTCATGGATTTTCCTCCTGCGACATATTTTACAGTTCTATTGCTCCCGCAGGCAGAGCGGGGGCTCAGTGCTGTGCTGCGTACTCCGCTGCAGCGTCACGCACCCAGTTGAAGCGATCATCATCGATATCGTTAGGCACCGTGCAGTCTGCACCGATGATCACGCCCAGCTGCCCTGCGTTGTCCAGGATATCCCAGGTCGCCTTCTTGACTTCTTCCCGGGTGCCAGTGTAAATCACGCCATCCTGAGTGAATCCGCCGATGACCGGCTTGCCGCCAAACAGTTTCTTGGCATCGCCCATGGTAGTGCCTTCAGCATTCACGGCCACGCTGTATGCAGCTGCATCGTAATCCGTGTAGAGGCGCAGGTCGTTGCCATGGCCGTGATAACCACAGATGTGCAGTACATTCATATCGCGGATCTTCTTGGCTTCTTCCAGAACATACTTCTCGCTGGGAGCCACATACTTCTGATGGAACTCACGCGGGAAGAAACCTGCCTGGTTGGCGCAGCTAAAGTAAATACCATCAGCACCGCATTCGGTCAGAAGGATCTTATTCAGTTCCACAATCCCCTTACTGATAGTCATCAGGCAATCGGCGATAGCCTGCGGATCTTCCGCCATCAGCTTTTTCATAATATGTTCATCCGCACCAGCCACAGGCAGATCTACGGTAAAAGCATTGCGCAGCAGCCAGGCAGCAGAGAAACTGGTGACCAGCAGGGGTGCATCATGTCCCTTATAGATTTCGACCACACGCTTGGTCAGCTCGATCTGCTTCTTAACATACTCGCAATCCATGGACATGGGCTGAATTTTCTTCAGATCCTCTGCGGTCTCCACAAACGAAACATCCATCGGCATCATCATCAGGGTGTCGTTCATGATCTTGATGATATCAGGATCAAACTTTTCCAACGCCGGACGGTGGCCCTCGATATTACGCTCAAACGCTTCCGGATTCTCCAGACCCATGTTCCAATCGGAGGGACCGGTAAAGTGATGGAAGAATGCTACGGGGACACGATCCACAGGTTCGTTTGCCAGTACCTTCAGGAATCTTTCGCGCTTCGTCATTTTCAATACACTCCTTTTCTTTCTGTGCGTCATGTTTTTTGCTGTGCGTCATGTTTTTGGGTCAACCACCCATCACGGGTTGACTCATTCGCTGTAATTATGTTAACATGATGCAGAACATTTGTATAATACATAAATTTTTGTGGGCTATGAAAAAAAGCAATATCCTACCGCAATACACACAGAATAGAAGGCATTTTTTGTATGAAGATCACAACGCTCGAATATTTCATTGCTGTCGCAGAGGCAGGTTCCATCCGGGCTGCCGCCCAGAAACTCTATCTGGCGCAGCCCAGTCTGACGAAGTCCCTCCAGTCCATGGAACAGGAACTGGGAGTCCAGCTGTTCACACGCACAAGCTCCGGCATCCGGCTGACGATCGCAGGCGAGACCATCCTGCCGCAGGCACGTCAGGTGATTGCCCTGTATAATGGCTGGCTGGAACTGGGCACTGTCACTTCCTTGAAAAAAGTGGATGTTTACAGTCATATCTCTCTGGCAGAGTTCCTTGTGCCGGACATTTTGCTTCGTCTCCGTGAGAGCTACCCGGAGTTGACCGTCAGCTACCAGACTGAAGCACAGCCTGAGCGATATCTTTCTGCCGATGCACAGGAACCTCACCTGATCCTCACCCTCGGTTCCCCTCAGGTCGATCTCAGCCGGGAGCTGAAAGCCCTGAACAATCGAAAAGTCGTACTGGCTAGTGGTGTCTATGGTTGTCTAGTAAACCGGCTCAGTCCACTGGCCCAGAGAGAGAGCCTTACTTTCAGCGATTTGAAAAAATACTATCTGGCCTTTCCAAATCACACACTGGAACCTATGAATCAGTCGGACAGCGCACTGGCTGCCATCGACCAATTTCTTCCGGATCTGGTACGGACCATCACGGACAAACATATTGTAGAAGTCGGTACCGTAAACAGCGTGGTGGAATTAGTACGTCAGCATACCGATACTTATGCCATTGCTTTTGCTCCGACCCACTACCGCTACTCCGGTGTGCAAACCGGAGAGCTGGTCTGTGTTCCTCTGCAGGAGAAAGGAGTAGAGGCAGAATTGCAGTTACTTTACCCGGTGCGAGCCTTTCAACAGCATCCCTCTTTCCGAAGCCTTGTCAATAATCTGGAGTCGGAGATGCAGCGTTTTGTGCAGGTGCATCTGCCCGCCTGAACCTTTTTTCAAAAAACAAAAATGCCACCGGATCAGCAGGCAGCAGGCCTGTTTCTCCGGTGGCATTCGTATTTTTATGCAGCGATCACTGGGGGTCTTTCTTGACAAGGTCTTTCGTGTAGAGGGCGCGGGTCGCATTCAGGACAGCGAGGACCATGACGCCGACATCGGCGAAGATGGCCGCCCACATATTGGCGATACCCAGAGCACCCAGCAGCAGGCAGGCCGCCTTGATGGCCAGAGCAAAGACGATGTTCTGGTAGACGATGCTCTTGGTGCGGCGGGCAATGCGCATGGCGAGGGCGATCTTGGCCGGGTCGTCATCCATCAGGACGACGTCGGCGGCCTCAATGGCGGCGTCAGAGCCCAGAGCACCCATGGCGATGCCCACATCCACACGGGAGAGGACAGGGGCGTCGTTGATGCCATCGCCCACGAAGGCCAGCATCTCTTTGGGGTTCTTGGCGGCCAGGAGCTTCTCGATCTGGTCCACCTTATCGCCGGGCAGCAGGCCGGCGTGGTACTCGTCGATGCCCAGCTCTGCCGAGACAGCCTTTGCCACCGGCTCTGCGTCGCCGGTGAGCATGACGGTCTTGCGGACGCCGGCCTGTTTGAGGCCCTTGATGGCCTGTGCGCTGTGGGGCTTCACCACGTCGGAGATGAGCAGATAGCCTGCATACTTGCCGTCGATGGCCACATGGACGATGGTGCCGGTCTGGGGGACATCGGGGACGGTGAGGCCCAGCTTTGCCATCAGGCGGGCATTACCGGCAGCGACCGGCTTGCCGTCCACCTTGGCGGTGACACCGTGGCCGCCCAGCTCCTCCACGTCGGTGACGCGGGCAGAGTCGATGTCCTTGCTGTAAGCAGCCTTGATGCTCAGGGAGATGGGGTGCTTCGACCAGCTCTCGGCCAGCGCAGCGGCTTCCACGAGGCTGTCTTCGGTACCGCCCTCCACGGGGCAGACCTTGACGACCTTGAAGGTACCCTGGGTCAGGGTGCCGGTCTTATCGAAGACGACGACGCGGGTATCGGCCAGCTCTTCCAGATAGGTCGAGCCCTTGACGAGGATGCCGCAGGCAGAGGCGCCGCCGATGCCGCCGAAGAAGCTCAGCGGGATAGAGATGACCAGTGCGCAGGGGCAGCTGATGACGAGGAAGGTGAGGGCGCGGTAGACCCAGTCGCCGAAGCGGGCGGGCTGGCCCATCAGCAGCAGAACGATGGGGGGAATGAAGGCCAGCGCCAGCGCACCGTAGCAGACCGCCGGGGTATACACCCGGGCAAAGCGGGTGATAAAGTTCTCGGCGCGGGCCTTCTTCATGCTGGAATTTTCCACGAGGTCGAGAATTTTAGAGACGGTGGATTCGCCGAACTCCTTGGTGGTCCTGACCTTGAGCAGGCCGCTCATGTTGACACAGCCGCTGATGACCTCATCGCCGGACCGGACATCCCGGGGCAGGCTCTCGCCGGTGAGGGCGGCGGTGTTGAGGGTGGAAGCGCCCTCGACGATGACGCCGTCGATAGGAACACGCTCGCCGGGCTGGACCACGATGAGGGTGCCGATCTCGACCTCATCGGGGTCTACCTGCTCCAGCTTGCCGTCCTCGCCCTCGATGTTGGCGTAGTCGGGCCGGATGTCCATCAGGGCCGAGATGCTGCGGCGGCTCTTGCCGACGGCGACGCCCTGGAACAGCTCGCCGATCTGGTAGAAGATGATAACGGCACAGCCCTCGACGTAATCGCCCAGCGCAAAGGCACCCACGGTGGCGACGGCCATCAGGAAGCATTCATCAAAGGGCTGACGGTTCTTGATGCCCAGAAGGGCCTTGCGGAGCACATCCCAGCCCACCACGAGGTAGGGGATGCAGTAGAGCAGCAGCTCCACCGACGTGGGCAGAGGCGGCAGCAGCTTGAGCACCAGCACCAGCGCCAGAGCGGCGATGATGCGGTACAGCATTTTCTTTTGTTTTTTCGTCACGGGTACCAGCCTCCTTTTGGGGCAGTTTTCTCAGATTCAACAGGTTTTCCCCACAAGGGGCTTGTTTTCCACGCTTTCCCCCGGCTTTTCCACGAGGTTTTCCCGCAAAAAGCCGCAAATGCGCGTTCATTTTTCTATTTTTGCATCCAGAATGTTGAAAACACCGTGGAAATTGTTGAAAACTGATTTATTTTTCCACATTTTCCACGCGCATCCCAGCAGTATAAGTCGAAACTCAGATGCCGAAGATCTCGCAGTCGTCCTCGACCTTCTTGCAGGCGGAGAGGACGTTCTGCATGGTAGCCTTGACGTCCGCGCCCTCATCGAACTCGACGTTCATCTTCTGGGTCATGAAGCTGACGGTAGCCTTTGCAACGCCGGCGACCGTGTTGGCGGCATCCTCCATCTTCTGGGCGCAGTTTGCGCAGTCAACTTCGATCTTGTAGCTCTTTTTCATAATAAGTACCAGCCTTTCTTTCTATATCCCCGCTCCGCCGCCGGGTGCAGCAGAGCTTACAGCGTTTTGGGGGCATCACTCTTCGATGTGGTCCATGCCCATGGAGAGGATGCTGCGCACATGGTCATCGTCCAGTGCATAGTAAATGGTCTTGCCGTCGCGGCGGAAGCGGACGAGCTTTGAGTCCTTGAGCACCCGCAGCTGATGGCTCACCGCCGACTGGCTGAGCTGGACGGCATTTGCAATGTCCTGCACGCACAGCTCATCGTCGTGGAGGGCGTAGAGGATCTTGATGCGGGTGGAATCGCCGAACACCCGGAACAAATCGGCCAGCTCGTAGAGCACCTCATCGTCCGGCAGCACCGGCGGGGCCTTGGGCAGCTTCTGTTCTGGGGCAAGAGCATTCTCAGCCATCGTTGTCATCCTTTCGCTTCAATATATGAACATCTGTTCATGTGTTCATGATAACACGCCGTATGGCTTCTGTCAAGGAGTTTTGTATAAAAAATCAGCATTCTCTTAAAATTGATAAAACAGACCGCAAAACGCAAGAAATTTGCAGATTTATTTTGCAGGAAGGGTGCAATTTAAGGCAAAAGAAAAAAGCAGTCCTGACCGAACTGCCTTTTTCTAAAGCACTGCATTCATGCCCGCTTCTTCTTTTTATAGTCCGCCGCCCACGGCAGATACATGAGGAACAGCGCCAGCGCGGCGGCAGGCAGGAAGCCCAGGATATAATATTTTTCGCCCAGCAGGGCCGTGAAGGTGCTGGTGATGATGTTCCCGTAGGGATTATTGAGGAAATAGAAGTTGGTGTTAAGGGACTTATTCAGAAAGTAGATGGGCAGGGCAGAGCCGAACAGGAACGCCAGCACCTGCGGCACCCGCCGGGGACTGGGACGGTAGCCGCCCGCCACCAGCAGGACTGGATAGAGTACCAGCAGGGCATGGATACTGACGGAGTGCAGATTGATGAGCGTCCACCAAGAGGGGACATCCAGCCAGCTGGGGCAGAGCAGTGCCAGCATTGCACCCGGGATACAGAGGGCATACAGCTCCTCTTTGCACCAGTTTCTGTCCGTGATCGTGTTGTACAGACAGACGAAGACGTTGATATTGCACAGGTGCAGGGGCAGATAGCTCCAATTCCACTGGCCGGTCAGGGCCATCCCCAGCAGAAGGGCAGCTTCGTCCAGCAGGAGCAAAGCGGTGACTCCGACTAAAATGCGCCGCCGGGTGCGAGCAGAACTGCGGCGATACCACAGGGCCGCCCCCACGATAAAGGCAAGCGAAATGGCCAGCTCCATGAGGTGAACCGTGCCATACAGCGGGTAGCATCGGTAATCAGCCCCGTATTCGGCGTGGGTGATGTCGTAGGATTTCCAGAAATCGTTCATCTTCTTTCCCTCCTTGTCCAGCTTATGATACCGCGTTTGGCCTCAGACGGAAAGAGTTTTGAAGGAAAATCCCGAAAACAGGTGCAATGGCGTGGATTTTGTGGTATCCTTACAAATGTGAAATTATCTGCCGCAAACCGCGGCATCACGACAAATTAAGAAAGAGGGAATTTTTATATGTTAGAAACCGGAATCCGCGGCAAGCAGAGCGTCGCCGTGACCCCCGAAAACACCGCCAAGACCATGGGCAGCGGCACGCTGAATGTCTTCGCCACTCCCGCACTGGTGGCGCTGGCCGAAAAGACCTGCTGGATGAGCGTCGCCGACGCTCTGGACGAGGGCTGCGGCTCTGTGGGCACCAAGCTGGAGCTGGAGCACACCGCACCCACCCCCGTGGGCATGACCGTCACCTGCGAGAGCGAGCTGACCGCTGTGGAAGGCCGCAAGCTGGTGTTCAAAGTCTCCCTGTACGACGAGAAAGGCCCCGTGGGCGGCGGCGTCCACGAGCGCTTTGTGGTCAACGACGCAAAGTTTGCCGCCAAGGCCGAGAGCAAGAAGGGCTAAGACTCTTTTTTCTCGGCAAGCTCGATGGGCGGCGGGTCGGCAGCCAGCAGCTGCTGCTCGGCCCGGGCCTGAGCTTCCTGCAAAAGCCGTGCCGCCTGTTCGCTGGCACGGAACAGCTCTAAATACATCGCTTTATAGTCCGGCGCAGCCAACACCCCCTTCCGTGTCCCATCACGGGCTTTGGAGTTAGTCTGCCCGGCAGGCTGCAAAAAAATCACCTGAGGAGTTTATCATGAAAAAAACCAATCTCTCGTGGGTGGGTGCTCTGTTGGTATTTGCCCTGCTGCTGTGGTGTACCGCCGCAACGCCCGGCAAAATCGACGACCCTTCCACCTACACCTGCGCCGTGTACAGCTCGGCGCTGTCCCTGCTGCCCCCTGTGGTAGCCATCGTGCTGGCCCTGAACACCAAAGAGGTCTACACCTCGCTGCTGGTGGGCATCGCCACCGGCGCACTGCTCTACGCCAACGGCAATCTTGAGCTGGCGCTGACCACCCTCTTCTTCAACGAAGACGGCGGCATGGTGTCCAAGCTGTCCGATTCCAGCAACGTCGGCATCCTCGTCTTTCTGGTGATGCTGGGCATTCTGGTGGCCCTGATGAACAAGGCCGGCGGCAGCGCCGCCTTTGGCCGCTGGGCCTCCACCCACATCCACACCCGGGCGGGCGCGCAGTTCGCCACCCTGCTGCTGGGCATCCTCATCTTTGTGGACGACTACTTCAACTGCCTGACCGTCGGCTCCGTCATGCGCCCGGTCACTGACCGGCAGAAGGTCTCCCGCGCAAAGCTGGCCTACCTCATCGACGCCACCGCAGCACCCGTCTGCATCATCGCGCCGGTGTCCAGCTGGGCCGCCGCCGTCACGTCCTCTGTGCCGGAAGGCTCGGGCATCAACGGCTTTACCATGTTCCTGCGCACCATCCCTTATAACTACTACGCCATCCTCACCATGGTGATGAGCCTCTTCCTCATCTTCAGCGGCCTCGACTACGGCCCCATGAAAAAGCACGAGGATAACGCCCTGCTGGGCGACCTCTTCACCACCGACGACCGCCCCTACGGCGACGACGTGGACGACGGCAGCGACACCCGCGGCCATGTGGTGGACCTCATCGCGCCGGTGCTGGTGCTCATCGCGGCCTGCATCTTCGGCATGGTGTACACCGGCGGCTTCTTCGAGGGTGTGGACTTCATCACCGCCTTCGCAGATTGCAGCGCCTCTGTGGGCCTCGTGATGGGCAGCGCCATCGCCCTGATGTTCACCTTCGTGTTTTACCGGGTGCGGGGCGTCATGACCTTTCAGGACTTTGCCGCCTGCATCCCCGAGGGCTTCAAGGCCATGGTCAGCCCCATGCTCATCCTGACGCTGGCATGGACGCTTTCCGGCATGACCGGCCTGCTGGGCGCAAAATATTACGTCGCAAGCCTGCTCAGCGGCTCTGCGGCGGCTCTGCAGTACCTGCTGCCCATCATCATCTTTGTGGTGGCGGTCTTCCTGGCCTTTGCCACCGGCACGTCCTGGGGTACCTTCTCGATTCTGGTCCCCATCGTCTGCCATGCGTTCCCGGATGGTGAGATGCTGGTGGTCTCCATCGCCGCCTGCCTGTCCGGCGCGGTCTGCGGCGACCACTGCTCGCCCATCTCCGACACCACCATCATGGCCTCTGCCGGCGCGCATTGCAGCCATGTGAACCATGTCTCCACCCAGCTGCCCTACGCCATGACCGCCGCCGCCATCTCGGCGGGCTGCTATCTGCTCTGCGGCGCAGCACAGGCTGTCCTCGGCGATGCCGCCAACACCCTGACCTCCTTCGTGCTGCTGGCCTGTGCCATCGCCATCGAACTCGTCGTGCTCAGCATCGTCAGGGCGCGGATGGGCCATACTGGGAAGGAAGAGGTCACAAAATCTTAACGGAATCGTAGATTTTTGTCTTCCCCTCCGGTGCAAATCATGGTATACTTATCAAAAGAGTAAATTTTTTGAGCTATTTGCTCACTGGAGGAAAACCCCATGCTGGAAGAAGTCTTTCAGGACGTCTATACAAAATTCAAGCTGCATTTTTATCAGAATGTATTTCAGCGCTTTGCCACCCGCGAGGCCACGCTGACTACGGTGGAGTCCTTCTGCATGGAGGGCATCATGGCGATGGGGGAGCCCACCATTGCGGAGTTTTCCCGCATGATGGGCATCTCCACCCCCAACGCGGCCTATAAGATCGGCAGCCTTGTCAAAAAGGGCTATGTGGAGAAGATCCAGTCCACCACCGACCGCCGCGAATACTTCCTGCGCCCCACCCAGAAATACATCGATTACTACAGCATCAGCTATTCTTACCTGCACACGGTCATCGAGCGTGTGCGCAAGCGCTTCCCGGCTGAGGACTGCGACAAGATGGAGCAGATGCTCTCGGTCATCAGCACCGAGCTGATGCCGGAGCTGGATATGCTGGCCAAGTGCCGCCACCCCGAAGCTCCCAAATCGGAAGAATAAAATACAGCACGACGAAAGCCCCCGGCATTGCCGGGGGCTTTCTCATTCTCCTATAAAAGCGAAGCGCGGCCGCCCCGACGGAACGGGACAGCCGCAGCTTCATGGGAATGTAAAAGACAGAGCTTGTCTGGATGTTGGGGTTATGCGTTCTCCTTCGCGGCGTTTGCAGCAGCACGCTTGTTGATCTTGCTCTGGTTGTAGACAGAGTAGACGATGACCAGAATAGCGACCGTTGCAAAGACCATTGCGATGGGAGAAGTGGTGATGGCGAAGAAGTTGCCGCGCTGGATGTTCATGTAACGCACGAAGTTCTTCTCGCACATGGGTCCCAGAATGAGGGCCAGCAGGATGGGAGAAAGCGGGAACTCATACTTGTTCATCAGCCAGCCGATGATGCCGAAGGCGACACAGACGCCCACATCAAAGGCATTCTTGTTGATGGAGAAAGCACCCAGCAGGGAGATGACGAGGATGATGGGGTAGAGCATCTTCTTCTCGACGGAGACGATCTTTGCAAAGAAGCGGACGCCCAGGCAGCCCACCACCAGCATGCAGAGGTTTGCCAGCATCAGAGCCGCGAAGACGCGGTAGACGGTGGGCAGCTCGGTGACGTACATCATGGGGCCGGGGGTGATGCCCTTCATGATGAAGGCACCCAGCAGGATGGCCGTGACGGAGTCACCGGGGACGCCCAGAGACAGCAGAGGGATCATAGCGCCGCCGGAACAGCCGTTGTTGGCGGACTCGGTAGCAGCAACGCCGTTGGGGATGCCGGTGCCGTACAGCTCGGGGTGCTTGCTGGCGGACTTGCTGGCGCCGTAGGAGACGAAGACGGCGATGTCGCCGCCTGCGCCGGGGATGGCACCGATGAAGGTGCCGATGAGGCCGCCGGAGAGGATGTTGGGCCAGATCTTCTTGATGGTCTTCCAGTCAGGCAGCACGTTGGTGATCTTCTCGTTGGACTTCTGCTCATGCTCTTCGCCCCGGATGATGCGCTCAACGCCGGCGATGACTTCAGAGACAGCGAACAGACCGATCAGAGTGGGGATGAACTGGAAGCCATCCAGCAGGCCGGTCTGCTTGGTGGTGATGAAGCGAGGGATGCCGTTGGTGGGGTCGAGGCCGACGGTGCAGAGCAGCATACCGAAGAAGGCGCTGATGAGGCCCTTGGCCACAGACTTACCGGAAATTGCGACGATGACCGACAGGCCGAAGACGGCCAGCATGAACATCTCGCCGGGGCCGAAGTTCATGGCCATGTCAGCGACCAGCGGAGACAGGAAGGTCATGACCAGTGCGCCGATGACGCCGCCGCAGAAGGACGAGAACATGGCAACGGACAGTGCCTTGCCGGCCTGACCTTTCTTACACATGGGGTAGCCGTCCAGCAGGGTGGCGGCTGCGGCGGGCGTGCCGGGGGCGTGGATGAGGATAGCGGAAATGGAACCGCCGTACATACCGCCGCAGTAGATGCCCAGCAGCAGGCCAATGGACGGGATGAGGTCCATGCCGAAGGAGAAGGGGATGAGCAGCGCCACGCCCATGGTGGCGGTCATGCCCGGGATCGCGCCCAGCAGAACGCCGCCCAGTGCGCCGATGAAGGTCATCAGAAGGACCTCGGGGTTGGACCAGACAGTAGCATAGCTGGAAAGAAGCAGACTAAAATCCATAACTGTGCTCCCTCCTTATATCATGTCCACGAGGGTGCGCAGGAAGTTCAGCGGACCCAGCGGAATATTGACGGTAAGCACCTTGTAGAACACCAGCCACATCAGCAGCGGCACCAGAACGCTCACAAGGACCATCTGCACCCAGTTGCGCTTGCCGATGAGGAACATGATGATCATCGAGAGCACCACAGCGCACAGGATGTAGCCGCAGCTCTTGAACAGAGCAGCGAACAGCACACAGAGGAGCATGACGAGGTAAGCAGCGGCCACGCCCTTATCCTTGAGGGGATTCAGGGTGCCGACTTCGGCAGCAACGGGGTCGGTGGGCTTCATGGTACCCATCAGCTTGAAGATGGACTGGATGAGCAGGACCACCGAGAAGATGAGCATACCCACGATCATGACGCGGGGGAAGGTGGAAGCCTGCACATAGGTGTTGGCCACCTCAGGGAAATTATCGGTCTGGAACCACGCCCAGATGCCGATGGCGAGGAAAATGATGGAGCCTACCAGATTGGAGAAGGCCATCGTTTTCATTTTGTCTTTGTTCAAAAGGGGTTCCTCCTCTCTATATCTTCTCATAAAAAAGGGCAGGCATGAACTGCCTGCCCCAGCAAATACTCAGAGAGACAAATCAGAGGCCGACAGCGTCCATAGCAGCTGCGACATCGACAGCAGCCTGCTTCAGGTAGTCAGCATAGCCCTGTGCATCCAGATAGGAGATGGCCTGACCGTTGTTGTTCATGAAGGTCACGAAGTCAGGGTCCTCGATGGCAGCGGCGCAGGCCTCTTCCAGGCGGGTCATGATGGCATCATCAACGCCCAGAGGAGCGGCCATACCGCGCTGGGTGTAGTAGGTGATGTCGTAGCCCTGCTCCTTACAGGTAGGAACATCGGGGAAGACGGGGTTGCGCTCTTCGTCCATGACGCCCAGGCAGATCAGGTCGCCGGACTCGATGAAGCTGCGAGCTTCGGCCAGAGAGACGGTAACGCCCTGAATGAAGCCGCCGGCTGCGTTCTGGACAGCGGTAGCAGCGCCTTCCTGATAGGTGATCATCTGGATGTCGATGCCGGTAGCGCTCATCAGGTAGCCGCCAGCGATGTGCCAGACAGAAGCGTTGGAGGAACCGCCCATCTGCACCTCACCGGGGTGAGCCTTGCAGTAATCAATGAAACCGGGCAGGTCGGTGATGCCGTTGTCAGCAGCCCACTTTGCGCCGACGGTGATGGCAGCTGCGTCGGTGTTGACGCGGCACAGGGGAGCGTAATTCTCCCAGGTCAGTTCACTGGTACCCAGCTTCTTGTAGGTAGCCAGCTCGAAGGTGATCATACCGATGGTGTATCCGTCGGTGTTGGCGTCTGCGATCGCCTGATGGCCCAGGATGCCGCCGCCGCCAGTCTGGTTATCGACGGTCAGGGTGACGCCCAGGTTCTTGCCCATAGCCTCGCAGAATGCGCGCAGGCAGGAGTCCGTGCCGCCGCCTGCAGACCAGGGGCAGATGACGGAAATACCCTTGGTGGGGTAGTCGGTGGACTTGCCGCCTGCAGCGGAGCTGGCTGCAGCAGAACCTGCGGTGGATGCTGCGGTGCTGGAAGAGCCGCCGCAAGCGGTCAGGACGCCAGCTGCACCCACAGCAGCAGAAGCTGCGAGGAAGTCACGACGAGAGATCTTTTTCATTTCTTGTTACCTCCGATTCACGTTGCGTTTATCCGTATTATGGCAACGCCGTGCTTTGCTCACAGCGCCATTCCTTCCGCATACGGGTCGCCTTTGAATATTGTGATAGCGCATATTTTCTCATCCCGCAATTAGATTCAAGCACAAATTTTTCAGGCAATGTTTGTACAAAGTGACCCGTTTGATTGGTTTTTGGAGCTTTCTGCAAGCCTTCCTTTCGATTCTTAACTCTTACATCCAAAGTTCTTTGCTGATGTATTTTTGATGCATACAGTCATTCTGAAATTCCATCTGTTCATCGTCCGGATTTCATTGTATAATGATATTGTATAAAAATGTCGTAATATTATAAAGATACGCAGCCAGCCGCCCGCGCGGAGGCGATGTTTTCATGCTTTACCGCATCTGGCCCCTTCTCAAGGAAGCATATCATTACGAAAAGCATTTGATCATGTTCGCAAACACAGCCCTTATCGTCATGGGCCTGCGGCGGTCAAGGCCATGGTGGAGCTGCTGGAAAGCGGAGAGATAGCGGTGCTGTCCCGCATCCTCGCTGTGGCCGGCTTCACCGACCGCCACCGCCGCCGGGGCGAGACGGACGCCCAAATCGCCGCGGCCCTCCGCGAGTGTGCCGGACATGCGTTCGACCCACAGTGCGTGGAAGTCATGTGCGGGATGCTCACTGAAAAGACGTAAAAAGGAGGATGCTCCATGCCGGACGAAAAGATGAAATATCCACTGCTGGAATTCAAATATGATAAAAAACCTTATGAGGAGCTTTTGACACTGAATCCGCATCCGGGTTTTATGGATAGGGTCAGCATCGTGACAGACGATTATGAGCACGATGATTTCGGGAGTCTTCCCGGTGATGAGAAAAATGCTCTCGGCCACGCAGCAGGTGTTTTACGGAAGATTCAAAAATATGGGCCGTCCTTTTCGGATGAAGAAAGCAAAACCATCCGAACGAGAAAACGCTCACGTACAAAAAAGCCAGACCTGTTGTTATTCGTAAACGATTTGGAAAATGATTTTCATAATTACTGTGCTTGCATCAAACATGGCCTCGGAAACAAAGCCGACTTATATGCACTGACGGAAACTTTGCTCTATTATGGCTGTGAAGATACCGTATGGGAAGAAGTCACCGAATGGAACGACGCTGTAAAAGAAGACAAAAACTCTTCCAAATCGACATTTTTTAACTTTGACAGACTTTATATCCGACAAGCCGACCGGTTTCTCTTTCTGGACAACAACACCGAAGAAGCGCTGAAATTTTACGCGCTTGCGGCGTTGCCGTGGAGGACCGGTCCATCCGAAGCCCCCGCAGAAAAGAACATTGATGATTATTCTGTTTCTTTCATACGCCAGTATGAACTTTACGACCACATTTCGCGGGGTGTAAGGTATCCTTACGGCACTTCCTCGCAGTCATCCGCATTTTATCAGCAGTATAACCGTATTATCCATACTGAAATTTCGTCGTCCTCCCTTTCTAGAAATCTGAGCAGTTTTGTTTCATCTATTCAAGAAGTGCTAGATGCCCCCACTCTTCGGAAACTCCATCGTGCCCGACTCGCCCTGCTGATGTTCTTTGTTATCACCAAAAGACATCTTATCCCTGAATTGGCCCGTCTTTACGATGACCCTGACAAAGAGCGCTGGGAAGTTGAAATAACAGAAAAATCCCTCCTGCTCAAGGGTACAAACTATTCCATTCTTTCCCGCTATGCAGCACATATGACATGGAAATCGGGGAAGCGGTATTTCGACTCTTATTTGGGTCTGGCCAAGGCCGCACACCTTTCGGAACTTCTTCTGGACGAACTTAATGCCGAAGATGATAATGAAGAAATCGCATACTACACATCAGCAGATGTCTTCTCTTACATGCTCCCCGAAAAGTGCAAGGAGGAGGATAAGAAAGACGACCGTCTGGGGAAACTGACCGTGATGCATCTCTCCTACATGAACGACCCCAACGAGGGAAAAACTCTGCAAAAGGCGATTTATGGTCCATCGTATGGAGCTCTTCAAAAAGGCCGCAAGCCGCTGGACGTCCCCTTTGTATTCGTAAAATGCTTTAGTCCCCGCATCGACTATCTGCCTATGTGGGAAATGTACGGCGACCATGCCCGAGGTTGCTGCCTTGTTATCGACTGGGAGATGTCAAAGTGGATGGAGGATGAATCAGAGCCTATTCTTTACCGTGTTTGCTATCTTCGAAAGCAAGGGAATTCCTATATTGTTCTAAAGGAAGATAACGAAAAACTTTCGAAATCCTGCCGCACTATAAATTCACAGCTTCAAGAGCTTCACAAGGTCGCCGAAGGAATTGCCGAAGAAGACCGCCATTATCTTGATGATGTTCTAGGTAAGGTCCTCTACCTCTTCAAAGACAGCAGCTACAGCTACGAGCAGGAACTGCGGGTCATTTATCAGACCAAGGAAAATATCCTTCATACCGAACCGAAGAATCCCGAGGATAAGCCGTGGCTCTTTGTACAAACACCTTTCCCGCTCCAGCTGGATGAAGTCATCTTGGGGCCGAAATTCCCGGACGTCAGCACCCGGGTACCTTACCTTCAGGAGCAGATCGACCAGATGTGTGAAAAAACTGACACCGAAATGCCCCGCATCACCCTCTCCGAGATAGACTATCGTTAAACGCAGAAACAGCCCGCAGGCTGGGCATTCGTCCGCCTGCGGGCTGTTTCTATTTCCTGTGAAATCATACCTTCCCGGCGCCCTTGTCCAGTATCTTGTCGAAGCGGGAGAAGAAGGTGATGGCTGTAATGGTCGCTGCCAGAATATCACTGACCGGCTCGGCAAGAAAGACGCCGAAGCACTTATCTGCCGTGAAGCAGGGCAGGATAAAAATCAGCGGGATCAGCAGGATGATCTTGCGCAGACAGGCCAGCAGGAGGCTGACTTTGGCCTGACCCAGCGCCATAAAGCTCTGCTGGCAGGCGATCTGAACGCCCATGGCGAGGATGCCCGCCATGTAGATGCGCATAGCCCATGTGGTGTATTCGATGAGGGCGGCGTCCGAGGTAAAGATGCCCGCCACCACGCCGGGGGCCAGCATCATGAGCAGCCAGAACAGGGTGGTATAGCCGAAGCAGAGGGTGAGCTGGAAGCGGAACGCCTCCTTGACGCGGGGCTTTTTGCCTGCGCCGAAGTTGAAGCTCATGACCGGCTGGCCGCCCTGACAGATGCCCTGAATGGGCAGGGTGCAGAGCTGGGAGGCGCTGGTGATCACCGTCATGGCACCCACCGCCACATCACCGCCGTAGCGGGCCAGACTGGAGCTGAAGCTGATGGAGAGCAGGCTCTCGGTGGAGAGCATCACAAAGGTGGAGATGCCCAGCCCCATCACCGGCAGGATGATGTTCCGCTCCACTTTGAGGTTTTCTTTCCGCAGCTTGAGGATGGTCTTGGGGCCGGTGAGGAACTTCAATATCCAGCAGGCACCCACGGCCTGACTGAGCACCGTCGCCACTGCCGCACCTCGGACGCCCCAGCCAAGACCAAAAATCAGGATGGGGTCGAGGATGATGTTGATGACTGCGCCGATGACTGTCGTGAGCATACTGATCTTCGCAAAGCCCTGGGTCGTGATGAAGGGGTTCATGCCCATGACCAGCAGCACGAACACCGAGCCGAGGATGTAGATGCGGCCATAGGCCACCGCATAGGGGAGAGTGGCGTCACTGGCGCCGAAGAGCCGCAGCAGGGCGGGCGCACCGGCATAGAAGCCCGCCGTCAGCACCACAGCGAAAAACAGCAGCATGGTAAAGCTGTTGCCGATGATTTTTTCGGCCTCGTCTTTATTGCCCTGTCCCAGCGCGATGGCCGTGCGGGGCGCACCGCCCGCGCCGATGAGCATGGCGAAGGCGTTCAGGAGCATAAGGATCGGCGCAAACAGGCCCACGCCCGTCAGCGCCGCCGCGCCGATGCCCTCGATGTGGCCGATGTAAATGCGGTCTACGATGTTATAGAGCAGATTGACCACCTGCGCCACCACGGCGGGTATCATCAGCTGCAAAAGCAGGGGCTTGACCGGCCCGCTGCCCATATCCTGTCGATTCTGTGCCATAGGTTCTCCTTTGAGCATATACTTCAAATTTGAAATAAATATAGCACACCCCGTTCTGCCTGTCAAGCACAAGGGGAAGGGCTTTTTGTTTTTCCAGTTGACGGAAAGGCGGGATTTTGCTATAATAATTAAGCTGTATTGTGAATATGGAGCATTACTCAAGTGGTCGTAAGAGGTCGCACTCGAAATCTAACTGGCTTTTTGGAAGTGGATTTCCGATTTTGCTAGGTTTCATGCGGGTTTTCTGACTTCGAGAGCGAACGGTTTTCGGTCGTTCTCTCCTGAAATTCTCTCCAAAGTTTTCCCGGAATGCACGGTGCATTCTAAGAATTTAATATCAGGAGCATTACTCAAGTGGTCGTAAGAGGTCGCACTCGAAATGCGATAGGCCGGGAGACCGGTGCCAGGGTTCGACTCCCTGATGCTCCGCCAGAACGCACTATTGAACGAGTTCGCTCGATAGTGCGTTTCCTTTTAAGGCGTATTAGCTCAGCTGGATTAGAGCGTAGCCTTCGCAAGGCTCAGGTCGCGGGTTCGAGTCCCGCATACGAGTATACTGGCTGAAAGGCCATTCAGATAAATACTGGTTAGGGTCGCCGTGAATTCTATCATGGCGACCTTTTACTTTTTCGTTTCTAACAGCCCAGCGATAACTCCAGCCGAACCTTCCTTGCTCTTGTAATCGAGATGCGCATAGATATCGGCAGTAGTCGAGAATGTGCTATGCCCCAGCCACTCCTGAACCTGCTTCATGGATACGCCGTTCATCACCATCAGGCTGGCGCAGCTGTGGCGCAGATCGTGAAAGCGGATGTGCTTCAGCCCGTACTTGGTCAACAGCCAGTCGAAATGCTCCGTCACGAAGTTCGGGCGGATCAGCTTGCCTTCCTGATCGGTGCAGACGAAGTCCGGATACTCAGTGCTGTAACTCTTCTTGAACAGCTTACGGTAAAGCTGCTGTTTTTCCTTCTGCTTCAGAAGTTCTTCTTCCACAGCCGGGATCAGCGGCAGGGTGCGGCAGCTGGTCTTGTTCTTCATCACATCGCTGACCACAGGAACGTACTTGCCGTTCACCAACTGCTCCGTCACCTTGTGGTTGATGGTCATGGACTTCCGCTCAAAGTCGATAGACGACCACTTCAACCCAAGCACCTCACTGCGGCGCAGGCCATAGTAGGCCGTAATGAGGATGCACAGGTGCAGGGGGTCATCCTGCGATACTTTCAGCAGCTGCTGGACTTCATCCTTGGAGTAGAAGTTGGGCCGGAAGCTGTTCTTCTTCGGGCGGTCAACTTTCAGCATCGGGTTGGTTTCCAGATAGTCCTTGCGGACGGCATCCTTGAACGCTTTACCGAAGATGGCGTGGTAGTGAATGACCGTGTTGGTGGTGTAGCCCTCCAGCAAGATCTTCTCCTGAAACTCATCCAGCACCTGCGGCGTGACCTCACACAGCTTCAAGCCCAGCGGCTCAAAATACTGCGTGATACGACCGGTGATCATCCGATTGTAGCTGATAAAGGTTGCAGGCTGGATGGATGCTTTATGGACTTGCACCCACTCGTTGAGATAGTCCAGAAACAGCATCTCCGACTTGCTGACGGGTTGGAGATGCTGCGGCAAGGGCTTGGCGGTTTTAGCATCTACTTTTTCGTAGGCTCCGCCCCGCCCTGTGGGCAGCTCCCCGGTCTCATCATAATGGAGCAGCACTTCCCGGAGCATGGATTCCGCCTTGCGCTTGTTGCCCCGGACGGTCAGACCTGTGGAGATCCACTTGATCTTCCGCTTGCCGTTGGCATCATAAAGATTGACCACGAAATAGAAACGTCCATTTTTCTCTTGGACAGACCCTGTAGTTTTCATCATAAACCTCCTTTGGGTCAACAGGCGTGCTGTCCGTTGCTGCACCCACAGCATACCACATCCAGCGACGGATTTCCAGCCGGGAAGGTGCTCTGTCCGGTGAGCAGGAACTCGATCACGCTCAGCTTCGGGATACGGTAGGTGCGGCCGATTTTAAGCGCAAACAGGCGGCGGGAACGGATCAATTCCCCAACTGTATGGCGGTTCAGACCAAGCATCTCCGCAGCCTGCTGAAGGCTGACGGCATCGGGGTAGCCGGGAAACATCTGGGAATAGGCATTGTTAAACTTCATAGTCACTCCTTCAGCATAAGTAGTTTAAGGTCGAAAAGTGTGTCACCCGCGGTTATATCCTTTGCAGCAAAGCTGCGGTCAGGTGGCAATGTAAAGAGAGCTGACAGTAGTTCCAACTCCCCCATCGCAGATGGTTTCAAACCCGTCTGCGTTAATAAGTTAAGGTCTCCCATATTGGTCCTCGACTTCCCTAGGAGTGGGGAATCGTCCGGCGGCGGGCTTGCACCGCACCATTGGCATTTCAGCCACCCCGTCTTCGTTATGACCGGGCTGCGAGTTACAGAAGTACCTTTTGTGAAGTACCGGACGATTGAACTATTCACTTGTCAAGGAACGTATGGAAGATTTCTGGACTTTGATGGACGAAAAACATCCTTCTACTTGGTAGCCGATGAAAAAGGCCATTTCGTAGCATTGAAAGCAATTTTGTAAACAAAACGTAATAATAGTCCGAGAATGGTCTTGAAAAAGATGCCCTACACTTGGTAGGCATCGAGAACGCCTGTTTCATAGCATCGAAGGGAAAATTGTAATTGAGTTGTAATTCTTGAGGCCGAATCTCCACTTTTGAAAAAGTCCTCTCACTTGGTAGCCGACGAAAAAGACCAAAAGAAACCATCTTTTTGAGAATTAACAAAAAAGTCACAAATGACTGACCTTCAAAGAAGTGTTTCTACTATTAACAGAAAAAGCGGCCTAAAATGGGGGGTGTTGACGCTGATTTTTTGCCTTCATTGAAGGTTGAGAGCGTTCCCTCACTTGGTAGGCATCGAGAAAGGCTCGGTGACAACCTTTATTTTGAAAATTAACAGAAAGTTAACAAAGTAAGATGCGCTGAACAAGAAACAACCGCCGCTCACTCCGGGAAAGAGTGAGTGGCGGTTGCAATATCAAATTTTTGATTCAGAAAATCAGATGCTCGCTAAAATGTCTGTCAGTGTGGCGACAAATGCTTCATCCTGCTCCTTCGTCCGCTTTGGGCTCCCCTTGGGATGCTTTCCGGCACGGAGGAGTTTTTTGTTTTCATAACGCCGCAGCATGAGAGCGTCTATGTTGTCGGCGGTGTATTCCAAACCGTTCTGGTTCAGCACCCGGGCGCACTTGGCAAGGCACATACTCGCCAGCCCGTAGT
>OLPD01000689.1_pt1 | contig 21922 bp, 16 predicted proteins | sample 1672111 | NCBI WGS metagenome assembly OLPD01 (sample SAMEA3136646, study PRJEB25190) | human gut metagenome
AATTAAATCTACCTAAATAACAACATGAATTTTTATCTATATAATTTTCATATGGCCCAAAGCCAAAATAACTTACATCTTCATAAGACTTATTTAATTTAAGTTGTACTCCAAAACGTGGTAAAAAAGGAGTTCTCATATTTTTATTAGCTTTAATATCACAATTAATTAGACCACATGAGTAAATGCTCCATGTTACTATGACATCAACCACTTTTTCCCTATATGGTGGGATCAAGCTTAAGGAACTAATTATTTCTACTTTATTTGGGTATTCTTTAATTTCAGTGCTATATACATTTGTTGTAATTTGATTAAAACCAGCTTCAATCCAAGGATTTTTAATTTTTCTATCATTATCTGTAGGTGCTCTCCAAATAGTGAATTCCAATGGAGCATCTATAAATACTTCTTTTAATGACTCAATAAAATCAAAGGTTGATGTATTTTTATTGTATATATAATTAAAGTCTGAACTTATAATTTTAATTTGATTAAGAGTTTCTTCTATATAAAACTTTTCTTCATTACTATTAATTTTTATTAGTTTATTTACAGATTCTATATTTGTTGTTTCATTTTTTATAATAAATTGATCATGACCTAATATAAAGTCCTTTTTATAAAGGTAGTTATCTGTTTTTATACTATACTCAAATAATATAGTAATAATTCCAACTGGTAAATTTGATATATTTAAATCATACCATTTTGATTCTTTTGGATTTAAGCTTTCTAATATTAACCTATCTGATAAGATAATCTCACCATCTACATATACTTTATAAGTGATGTTTAAGAAGTCATTAGCATTTTTAAAATCAAGCATATTTTTAAGCTTAATCTTTTTATTAGCTTCATCAAACTCTAATGCTCTTATAGGTCTATTAATATTTTTATATTCTAATAAGCCAGTATGAAGTCTTCTATCAGGATAAACTAAACCATCAACACAGAAGTTTCCATCATGGTTTTCTTCTCCAAAGTCTCCGCCATATCCGTATGCTTTTTTAGCATTTTCAGATTCTTTTATAAGAATAGCGTGATCACACCATTCCCAAACATAAACACCAGCAAATTCATCATGCTTTTGAATAAGTTCATCATATTCATTTAGTCCACCAGGGCCATTACCCATAGCATGTGCATATTCACATAATATTAATGGTTTGTCTATGCCTTTTTTAAAGTAATTTTCAATTTCCTCTATGCTTGGATACATTCTACTAAGAACGTCAAGATTACTAAAGTCATTTTTTCTTTCTTTACTAGCGTAATATGCACCTTCGTAATGTACTGGACGTGTAGGATCTAGTTTCTTAGCATATTTTGCTCCATTTTCAAAGTTTATTCCAAAGCCAGATTCATTTCCAAGTGACCACATAAAAATACAAGATCTATTTTTAAAAGGAACTATAGAGGAATCAATTCTATCAATTATAACATTCTCGTAAGTTATATCATCAGCTATCATATTATAATTATCTAAATAGCCAGCTCCATATAATTCAACAACTCCATGGGTTTCAATATCAGCTTCATTCATAACATAAAATCCATATTCATCACATAATTCATAGAAAATTGGAGATTTAGGATAATGAGAAGTTCTTATAGAGTTAATATTACATTCCTTCATTAATTTTAAATCTAAAAGTAAATCATCATAAGTAACAACGTATCCAGTACTTGGATTAAAATCATGATGATTAACACCTTTTAGTTTTATAGGAGTATTATTAATCTTTAAAATAGAATTTTCTATTTTAACTTCTCTCATACCTATTTTTTCTTTTATAACTTCATTTTCTGTTTTTATTAAGAGTGTATATAGATTAGGTGATTCAGCACTCCAAAGCTCTACATCCTTAATATTTATTTGTAGGTTACCATTAGATATAATTCCAGAGAAGATTATATCATTATTAGTATTGATTAAATCGTATTCAACTTTTGGATCTCCAATGACAGAAAGAATTTTGATATCTAATTTTCCTTCTTTAGCTAATACATCTACAGTAGGAGTTATTTTGTAATCTACTATTCTTGATTTTGCTCTCTTTAATATATATACATCTCTAAATATACCTGACATTCTAAATTTGTCTTGGTCTTCGAAATAAGTGCCATCACACCATTTTAAAACTAATACTGTAATAGTATTTTTACCATTTACTAAAAAGTTTGTAACATCAAATTCAGATATGCCATGAGATATTTGGCTATAACCAACAAACATTCCATTTATCCAAAAGTAAAAGCAAGAATCAACTCCTTCAAAGTTTATATTGTAATCATGTTCTTCAGAATTTATTTTAAAATCAAATTCCTTTTTATAAATTGCACATGGATTGTTTTTAGGAACAAAAGGTGGATTATAAGGTATAGGATACTTTACATTAGTGTATTGATTATAGTCATATCCATTTAGTTGCCAAACAGAAGGCACATCAATTGAATCTGAAAGATTAATTTCATTAATATTATTAAATTCTTTAATTAATTGTAGGCTATCGAAATAATTAAATTCCCATTTTCCATTAAGTGAAAAAAAGTTCTTTTGTTTATTTCTGTCCTTAACATTAATAGCCTCAATAGTATTTACAAATGGAACATAATAACTTCTTCTTTCCATCATATTTACATGTAGTTTAGAAATATCTTCGTGGTATTCATTTAATAATAACATTTTTCCCTCCTAAATATATTTAATATAATTATGGAGCAATGAAACATAATTGGATAATTATGAAACATAATTCCATATAATGTACTTTTTAAAGGTATTTTTTTACCTATAATTTAATATTAATATGCAAATTAACATTTTAAAATAGTTATAAGGTTCTAAAATATGTTATAATGTTTTCTATAAAATTAAGGACATCGGAGGTATATATGCAAATACTATGGAAAAAATATACTAAAGAAAATTTTGAGATGAATGTAGATGAGTGTGGAATAGAGCAGGGTATTCCAGGGTTTGGATATAAGTATGAAGTATTAAAAAATTCTGTTATACATTATATAACTAAGGGATATGGTACCTTTAAGATTAATGATAAAGTATATAATTTAAAGCAAGGTGATATATTTATATTATTAAAAGGAATGAAAGTTGAATATATGGCATCTATAGATGATCCTTGGGAATATTACTGGATAGGTTTTAGTGGTTCAAAGGCTAATGAATATTTAAATAGAACCTCTATTATTGATTCTTATGCTGCTAGTTGCAAGGAAAATTCTAAAATACCAAATATAATATTAAATATGTGTGAAATATCAAAAACGTATAATCCTTCATGTTCTGATGATATTTTTTTATTAAAAGAACTTTATTCATTGTTATATGCAGTTATAGAGGAGTTTCCTAAACCATTTGAGTACGAAGATAAAGAGTTACATAAATATATTCAAGAAGCTATTGATTTTATTAATTCTAATTATATGAATAGTATAACTGTTAATGAAGTTGCTAATCATGTAAATTTAAGTAGAAGTTATTTATATAGAATGTTTATAAAAAATCTTAAGATTTCGCCACAAAGATATTTGATAAATCTTAGAATGTATAAAGCAACACTTTTATTGAAAAATAGCAATATACCTATAGGAGAAGTTGCAAATAAGGTAGGTTATAGTGATTCTTTGTTATTTTCAAAAACTTTTTCAAAATATTTTTCAATGTCTCCATTAAATTATAGAAATAATCAAATGAATGGTAATAAATAGTTATAAATTATTTGATGATTACTTTAAATTTAAAAGTTAATTTTAGATATTTACGAGTAGTTTAGAAGAAAATATAAGTATAAGAAGGAGTATTTAAATTGAATTGATTAATTCAACCTAAATACTCCTTTTAATATAGTGAGTATAAAAATTTATTTTAATATACTTTTTTAATTCTATTTAGTTACTCAATCTTGTAATTCCATGTTTTAAATCATCAACTATTGCATCGTATTCTGATTCTGATAGGTTGTATTTTCTTAATAATAAGAAACTCACTAATATAATTATACATGGAATTAAAGTTTGGATAATGTGTATTCCATTTAATGTGAATATAGATTGATAAGAATTTGCTTCATATCCGATATAAGCTAAAATGTATCCACATAAAGAGCCCCCAATTGCACTGGAAATCTTACTTTTAAAGATATTTAGAGAAAATATCATACCTTCTGATCTATGACCTGTTTTCCATTCACCATATTCAACGCAATCAGCAACCATTGAAGTTAAGGTAATATATCCAGCTCCATCAAAAATTCCTGCTATAAAATTTATAGCTATCATTAAATATAATGAAGAGTATGATAGTAAAAATACTAAAAGTGACCCAGATGCACTAATAAATAATCCTAAAAGAGCAGTATTTCTTTTTCCTAGTTTTTTTGTTAAGTATGGAGAGATTAATCCACCTAATATACTTGCTACCAAACCAATTGAAGTTACTACTGGAATCATCATTTCTGCATTAAAGTTATACTTTATATAGTATATAGATATTGTATTTTTTATTGAACCACTTAACTCTAATACTAACATTGATAGTAATACTATTCTTAAAGGTTTATTTGTTTTTAATAAATTTATAAATTGTTTAAAACCTTGTTTTTCCTTTTTCTTAGTAGTAGCAGTAGTAGTAATTTCTTTAGTTCCAAAAGCAGTAATCCAAATAAATATACTTGCCAAAAGGGAATAAATTATTGCTACCTTTGTCCAACTTTTAAGAACTGATACAAGTGGAATAGTAAGTGTAGAAATTATAAATCCACCAACATATGCTATTGTTCTTGCAGAGGTAACAATCTTAGTTTTTCCTTCAGAAGATCTTGTAATATTTGCAGATAGTGACCAATATGGTATATCCATAGCTGTAAAAGATAAACCCCAAAAAATATATGATACGTACATCCAGATAATTTTATTGCTATAGCTTAAATCTGGTGATGAGAAGCACATTATAGTTGCAAGTCCCATAAAAATAGGAACAATAAATAAATATGGTCTGCTTTTTCCAATTTTAGTATTAGTATTGTCAACTATAATACCCATTATAGGATCACTTATTCCATCTATAATTCTTGCTACTAAAAATAATGTACCTACGGCGGCAGCACCTACTCCAAAACTATCTGTTAAAAAAATTAAAAGATAGGAATTAATTAATGCGCATATCATATTATTTCCTAAGCTTCCTGCGCTATAAGTAAATAAAGTTTTTATAGAAACATCATCATTTTTGTCAATTTTTTTGTTTATTACAGTATTCAAACTATCACCTCTATATTTTTATAATAAAAATCTACAATACCTTTCGATTAAAATTTAAATAGAAATCGATTTCTTTAATTTCATATATAATATTACAGAAAATTTTTTTATAATAATATAGAATTAAGTTTCTAAAATATTGATTTATATTTCCTAATTGGATGATAATTTAATAAATAAATTAGTTTAAATATGATAAAAAATACCTGAAATAACCTAAATAAATACAAAATGTCGAAATCCATCGCATAAATTTATATCACAAGTTGGTCTTATAATGGTATAATTACTGTATTAATGTCTAAAAAGTGAACTAAATAAGATTACAAAAAGACATTTATTCGAAATAGATGTAAAGTGTTTAGATACAGTTTACTAAAAATTATAATTAGAACTATAGTAAAAGGTAAGGAGACAATAAGTGTTATGGAAAAGAAAATAAGAAAAGCGATAATACCTGCTGCTGGTCTTGGAACTAGATTTTTACCAGCAACGAAGGCACAACCGAAGGAGATGCTTCCAATAGTTGATAAGCCAACTTTACAATACATAATAGAAGAGTGTGTTGCATCAGGTATAGAAGAGATTCTTATAATAACAGGAAGAAATAAAAAGAGCATAGAAGACCATTTTGATAGAAGTGTTGAACTTGAAATGGAGCTTGAAAAAGCAGGAAAACAACAAATGCTTGAAATGGTTAGAGAAATATCTGATATGGTTAATATTCATTTCATAAGACAAAAAGAGCCAAGAGGATTAGGACATGCTATCCTTTGTGCAAAGACTTTCGTTGGAGATGAGCCTTTTGCAGTATTACTTGGGGATGATGTTGTTTATAATGATCAAAAACCATGCTTAAAGCAACTTATGGATTGTTATGGTGAGTACAAAACTTCAGTTTTAGGGGTACAAACAGTAGCACCACAAGATGTTAATAAGTATGGAATAGTTGGTGGAATTCATATTGAAGATAGAGTTTATAAGGTTAAAGATTTAGTTGAAAAGCCTTCAATAGAAGAAGCACCATCAAATGTTGCAATATTAGGAAGATATATAATTACACCAAAAATATTTGAAATATTAGAAAATACAGCTCCAGGTAAAGGAAATGAGATTCAACTTACAGATGCATTACTTAAGCTTATTGAACATGAAGCAATGTATGCTTATAACTTTGAAGGAAGAAGATATGATGTAGGAGATAAGCTTGGATTCCTTCAAGCTACAGTTGAATATGCTCTTAGAAAAGAAGATTTAAGAGAGGGATTTATTGAATATTTAAAAACTATTGTAAAATAGAATTTTATATTTATAAAGTACAGTAATGCTATTTTATAAATTAATGTAATTCCCTCATAGAAAATCAAATTTCTGATTTTCTATGAGGGAATTATTTTTTTAGAGGTTTTTATTTTTCAAATGGAGATTCTGAGAATCTTATAAAATATCCTTGAGGGTGCTCACAAACTGGGCACTTTAAAGGTGCTTCTTGACCTTCATAAATAAATCCACAATTAGTGCACATCCATGCAGCATTAGCAGTAGCTTTAAATAATGATCCCTTTTCTAGCATATCAGCATATTTTTTAAATCTATCAGAATGAATTTTTTCAATAGAAGCAATATTAGTAAATAATTTTTCTATATCTGGGAAACCTTCTTCTTTAGCAATTGCAGCAAATTCATGATAAACATGTTCAAATTCATTATTTTCATGTTTTTCAGCAAGTCTTAATAAAGTTAATGTACTAGTTTCTACAACAACTGGATATGAACCAGTTATCTCTAATTCTTCTCCAGAAAACTCTTTTAATTTAGCCATAAATTGTTCAGCATGAGCTTTTTCTTGATTTGCAGTATAGTTAAATAAATCTTCTATAATTGGATAACCTTCCTTTTTAGCTGCTGATGCAGAGAAAGTATATCTATTTCTAGCTTGACTTTCTCCTGCAAAGGCTTTTAATAAGTTTTCCTTAGTTTTACTTGTATTAAAATCAGTCATTGAAATTACCTACCTTTATTAAAATTTTAAATATAAAATCGCAGTTATATACTTTATTCTTGTCATTGTAATATTTTTTATACTTAACATATGGATAGTTAAGTATAAAAAATATTAATAATTAATGGAATACATTAAAAATATATGGCAAGAATTATAATAAAGTTGTGTATTATAAGAGGTGATTATTTGATTAAATATCTTTTAATTATTGGATTTGTATTTTTAGTATGTTTAGCTCTTTTTGCTTTATTAAAGTCAGCAAGTGATTTTGATGATGAAGCTGAAGAATTTTATAATAATTTTTATGAAGATGATGGTTTAAATGAAGAATATGATTATTATGAGGATAGATATAAGGAGATAATAGATAATAATAAGGATATATAGTTTAGATTTTATTATTTATAGTAAAATTGAAAGTTTTAATCTTAAATTTACAAGAACTTAAATTTACTTTAACAAAGATACTATATTATAGTTATTGAAACACTTTGATTTCTTAGGGGGATAAAAATTTCATCTGTACATTAGTAGAGTAGAAGTTTTTATTACCCTAGGAGTATGAAATAAATAGATTAAATAATTAATAATAATAACCCAGGGGTAAGGGAATTCATTTCCTTCTCCTGGGGTTATTTATTATTAAGGTTATATTAAGATTGAGTAAATAAAACCTTTATCTTTATGTCCTATAATTATCTTATAAAAGATAGAGTTATAAGGAGTATAAAGTGTATGAAAAGAAGTAGTATAAAAAGGTTAATAATAAAGAATAAAAAAGCTATAATTATAGTTAGTGCAGTACTTATTTTAGGTGGTGGATTAGTACTAATAAAAGCTAGAAAGAATACCGATTCACAAATATCAAATGTAGAAAGTATACAAGGAACTGTTACCCTTGAAAAAGGAGAAATAAATAAATCTATAATAGTTAATGGAAATGTGAAAAGTGGAGAAGTTTCTAATGTATCATCATCTATTGCTGCAAAGGTTAAATCTGTTAATGTAAAAGTTGGAGATATAGTTAAAGCTGGAGATGTTATTTGTGTCTTAGATGACAGTGATATTATTAAAGAAATTGAAAGTAAAACTAAAGCATTAGAAGAGCAAAGAAAAAGCTTACAAGATAATTATAATAAGCTTGTAAGTCAATTAAATACATTAAAAAATACACAATCACAAAGTTCAAGCAGTCAAAATAAAGCTGTTGAAACAGCTGCTAATATTTTAAATAAAGCAAATGCAGATTTAAGTAATTATGAAGGAACTTTTAATAGTATAAAAAATACATATGAAATCATGATTAGTGCTATAAAAGATAAACAAGCTAATTATGATAATGCAGAAAACAATAAGAAACAAGCTTATGAGAATTGGATAAAGTCAGGTGGAACTATTGATTCACAAGAGTATAAAAAGTATATAGAATCTACTGAAAATGTAGAGAGAAAGCAAGAGGAGTTAACTAAAGCTAAGGAGCTTTATGATTATGATAATATAAGCAATAAGTACAATGAGGCCTTAAATACATATAATGAAAAAATTGCTGCAAGAGATTCTGCTAAGTCACAACATGATGAAGCAGTAGCTAATAGTACAAGTACAGCAAATAGTAATAAAGCAGAGATAGAAACATTACAAGCTAGTATAACTGATGTTAAGAATCAAATAGAAAAGCTTAATGATAGTGATGAGCTGAAGGAGATTAAAGAAAAGCTTAATAATACAGTTTTAAAAGCTGAAACTAGTGGAAAAATAACAGAGCTTAAAGTTAATGTTGGAAGTATGACAGATGGTGCAATTGCAACAATTCAATCTACAGATAAGCTTATTCTTGAAGTTAATATAGCAGAATATGATATTCAAAAAGTTAATACAGGAATGAAAGCTAAAATAAGTAGTGATACATTAACTGATAAGGTTGATGGTGAGCTTGTAAGAATATCTCCAGTAGCTAGTGAGGGTGATAAAAAGGGATTTGTTGCAGAGATAGCTATAAAAAATGCTTCAGGGTTATTTATTGGAACTAGTGCAAAAGCAGAAATAATTATTTCAGGGAAAAGTGACGTTATATTAGCACCTATTGATGCTATAAAAAATATAGATAATAATCCTTCAATACTTGTAAAAGAATCAGATGGAAAGTTTAAAGAAGTTCTAGTTACTATTGGTGAAAGAAATGATTATTATGCAGAAGTTAGTGGAAGCAATATAAAAGAAGGTATGGAGATTAATGCTTATGCTTCTTATGATTCGGAATATAATAGTGAAAGTAATGAAGGTAGTGATGAAGGCTCTGATATAAATGAAGGGGGAGTCGATGATGAAGGAATGTAAGGATAAAAAGCTTCTTATTAACATGAATAATATAGTAAAGAGATATTATGTTGGAGAACCTAATGAACTTGAAATTCTTCATGGAATTGATGTGAAGATATATGAAGGTGAGTTTGTGGCTATTGTAGGTGAATCAGGATCAGGAAAGTCTACATTAATGAATATTATTGGGGTTTTGGACAAGCCAACAGAAGGAGAGTATTATTTAGATGGAATTAATGTTAGAAATGCCACAGAAAAAGATATGAATAATATAAGAAATCAAAAAATAGGTTTTGTTTTTCAAAATTTCAATCTTATAGGAAGAACTTCAGCTCTAAAAAATGTAGAATTACCAATGCTTTATGCAGGAATAAGCAGTAAAAAGCGTACAGAAAGGGCAATGGAACTTCTTAAAAAGGTAGGCATGGAAGAAAGATGTAATCATCAACCAAATGAGCTTTCAGGAGGACAAAAACAAAGAGTTGCAATTGCTAGGAGTTTAGCCAATGATCCATCTATAATATTAGCAGATGAACCTACTGGGGCTTTAGATAGTGAAACAAGTCGTATTGTTATGGATATTTTTCATGAATTAAACATAAAGCAAAAAAAGACAATAATTCTTATAACTCATAGCAAGGAGTTAGCAGAAGAGTGTCCTCGTATAATAACTATAAAGGATGGCAGAATTATAGATGATAGAAAGGGAGGGAGTCTTTAGTGGGATTATTTGAAAATATTAAGTTATCTATAAGTAGTTTATTAGCAAATAAGTTACGTTCAATTTTAACTATGCTAGGGATAATAATAGGTATAGCTTCAGTAATAACAATTGTAACAATTGGAGATTCTCTAGCAAGTTCTATAACAGATGAAATGTCTGGATTTGGAGCTAGAAATATAAATGTATATTTAGAACAAAAATCTATGAATACAGAGTCAGAAAATTTTGATATGCAGAGTTTTACTTATGTAGAGCCAACAGAACAAGATAATATTACAGATGAAATGTTAGATAAATATAAAAATACATTAGGTGATAAAATAGAAGGTATATCTGTTTCAGAAAATGTAGGAAATAATAAAATTACTAATGGAAAGAATAGTGCTAATATTGATATATATGGTGTAAATAATGGTTATTTTAAAGTAGAAAACACTAAGCTTATATCAGGAAGATTTATTTCTAATAATGATATAAGTGACTCTAGAAAAGTTGCTATAGTTAGTAATGTTTTTATAGATGATTACTTTGGAAGTCAGTATACATATGAAGAGGTATTAGGAAAGAGCTTTGAAATAACAGTTGGAAATAATATGATTAGAGTATATATTTCTGGTGTTTATGAATTTGATAAAAGTAAAGCTTTGGGAGTAGATTCTGGAAAGGAAAAAACAACTACAAGTTTATATATTCCAATTTCAGTGGTTAAAAACATTAATGGTGGAAATAAAGGATATAATTCTTTAACAATACTTCCTAGTAATAATGTTAATGTAGAAGAGGTTTTAAATATAACTAATGAATTCTTTGCTAATGAATATAGAAAAAATAAAAATATAGTACCAGTTGGATTTAGTATGGAGTCTATGATGGAATCAACAAATAAGATGATTAATAGCGTTAAATTAGCTATTAGTGCTGTTGCTGGAATTTCATTATTGGTAGGTGGAATTGGAGTTATGAATATAATGATGGTTTCAATAACTGAAAGAACTAAAGAAATTGGTATACGTAAAGCTTTGGGTGCTGGTAGAAGTATTATATTAATTCAATTTATTGTTGAATCTATAATTATATGTATAATTGGAGGTATAATAGGAATTATATTAGGGTTTATATTGGGAGCTATAGGTGCAAGTGTAATGGGATATACAGCTAAACCTAATGTAAGTGCAATTTTAGGTGCAGTTGGATTCTGTATGGGTATTGGTGTATTTTTTGGCTATTATCCAGCAAGTAAGGCAGCTAAATTAAATCCTATTGATGCATTAAGATATGAATAGTGTATAAGGAGAAAAAGATAATATGTCAAATAAAATTTTAATTGCAGAAGATGATGAAGATATTATTGGATTATTAAGGTTATATTTAGAAAAGGAGGGCTATGAATTAGTTTTAGCAACAAATGGAGAAGAGGCTTTTCAAAAGCTTTTACAAGAGAAGATTTCATTAGCTATTTTAGATATAATGATGCCTAAGATGAATGGATATGAACTTACTAAAAAGATAAGAGAAATAAGTCAAATACCAATTTTGATTCTTTCAGCTAGAAATCAAGATAGTGAAAAGATTTTAGGACTTGATTTAGGTGCAGATGATTATCTAACCAAACCTTTTAATCCTTTAGAGGTAATTGCAAGAGTAAAATCTCTTTTAAGAAGAAGCTATGAATTTAAAGTTAAGGATTCAGAAGAAGATAATATTATAACTATTAGTGAAATTACCTTAAATTATGAAGATAGAATTGTAATTAAAAATGGAGTAGAAGTTCAGTTTACAGCAACTGAGTATAAGATATTAGCATTATTAATGCAAAAGCCAGGAAGAGTTTTTACTAAGGCACAAATATATAAATATATAAATGGTGAATATTATCAAAGTGATGATAATTCTCTTATGGTTCATATTTCTAGGATAAGAGAAAAAATAGAATCAGATCCTAAAAATCCTATATACGTAAAAACTATTAGGGGGTTAGGTTATAAATTTGAAAAACTATAAGAAAAAACGAGGTAGTATATTTTTATTATTACTAAAAAATTATATATTTTATAGTATCGTAATTATGATAACTTGGGTAATAATAAACAGTATAGTATCAATGGTGTTTGATAAAAAATATAATTTTGGATTAGGATTAAGCGTTGATGATAAAAAGTTACTTGTGGAAGAAGCCTTTGATAAGTTAAATGTAAAATCTATAGCTGGTCGTAATGGAGAAATAGAAATTCTAAATGAAAATAATGATATTATTTATAGTTCATCTAATAATAAGGACAAATATACAGAGAGTGAATTAAATTTTATTCAGAATTATGAAGGAGAGTATATTTATACTGGTATTTATGATTTTAAAGGTGAAGATAATAATGATTATAAAATTATAATATCAACGCCATATGATATTAATGAGAATGGAGAATCTTATTATAATATTGATAAGGGCTGGTTTAAAGTGTTAGATAGCAATCTAAATGTGGTGTATCATTTAGGAGATAATTCTGATAATATCAATTCGTATACGGAAGAGGAGTTAGGATATATAACTGGTGATTACCCAAAGGAATATTATTTAACTAAATATACTTATGTTAATAAAAATGGAGAAAATAGAACGGCCATCATAAAGTCAAAAAAAGTTAATGAAGAGGTTTTATATGAAAGTTTTGATAAATTAAATAATATTTCTTTTGGATTATTTTTTATTGCTTGTATAATATGTACCATTATTTTTGGATTATTTTTAAAAAAGAAGGTTCAAAAGCCTTTGAATAAGTTAAATAGAGCAATGCAACTTTTATCAGAGGGAAAGAATAATGAGGAAATAATTTATTCTGGACCTAAGGAGTTTGTTGAAATTTGTGAAAGCTTTAATGTTATGGTAAACAAGTTAGAAAGTAGTGAATTGGAAAGAAATAAATTGATTAAAGATAAGCAAAGTATGTTAGCTGATATTTCTCACGATTTAAAAACTCCAATAACTACGATTCAAGGGTATTCTAAGGCATTGGCGGATGGAGTTATTTCTCCTGCTGAATATGAAAAATATTTTAATATTATTTATTCTAAAGCAAATCGTCTAACGGAGCTTATTAATATTTTTTATGAATATAGTAAGTTAGAACATCCAAGTTTTAAGTTAGTCCTTGAGGAAGTGGATTTAGCTGAATATTTAAGAGAGTATATAGCAATTAAGTATGAGGATATTTTAGAAAATGGATTTAGTATTGAAGTAGATATTCCTGAAAAAGTAATGGAATGTAAAATTGATAAGGTACAGTTTCAAAGGGTTTTAGATAATATTTTAGGAAATGCTATGAAACATAATCCTGTAGGAACAGAGATTTATGTTGCTTTAAGTAATGAGAAAGGAAGCTATAAAATTATTATTGCAGATAATGGAGTAGGTATTTCACAGGAGATAGTTAATGATATATTTTCCCCATTTACTGTTGGAGATGAATCAAGGAATACAAAGCAAGGTTCAGGATTAGGTCTTGCAATAACTAAAACTATAGTAGAAATGCATAATGGAACTATTAAGTTAAATAAATCCCTTCAAAGAATGTATAAAACTGTTTTTGAAATAGAAATATAAAGTTGTTAACCCCTATGGATCTACGTTGTAGGTTCATAGGGGTATATTATTTTAGAATTGCAATTAAATTTTCCTAGTGTTTAAATTATATGGTATAATTATAAAGATGAATAATGTGGATTAAAAGTAAAAGGAAGTAGAGTTTATTTAATGGATTATAAGAAGTTAACATATGTATATGTAGATTTAATATTAGATTAATAAGAGAAGGGGGATATAAAAAGATATGAATTGTTCAAATCATGGAGAAAGAGAAGCCGTAGGAATGTGTGTGAGATGCCACAAGCTTATATGCGAAGAGTGTAAGGTAAAAATAAATAATAAGTATTATTGTAAGGATTGTGTTACTGAAATGTATTCAGATAATAATGTTAACAATAATTATTATAATAATGGAAGCACTATAAATTCAGATAGATTTAAGGAGTATGCAGATAAAGCAGTGAATGCTACATTTGAAGTTACTGATAAGATTAGTCAGAATAAAAAAATAGCTAATTATGTTCTTGGAATAATTGCTATTATATTATTGGTACCTAAAGTAATAAATAATATTAGTAGCATACCATATTTCTTTGAGGAACTTGTATTCTCATCTAGATATTATGGAGTTTTTAGAACGCTATTTTACACTATAGAATTTGTTTTAGGTTTTATTGAGCCAATAATAATTATTGCATTAGCATCATTATTATTTAATAATTTTATGAAGTTAAAAAGACAAATAAGGATAATAGCACCGATAGTTATTGTTATAGCATTTACATTAATTAGATTTGTTAGTGCAAATATATCATCTAGTTACTTTGGATTTCATATAATAATGAATATGTTTTCATATTTTGTTCCTGTAATATTAATAGTAGTAGGAAGCTATTTAGATAATTAGGAGGTAAGGATATTGAGTAAAATAAAAGTCTTGAGCGTATTTGGCACAAGACCAGAAGCAATAAAAATGTGTCCTTTAGTTAAGGTTTTAGAGAAGGATAATAGAATAGAATCAATTGTATGTGCTACAGCTCAACATAGAGAAATGCTTGATACAGTACTTGAGATCTTTGATGTTAAACCACAGTATGATTTAAATGTAATGTCTCATGGACAAACAATAGTTCATGTATCTAATAAGGTTTTAACAGGTGTAGATAAAGTAATAAAAGAATGTAATCCTGATATAGTTTTAGTACATGGAGATACTTCAACAACATTAAATGGAGCATTAGCAGCTTTCTATAACCAAAAGCCAATAGGACATGTTGAAGCAGGACTTAGAACTGGAGATATTTATTCTCCATTTCCAGAGGAGGCTAATAGAAAATTAACAGGAGCAATTGCTACTTTACATTTTTCAGCAACAGAAAGTAATAAGGCTAATTTAGAAAGAGAAAATATACATAAAAATATATACATAACAGGTAATACTGTAATTGATGCTTTACTTAGTGTTATAGATAAAAATCATAAATTTGAAGATAAAAATTTAAATAATATAGACTTTGAAAATAAAAAAATAGTTTTATTAACTGCACATAGAAGAGAAAATTGGGGAGAACCAATGAAAGATATATTTGCAGCAGTTAAAGAGCTTGTTACTAAAAATCAAGATGTAAATGTAATATTCCCAATGCATAAAAATCCTTTAATAAGAGAACTTGCAAATGAAAGTTTTAAAGGGATAGAGGATAAAATACATTTAATCGAACCTCTTGAATATGTTGACTTTGCAAATCTTATGGCTAAGTGCTATCTTATAATGACAGATTCAGGTGGAATACAAGAAGAAGCACCGGCTCTTGGTAAGCCAGTTATTGTTTTAAGAACAGAAACTGAAAGACCAGAAGCAGTTGAAGCTGGCACTGTAAAATTAGCAGGAATTAAGAAAGAAGATATATTTAATATTGCTGATGAGCTTATAAATGATGAAGAAGCTTATAATAAAATGGCTCATGCAGTAAATCCTTATGGAGATGGAAAAGCTTGTCCAAGAATTGTTGAGCATATAGTAGAGTATTTTAAAAATAAATAGATATAAATAAAAAACACTGTATAACCAAATTAGGATATACGGTGTTTTTTTATATTATAATATTGATATTTGTACTTTATTTATTCTTTTGCCTGTTACAGACAAAATTTTAAACTTTACGGAATCAATAGTAATTTCTTTATTAATATACTTATTAGGTACAGTATTTATATTTTCAATTATTAACCCACCTAAAGTATCTATAGAATCTGATTTAAAATCTAAATTTAAATTCTTATTTAAATTTGAAATACTAACTAATCCAGTAGCTATATAAGTGTTAGCATCAATTTTTTCTATATAATCAATGTTTTCATCATATTCATCTTGAATATCGCCAACTACTTCTTCAAGTAAATCTTCTAAAGTAACTATTCCTGAAAATCCACCATACTCGTCTATAAGTATAGCCATATGATTTTTAGAATCTTGTAGTTCTTTAAGAAGTATATCTATAGATTTAGTTTCTGGAACTACATATGGTTTTCTAAGAATAGTTTTAATATTAACATTTTCAATTCCTTTTTGTATTATCTCTGAAAATATATCCTTCATATAAATGACACCAATAATATTATCAATATCATTTTCATAAATAGGAATTCTTGAATAGTTTTCTTGCAATATTAAATTTATATTTTCTTTAATATTAGAATTAGCTTCAATACAAAATGTTTCAGTTCTTGGAGTCATTACTTCACGAGCTAAGATGTCATCAAACTTAATTATACCATCTATCATAGTCCTTTCAGTTTCATTTATGGCACCTTGTTCTTCACCAAGTTCAACTAAACTTTTGATTTCCTCTCTTGATATTTTTTCATCACTAGATTTATCTTTTATTCCAAATAATCTTAAAATAGAATTAGTTGAAATAGAGAGAAACCATACGAATGGTTTTGTAAATTTGGAAATAAATATTATAGGTTTTACACTAAACATAGCAACCTTTTCTGCATTTTGTAATGCTATTCTCTTAGGTACCAATTCACCAAGTACTAAAGTTATATAGGATATTATTAAAGTGGTTAATATTAAAGCTATATCATCACCATAAGGAACTCCTAAATTACTTAAATATGATCCAAATCCTTTAGAAATTGATGTTGCAGCTGAAGCAGATGCAAAAAATCCAGCAAAAGTAATACCAACTTGTATTGTAGCTAAGAATCCGCTAGCATCCTTAAGTAAGTTTAATAATAATTTTGCCTTCTTATTATTGTCCTCAGCTAATAAATTTAATTTTGTTTTGTTTATTGATACTATAGCCATTTCAGCAGATGCAAAAAATGCGTTTACTATTACTAGTATAAGAATAAGAATAATACTACCCCCCGAGCTATCGTCCATTAAAAAAATCCCTCCTAAAAATATGATGAGAATATTATAGCATGTACAAATTTTAATAACAAACTAAGTAAATATGCTTAAATTAATAAAAACAAATGATATATCACATACAAAGTGATTAAATCGTAAAAATGGGCATATTTAGTAAAAAACAAGGTGAAATAAAGAAATTTGATACATAAATATTTTTATTAGAATGTAATAATTAGTATATGTTTGGCAATAATTTAAGATAGATTAATTTATCTATAAAGGAGTTATAAAATTAATATGAAGAAGATTTTTAAAATATTTATAGTTGCTTTTTTATTCTTAAACATACCAATTATATATGTACATAGTGAGACCTTGAATTTAATAGAAGAAAAATTAGAAAGTATAGGGGTTCCTGAGGAGTATGGTGATAATATTATTAATTATATTACTAATTTAAAACTTACTGATGAAGAAACAAAAGAATTATTAGAGGAAGCAAATAATATTTTTTTTAGAGTAAAGGAAAAAGATGATTATAGTGATTTTACACTTACAGAATTACTTAATATTTATGGTGAAGCTTTAAATATAGCAGATGAATTAAATATTAATTTAGATTTGGATTTATCTAGTAAGGAAGTTGTTTTAAAAGATAAAGATAGTAAATTAACATTAATTAAATGTGATATAGATGATGTTAAAAGGTATTATGAAAATTATAAAGTATCGCCTCTCACATCACAAGATTATGAGGAATTGAAAAGTTACATAGTTGAAAATACTATTACTAATGATGAAAAGATAAATAGTAGTGAGAGTAGTAATGATATTGCTAAAAGTGATGATTATGGTAATAGTGATTTAAGTGATGATGAGGTATCTAAGGAGAGTAAGAAAAGTAATAGTAGTGATTCTAATGAGAGTAATAATGAGACTTTAAATACTGTTAGTGCAATAAAAAATAAAAATGTGAATAGGGTGTTGAGTATAGTATTTTTAGTTTTATTTGCTTGTGTAGTAGTTTCGTTATTAATAGAGTCAATATTTTTTAATAAAGAAGAAGAGTGGTAATAGTTTGTAGAGGTGATGCTAGTATATATAATTTGGAGATAAGTTATTTAAACTTATGTAGTAAAATAAATGAGATGCTAGCTAATAATAGCATCTCATTTCAAAATACTGTCTAATTTAAAGAGTATAAAAAGTTATGAATATCTTCAGTAGTAGATTCAATATCTATCATCATATGATACATATCAGTTAATATCATTTCAGATTTGCCATCAAGAGGGAATCTAGATTGTTCAATATCAGTAACTCCCATACTTAAAACTTCAGTAGCGATAGATAATATTTCAGTATTAGTAAGGTTTGTTGATACTAATGGCAAAATATCACTCATCATTGAAGTTAAGTCAGCAATTGATGCAGTTTTAAATTTTTTAAATAATGCTTCAAGCACATCTCTTTGTCTTTCAGTTCTTTTAAAATCCCTGCCTTCAGTATACCTTATTCTACAATAAGCAGAAGCTTGGGTACCATTTAAAGTTTGTAGACCGGAAGAGGTTATACGTTCAGTAGTTGTACCATTTTCATTATCAATATTAGAAATATATCCATTAATATAATTTAATTCATCATTAGTTATTGTAAGCTCAACTCCACCAAGTCTATCAATAATTTGAGGTAAAGTATGTAAGCTGACATAAATAAACTTATCAACAGTTAAGTTGAAGTTATAATTAATAGTTTTTAGTATTAGTTCTGGGCCGCCATAAGCCATTGTATAATTTAAGTTTTGTTTACCACTACCATCAGGTAAGTCTAAATACATATCTCTCATTAATGAGAAAAGTTTAAGTCTATTATTTTTTTTATCAATACCTAATATCATAGTAGAATCTGAAGCTCCATATAGATTGCCATAGGCTTCATTTTGGCTGAAGTCAGCTCCAAATAATGCTATAGTAATAACATCTTTATCTTCTTTTGCAGGTTCTTTACCAGTTTCAGTAACTACATTTCTATCAATTTCAACTCTTTCAATTTTTGACATGTAATGATTAATAGCAAAAATTAATGATACAATAAAAATAACTAGTAATAATAATAATCCAATTAGTATCTTTTTTGGTGTTATTAATTTTTTCTTCATATTTCCCCCAAAGTATTTATAAAGTTTATATACATATAAGTTTTTAGAATAATGAACTAATTATACCATAAAAGTTTACATTTAGACAAAATATTATAAATTTAATAATTAAAATATGTAAAATAATATGAATAAAATAGAAATTATTGTTTGAAAAACTTTCGAAAAGTTATATAATGATTTGGGAGAAAAATGGAAATGATAATAGATTAATTTTAAGTTATAGGGGGAATAAATTTGCAAAATTTTAAAAATACTTTTATTAATATGGTAATAAATGCACTAAAAATATTATTCTTAGTTTTATTTTGTGGTGTAGGATTACTAACAATTAGCTTTTCTAAGGGAATAAATTTAATGACATTTTTATCTATAATTATATTTGCTATAGTAATGTTTGTAATTTATAAAACAATTAAAAATAAATCATTACATTTAAAAAATAAAGTTATAATTATAATATTTATAGGAATGATTTTAAGAATATTATGGTTAATTAATGTTAATACGCAACCATATTCAGATTTTGAAACATTGTATAATGGTGCAATTGCGCTAATAAATAATGATAATACATTGTTTACTGGAGTAAATTATATTGCAAGATTTCCACATTTATCTTACATGATAGTTTATATGGCTGTAATAATGAAGTTATTTGGACAGGCTGTATTAACAATAAAAATTGGAAATTTAATTTTTTCAATAATAACTATGTATTTAATTTATAAAGTTTCTTTAGAAGTATTTGAAGAAGAAAACCTAGCATTAGTTTCTTTAGGAATTAGTGCAATATTTGCACCAATGATTACATATGTTGGGGTATTAGCAACTGAAAATATAGCAATTCCATTCTATTTAGCAAGTATTTATTTTTTCATTAAAGCTATTAAAAAAGATATGTCTTTAGGATTATTAGCCTTAAGTGGTTTATTATTAGGTATTGGTAATTTATTTAGAATGGTAGCAGTTATTATGGTAATTGCATATGTAATGTATATATTGATATTTGAGGATAAAAAAATAATATCTAAAATTAAAAGTAGTATAGTTATAGTGATAATGTTTGTTTCAGTATTAGTTTCAGGTAGTTTTTTATTAAAATCCTTAGGTATAACAGAAGTTCACTTATGGAAAGGAAAAGAACCAGCAGTAACTAATATATTAAAAGGAAGCAATATAGAAAGCTTTGGTAGATTTAATGATGAGGATGCAGCAATTCCAGAAAAATATAATTATGATTATGATAAGGTAAAAGATGTTTCCATTGAAATAATCAAAGAGCGTTTAACTACAACATCTCCAATAAGATTAGCTATATTTTATGGTGGTAAATTTATTGGACAATGGGGACAAGGAGATATGTCAGGAATTTCATGGAGTGAATCAGGAGCAGAAAAAATAGGTGTAATTAATAGTGAAAATTCTAAAGTTGTAGTTCAATTAGCATATATATCAATTATTTCTTTATCATTCATAAGTCTATTTAATAAAAAAAGAATTATATATGAAAATAAGATAATTAATCTTTTTTATATAATATTATGTGGATATGGTTGCTTTTATTTAATAAGTGAAATGCAAGGAAGATATGCATATATAGCTTGTTGGTTATTTATAATTTTTGCAACTTCAGGAGTGGAAAAAGTTTTTGATCATAAAATGAAAAAGAGATTAGGTGAAAGAAATGAACACAATATATCTAGTGGTGCCATGTTATAACGAAGAGGAAGTTTTACGAGAAACAGCAAGTAGACTTAAAGATAAAATGCAAGGGTTAATTAGAAATAAAGTAATATCAGATAAAAGTAGAATTACATTTGTAGATGATGGAAGTAAAGACAAGACATGGAGTATTATTGAAGAGTTAAATTCTAATGATAAAATATTTTCAGGTGTTAAATTATCAAGAAATAGAGGTCATCAAAATGCTTTATTAGCTGGATTAATGACTGTAAAAGATTATTGTGATGCTGCAATATCATTGGATGCGGATTTACAAGATGATATTAATGTAATTGATAAATTTATTGAAAAATTTAATTATGGCTATGATGTAGTTTATGGAGTTAGAAGTGAAAGAAAAACAGACACAGTATTTAAAAGAACTACAGCTCAAGGGTTTTATAAGATAATGAAAGCATTAGGTGTTGATATAGTTTATAATCATGCTGATTATAGGCTTATGAGCAAAAGAGCATTAGATTCATTACAGGACTTTAAAGAGGTTAATTTGTTTTTAAGAGGAATAGTTCCTTTAATAGGATATAAAAGTGATGTTGTATTATATGAAAGAAATGAAAGATTTGCAGGAGAATCAAAGTATCCTCTTAAGAAGATGCTTGCATTTGCTTGGGATGGAATTACATCATTTAGTGTAAAGCCTATAAGAATAATAACAGGATTAGGATTTTCTATATTTGCACTAAGTTTTATAGCCTTAATATATTCATTAGTTGTTAAGTTTATGGGAAATACTGAAG
>OLPD01000695.1_pt1 | contig 21806 bp, 15 predicted proteins | sample 1672111 | NCBI WGS metagenome assembly OLPD01 (sample SAMEA3136646, study PRJEB25190) | human gut metagenome
CGACAGCTCCCCTAGTAGGGGAGCCTCTGGCGAAGAGGGAAAGCTTTACGGAATGCCAAGGCCTCCCCTCGGTAGGGGAGGTGGCACGGCGTCAGCCGTGACGGAGAGGTTTAGCTCCTTTTGCGCCACTCACGCCGAAAACACCGCGATTCGCGCAGATTTTATTTACATTCTCTGAATTTTTTGGTAAGCTTGTATCGAAAAAGGATGATTCTTCAAAAGACGAACAGACCAAAGGAGGACAGACTATGAGACTGAAAAGCGCACTCCGGCGGGGCGTGGCCGCCGCCGTCATCGCGGGCATCGTGGTGAGCTCCGGCATCCCGGCCTATGCGGCCCGGTGGGACATCGCCGACGGCGACATCACCGTGAAAGCGGGCGACGAAGGCACAAACAGGGTCACACAGGGGAAGAAGGAGAATGTGGAGGACACCGACACCGTCATCACCGGCAAGTCGAAGGAGCACACCGTCACCATCGACACCTCCGGCGGCAAAGTGGACGTCACCTTCGACGACCTGAAGATCGACGTCAGCGGCAAGGCCGAGGGGGACGGCAGGGACAAGACCGAGGTGGATGGCAGCGATGACAGCCCAGTCGATGCGGGCAAAGCCGCCGTCACCGTGAAGGGCAACGGCGATGTGACCATCGAGCTGGACGGTGACAACAAGCTGAAGAGCGGCAGCGGCAATGCAGGCCTCGAGAAGAACAAACATGAGTCGAAAGGCACGTTGACCATCAAGGACGACAAGGGCAAAGACGGCTCCCTCACCGCTGAGGGCGGCGACGACGGCGCAGGCATCGGCGGAGGCATCGGGAGTACTGGCAGCAGCATCACCATCCGGGGCGGCGCGGTCGAGGCTGTGGGCGGGAGCAACGCGGCAGGCATCGGCGACGGCGCAGGCCCATGGTCTGAGCCAGACCCGGACACACCGCCCAGCAACCCCAATAATATCATCATCTGCGGCGACGCCGAGGTGACGGCCAAGGCGGGGAGCCAGATGACGGACGCCAAGGCCCCGGCCATCGGCGGAAAGTACGGCGAAGTACCCACGGATGCCCTTTCTGATGCGGAACACAAGGTGACGGGAGGACGGCTGACCCGTCTGAACGCGGACGGCACCGAGATGGAGGGGATGGGCTACGACTACACCTCCGTCCCCACGCCCCAGCCGGACGACGACGATGATGATGACGTCCCGCCCCCGGCACAGGAGAACGCCCCCGAGCCCCTGCCCGGCGGCATGGTGGTGGGCGGCTTCTTTTCCAGCCGGGTCACCATCCGGCGGCTGGACCCTGCGGGGGTCGCGGAGAGCGGCATCGTCCCCGTGTTCGGCAGCGTAAAGGCCGCCGACGCCAGAGCGGATCTCACCCCGGGGGATGTGGTGCTTATTGAGAGCGCCGCCCCCCGCTCCACCGTCACCACCGACATCTCCAGCCTCCGGGAGGACGGCGTGGAGGACATCTTCTTCCGCTATGAGGACACCATGACCCACTACAGCGTGGAAAAGATGGCCGACGCGGCGGGCGAGGACGCTGACGTGGAGCTGAAGCAGAACAGGGAGGACATCAACCTCCGGCTGGACGGCGAAACGCGGGATGACCTGTCGGAGCGCTATCTGGAGTGGGTGCCGGTGCAGACGCCAGAGCCGCAGGAGCGGCTGATATTGACCCACGAAGGGGTAGAGCAAAAAACGAGTGAAGAGCTCAGACGTGAACGCGAAGAGGCTATACGTGAACTGGACGAGTCCCTGAGGCAGCGGACGGTCTTCCAAATCGAGAAAAGAGACGACCTCCCGAGTTTGGATTGGTGGCTCGAGCCTGCGAGAGCGGAAACGGTAAAGCAAAAAACGAGTGAAGAGCTCAGACGTGAACTTGACGAGTCCCTGAAACAGCTGACTGCCCGATTTGAGGACATCGCTCCCGAGGAGGATAAGAAGCCACTGCTCTTTCTGGTCGAACCCCCCCACACGGAGCGCAAAAAGTATACCAATCCGTTGGAGAGTGACCTGCGGCGCTATACCGACCTTAGTGACGACTGGGACGACCAGCCGGATACCCAGGGGGAGATAAAGATCTGGATACCGGAGGACTTGGGGCATCTCATAAGCCCCTCAAAGGAGAGCCTGAGCGGCATCGACGGCATTGCATGATACACAAAACGAAAGGATAAGACCGGCGAACCCCGCGGCCCTCGGGGCCGACACGCGGGACGCGGAAACTGACCTGCGCACAATCACCAAAAACCACCGATAGAAAATAGCAATGTTGTACGAAGAAATCTGAGAAAAACCCCTTGCAAAATCACGATGAGCTGAGTATAATACCACTCATGAAACGCAAAACGTCCTGCCCCTCGTCCGGCAGGGCGTTTTTGTCGGTAAAAATTTGGCAAAGAAATGTTAAGTGACCGCCCGGGGAGGGGCTTTGTATGACAAAAGACATGACACAGGGCAGCCCGCTCAAGCTCATCCTTGCCTTTGCAGTGCCGCTGATGCTGGGCAGCCTGTTCCAGCAGTTCTATAATCTGGCGGATACCATCATCGTGGGCCGTTTCGTGGGCGTGGATGCGCTGGCGGCGGTGGGCAGCGTGGGCGGCCTGAACTATCTGGTGCTGGGCTTCGTCAACGGCATCGCCTGCGGCTTCTCCATCCCCATCTCGTGGACCTTCGGTGCGAAGGACTACAGAGAGATGCGGCGCTACACCGCCAATACCGTCTGGCTCAGCCTCTTTTTCGCCGTCGTGCTCACGGTGGTGACGGTGGCCCTGACCCGGGCGGTGCTGGTCTGGACCAACACCCCCGACAACATCATCGACATCGCGGATATCTACATCCGCACCATCTTCTGGGGCATCCCCTTCACCCTGCTGTACAACGTCACCAGCGCCCTCATGCGCGCGCTGGGCGACAGCAAGCGGCCACTGTACTTCCTGCTGGTGGCCAGTGTGCTGAACATCGGCCTCGACCTGCTCTGCATCCTCACCTTCCGGATGGGGGCGTTCGGTGCGGCCTTCGCCACCGTGTTCAGTCAGGCGGTGGCGGGCATCGGTAGTCTCATCTACATCGGCCGCCACTACCCGGAGCTGAAATGGAGCAGGGAAGAGGGCCGTCTGAGCGCCAGCCACTGCCTCAAGCTCTGCAATATGGGCATCCCTATGGGCCTGCAGTGCAGCATCACCGCCATCGGCAGCGTCGTGCTGCAGGGCGCGGTGAACGGTCTGGGCAGCAGCATCGTGGCCGCGCAGACCGCAGGCAGCAAGGCCGCCCAGTTCCTCTCGGTGCCGCTGGAGAGCATCGGCACCGCCATGACCACCTACGCCAGCCAGAACATGGGCGCTCACGACCTCAAGCGTGTGGACCGGGGCGTCAATACCGCGCTGGGCATTGGCTGCGTCTACAGCGTGGCATCCTTCCTCATCCTGCGTGTGCTGGATGTGCCGCTCATCAGCCTCTTCCTCGAGAGCAGCGAGGTGGAGATCATGGCGAATGCCCGCAGCTTCATCTTCTGGAACAGCGTGTTCTACATCCCGCTGGCTGTCCTCATCATCTACCGCTACACCATCCAGGGCCTGGGCTATTCCGTCCTTGCCATGTTCGCGGGCGTGGCCGAGATGGTCGCCCGTGCCATGGTGGGCTTCTGGTTCGTGCCGCTCTGGGGCTACTTTGCGGCATGCATCGCCAACCCTGTGGCATGGTTCTTCGCCTGCTTCTTCCTCATCCCGGCCTACTTTGCAGTGCGCAAGCGCCTGACGAAGGAGCTTGCCGCAGCGCGGGTGGAGGATTGACCCTCGCCTACAGCTCCCCTTCGGGGGAGCTTTTGTTATATTTACAAATCCCCCCAAAACCGCTATACTATATATAGTTGTGTCAAAACGAGGAGGCGGGACGATGGAGCAGGAGCTGGAACGGCTGGAAGGCACGGTAGAGGACATCATCTACCTGAACGAGGACAACGGCTACACCGTGTTCGAGGTGTCGGGCGGCGGTGTCGTCACCGTTGTGTGCGGCGTGGTGGGAGAGCTCCACGCCGGTGAGAGCGTCGTCTGCCGGGGCAGGTACGAGAACCACGCCACCTATGGCCGACAGTTCCACGCACAGGAGTGCGAGACGGATATGCCCAAAGACCTCGAGGCCGTCTACGCCTTCCTCGCCAGCCGGTCGCTGCCCTACATCGGCGCACGGACGGCGGATAAGATCATTGACAAATTCGGCGCGGCGGCGCTGGAAGTGATCGCCAACGACCCCGCCCAGCTCACCCTCATCCCGGGCATCTCGGCGGACAAGGCCGACCGCATCCAGCAGGAGTTCAAGCGGATGTTCGGAATGCGGGAGCTCATCGCCTATCTGGCTCAGTTCGAGATCAGTCCCCGCCGGGCGATGGAGGTCTTCCGCACCTTCGGGCCGGGGGCCATGCAGGCCATCCAGCAGAACCCCTACCTGCTGTGCGGGGAGCCGCTGCAGCTGGACTTCCGCCACGCCGACAGCATCGCCCAGTATTACCAGATGGCAGGGGACTGCGCCCAGCGGCTGGAAGCCGCCCTCCTGCGCACCCTGCGCCACAACGCCGGCAACGGCCACACCTGTCTGCCCCGGGCGCAGCTGCTGGAAACAGCGTCGAACTTCATCCACCAGCCCCCCGAAAAGCTGGCGGCGGCGCTGGACAGCTGCATCCAGACCGGGAAACTGGAGGTGCGGATGTTCGACGGCACACCGTATATTTACCTGCCGGATCTGCTGGCCGCAGAGCAGGACATCGCCGACCGTCTGGCCATGCTGACCAGGCGCGGAAAGCAGACGGCCCGAAACCTCGACAAGAACATCCAGATCCTGGAACTGGCGCAGGGCTTTGCTTACGCGCCGCTGCAGAAGGAAGCCATCCGCAAGGCCATGACCGAGAACTGCCTTGTCCTCACCGGCGGCCCCGGCACCGGCAAGACCACCACGGTCAACGCCATCCTGCAGCTGCTGGAGAACGAGGCCGAACGGGTAGCCCTCTGCGCTCCCACAGGCCGCGCCGCCAAGCGTCTGAGCGAGCTGACGGGCCGGAAAGCTTCCACCATCCACCGCCTGCTGGAAGTGGACTACACCGGCGGCGTGGTCAGCTTCATCCACAACGACAAGAACCTGCTCAAGTGCGACGTCGTTATCCTCGACGAGATGAGTATGGTGGACGTCAAGCTGTTCCAGGCCCTCATTGCGGCACTGCGGTACAGCTGCCGTATTATTATGGTAGGCGACGCCGACCAGCTGCCCAGCGTCGGCCCGGGTAATATCCTCGGCGAGACCATCCGCTCCGGGCTGGTGCCGACGGTCTGCCTCAACGAGATATTCCGGCAGGCCGCTCAGAGCCTCATCGTGGAGAACGCCCACCACATCATCTCGGGCGAACCGCTGAAAAAGGGCGGAAAGACGGACGATTTCTTCTTCCTCGAAGCTGACGGCGACGCGGCCCAGAAGCTGGTCTGCGACCTTGTGACCACCCGTCTGCCCCGCAGCTACCAGTTCGACCCGGTGAAGGATATTCAGGTGCTCTGCCCTACGAAGCTCGGCCCCACCGGCACCCAGGCCCTCAACGCGGAGCTGCAGGCCATGCTCAACCCGCCAAAGAAGGGCAAGCCGGAGCTGCAGAGCGCGGCCCGGGTCTTCCGGGTGGGGGACAAAGTGATGCAGGTGCGCAATAACTACGAGATAACGTGGCAGCGCATCGGCGGGGAACAGGGTGTGGGTGCCTACAACGGCGACATCGGCATCGTGGAGTCCATCGACGTGCGCAGCCGCTCCATGGTGGTGCGGATGGACGACCGGCGGCTGGTCTACCCGGCGGAGAACCTCAACGAGCTGGAAATTGCGTATGCCATCACGGTACACAAAAGCCAGGGCAGCGAGTTCCCGGCGGTCATCCTCCCGGCGGCGCAGGTGCCGCCCCGCCTGTGCTACCGCAACCTCTTCTATACCGGCGTCACCCGCGGGCGGAAGCTCTGCATCGTGGTGGGCCGGCGGGACGTGGTGAACCGGATGATGTCCAACATCCGCCAGAACCTGCGCTACAGCGGCCTGACCGCCCTGCTGGCCCAGGCTCTGCCGCCGGAGCAGGAGAACCTTTAAGGGTTTCTTTTTGGATACACCTGTGTTATACTATAATGTGTTTTGATGACCCGCGCCCGGAGATGGGCGATGGAAATAGAGAATGGGCAGCAGAGAAAGGAAATATCACGATTATGGCACAGAATGACATCGGTATCGATCTTGGTACGACGACCATCATCATCGCGCAGGAGGGGCAGGGCGTCGTGCTCAACCAGCCCAGCGTGGTGGCGGTGGATACCCGCAAGAACTGCGTGCTTGAGGCCGGCGACAAGGCCCTTGCAATGGTGGGCCGCACGCCCAACTACATCTCCGCCATCTTCCCGCTGAAGGATGGCGTCATCAGCGACCATACCATGACCCGGGAGCTCATCTGCCGCTTCGTCAATCAGGTCTACAGCTCCCACATGGTCAAGCCCCGTGTGGCCGTCTGTGTGCCTGCCGCCATCACCGGCATCGAGAGCGACGCCGTGGTGGAGGCCGTCATGGCCGCGGGTGCGCGTCAGGTCTACCTCATTGATGAGCCGATCGCCGCAGCTCTCGGCTCCGGCATCGACATCACCGTGCCGGATGGCCGGATGATCATCGACATCGGCGGCGGCACCACCGACATCGCCGTGCTGAGCCTCGGCGGCAAGGTCAAGGCCACCAGCGTCCGCGTGGCCGGCAACCACTACGACGAAGAGATCCTGAAGTTCGTGCGCAACAAGTTCAGCATCGCCATCGGCCAGCGCACCGCTGAGAACCTGAAAAAGAACGTGGCCTGCTGCCCCCAGAAGGCAGATTTCAATGAGACCATGGAGATCAAGGGCCGCAGCCTGCTCACCGGCCTGCCCGTGCGTGTCAATGTCTCCACCGCCGACCTCTACGAGCCGGTCATGCGCCTGAGCGAGCAGATCGGCACCGCCGCTCATCAGGTGCTGGAGAAGACTCCTCCGGAGCTGGCCGGCGACATCTACCGCAACGGCGTCGTCCTCACCGGCGGCGGCGCACAGCTCCACGGCCTGCCTGAGTACCTGAGCCAGGAGCTGAAGGTGGAAGTGACCGTCTCGCCTGACCCCGTCAACTGTGTCGCGCTGGGTACGGCCATGAGCCTGCGTCTGGGCGACAAGCTGGAGACCGGCTTCATGGACGCCACCCCCCGCATGGGCCGCCGCTGAGAGGAAAGTGCTGTTCACAGAACCGTGAAAAACAACATGATTTTTGTTCATAGTTGTTGAATCGACCCGGAAAATATTGTATAATATCTTCAAATCGCTTTTTGCTGCCCGCCCCCCGGGCGGCAAAGAAAAAAGTAAATAGGAGGAAGACCATGGATTTAGGTTATGATGTGATCGTTACCATAACCGGTATTGTGCTGGTGTTTCTGATCCTCGTCCTGCTGATGGCCATCATCACGCTGGAGGGCAAGATCTTTGACGCCATGAACGGCAAGAAGGCAGCTGCCAAGGCTGCTTCTGCTGCAAAACCGGCTGCTCCTGTGAAACAGGCCGCTGCGCCCGCTCCTGCAAAGGCTGCTGCCCCGCAGGTCGAGGCCGGCATCCCCGGCGATGTTGTGGCAGCCATCATGGCAGCCATCTACTCTATGGGCAACGGCAAGTATGTGCTGAAGGCAGTCCGCCGCGGCAAGAATGGCTGGGGCAAGGCTGGCGTCAACGACACCACCGCACCCTTTTAACACAGGAGGAAAAACATGACTCAGTTTATTGAGACTCTGGTCGGTATTTTCCAGAGTTCCGGTTTTGCCAAGTTCGGTGAGCCGGGCGGCTGGCTGTACGCAGTGATGATCTGCGTGGGCTGCTTCCTGCTCTACCTCGCCATCGTCAAAGAGTTCGAGCCGCTGATCCTGCTGCCCATGGCTTTCGGCATGATCCTGGCCAACCTCCCCGGCAGCGGCGTCATCCATATGCAGTACTTTGTCGGTGACGGCCTCGAGCACCCGATGTGGGTCGAGATCCTGAACAACGGCGGTCTGGCCGATATGCTCTACATGGGCGTCAAGCTGGGCATCTACCCGCCGCTGATCTTCCTCGGCATCGGCACCATGACCGACTTCGCCCCCCTGATCTCCAACCCCAAGAGCCTGCTGCTGGGCGCTGCCGCTCAGTTCGGTATCTTCGGCACCTACATGGGCGCTCGTCTGCTGGCCGCTACCGGTCTGGTGGACTTCACCCAGAAGCAGTCTGCTGCTATCGCCATCATCGGCGGCGCAGACGGCCCCACCGCTATCTTCGTCACCTCCCGTCTGGCTCCTGAGCTGCTGGGCTCCATCGCCGTCGCGGCCTACAGCTACATGGCTCTGGTGCCTGTTATCCAGCCGCCTATCATGAAGGCTCTGACCTCCAAGAAAGAGCGTACCGTCGTGATGAAGCAGCTGCGCACCGTGACCAAGACCGAGAAGATCATCTTCCCCATCATGGTCACCATCATCGTTTCCCTCATCGTGCCGGATGCCGCCGTTCTGGTCGGTATGCTGATGCTGGGCAACCTGATGAAGGAGTGCGGCGTCGTGGACCGTATCCAGAAGACCGCCGGCAATGAGCTGATGAACATCATCACCATCTTCCTGGCTCTGTCTGTCGGCTGCACCACCTCTGCAAACACCTTCCTGAACAGCCGCACCCTGTTCATCATCGTGCTGGGCCTCATCGCATTCTCCTTCGGCACTGCTGCCGGTGTTCTCTGCGGCAAGGTCATGTATATCCTGACCGGCGGTCAGGTCAACCCCCTGATCGGTTCCGCTGGCGTTTCCGCTGTGCCTATGGCTGCCCGTGTTTCTCAGAAGGTCGGCCAGAGCGAGAACCCCTCCAACTTCCTGCTGATGCACGCCATGGGCCCCAACGTTGCCGGTGTTATCGGCTCCGCCGTCGCTGCTGGTATCCTCATCAACATCTTCGGCTAAGCATTTCCTGAGATTTCCGCTCCATCGTGGTATTGACCGCGGTGGGGCGGTTTTTGTTTGCATTGTTTTTATGTACAACTTTTTTGAAATGTGATATACTATATTTTAAGTGATATATCCAGAAATGATTGAAAAGAACAGGTGAAACAATGGCAACAGATCTCGCACAACAATTCTGCGCTTTGCGTGATACGTATATTGAAAAGCAGTTCGGACGCCTGAACGATATGCAGCGGGAGGCGGTGTTCACCACCAACGGCCCTCTGCTCATCCTCGCGGGTGCAGGCAGCGGAAAGACCACCGTGCTGGTCAACCGCATCGCCAACCTCATCCGCTTCGGCTCGGCCCACGGCTCCAGATGGACGCCCCGGGAGGTGACGGAGGACGATGTGAAAGCCCTGCGCACTGCCATCATGACCGGCACCGACGCCCCGTCGTGGCTGGACGGGATGCTGCGGAAGGACGCCGTCCGGAGCTGGAACGTCATGGCCATCACCTTTACCAACAAGGCCGCCGGTGAGCTGAAAGAGCGCCTGCGCCGGATGCTGGGCGGGGAAGAGGGCGACGAGGTGTTCGCTTCCACGTTCCACTCGGCCTGCGTCCGCATTCTCCGCCGCTGGGCCGAGGAGATCGGCTACCCCCGCAGCTTTACCATCTACGACAGCGACGACTCCCAGCGTGTCATGAAGGCTGTCTACAAAGAGCTGAGCGTGGACGACAAGTTCTTCCCGGTCAAAAGCGCCATCAACCAGATGAGCCGCTGGAAAGACCAGCTCATCAGCCCGGAAGAGGCCCTGAAGACCCCGGCCCGGGACACGAAGGGCGCGCTTGCGGCCAAGGTCTATGCCGCCTATGAAAAGAAGCTCAAGGAGGCCGGCGCTTTCGACTTCGACGACCTCATCTACCAGACGGTCATCCTGCTGTCGGAGCACGAGGACGTGCGGGAGTTCTACCAGAACAAGTACAAATACCTGCTGGTGGACGAGTATCAGGACACCAGTGTGGCTCAGTTCCGGCTCGTGAGCCTGCTCACCGGCCCGGAGAAAAACATCTGCGTCGTGGGCGACGACGACCAGAGCATCTACCGCTTCCGCGGCGCGACCATTGAGAACATCCTCAACTTCGAGCGCATCTATAAAGGCACCAGGACCATCCGACTCGAGCAGAATTACCGCTCTACGTCGAATATCCTGAATGCCGCCAACTGTGTCATCCAGCACAACACCGAGCGCAAGGGCAAGACCCTCTGGACGAAGAACGGCGAGGGTGACAAGGTACAGGTCTACACCGCCGAGAACGAGCAGGACGAGGCCAGCCATATCGCGGACGTCATCGGCCAGCACCTCAAAGAGGGCGGACATCTGGCCGACCACGCCATCCTCTATCGGATGAACGCCCAGTCGGCCCCCATCGAAAGCTACTTCACCCGTGCGGGCATCCCGCATAAGATCGTGGGCGGCCAGCGCTTCAACGACCGCAAAGAAGTCAAGGACATCCACTCCTATATGTCCATCGTGGCGAACCCCCGGGACGATGTCCGACTTCGCCGTATCATCAACGAGCCTGCGCGCAAAATCGGTGCGACGACCATCGAAGTCATCGCGGATTTGGCAGCTCAGCAGGGCATCAGTATGCTGGATGTCATCTCCCATGCCGACCAGTACGCCAAGCTCAGCCGCGCCATCGCGCCGCTGTTCAAGTTCTGGGACATCTACCAGAAACTGCAGGAATCGCTGGAAACGAAGACGCTGGACGAGTTCGCCTCCGATGTCATCGAGATCACCGGCTACCGCGCCATGCTGGAAGCCGACGCCGCCAAGGGCCACGAGGATGCCGCTGATCGTCTGCAGAACCTCGGTCAGCTGGTCAACAACGTCAAGAGCTACTGCGACCAGCACGGAGAAGAGGCCTCGCTGGAAGGCTATCTGGAGGACATCGCCCTCATCAGCGACATCGACAGCTACAACGAGAGCGCCGACCAGGTGGTGCTGATGACCATCCACTCGGCCAAGGGCCTTGAGTTTCCCTATGTATTCCTCATTGGCATGGAAGAGGGGGTCTTCCCCAGTGAGATGAGCAAGTATTCCGAGGCTGACCTCGAAGAGGAACGCCGTCTGGCCTATGTGGGCATCACCCGCGCCAAGAAGGAGCTTTACATCTCCAACAGCGTCACCCGGATGCTCTATGGCCGCACCCAGCGCAACGAGCCCAGCCGCTTCCTCCGGGAGATCGAGCCGGAGTACATCGAAGAGACCCGCAGCCCGGTGCTGGAACAGCGCTCCCGTCTGGGCGGCTGGGGCAGCGGTTACGGCAGCGATACCGTGCCGGGCGGTGCGTCGGGCTACTCCGGCCCCTCCGGCTGGGGGCGTGCGGCCTCCGGTCACGGCTCGGGCTATGGCAGCCGTAGCGGCTATCTGAATAGAGAATATAACGCACCGATGTCCAATAACCGAGGCTTTGGCTCCGATCACGCGGGCCGGGGAAGTGCTTCGTCGGGTCATGGCGGCTGCAGCTCCGGTTCGGGAAGCAGCGGCTTCGGCTCTGGCTATGGCCGTCCGGCAGTGCCCAAAGCGCCGGTCAGACCCGCAGGCGGCGGTGTGACGTCTTCGCCCCGTCCGGCAGCGGCATCCACCGGCCCCAAGCACTATGAGCCGGGCGACATCGTGGAGCACAAGGTCTTCGGGCGCGGCAAGGTGCTGAAGGTCAAGCCCGCCGCCGGCGACCAGATCGTGGAGATCAGCTTCGAGAAGGTGGGTGTGAAAAAGACCATGGCCAACTTTGCGCCCCTTGTGAAGATAACGACGGAGGAATGAGAAAAAATGATGACTGTCCGATTGATAGCACATACGCCGGAGCCGGAGAAGGTCGTGGCGGCTGCGGCAAAGCTCTGCTACTCCGACGCCCACATCACCGACCTGCTGGACGGGCTGGATGAGGAAAAGACTGCCCGCTTCCTGACCATGCTCAGCGATCTGGGCCACGCCAGCCCCATCGAGCACGCAAGCTTCACCTTCGGCATTGAGGGAGTCAGCCGTACCCTGCTGGCCCAGATCACCCGCCACCGCATCGCGTCCTTCAGCGTCCAGAGTCAGCGGTACGTCCGTCTGGACGATTTCTGCTACGTCATCCCGCCCGAGATCGAGGCCATCCCCGAGGCAAAGGCGGCGTTCATCGAGAGCATGAACGAGGACGCCAGGCGCTACCTCGACCTCGTGCAGAAGCTGGAAGACGGCCACACCGCCCGCCTGATGGCCGAAGGTCTGCCCGAAAAGCAGGCCCGGGCCAAGGCTTCCAAGCAGGCCAACGAGGACGCCCGCTTTGTCCTGCCCAACGCCTGCGAGACCAAGATGGTGGTGACCATGAACGCCCGCAGCCTGCAGAACTTCTTCCACCTGCGCTGCTGCAGCCGCGCCCAGTGGGAGATACGGCAGCTGGCCGAAGAGATGCTGCGGCTGGTCTACCCGGTGGCACCCCATATCTTCCGCACCGCCGGCCCGGCCTGCGTGTCCGGCCCCTGCCCGGAGGGCAAGATGTGCTGCGGCCGCACCACTGAGGTGCGCGCCCAGTACGCTGCGCTGAAAGGGGAGAAGGCAGAATGAGCAAGGGCAGGCTTCTTGTCATCGAAGGGCTGGACGGCTCCGGCAAGGCCACCCAGGCAAAGCTGCTGGCCGCCCATCTGGCCGAGAGCGGTCGAAGGGTGATGGAGATCACCTTTCCGGACTACGAGAGCGATTCCAGTGCGCTGGTAAAGATGTACCTCTCCGGCCGGTTCGGCGACAAGCCCGACGACGTCAACCCTTATGCGGCGTCCAGCTTCTATGCGGTGGATAGGTACGCCAGTTATAAGACCAAGTGGGGCAGCTTCTACGAGGCGGGCGGCATCGTCATCGCCGACCGCTACACCACGTCGAACGCGGTGCATCAGTGCTCCAAGCTCCCGCCGGAGCAGTGGGACGACTTCCTCCGCTGGGCCTTTGACTACGAATACAGGCTGCTGGGCCTGCCCGCACCGGACGCTGTGGTGTACTTACAGGTAGACCCCGCTGTGAGCCAGAAGCTCATGACCGGCCGCTATCATGGCGACGAGAGCAGGAAGGACGTCCACGAAAAGGACATCGAATATCTGGCCCGCAGCCGCCGTGCCGCCGAGTACTGCGCAGAGCATCTGGGCTGGGCCACCGTCCATTGCACGGAAAATGGAGCCATGCGCACCATCGAGGAGATTCAGGCCGAGGTGCGGGCGCTGGCGGAAAAAGAACTCGGATAACCGCGAAAATGGGAGGGATACTATCAATGTATCGTTTGATGCAGCCGTCGGATGAGGCGGCAGTCGTGGCACTGTGGCAGAAAGAATGCGGCGACAGCGCCGAGTTCATCAAGACTGCTCTGGAAAAGTTCGCCGGGGCGGAAAATATCTACGTCGCCGAGGAGAATGACGAGATCGTCGCTGCGGCGCTGGCGGTCCCCGTCACCCTCAAGGGACGCAGCGGCAGCTACCTCTACGGCCTCTGCGGGCAGGGAAGCCTGCTTCTGGCAGGACTCGTGGACTATCTCTGTGCGCAGCAGAAGCTGCGGGGCGCGGGCTTCACCGTGGCCGTTCCGGTCGGACAGGAGCAGGCTGCGCTGCTGGAAAACAAGGGTTTCCAGCGGGCTTTTGCCCTCCGCTGCCTGCCCCGGGAGGTGTCCCGCAACCTGTGGAGTCAGGCGGAGTTCGACTCCGTGACGGCCCGCAAGCTCTGTGAGCTGCGGGAGCGCTTCTATCCCGATACCGTCCAGTTCCCGCCGGAGCAGATGGCCGTCGTGCTGACCGACCTCTACGCCCGGGGCGCGACCATCGTGTCCAACGAGAAGGGCTACGGCATCTACTTCCGCCGGGAGGACACCCTCTATTTTGTGGAGCTGATGGCCGAAGACGACCGTTCTGCCGAGGTGCTGATGGAAGCGGCCCGGGAGAAGGAGGTCATCGTGGAGCGCGCCGTCATCACAGTGGGCGCGGCTCAAAACCTTTTCCTCGGCGAAGGCACCCGGCAGGACTACGGCATGATACGGTTCGACGCGGAGCCTTTCGATGTGGAAGAAAGCTATATGCGGCTGATGATGGAAAGCTGAACGGAATGGTAAAGGAGTGTGTACATGGCACACGATGCAAAACATAGAAAAAGCAGAAAAGGCGGCGCAGCGAAAATGATCCTAATCGTGCTGCTGATCCTGGTACTGGCGGCGGGCGGCTGTCTGCTGGCCATCCGAAAAGAGATCAACGGCAGTGCTTCCGCCGGCGAACCGGTGAGTGTGAGCATCCAGCAGGGCAGCGGCGTGGCAGCCATCGCCCAGAAGCTCAAGACGGCGGGCGTCATCAAGTACCCCCACGTCTTCCGCTGGTATGCAGGCAAGCAGGGCGCGGCAGGCAAGCTCCAATACGGCGAGTTCGACCTCGTCCCCGGCAGCTCCTACGACGACATCATCGAGGCACTTTCCGCCTACGCGAAGGCCGACAGTGTCCGGCTGACCTTCCCCGAGGGTACGACGGCCATCGCCATTGCGAAAAAAATGGAGGATGCCGGGCTGTGCAGCGCCGAAGACTTCCTCAAGGAGGCCAACACCGGCGATTTCAGCCAGTACAGGTTCTGGCAGTACGTCCCCGACGACAAGGACGCCCCGGACCGCTTCCTCAAGTGCGAGGGTTATCTTTTCCCGGATACCTACGATTTCCTGAAGGATGACACCGTCCATCATTACGTTGAGACGTTCTATTCTCACTTCGACAAGCAGATCACCGATGAGATGTATGCCGAGATGGAAAAGCAGGGGATGACCCTCTCCGAGGTGGTCACTCTGGCGTCCTTCGTGCAGGAGGAGGCCGGCAACGATCAGGACGATAATGTGGCGCAGGTGTTCCGCAACCGTCTGGCCGAGGGTTCGCCCTACCCCAAACTGCAGAGCAACACCTCCAGCCACGTCCAGAGCGACGCCGACAACAACTATCTCTGGAACTGGGTCGCGCCCTACTACGGCGGCTGGGACAGCATCCCGGAGAACATTCTGGAAGCCTACGACACCTACACCTGCACCGGGCTCTCCGCCGGCCCCATCTCCAACCCCGGCATCGCGGCCATCCGTGCGGCGCTTGCCCCGCAGCCCGACGATGAGGCGAAGGACGCCTATTTCTTCGTCACCGACCTTGCCGGTCACTACTACTACGCCCGCACCTACGCAGACCACCAGAAAAACTGCGATGAGGCGGCTAAAGTCAACAAGAACCTGAAATAAGAAGCGAAGCCCGCAAGCCTGACGGAAAAGGCAGCCGCTGACCGGCCTGCCAATGGCTCTCCCCCTGGGAGAGCTGGCACCGAAGGTGACTGAGAGGGCTAGAGAGGAATACCATGTTACAGATACCGGAACTTCTGGCCCCGGCAGGCGACCTCGAGCGCCTGCGGTATGCCATCAACTACGGCGCGGACGCCGTTTACTGCGCTCTGCCCGAGTTCGGGATGCGCTCTGCACCCACCAACTTCACCCCGGAGCAGCTGAGCGAGGGCGTCATCTATGCCCACGCCCGGGGCCGCAAGGTCTACCTGACCATGAACACCCTGCCCACCAACGAGGAGGCTGACCGTCTGCCCCAGGCCATCAAGGACGCTGCCGCCGCCGGTGTGGACGCCTTCATCGTGGCCGACCTCGGCGTGTTGGACGCCTGCAAGACGTTCGCGCCCGACATCGACGTCCATATGTCCACCCAGACCGGCATCACCAACTGGGCCGCTGCCCGCGCCGCCTACAACATGGGCGCGAAGCGGGTGGTGCTGGCCCGGGAGATGACCCTGCAGGACATCGCCACCCTCCGCGACAAGACCCCGCCGGAGCTGGAAATCGAGGCTTTCGTCCACGGCGCCATGTGCATGAGCGTCTCGGGCCGCTGCCTGCTCTCCAACTACATGGCAGGCCGCGACGCAAACCGCGGCCAGTGCGCCCAGCCCTGCCGCTGGAAGTACTATCTCAGCGAGGAGACCCGCCCGGGCCAGCTCTATGAGATCGGCGAGAACGAGAACGGCAGCTACATCCTGAATGCTAACGATATGTGTACCGCGCCCTTCCTCGACCTCATCTGCAAGGCGGGCGTGGACAGCCTCAAGATCGAGGGCCGCGCCAAGACCTTCTACTACGTCGCCAGCGTGACGGCGGCCTACCGCCGCGCCCTCGACCAGTATCTGGCCGACCCGATGAACGAGAACTTCGAGCTGCCGGAAGAGGTTTTGGATGAGCTGACCCGCACCAGCCACCGCCACTATTCGCCCGGCTTCTACTTTGGCCGGGAGCAGGCCCGTCAGGCTACCGACAGCGCGACTTACATCCGCGAGTGGGAGTTTGTCGGTACGGTGGACGGCTGGGAGAACGGCGTCGCCAGCTGCCAGCAGCGGGGCAAGTGGAGCCTCGGCGACACGCTGGAGGTGCTCTGCCCGGATGGCCGCAGCATCCCGCTGAATCCCGCGTGGATCAAGAATGAGGCCGGTGAGCTGGTGGAGTCCACGCCCCACGCGATGGAGCGCTATACCATCCCCACCCCGGAGCTGCCGCCGATGAGCCTGCTGCGCCGGAAGGTCTAATTATAATAAATAAAATGCCCTGTCAGCGTATGCTGACAGTGCATTTATCTTAATATATTATTCCGGCTTGACCTGCAGCTCCTGCTCGCAGTAGATGCAGCGATACTTGCCGTTGGAGCTCAGCTCAAAGATCTGGTCGCACTCTTCCTCGATGGAGGAGATGCAGCGGGGGTTCTTGCACCGCACGATGTTGACCAGACGCTTGGGGGGCTGGGGCTTTTCCTTCTTGACAGCCTTGCCGTTCTCGATGACGGTCACGCTGATGTCGGGGTCGAGATAGGCCAGCACGTCGAGGTTGAGCCAGGAGGCGTCGCCCTCCACCTTGATGATGTCCTTCCGGCCCGACTCTGCCTTGTGGCTGCGGGCGTTCTGGATGAGGGCCACGCTGGAGGTGCGGTTGCCCTTGATGCCCAGCAGGTCCATCAGGCCGATGGCCGTGCCTGCCTTGATATGGTCGATAACGATACCGTTCTGAATTTCATCAATGTTCAGCATCTCAGTTGCCCTCCTTTTCAGCCTTGGGGTCCTTGAGGCCCAGCAGTGTCATGATCAGCGCCATGCGGATGTAGACGGCGTTCTGCACCTGCTCAAAGTAGGCGGCGCGGGGGTCATCGTCCACGTCCAGCGTGATCTCATTGACGCGGGGCAGCGGATGGAGCACGGCCATGTCAGGCTTGGCAAGGGCCATCTTCTCTTTGGTGAGGATATAGCTGTTCTTCAGACGGACATAGTCTTCCTCGTTGAAGAAACGCTCCTTCTGGACGCGGGTCATGTAGAGGATGTCCAGCTCGGGCATGGACTCCTCGAGGCTGCGGGTCTCCTTGTAGGGGATGTGGTTGGCCTCGAGCACATCGGTGATGATGTAGTCCGGCACCCGCAGCTCCTCGGGGCTGATGAGGACGAAGCGGATGTTCTCGCAGCGCGCCATGGTCTTGATGAGAGAGTGGACGGTGCGGCCAAACTTGAGGTCGCCGCACAGGCCGATGGTCAGGTCGTTCAGACGGCCCTTGCGGCGGCGGATGGTCATCAGGTCGGTCATGGTCTGGGTCGGGTGCTGGTGTCCGCCGTCGCCTGCGTTGATGACAGGGATGCGGGAGTACCGGCTGGCCCGCAGCGGTGCGCCCTCCTTGGGGTGGCGCATGGCCACGATGTCGGCATAGCAGGAGACGACGCGGATGGTGTCGGCCACGCTCTCGCCCTTGGATGCACTGGAGACGGTCTCGCTCGGGAAGCCGAGGACATGTCCGCCGAGGTTCAGCATCGCGGCCTCAAACGAAAGACGGGTGCGGGTGGACGGCTCGTAGAACAGGGTAGCCAGCTTTTTGTGGGCGGCCACGTCCTGATAGGCAGACGGGTCGGCGCAGATGCGGTCGGCCAGGTCCAGCAGAGAGGCGATCTCCTGCTGACTGAAATCCAACGGATCGATCAGATGACGCATATTTTTTGTTTCCCTCCGTCAAAGAAGCTTTCGAAGAATCGAGAAGTCGAAGAAGTTCGTGTAGTAGCTCAACGAACGCATGACGGGATGGCAGAGCCGGTTGTAGCATATCTCATCCAGCAGCAGCATGGCCTCGCCCGGGGCCAGACGCATGGCGGCCCGGATGGGCTCGTCGCCGCAGCTGGCCTTGAGGTGGGCCACATTGGAGGCCACCTGCTGGCGGCACTCCCGCTCCAGAACATCGAAGATGTCACCCGACAGGTCGATGCGGGTGTAGTCCCGGTTCCCAAACAGGGCGCGGGGCAGGTAGTCGATGGAGTAGATGACGGGGGTGGTGTCGGCGAGGATGCGCTTCTTGATGCAGATGACATCGTCGCCGGGCTCGATGGCCAGATCACGGGCCAGCTCTTCGCCTGCGCGGACGGGGTAGATCTGGATGCCGTCGGCGTGGGGGTAGCTGCCAAAGCTGCGGATGAGCGGATAATACTCCAGCTTCTGGTCCAACCGGCTGCGCAGGTTCAGGACACTTCGGTTGACCACTGTGCCGATGCCGCGCACCCGCTCGATGTAACCCGCACGCTCCATCTCGCTCAGCGCATCGCGGATGACGGTGCGGCTGACGCCGAGTTCGGCGGCAAGGTCTACCTCAGCGGGCAGACGGTCGGTCTGTGCATAGCGGCCTGTGCGCAGTTCCTCCAGCAGAGCGCTGACGATGCGGTCGCTGATGACAGCACCACCCAGGCGGCTGGAAGGGGATAAGCTGGAATCTCTCATGGTTCGTTTCCTCCGGTACACGGGCAGGGCGGCCCTGCCTGGACTTCCGAAAAAGCTGTGCCTGAGCACAAAAACTCTTTCTGCAAATATTATAGCATAAATTGACAATGATTCAAACGGCATTTATACTGGAATCAGCCGGAAAGTATGATTTTATTTTGGAGGGATAGAGCAAGAATGGAAATTCTTCTGCACAAAGTGTGCGGCCGGCCCGCAAGCCGCACCATGACCCTGCGCGCTGCCGGGCCGGAGGATGCCGCCGCCTTTTACGCCTTGCAGAACGAGGTGCGGGCCGCGATGCCCCACCCGGAGCAGTTCGTACCCGACACGCTGGAAAACATTGCCCGCTACCTGAAAGAGGACCTGTGCATCGGCGGGTGGGACGGCGGGCGGCTGGGGGCCTACTTCATCCTGCGGTACTGCGGGCAGGACGCGCACAACTATGCCGCCTTTATGGGCATCCCACGAGAAGAGTGGGACGGCTGGGCCAACGCCGACAGCGCCATCGTCCACCCCGACTACCGGGGCAACGGTCTGCAGCGGAAGCTGCTGGAGGCGGCGCTTGGCCTGCTCCGCCCGGGCATCGTGGGCATCGGGGCCACCGTCAGCCCGGAAAATCAGTACAGCCTCAACAACGCTCTGGCCAGCGGCTTTGAGATCGTCTGCCGCCGGGAGATGTACGGCGGGTATGACCGGTATCTGCTGGCGAAAAAGCTATAAAATGATACAGCCCCGCTTTTCTCCGGAAAGGCGGGGCTGTTCTTTTTTGGATACATCGGAAAAGTCATACCATTCACGAATCGACGCTGGTATGTCATGAAAAGGACTTGACAAGGGTATAGGGGGGGGGGGGAAAACGGTGGAATCTGTGTAAAGTATCTTTTCAATTTACACCAAATAGGGTATAGTAAAAATACGATACTGCGCATTGTACAATATGCAGAATGTAGAAAACAGAGTCAGGAGGCAGACGAGTATGTTAAAGATTGGTATGCTGACCAGCGGCGGCGACTGTCAGGGTCTGAACGCGGCACTGGCAAAGGATTATTATATCGAAAACGGTGATATTACGGTGACCGTTACGGAAGAGGGCGACACCTATGTCCGTGTCGGCGAAGCAAAAGACAAAGATGACATCGGAGTGAAAGACGACACGGACGTGGTCATCAAGGGCGGCAAGGACCCAAACAAAACAGCGGGGACCAACTCTGACGGGTCGGCGGACGAGGTCGAAAAACAGAAGCCGGTGGTGGATGCCGAGCCGGGAGAGCCTGCGGAGGAGACCGGCACGGAGCTCGTCGTCTGGCCCGAGAACGTGAACAGCGGGGAAGCCCAGGAAAAGGACGACCCGGAGCCTGAAGAAGGAGAGCCGAAGACACCGGACACGCAGAAGCCTGTCGAGGAGGCCGCAGAGGACGACGATGACATCATGACCTTTGAGAACAACACCGCCGGCACGGTGACAAGGGCTGTGAGCGAAGCGGCGAAGCATATCATTACGATCATCAACAACTACACCAAAAAGGATACGACGGTCACGCTCGAAGATGTGAATATCGATGTGAGCGATAATTATAATGCTGCGATGGAGGTACGAGGCGCAGGCGACACGACCCTGAAGCTGGAGGGGGACAATACCTTGAGAGGTGGACATTTTTGTGCGGGCTTGGAAAAGGATGATGAGTACTCTACCGGAAAACTGACCATCACCGCAGAAGATACAAGCGCCTCTTTGAAGGCGTATGGTGGTGATAATAGTGCGGGCATTGGTGGAGGATCTTATGATAGCACCTCGAAGCTGGAAATTGCAAACGGAAAAATCTATGCAGAAAGTGGTTCCAATATGGGTGCAGGCATTGGCGGCGGCATGCGCGGAAAAGGTGAAGTGACCATTTCCGGCGGGGATGTGACTGCTCATGGAGGGCATACTGCGGCATGTATTGGCGGCGGTTTTAGGGGCTCGGGAGACGTTACCATCCTTGGCGGCACGGTAACTGCGATACCTGCTGAGGGCAGTAACTCTAATGTCACAGGCATTGGCGGCGGCTTTGGCTGCGATGAAAAATCGACCGTTCGTATCCTCGGCGGTGTTGTCGATGCCGTGGGCAACGGATGTGGAAGCGGCATTGGCGGAGGCGAAGGTGATGCGCAGGGCGCAGAGGTCGAGATCGGCGGCGGTGCGCAGGTGACTGCAAAAGGCGGCCTGGGCGATAACAAGTTCAATCGCGGTCCAGGCGCCGCCATCGGCACAAGCGGCGATGAAGACGGCAAAGCCGGTAAAGAGCTGGATGTAAATGTCAGCGGTGAGGGTACGGTCACCCGGATTAACTCCCAGTTGACCTCTGATTGTAAGCATAAATGGACACTTGTCTCCTCTACTCCTGCGGCTGTCGGCCAGCTGGGCGAAAAAGAGTATAAATGTTCTTCTTGCGGCTCCACAAGGACTGTATACAAGTTTGTACTTCCGGAACCTGCACCTGTGGAGGAGCAGAACGGCAGGATCGTTTTGACAGTTATAGGCGCTCCCTATGAGATGCATCAGGAGTCTACCCGCTACATCGTCACGGCAGATTCTGATACCGCCACCCTCTTCGGCTGTCTGGGCAATCTGGCAGAACTGAAAGCGCAGGGCGTAGATACCCTCGTCTTCCGCACTAAGAGCCGCGAGACGGCGCTGGACATCGATACCATGCTGTCGCTGGGCACGGAGGACACCATCTTCACCCTCACCCACAGCGGCAGCTCTGCCACCCTCACCGTGGGCGGCGCAGACCACAGCGAACTGATCCACTAACTAACCAACCCCCAAGGCGGAGAGTTTCCGCATCCCTCCGCTTTGTACGAAAAGCCCCCGGCACGTTCCGCATCGTGCCGGGGGCTTTTTTGGTTATGGGCAGGCTTCCCTTTGTACAACCTCTCCGTCACGCCTGACGGCGTGCCACCTCTCCTGGTAGGAGAGGCCTTGGCAGTCCCCGCAAAGTGAACGGTTTCGCCAGAGGCTCCCC
>OLPD01000710.1_pt1 | contig 21341 bp, 15 predicted proteins | sample 1672111 | NCBI WGS metagenome assembly OLPD01 (sample SAMEA3136646, study PRJEB25190) | human gut metagenome
GAGGAAACTCAGGAATCGTGGAAGCCTTTGCTGAACACGATTCCCGCTTTCAGAGGTTCCTCGGAATAGTTTGCCGAAGGGAAGCCGCAGCACTTTCTATATACACTTTGTCGGACTAACTTCAACAAACTTTTACACCTTAAAAGTAGAATGATGAGGAGGGAATGAAAATGAATGTAAATAGGAATTTCAAAGACAATCTGATGGGGAAGAAAAAGGTGATTTTTATTGTATGCTTTATTTTTGCAGTCGCTCTGATTGCCGCAATCCTGCACATGGTTTCAGGAGGGGGAAAGGATTCCACGAAGAACATCCTCTACGCGGATAAGGTCAGCGTGATCACCGGAAACGGAAGCGGAACCGTGAATCGCTTTGCAGGCGTTGTGGAGGCGCAGGATACTTTAAAAATCTCACTTTCAGAAGGACAGAAAGTGAAAGAGATTTTCGTGGAAAAAGGGCAGGAAGTGGAGCCTGGGACGAAACTCTTTGAATATGATACAGAGGAGCTTGCGATGACACTGGAGCAGGGAAATCTGGAGCTGGAAAAGATAGGAAACAGTATTTCCAATCTGAATTCACAGATTGCGGCCTTAACGACAGAGAAAAAGAATGCACCGGCAGGTGAGCAGCTTTCTTATACAACGCAGATCCAGGAGCTGCAGACGAATGTAAAACAGGAAGAATATAATTATAAAGTAAAAGAACTGGAAGTGAACCGGACGAAGAAGAGTCTGGAATCATCCACGGTGACATCCACGATTGCAGGAATTATCCAGGAGATCAATCCGGATCCTGGTTATGATGATTACAGTGGAGAAAAGCAGGCATTTATGAGCATTCTTTCTACCGGAAAATACCGAATTAAGGGAAAAATCAGTGAACAGAATATCGGTGAGCTTCAGCCGGGAATGGATGTGACGGTGCGGGCAAGGAATAACCAGGAGGAAATCTGGAAGGGATCTGTAGATGTGATCGACACAGAAAAACCGGAGAGCAGTTCACAAAGCGAGATGTATTCCGGTTCGGATTCTTCTGCCCGGGCAACTAAGTATCCATTTTATGTAACGCTTGAAACCAGTGATGGTCTGATGCTGGGACAGCATGTATATATCGAGCCTGGAACCGGAGTAAATACAGAGGGATTACATCTGATGACTGCTTATATTGTAGATGCAGACGGGAAAGAGCCTTACGTTTGGGTAGCAAATAAAAAGGACAGACTGGAAAAGAGAAATGTAAAGCTTGGTGCTTATGATGAGGAGCAGGATACATGGGAAATCACAGAAGGACTGAAAGGGACGGATTACATTGTCTGGCCGGATGGAGAATGTAAAGAAGGAGCAGCCGTTCAGAAGAACGAAAATGTACAGGCAGGAGGCATGGAAGAGGGGGAATAAAGGATGACTTTTCAAAAAAGAAATAAGAAAAAAATTCTTCAGATCGGGATTGCTTTGGTTGTCTGTGTATGTTTCATTGGAGGCGGCACTTTATTTGCAATGAAAAAAAGTGAAAAAGCGGTCAAGGTTGCACCGGTAGCAAGTATGAGTAATGGTGGATGGTATTCAGAATCGGATATTTATGATTATGCGAAGGTGCAGGCAGGTGCGAGCCAAGACATTTACCATGATGATACCCTTACGATCAAAGAGATTTATGTCAAAGCAGGGGATACGGTGAAGATCGGCGATCGTCTGGTTGCTTATGATACCACGCTTGCAGGTCTTGAGCAGGAAATGAAGCAGATGGAGATTCAGGGGATTGAACTGAATATTCAGAATCAAAAGGCAGAATTAGAACAGTTGAAAAATGCAAAGATTGTTGCGTCTGTTGAAAGAAGCCAGGATGAACTACGAAAAATGACTGCAAAAGGAACCAGACCTGGAATAATACGGACTGCGGATACAAAGAAAAATGAAGGGGAAAATCCGGATACTTCCGAAAATCCTGAGCAGCCGGAGACACCAGAAAATCCGGAAGGACCGGAAAAACCATCAATCGGGAAACCGTTTCCGGAAGAACTGAAGGATAAGATCATTTATAAAGAGATTACAAAGGACGCTGCTCCTTATAATGAAGATGGAGATGGAACAAAAGAAAAGCCGTATCGCTATCTTTGTGCGCCGGGAGCAACGGTAAATGCGGAGTTCATGCTGAAAATGCTGGAAGAGAGGGCAGTCTGTATCTTTGATGTAGTGGATCAGGAGAAGGAACCGGCGCTTCTTTTATACTCCTGGACGCTGGACGGAAAGACCGGACAGGTAATAAAGCCCGAAAATCCGGAACAGCCGGAGACACCGGAAGAGCCGAAAATTCCGGACGAACCGGATAATCCTGGTGGATATGAGGAGCCGGATCCGGGAGATGCAGATGGAATGACCAGGGAAGAGCAGGCAAAGCAAATCCAGGAAAAAGAGCAGAAGATCAAGGACCTGGATCTGGAAAAGCGAACAGCACAATTGGAATTGAAAAAGCTGGATAAAAAAGTAAATAATGGTGTTGTAAAGAGTACAGTAGAGGGAACGGTAAAAGCTGTACTTGACGAAGAAGAGGCAAAGCTGGAGAATAAACCGGTTATATCTGTGACCGGAAAAAATGGTTGTTATGTAATCGGAGGGATTGCCGAAAGCAGCTATGATAAATTAAAAGAGGGTATGATTGTGATGGTGACTTCCTGGAATACGGGGAACTCTTATGAGGCAACGATCACCAGTATCGGTAATTCACCGGTTGAAAGTATGAAGAGCAGCGAGAATCCTAATATGTCCTACTATCCGTTTACTGCAGTGGTTGAGAAAGATGCAGACCTTTCATCTGGTGAGGGTGTCAGTATTTCCGTAGACGGACTTTCGGGTGACAGTGGGAATTCGATTTACCTGGAACAGATGTTCATAAGAGAAGACGGAAACCGCTCCTATGTATACAAGAAAGGAAAACATGGAAGGCTGGAGAAGCAGTATGTAGAGGTTGGAAAAAATATGTACGGTTCCATTGAAATCGTTTCCGGACTTACCATGGAGGATGAGATTGCATTTCCGTATGGAAGAAATGTAAAAGAGGGTGCGAAGACAAAGACAGTGGAGTCATTGTATGATTATAATTAACGAGGGGGGTGAGGAGATGCTTGAAGATATCAGGCTGGCATTTCAGGGAATCTGGAGTCATAAGCTGCGGTCTGCGCTGACGATGCTTGGTATTATTATCGGAATCGGATCGATCATTGCAATTGTTTCAACGATCAAAGGAACCAATGAGCAGATCAAGAAAAATCTGGTTGGCGCGGGAAATAATGCGGTCAATATCCAGCTTTATCAGGGAGACTGGACACTGGATCTGTCTTATCAGGAGGTTCCGGATGGAATACCGGAGATTTCAGATCAGGTGCTTGGTGAGATCCAGGCACTGGATGAGGTGGAAAGTGCAGCCCTTTATCACAGACGGAATGAATATGATGCTGTATATGCAGGCAGTCAGAAGCTGGCAAGCTGTAATATTTTTGGAATAGATTCCAATTATCTGGATGCCTATGGATTTCAGATCACAAAAGGGCGTGGCTTTTCCGAAAAAGACTTTACTGCAAATCGAAAAGTTGTGCTGCTTGATAAAACGACAGCCACAGCTCTATTTCCGGATGGAAATGTGATTGGAAAGATTATTGAGGTTAAAGGGGAGCCATTTACGGTGATCGGTATGATGGCGAGAAAAGAAAATTCGCAGCCGGTGATCAATTCAATGGAAGACTATTATCGTTATGTATCCACGGATGGAAGTGGAACGATCTGTATTCCGGATACACTGTGGCCGATTATTTATCAGTACGATGAACCGCAGAATCTGGTTGTCCGCGCGACAAGCACAGATGAGATGACTGCGGCAGGAGAAAAGGCGGCAGATATCCTGAACAGTTACCTGACCGTGTCTGATGAGACGATAAAGTATAAAGGGGAAGATCTTCTGGAACAGGCGAACCAGATCCAGGAGATCAGCAGCTCGACGAACCAGCAGCTGCTCTGGATTGCAAGCATTTCACTTCTGGTTGGCGGGATCGGTGTTATGAATATTATGCTGGTGTCTGTGACAGAAAGAACGAGAGAAATCGGTCTGAAAAAGGCACTGGGGGCAAGAAAAAGAAGGATCCTGATGCAGTTTCTGACGGAAGCGGCAGTACTTACCCTTCTCGGAGGTCTGATCGGTGTGGCAGGAGGGATTGCGCTTGCCTATATTATTTCTGCAGTCTCGGCAGTTCCGGTGGCAATCAGTCGGAGTAGTATTTTCCACACTGATCGGAATTATTTTCGGACTCCTTCCGTCGGTGAAGGCGGCGAACATGAATCCAATCGATGCACTGAGAAGTGAGTAGGTTTATGTAGAGAAGAATTATTTGTCGGATCCAAGATTGCAGATAAATAGATAGTATCTGTTCTACAGGAAAGCGGCGTGCCTTACTGGCACGCCATTTTTAAAAATTCTTCCATTGCCCTTGTCTGGTAGCGACCATTTTTCCAGTAGAACCGGATGTCACGGCTGCTTTCATTGACAGGAAGCTTATAGTACACCACATCAGAGGTAAGAGGTACTTTTGAGAGCATGATATCTCCGATAAAAGAGATCCCCATGCCGGAGCAGGTGATGTTATAAGAAGTCATCTGCTGATCCATTTCCAGGATGATATTTGGTTCAAAGAGATTGTTCTGACAGATCATACGAGCACGCTTCCCTGTGTCGTTTTCCGGTTTCAGCATAATAAATGGTTCACTTTTAAAGCGTGTCAGAGGAACGGGAGGGCAGGATTCTTTCAGAAATCTTTTGCTCAGGATATCTTCTACAGGAAGCTGATAGGAGCGCAGCCTATTATTGATCGGGAATGCTCCAGGAACAGCAAGGATCAGGTGCTCTTCCTGAAATTTACGGCAGCCGTAGATGGCGGCATCCAGAACACTGCTGTCCAGCATCAGATCCAGCTGCCCGTGTCGCAGCATACGGGCAAGATTGGCAGTGGTTTCTTCAACCAGGCTGATCTGGATCAGAGGATATCTGCGGGCAAAATCCGCGATCAGCGGAGGCAGGATCCAGGAGGAAAACAGGTTGCTTCCTCCGAGGGTGAGTGCTCCTTTTTTCAGATCGCCCCAGTCGTTTACAAATCCTTCAAATTCATTCTGGATACTTTTTATTTTTTCTACCGCTTTGATATACTGTACCCCACATTCGGTAAGGGAAAGTGGTTTGGTACTCCGGTCAAAGATCGGATATCCGATGTGATGCTCGACACGCTTTACGTTGGCACTGAGTGAAGGCTGTGAGATAAATAACTTCTCAGCCGCCTTGGAAAAGCTTTTTTCCAGATAAACTTCATAGACATATTCCATTCCCTGAAACATAGGTATTCTCCTTTGACATAGTTTTAAAATTATAGTTACTATAAAAATATATGTATTAGATTATATTGTAACACAGAACTATAATGAAAACAACAAAGGCAATACGCCAAAGAAAAATGGAAAATTGAGGGTTTTTGAGATGGAAAATGGAAAAGAAAACAAAACAGGTTATCGTGTAGAACAGGATTCAATAGGGGCAAAGGATATTCCGGGAGATGTATATTACGGAGTACAGTCACTGCGTGCTGCGGAGAATTTCCGCATTACCGGGCTGAATATGCATCCGGAGATCATCAACAGTCTTGCGTACATAAAGAAAGCATCTGCGATCACCAACTGCGAGAGTGGGATTCTGGAAAAGAAAAAGGCAAAAGCAATCGTACAGGCATGTGATGAGATCCTTGCAGGAAAGTTGCATGAGTACTTTATCGTAGATCCGATCCAGGGAGGTGCGGGAACTTCTCTGAACATGAATGCAAACGAAGTCATTGCCAACCGTGCGATTGAGATCCTTGGCGGAAAAAAGGGAGAATATTCAGCAGTAAATCCGAATGATGATGTAAACTGCGGACAGTCCACAAATGATGTTATTCCGACAGCCGGCAAGATGACTTCACTCAGACTTCTTCAGAATCTGAAAAAAGAACTGCTCAGACTTCATGGAGCGCTCTGCAAAAAGGCAGGAGAATTCGACCATGTGATCAAAATGGGACGCACCCAGATGCAGGATGCAGTTCCGATCCGTCTGGGTCAGGAATTTCAGGCATATTCCGATGCCATCATGCGTGATATCCACCGTATGGATAAGGCGATGGACGAGATGCGTACCGTCAACATGGGTGGAACGGCAGTCGGAACAGGAATCAATGCAGATGAAGCCTATGTAAGCCGCATTGTCCCGAATCTTTCAAAAATATCTGATATTCAGTTTGTTCAGGCTTTTGATCTAATCGATGCAACCCAGAACCTGGATCCGTTTGTGGCAGTGTCCGGTGCAGTGAAAGCATGTGCAGTCACGCTTTCCAAAATCGCCAATGACCTGCGTCTGATGTCATCCGGACCAAGAGCCGGATTTGGTGAGATCAACCTTCCGGCAAAGCAGAATGGTTCTTCGATCATGCCGGGAAAGGTGAATCCGGTCATCCCGGAAGTAGTGAACCAGGTCGCATTTAACATCATTGGAAATGATATGACGATCACGATGGCAGCAGAGGGTGGACAGCTGGAACTGAATGCGTTTGAACCGATCGTATTCTACTGTCTGTTCCAGTCAATCGATACACTTGCCTATGCAGTGCAGACTTTTGTTGACAATTGTGTGACAGGAATCACAGCCAATGAAGAGAGATGCCGTCAGCTGGTAGAGAACAGCATCGGTGTAATTACTGCAATCTGTCCACATGTAGGCTATGAGAAAGCAGCGGAGATTGCGAAAAAAGCAATGAAGACCGGAGAATCCATCCGTAATCTGATCCTCAGAGAAGGGCTTTTAAGTGAAAAAGAGATGGAAACCGTTCTGGATCCGGTCAATATGACAGAGCCAGGTATTTCGGGAAAAGAACTTCTCAGAAAATAGAGACTAAAAAGAATTAAATTTTTCTAAAAGACATGATTTTCTCCTTTTAAGGGTGTACAATAAAACATACGTGTTTCATGAGTTACAACTTAAAAGGAGAATTTTTATGCTTCAAATTCAACATATCTGCAAAGAATACCGTACAGGTACGCTGGTACAGAAGGCATTGGATGATGTAAGCCTGAGTCTCAGGGACAATGAATTTGTTGCGATCCTGGGACCGAGTGGTTCGGGAAAGACGACACTTCTTAATATCATCGGTGGACTGGACCGGTACGATAGTGGTGATCTGATCATCAACGGGATTTCTACAAAAAAATATAAAGACAGAGATTGGGATTCCTATCGGAATCATACCATTGGTTTTGTATTTCAGAGTTATAATCTGATTCCACATCAGACGGTGCTTGCCAATGTGGAGCTGGCACTGACCATTTCCGGGATTGGGAAGGAAGAACGGAAAAAGAGAGCGATCGAGGCTCTGAAAAAAGTTGGTCTTGGAGAGCAGTTGCATAAAAGACCGAGCCAGATGTCAGGCGGACAGATGCAGAGGGTGGCAATCGCCCGTGCGCTGGTCAACGATCCGGATATCCTGCTTGCTGATGAGCCGACCGGAGCGCTGGATACGGCGACCAGCGTGCAGGTTATGGAACTTTTAAAAGAAGTGGCAAATGACAGGCTTGTTGTAATGGTTACGCATAACCCGGAGCTTGCTGAAGAATATGCAACCCGTATCGTAACGCTCAAGGACGGAAAGATCCGTTCGGATACGGACAAATTTTATGTCAATGAAGCGGTCATGGAGGAGCCGGAGCATAAGAATATGGGGAAATCTTCCATGTCATTTCTGACGGCTCTTTCCCTGAGTTTTAATAACTTAAAGACGAAGAAAGCAAGGACTCTTCTGACATCTTTTGCCGGTTCTATTGGAATTATCGGGATTGCACTGATACTGGCACTTTCCAACGGAGTCAATGCCTACATCAAGTCAATTGAAGAAGAGACTCTTTCCGAGTATCCGCTTCAGATCCAGAGTACCGGATTTGATATGACATCGATGATGGTAGGCAATATGGACAGTGGTTCGGGCAGTTCAGATAAGAAGGAGACAAAAAAAGACGGGGAAGTCAAGGTTATGCAGATGATGACCAATCTGTTTTCCACGATGGATTCCAATGACCTGAAGTCTTTAAAAGAATATCTGGATGGAGGAAAAAGTGGAATTGAGGACTATACCAGTGCCGTTGAATATTCTTATAATATTTCACCAAGAATCTATCGGCAGAACAAGGATGGTTCCATTCGCCAGGTGAATCCGGACAAATCCTTTGAGTCGCTTGGAATCAGCTCTGGCGCAAGTACCAACAGTCTGATGTCATCGATGATGAGTACGAATGTTTTTTATGAAATGCCTAAGACGGAGGGACTTTATGAGAACCAGTATGATGTGAAGGCGGGACGCTGGCCGCAGAATTATAATGAATGTGTACTGGTGCTGACTTCGGACGGAGGCATGAGTGATTTTCTCCTTTATACTTTGGGACTGCGGGATCAGATGGAACTGGACGAAATGATCCAGGAATTTATCAATGAAGAAGATGTGAACACTCCGGCAAATATCGGAACATATACCTATGAGGATATTATTGGAAAAACTTTTAAACTGGTCAATGTGTCTGACTGCTACGAATATGACAGCCAGTACAAGATCTGGAAGGATAAATCCGATAATAAGGAATATATGAAGAAACTCGTGGATCAGGGCGAAGAACTTAAAATCGTCGGAATCGTACAGGCATCGGAAGATGCAAATGCTTCCGTTCTGACACCGGGGATTGGCTATCCGCAGAGACTTACTGAGCATGTCGCAAAAGAGGCTGCAAAAAGTGAGATTGTAAAGGATCAGCTGAAAAATCCGTCAAAGAATGTATTTACTGGAGAACCGTTCGGAACCACAGAAGAGAAGAACGGACTGGATGCGAACAGTCTGTTTACGGTAGATGAGGATGCACTTCAGAAAGCATTTGTTTTAGACGACAGTGGATTTTCCGGTGATATGTTGTCGGCAGATTCCCTGAATCTGGAAAATGCATTCCGGATGGGTGGGGATTCTCTGGATCTGTCCGGGATGATAAATCTGGATCAGATCAGTCTTGACGTGTCCGGTATGCCACAGATGAATCTTGGCGATATGATCGGAAGCCTGGATCTTACCGTAAAACCGGGTGGAATGCAGAAGTTGTCTGAGAGTGTTATGGAAGGTTATCAGGAGTATGTGAAATTCCATCCGGAAGCAGATTATTCAAATCTGGCGAGAGATTTTATGGATTACCTGATGACGGATGAAGCGCAGAAGATCCTGAAAGATAATCTGCAGGAGATCATTGAGAGCACCGGTGGGTTTAAGATTACAATTGATCAGATGCAGGAGCTTGTACAGCGTGTGATGGAAGGATATCAAAAGTATGCGGCGGAAAAAGGATATACAGATCTGGATAAATTTGGAGAATACCTGGCGGAGTATTTACAGACCGAGGAAGCAAAAGAGATTATGAATGCCTGGCAGCAGGAGATTTTTGGAGATACGGTGATAAATATTACTTCTGACCAGCTGAAAAAACTGACAAAAGAACTGGCGAGTAGTTATCCGGCATATGCTGCGGCAAATGGAAAAGCAGATCCGACCAAAATGGGAGATTATTTTCTGAACTACCTTGCTACAGCAGATGGAAAACAGCGTCTGATGAACGGGCTTTCCGAGGTAATCGATATGGATCAGCTGGAGAGCCAGTTAAGTGCGACAATGGGAAGTTACATGGCAAAGGCAATGGGAACTTATACCCGAGCAATTTCGGATGTGCTTGAGACACAGATCACTTCGGTAATGAATCAGATCGTCACTCAGATTACAGAAAAAATCGGGAACGCCATGCAGGCTGCCATGGGAAATGTGGGAACCCAGCTGCAGAACATGCTTGGAAGTTCGATGAAGATTGATACCGATGCATTTGCAAAGGCATTTCAGATGAATATGACAGAAGATGATCTGAAAGAGCTGATGGCATCCATGACAATGAGCGCGACTGCTTCCTATGACAATAATCTGCAGAAGCTTGGATACGTGGATTTTGCGAACCCGAGTCAGATTTCCATATATCCGATGGATTTTGAGAGCAAGGAAAAAGTGGTGAAAATCCTGGATTCTTATAACAGCCGGATGGAAAAAGAAGGAAAAGAGGAACAGATCATCACTTATACCGATATAGTCGGAACACTGATGTCTTCCGTGACAAATATCGTGGATATCATCAGCTATGTGCTGATTGCGTTTGTGGCGATTTCCCTTGTAGTATCTTCAATTATGATCGGGGTTATCACCTACATCAGTGTACTGGAACGGAAGAAGGAGATTGGAATCCTGCGCGCGATCGGGGCATCTAAGAGAAATGTATCGCAGGTATTTAATGCAGAAACCGTTATCATTGGTCTGTGTGCCGGACTGATCGGAATCGGACTGTCATTGCTGCTTCTGATCCCTGGAAATATGATCATCCATGCGGTGGCAGATAATAACAAAATCAATGCATTTTTACCAGTGCTTCCGGCAATTGTGCTGATTCTTTTGAGTATCGGGCTTACCCTGCTCGGTGGAATTATTCCGTCAAGGAAAGCAGCAAAGAGCGATCCGGTGACAGCGCTTAGGACAGAATAAAAAAATGAGGGAAAAGGAAAATGGATAAAGAGAAAAATACAAAAGCAGTGAGTGAGGAAAATATTTACTGTCTGAATGGAAGAGTGCCGGTAAAAAAGGCGATTCCGTTCGGACTCCAGCATGTTCTGGCAATGTTTGTGTCGAATCTGGCACCGGTGCTGATCGTGTGCAGTGCGGCATTTGTGAGAGGATCGGAGAATCACTTAAGTGCTGCGGAAATTACGCAGCTTCTGCAGTGTGCGATGTTTGCAGCGGGGATCGGGACCTGTCTGCAGCTTTACCCGGTATGGAAGATTGGCTCCAGGCTTCCAATCGTTATGGGAGTCAGTTTTACCTTTCTTGGCAGTCTGCTGATGATCTGTACCAATCCGGAACTTGGATATGAAGGGATGGTTGGTGCGGTGATCGCCGGAGGTATTTTTGAGGGACTGGTAGGAATGAGTGCCAAATATTGGAAACGGTTTCTGACACCGGTAGTATCGGCATGTGTGGTGATTGCGATTGGGATTTCCCTTTTGTCGGTAGGAATGGATTCCTGGGGCGGTGGAAACGGAGCAGAAGATTTTGGAGCGTGGTATCATCTTCTGGTCGGATTTTTCACACTGGTTGTGTGTCTGGCTGCCCGTTATCTGTTAAAAGGTGTATACAAGAACCTGAACGTACTGGTTGGTCTGGTCTGTGGGTATCTTCTGTCCATTATATTTACTGTGGCAGGGATTGCACCGATGGTTGATTTTTCAGGAATTACAAAGACGATCGAGCAGGTTGGTGTATTTAGCCTTCCAAAGCTTGTATTTTTTACTTCCCATAAACCGATTTTTGATCTGGGAGCATTCTTTACTATTGCAATTGTATTCCTGGTATCGGCAGCGGAGACAACGGGTGCAACTACTGCAGTGTGTACCGGTGCACTTGGACGGGATATCAAGATGGAGGAACTGCAGGGGTCTCTTGCCGTGGATGGATTTTCCAGTGCGATTTCAGGATGCTTTGGATGTCTGCCGCTTACTTCTTTCAGTCAGAATATCGGGCTCGTCACTATGACGGGAGTTATCAACCGTTTTACTATTCTGATGGGGGCTTTAATTTTGATCCTTGCTTCTCTGTTCCCGCCGCTTGGAGCTTTTTTCAATTCGCTTCCGCAGGCGGTACTTGGAGGATGTACGGTTATGATGTTCGGATCGATCATGTATGAAGGGATCAAGATGCTCAAAGAGTGTGTGTTTAATGACAGAACCATGATCATCGTTTCGCTGGCATTCTGTATCGGTGTCGGACTGACACAGACTTCCGGAAACTTCTTTTCCGCATTTCCGAAGGAGGTAGGAGATATTTTTAATGGAAATGCAGTTGCAGGGGTGTTTGTGGTGTCATTGATTTTAAGTCTCTGTCTCCCGAAGAAAAAAACAACAGATTTGTAAAATGTGATAAAATATCCTGTATCCAACCTGTGCTTTCGTATATAATGGAAAAAAGCATACAAAAGAAAATGCAGGACAACAGGAGGAAATGAAATGCTGAAAGATTTATTAAAAGCATGCAGAAGCTACAGAGGATATGATGAATCTTACCGTTTTACTGAGGAAGAGCTGATGGAGCTGGTGGACCACACAAGATATGCGGCATCCAGTATGAACATCCAGCCACTCAAATTCTATCTTGCATGGGAGAAAGAAGAAGTAGACCGGATTCAGCCGCTGACCGGATGGGCGAAACAGATGCCGGAAATGGAACTTCCGCATAAAGGAATGTGCCCGACCGCATTTATCATTATCTGCCAGGATCTGTCGGTCGATGACCGGCTGGCAAGATTTCACAGGGATGTGGGAATCGTGGCGCAGACGATCCTTCTTGCGGCAGCAGAGAAGGGACTTGGCGGATGCATGATCGGAAGCTACGGGGCAAAGCCGGTTAAAGAGTGTCTGCACCTTCCGGAGAATCTGATGCCGATGCTTAAAAGATATTGTTGTGACGGAAGAAAAGCTCCGGTAAGGAAGATATGACAAAAGGTTATGAAGCCATTCTTTTTGTATATTATACAAGAAGGATGGCTTTATTGTATGATAAAAATAAATCAATCAGAAAAGGGGCAGATGAAGAATGGAGAAGAAGATAAAAGAGCTTGTGGAAGAACTCAGAAATTATTCCGTACCGGAGCTTTGTGACGGGATGGAAGGCGGACTTTATCATACAATGGATTACCAGATCAAGCCGCACGTCACACAGCAGAAGATCGTAGGACCTGCATTTACGGTTAAAGTGCCGGTCGGGGAAGGTGCAATCGTTACAAACGCGCTGGAACAGGTCGGCGAAGGGGAAGTGATCGTCATTGCCGGTCAGGGGAATCTGCGCAGTTCTTACTGGGGAGACCACAGAAGTTACTGTGCGAAATTCCAGAAGGCAGAAGGCGTGGTGATTGACGGTGCATTTCGGGATATCGAAGGCTGTGAAGAAGTCGGATTTCCGGTTTATGCAAAAGGGATCACACCGGGAACCGCAGGGAAAAGTGGGGCAGGGGCACTGAATGTGCCGGTCAGCTGTGGAGGCGTGATCGTAAATCCGGGAGACATCATTGTGGGAGACCGGAACGGGGTCTGTGTGATCCGTCCGGAGGAAGCAGAAGAAGTGATTGCAAGAACCAGGAGAAAAATCGAAGCGCAGGCGTGGACGATCGCGGAGATGGAGCGGACAGGGAAAGTCATGTCGAGAGTCATTTTCAATAAGGGAAAATAAGCAGGGGATTCCTTTTTGGAATAACCTCATTATTTTATGCAATTTCCTTTTCGGGAGCCGGACAATTATAATGAAATCATAGAAAACAGAAACGACAGTAATTCAGGAGGTTGTCACTTATGGGAAAATCATTAACACGTAAAATTATTGAATCACATTACGTGAAAGGAAGCATGGTACCGGGCGAAGAAGTCTTTATCAAAGTAGACCAGACACTTACCCACGACATTAACGCAGTTATGACATATCTTGCATTTGAAGCGATCGGACTTGACCGGATCCGCACCGAATGTTCAGTCAGCTATCTGGATCATAACCTGCTCTATGTCAACAACATGACACCGGACGATCACATTTACCTGCAGTCAGCAGCAGAAAAGTTTGGTGTTCACGTATCAAGACCGGGGAATGGAATCTGCCACACCGTTCATGTATCCAGATTCGGCGCACCGGGCAAGATCAGCATGGGAGGAGACAGCCACACACCACATGGCGGATCCATCGGAATGCTTTGCATCGGAGTTGGCGGAATGGATGTTGCAACAGCAATGACCGGCGTACCGATGAGACTGAAAATGCCAAGAGTCGTAAAGGTAAACCTGACCGGCGAATTAAAACCGGGATGCAACACCAAAGAAATCATTCTGGAAATGCTCCGCAGAGTTACCATCAAGGGCGGTCTTGGAAATGTCTATGAGTATGTAGGACCTGGAGTTGCAAAACTGGAAGTTCCGGCAAGAGCAACCATTTCCAACATGGGAGCCGAGCTTGGCGCAACCACATCTATTTTCCCGGCAGATGAGCAGGTACATAAGTTCCTGAAAGCACAGGGGAGAGAAGAAGTTTATGTAGAACTTCTTCCGGATGAGGATGCCGAATACGATGACTGCATCGAGATCAACTTAAGCGAACTGGAACCAATGATCTCATGTCCACATCAGCCGGACAACGTAATGCCGCTTAAAGATGTGGAAAAGAGAAAAGTACAGCAGGTATTCATCGGAAGCTGCACCAATGCAAGCTACGCAGATATTGCAAAGGCAGCAACCGTATTCAAAGGACATCATGTCAATGAAAATGTAAGCTGTACCTGTGCAGTAGCTTCTAAGCAGACTTATCGTGAACTGATGAGAGATGGCTATGTAGACATCCTTCTTCAGGCGGGTGTCAGAATGCTGGAAATCGCATGCGGACCTTGCTGTGCAATCGGACAGACACCGGCAACCAATGGAGTTGCTGTCCGTACATCCAACCGTAACTTTAAAGGACGTGCAGGAAACCCGACCGCAGACATTTACCTGGTAAGCCCGGAAAGTGCAGCAGCAACAGCCATCATGGGAACTTTTGCATCTGCAGAAGATGTGATGGGAGAAGATGTAAAAGAACTTGCGAAGATCACAGAACCAGAAGAATATCTGATCGATGATTCCATGATCATCAAACCGCTTCCGATCGAAGAAGCAAAGAAAGTGGAAATCGTGAAAGGACCAAATATCAAGTTCCTTCCAATTCCGGAAGCACCGCAGCAGCATTTGTGTGTACCGGTCAGCTTAAAGACACTGGATAACGTATCTACAGATGATATCGCACCGGCAAGTGCAGAATTCTCAAGCATGAGATCCAACATTCCGTTGATGTCCCAGTACTGTTACCACCGTTATGCACCGGATTTCGCAGCCCGTGCAAAAGAAATGGGACGCAGCATCATCGTAGGCGGTGAGAACTACGGACAGGGATCTTCAAGAGAACACGCAGCGATCAACCCGATGTACCTTGGCGTAAAAGCAGTCATTGCAAAGAGCATTGCACGTATCCACAAAGGAAACCTTGTAAATCACGGAATTATCCCGATGCTGTTTGCAGATCCTTCTGATTACGATAAGATCGATCAGGAAGACGAACTGGAATTCAACAATCTGTTAGACCAGATCCCGACAAGAAAAGTGACCGTAACCGATAAGACCAAAGGATTTGATTTTGAAGTAAACTTAGATCTTAGTGACAACGAAGTAGAGGTTGTACTCAGCGGCGGACAGCTCGCTTATTTAAAGAAACAGCTCGCCGAGCAGGAAAAACAGGAGGCATAAACATGGAAGATATTAAAAAAGCACAGGAAGCATTTGGAGAACTGATCAAAGGCGAATACGAACGGATCGAGAGAATGAAACAGGGCGAAAAGCCGGTTGATTTTGACAAGCTTGACAAGATCGTAGTCGGCATCCTTCCGGGCGACGGAATCGGACCGATCATCATGGAACAGGCAATCCGTGTATTAAAAGAACTTGCAGACAAAGAAATCGGATCAGGAAGGATCGAGCTTCGTGAAATCGAAGGAATGACCATCGAAAACCGTGTGGCAAAGATGGAAAGTCTTCCGGCAGATGTTCTTGAAGAAGTGAAAAAATGTGATGTTCTGGTAAAAGGACCAATGGTAACACCAAGAGCAGGAGACGGACTTCCGAACCTGGTAAGTGCAAACAGTCTCCTTAGAAGATCTCTGGAACTTTTCGCAGCAGTCCGCCCGATCAAGATTCCGGACAAGAATATTGACTGGACGTTCTTCCGTGAGAATATCGAAGGAGAATATATCTGGGGAAATAAAGGAATCCAGGTAAATGAAGATCTTGCAGTTGACTTTAAGGTACAGACCAAACAGGGAAGTGAAAGAATCGCCCGTGCTGCGTTTGAATTTGCAAGAAAGAACGGCAAGAAGAATGTAACGATCGTAACAAAGGCAAATATCGTAAAGCTTGCAGACGGTAACTTTATCAAAGCTGTCCGCAAAGTGGGAGAAGAATATCCGAAAATCGAGATCCAGGAGAGACTGGTCGATGCAATGTGTGCAAAGATGCTGGATCCGGAATTCAATAAGGGAATCGAAGTTGTCGTACTTCCAAACCTTTATGGAGATATCGTGACAGATGTGGCAGCAGAACACCAGGGAGGGCTTGGAACTGCATCTTCATCCAATATCGGAAACCACTATGCATTATTTGAAGCCATCCACGGAACGGCTCCATACCTGATGAGCCACGGAAGAGGAAACTATGCAGATCCGAGCAGCCTGATCCGTGCAATAGGACAGATGCTGGCTCATATTGGATATGCAGACCGCAACATACTTCTGGAAGAAGCAATGAATATCTGTACTGTAACAGAGCGCAAGGTCGTTCTTACCACATTTGCAGAAGACGCAAGTGCAGCAGAATTTACGGATTATCTGATCGAGACTATCCAGAAATTAAAAGCAGCAAAATAAGGAAAAATCTGCCAGCGACAGGATTTCCTGTATCGTGAAATGAAGAAAGGCGGAGCTGGGAAAAAAGTCTCGGCTTCGTTTTTTTTACAAGTTTTGGTATTGTGTGGATACTTTTCTTTTGCTAAAATAATAATGTCAAAAACTGCGAAAGAAGAGGGGAAACACAAATGAAAGATTCTGATTGGGAAATTCTTTATGAGTTATATAAAAATCCGAATATGACAAAGGTGGCGAACCTGCTTTATATGACGCAGCCTTCTCTGACGAAAAGACTGCAGCATATGGAAACCGAGTTCCAGACTTCGATCGTGAACCGGACACCGAAGGGACTTGAATTTACGCCGGAAGGAGAATACCTTGCCGAGCGGGCGGAAAAGTATCTGGAATTCATGAAAGAGACGAAAGAGAAGCTGGAAGAGTTCAAGGAGAAGACGAAGGACAGTATTCTGATCGGTTCTTCTTATACTTACAGCAAATATACCTTATCGGACATTCTGGTCAGATATACCGCAGACCATCCGCACACAACGTTTGAGATCATCAACGAACAGAGCAATATCCTGTTCCGCAAGATGCTGGAGGATTCCATCGATGTGGGATTTATCCGCGGAGATTATGAAGGTGCAGTGCATCAGGTGCTGGTGGCTCAGAATCAGGGCTATCTGGTCACAAAAGAGCCGGTGGATATTGAAGATCTGCCGAAGATGCAGCGGATCGGCTACAAGACCAATGACCGCACCCAGGAGCTTCTGAACAGCTGGTGGGAGGATCGTTTTCATACCGAAGCACCGTCTGGTATGGCGGTCGGCTATATTGATTTTGCATGGCAGCTGATCAATAAGGGACTGGGATATACTTGCTGTTTCCTGCCGGACGATTTTCAGAATGAGTACAATCTCTGTCTGACTCCGCTGGTAAAAGCAGACGGAACCGAAGTGATCCGCAATACCTGGTTTGTCTATTCGAAGAATAAAAGAATTTCCAGGACCCTGGAAGAATTTATTGATTACATTGAACGGGAGGTTGCGATAAGACCATCTTCCCGCTAGGAGAAAAGACCAATGAAAAATATAGACTGGAAGATCCTGAAGGTGCTCTATGAGAAGCGGAGTATGACAAAGGCTGCGGAGGCACTTTATATGACACAGCCGGCGCTTACCAAGAGGATCAAGGCGATCGAAGCCGAGTGGGGCGTGGAGGTCGTAAAGAGAAGCAGCAAGGGCGTGATTTTCACGGAAGAAGGCAGTTATCTGGTAAAAAAATCCAGTATCATGCTGGATTTCTTAAAAGAGATCGAGGATCATTTTTCGGATAAGAAATCCTCTAAGGAACTGCTGAAGATCGGAGTGCCGAACTCTTTTGGACGGCTGCATATGCCGGCACTTTTGAAAGCGTATACCGAAGAGATCAATGCACTTCAGATCCGGACCTGTGCCAATTCCAGTGATGCGCTGATCCGGCAGCTAATCGACGGTTCGGTAGATATCTCGATCATCTGCGGGGATTATCCATTTCTCGGGGAGAAGACCTGCCTGCTGAAAGAAGAGCTTTTTGTGGTGACTCCGAAAGATATGAAGATAGATGAACTGGAGGGACAGCCACTGATCCAGTCTTTCCTGAACCCGATCGTCAAGCTCAGCGTAGATCAGTGGTGGAAGAATCAGTTCGGGAATCTGCCCCATGAGGCGCAGTATGTTCCGTATGCGGACATTGCGATCGAGATGGTGGAGCAGGGGCTTGGGATTACCTTTGTCTTTGGCAGAGACTGGAAGATCAATGAAGAGAAGATTCAGCGCATCCCGATCTGTGACCGCAGCGGGGAACAGATATCAAGAAATGTCTGGATCATGTTATCTGAAAAATGTTACCAGTCCCAGGATATTATGGATTTTGTAACATTTGTCGAAAAATATTATCATGTAAACTAAAAGCCATTCCGTTTTGGAATGGCTTTTCTAGTCTTATTACGAATTTCCATTTTTGTACTAAATGACATACAATTTACCTATAAGGACAGGAAAGAGATACGAAAACTGTTAAGGAGGTAAAAGGTATGAAATATGCATATGTAGGATGCAGAACAACCAAAGAGAGAAATGCAAGAGGCGAAGGTCTGAAGGTGTACGAAATCTCAGAGCATACGGGGGAATGGAATGAGATCCAGTGCTTAAAAACAGAAGAGAATCCAAGCTTCCAGTGTATGGATAACGAACAGAAATATCTGTACAGTGTACACGGAGATTTTACATTTGTGACTTCTTATCGGATCAAAGAAGATGGAACACTGGAATTTATCAACAAAGTGGATATCGGAGGAAAGAATCCGGTTGACGTCACTGTGGATGCGGAAAATAAGCATGTGATTGTTGCAACACTGCAAGGAGGAACCCTTTACACGATTGAACGAAATGAAGACGGTTCGCTTGGCGAAGTCGTACAGAAGTTCACTTATGAGGGAAAAGAAGAGGGAAAGGTATCAACCATTCACCAGTGCCTGTGGGACAAGAAGAAAAATTATCTCTTTGCCTGTGCGCAGGGACGTGTCAATGGATACGGACAGATGCGGGCGCTGAAATACGATCATGAGACAGGCGCATTTACCGAGACAGACCGCTTTATGGCACGTACCTGGGATGAGCCGAGACACGCAGCCGTTCATCCGAACAACCGCTGGGTATACATGTGTGAGGAAAAAGGTAATAAGGTGCTGTATTTCCAGTTCGATGAAAATACCGGAAAGATGAAAGCACTGCAGGAACTGTCCACCGTACCGGAAACGGTAACCGGATATTCGGATGCAAGTGAAGTGATGATCGATCCAAGCGGAGAATACGTGATTGTATCCAACCGTTATACCGACAGCATGGCAGTATACCGGATTGATCCGGCAACCGGATATATGAAAAATACAGGATTCTTCCCATGTCTTGGAAAGACACCGAGATTTTTCTGCTTTGGTGACAATGGAAAATGTTATGTGGCAAATGAAGACAGCGATACGATCATTGAATTTACATTCGATTCCGTAACCGGATGGATGGCACCGACGCTTCGTATCATAGAGACGGGAAGCCCTGTCTGTATTACATTTCGCTAAGGAGGACGGGTAAATGAATTTAGGGATTATTTCACTGATCGCGCTGCTTGCAGCGATTATTATTGGCTTCGTCCGTAATGCAAATGTAGGAATCCTGTGTATGGGATTTTCCATGGTACTTGGTCTGGTATTCGGACTGGATGCAAAAGAAATTTTAAGCGGATTCAGTTCTTCACTGTTCATTCAGATGGTTGGAATCACGTATTTATTTGCAATCATCAACAGTAATGGAACGCTGGAACTGCTCGCCCATAAAATGGTAGGGATGGTCGGAAAGAAAAAAGCACTGATCCCGTTCGTGATGTACATTCTCGGATTTCTGATCTGTGCAGTGGGACCGGGAGCTATCCCGTCGCTTGCGATCATTCCGGTTATTGCGATTCCGGTCGCTGTATCCGCAGGAATCAACCCGATCATGACAGCAATCATCGGGGATCTGGGCGTGATGTCCGGAAGAATGAGTCCGTTAACTCCGGAAGCGGCAGTTGTCCGCGAACTGATGGAGGAGCAGGGAATTGTCGGAAATACCATTCCGATCATGACCGGTATGACGATTACAGCACTGATTGTAGTTGTGCTGGTATACATATATTACAAAGGCTGGAAAGTGGAAAAGCGTGAGGACGAAACAGAGGAGGCACTTCCGAAATTCAATGGAAAACAGTGGCTGTCTCTTGCGGGACTTCTGATCCTTGCAGTTGGCGTACTGTTCTTCTCATGGAATGTAGGACTTACCGGCTTCCTTGTAGGATCCGTGCTGATCGTGCTTGGCTGTGGAGAAGAAAAGAAGGCAATCAAGGGAATCCCATGGAATGTAATTCTGATGGTCCTGGGTGTGGGAATTCTGATGAATGTCATTTCCATCTCCGGTGGTATCGACATCATGGTCGCAGGTCTTGAAAAGATCATGGGACACCGTACCGCGGCAATGATCATGGCGATCACCGCAGGCTTTATGTCATTCTTCAGTTCAGGCCTTGGTGTGGTGTTCCCGACACTGATTCCGACTGCAAGTGGTCTTGCATCCGGTCTTGGAGTTGGAGCAGTGGAGCTTGTGACGGTTATTGTAATCGGAGGAACCGTATCCGGATTTACACCGATATCCACAACCGGAGCACTCATCATGGCCGGGGTAGCCCAGCAGGAAAATGCGGAAGAGAAATTCCCGCAGAACAGATTGTTCGTGGAACTGTTCGCGGTATCCTTTATCGCACTTGCCGTACTTGCAATCATGGCGGTAATCGGAGTGTATGGGTGGATTGGATAGTTTCCGTACAAAATAAAGATTGGCTGCGGTGTTCGTTGTGTGAATGGAAGATACGTAGTTATCGTAAGCATCTGTACATGGATTGAAAATGAAAATTAGAGAAAGAGTGAGGAAAAACGTATGGGAGAAAAGAAGGAAACGAAAGGATTCCAGATTTATGGGAATCCATGGTATCTGGCGATCGGAGCGGCTGTGATTATTTTGGCGGCAGCCTACACAGGAGTGCTGGGTACGGATTTTGCAAGCAGTATGGCGCTTACGATGGCGTATGGGATTCTCTTCTATGAACTTGGTGAGAGACTTCCAATCTGGAATACTTACA
>OLPD01000724.1_pt1 | contig 20900 bp, 11 predicted proteins | sample 1672111 | NCBI WGS metagenome assembly OLPD01 (sample SAMEA3136646, study PRJEB25190) | human gut metagenome
GCCGAATGCTCGCCATCGAAATATATCGGTGGCCCACTTCAGACTGTAATGGGGTGCTCACCCGCGAGCAATTCCTCCCGCATGAGATGCGCATCGTCGCTGCCCTTCGTATGCAGGGCGCAAGCGACGAGCAGGTTATTGTACGCGTAAAGAGCGAGAACCTCTTTCAATATCCCACGGAGCGCATGGTCGCCAACCGCGCAACCGTGTGCCTTCGCCGCCTTGACGCCATGGTGCCCACGGACGCCGTATGCGCCGCGCGCGGCATCGACTCCAAAACCGCCGTCGAGGCTGCGTCATCCCTAACCAGGCTCATGGCATCCGGCACTCCCACGCAGGCGGACCAGGCCATCTTCTACAGCATGATCTGCCGCTACGATATCGTGCGCGAGCTCGTGCTCGTCGAGGTAGGGGAGCGCCTACAAAACTTTGATTATGCCTTTACGGCGGTTGACCTCAACGCCTTTATGACACGCTTTACCACGGAGTATCCGGACGCAGCCCGCTGGACTGAGGCCACGGTCAAGCGCATTAAGGGCTCGCTCCGCCAGACGCTCCGCCATGCCGGCCTTGTCGGCGAGGGCCAGGGCCCGGAGTCCGAGCGCCTGTCACCACTCTTCCTCGATTCCGATGTCGAGCGAGCCTTGGTTCAGCTGGGCGAGCAGTCGCTTATCGCGGCCCTTACCGGCAGGGCGGTGATGTAGCGTGGCTCCCGTCAAAAGCGCCGTCGACCCTGTTATCACCCCGGCGACCGATCTCACCACCAATATCGGCATCCATTCCCGCAAGAGCGTCGTGGCGGCGCATGCCCGCTCCGAGCACGCCTGTCAGGAATTTGAGCGCCGTGCGCAGCTTCTGCGCGAGTGCCTGTGCAGCGAGGACTTTTTGGCCAACAAGGGCATAGGCAATGAGATCGGCTTCCACACTTTTTGCTATGACCCCGCGCTGGAGTTTGAGGCGCGTGCATTATTTGACACCCTTTCATGCGATGCCGAGGCCGACAAGCTTCCGTGCACGCTCAAGGTCGTGAACCTTTACGACGCCGTGCTGGCAATTCTCGAAAAGCGCCGTGTCCTCAAGGCTATCCCGCACCAAGAGGAGCGCCGCGGTACCCAGCGCGTGCTCGAGGACGTGGCCAAGTTCGCCTCGCCCGAGAAAGTCGCCGCGTACATCCTTGAGCAGACCGAGCCGCACGCGCCTGGAGACGTCGTTCTCCTCACCGGCGCGGGCGAGGTTTTCCCGTTCTTTCGCATACACACGCTTCTCCACTGCATGCTTGCGGATTTTGATGAGGTGCCTGTGGTCGCCGCCTATCCGGGCAGTTTCAACGGCTCTTCTTTCCAGCTCTTTAACCGTCTGCCGGCCGACAACTACTACCGCGCCATCGATATCTCGTAAGCACGGCTCCCCGCAGGCAAGTCCCTGCCGCCGGTAACAACCCTTTGCCATAACGTTCCCAAACCCAAAGGAGCACCCATGGACAACACGATCATTCGCGACCTCTTTGCTAAAGACATCAACCGCTCCATCAACGGCGTGGTCAAGGTCCAGGATTCAAAAGATAGGTCCATCCGCCAGGAGCTTGACGAGTACGTGGTGACGCGCGAGTTGCAGAGGCACTTTGCCACGTTCTTCAAGACCTACGGCGATGCTATCGATGTGCCCACCGACAAGATCGGCGTGTGGATCAGTGGTTTCTTCGGTTCCGGTAAATCGCACTTCCTCAAGATGCTGAGCTACCTGCTCGAGAATCGCAAGATCGGCGGCAAGAGCGCCATCCGCTACTTTGACGGCAAGATCATCGACCCCATGGTCAAGGCTGCCATGGAGCGCGCCTGCTCGGTGTCCACGCAGGCCATCCTCTTTAACATCGATAGCAAGGCGGGCCAGTGGAAGCAGGGCGATACGGCTCCCACGGCGCTGCTTCGCGGCTTTGAGCGCATGTTCTATGAGGCGCGCGGCTTCTACGGCGAGGACCTAAAGCTTGCAAAGCTCGAGGAACACATCGATTCCCTGGGCAAGACCCAGGAGTTTCGCGAGGCCTTTGAGCGCGTCAACGGCGAGTCCTGGCTCCGGACCCGCGACACCTACAGCTACTTTGAGGACGACGTCGTCGAGGTGCTGCAGAGCGTGCTCGGCATGAGCGAAAAGGCCGCATGGAACTGGCTTGAGGGTTCTACGGACGAGGTTTTGGCCCCCGATGTCTTTGCCAAAAAGGTCAAGGACTACGTAGACGCTCAGGCAGCGGCCCACGGCGGCAACTACCGTTTGCTCTTTATGGTCGACGAGGTGGGTCAGTTTATTACAAACGACCGGGATCCAAGCCTTATGTTGAGTCTTCAGACCATCGTCGAGGAGCTGGGTGCCGCCTGCGGTGGCCGCGTGTGGGTGATGGTCACGAGCCAGGAGGCCATCGACAACCTGAGCCTGCCCGTGGGCAACGACTTTTCAAAGATCCAAGGCCGCTTCAATACCCGCCTTTCGCTCTCCAGCTCCAGCGTGGACGAGGTTATCCAGCGCCGTGTGCTCGAGAAGACCGCGCCGGCGGCCGATATGCTTGCACAGGTCTACGAGCAAGACGCCGCCGTCCTCAAAAACAACTTTACCTTTGAGGGTGGCTCGCGCTCCGACCTTGCCGGCTTCGCCAACTCCAAGGATTTTGTGGCCAGCTACCCGTTTGTGGGTTACCAGTTTAAGCTTCTGCCCGACGTGATGACCGAGGTACGCAAGCACGGTGTTAAGGCCAAGCACATGTCCACGGGCGAGCGCTCCATGCTGAGCGCGTTTCAGGAGAGCGCTCAGGCCATCCAGCATGACCAGACTGGTGCACTCGTGCCGTTCTGGCGCTTCTTCGACACAATCTCCAAGGATTTGGAGCACGGCATCATTCAGGTCGTCGTCTGTGCGGAGCGCGCGGCTGAAAACGCAGAGGGTCTTGAGAGCTACGATGTCCGGGTGCTTAAGCTCCTGTACTTGATCCGCTACATCGGCTACGTCAAGGCCACGGTCGAGAACATCTCCATCCTTATGATCGATAGCCTGGACGTGGACAAGCGCGCCCTTAAGGACCGCGTCAAGGAATCTCTCGCCCGCTTGGAGCGCGAGAGCTACGTGGCACGCCAGGGCGATACCTATAGCTTCCTCACCGACGAGGAGCAGGAGATAGCGCAGGAGATCGCACGCACCCCGATCGACAACGCGAAGGTGATTGAGTACATCAAGAAGCGCCTGTTCGAAAGCATCTACACTGCGCGCAAACTCAACCGCGGGGCCAACGACTTTCCGTTTGACCGCTATGTGGACGGCTCAATCCACGGTACCAGCATGGGCGGCATGGAACTTTCCGTGGTGACCATGGCCAGCGATCTGGGCCGTTCGGACGATGCCGAGCTGGCATTGAAATCCGTGGATAAGGCCATCGTGGCCTTGAGCGACGAGGTGGATTATTGGGCCCCACTCGTCAACGCCGCTAAGATTCGCATGTACGCCCAGACGCGCAATCTGCAGGAGCTACCGCCGAGTACCCGCCAGATTGTCGAGGCCAAAATGCGCGAGAAGGACTTTAACGAGAAAGAGGCTGACGCCCTTTTGGCTGAGGCGGTGCTCCATGCACGATGCGCCGTCAACGGGCGCATGATTGAGATCCGTGCTGCCAAACCCGCTCAGGTCTTTGAGCAGGTGCTGGCGCAGCTGTGCGATGTGGTCTTTGAAAAGGCCGACTATATCGGCGCGCCGGTCACGAGCGATTCCGATATTCGTTCTACTCTGGTGGGCAACGTTCAAGTGGGGCTCGCTGGCATGGATGCAGGTAACACGCGTGCGCTCAAGGAGGTCGAGGACTACCTCAAAGTGCAGCACCAGCGCCACCTGGATACCGCTATGGGCGATATCCAGCGCCAGTACCAGCAAAGGCCCTTTGGCTGGCGCGAGGTCGACATCGCAAATGTGGTGGCGCAGCTTGTGGTGGAGCAGCGCGCGCAGGTGCTGTTTGGCGGTCAGACGGTTCAAGCTAACGACAGCCGCATGGTGGCGCTCCTGCGCAAGGATGCCGATAAGGCCCAGGTGCGCTTGCGCATGCGCATGAGCGACCGGTTGCTACGCGCCACGGGCGAACTCATGTGTGACCTGTTTGATCTCAAGACCGTGCCCTCCAACGAGGATAAGCTCGTGGCCGAGCTCAAAGAGCGCCTTGAGGGCTTGCGCGAGGCGTGCCTCGCCATGGCACGCGACTACTACACGGGCATCAAGCCGGCCTACCCGTATCCCGGTGAGGACGAGTGCGAGAAGATGCGCTCGGAGGTGGCCGACGTCCTTAAGGACCAGAACGAGGCCGAGGCGTTCTTGACCACGTTCACCAAGCATGAGGAGCGCTTGCTCGATGCCAAGGAAGACTTTGACAAGGTGGTTGAGTTCTTCGAGTCCAATCAACGAACAGCGTTTGACCACGCCAGGGATTTCTTGAACCGCACCGAGGGTATCGAGTATGCCTTCGATGACATTCCCGGTGCGGTGGAGAACGTGGCAACGGTTCGTGAGATCCTCAAAGATCCCAAGCCCTACGGCCGTATTAAAGACCTGCAGCCGCTTATGGATCCCGTCGAGGATGACATGAAAAAGCTGTTGGGCATCCGCCGCAATGAGTTTTTGTGTCGCATCGAGAGCGATCTGCAAGACCTGCGGGCGCAGGCCGAGAGTCAAAAGGGCTTTGTCAATCAGGCCAAGGATGCCATAGCAGACGCCGGCACCAAATACGAGTCGTTCAAAAACCGTGCCCACAGCGCTCAAAGTCTCAACGAGCTGAGCGTTGTTGCAACTAACTGGGGCGACTGGCTCAGTGCGGCGGCCAACGAGATGTACGACGCTGTGGATGAGGCCCGCGTGCGTATGGACAACGAGCGCCGCACCACCGAGGTCATGAGTACGGGCGAGGTGGTCAAGAAGGTCTCCAACAAGGGCGCCGCATCGTCTGCTCCCGTGCCCGCGCCCAAGCCCCAGCGCAAGATCAAGACTGTGCGCCGCGCTGATCTGGCCAAGCCGAGTCGTCTCTTGTCCGCAGAGGACGTGGAGCGCTACGTGGACGACCTGCGCTCCCGCCTTATGCAGGCGCTCGCTGCAAACGACGAGATCCGTATCAACTAACCCGCGGAGCCACCGGTGCCAAAGCGCGCACCGGTGGCTTATGGCGTTTAGAAAGGCTCATCAACCATGAACGATTCTGCTCTTAAGAGCTTCTGCACCTGGGCCCGTACGGAGCTCATCAAAGGCGTGGAGGCGCAGATGGTGCGCTACGGCATCACCGAACCTGCACCCGCGCCCGTTGGGTCCGAGACCGTCAGCGGCCTGCCCCTAAGTCCGGCTGAGATTGAGCAACGCGACGAACTGCTGCGCATGCAGGCAGAGGTGGGTCACGAGGCGCTGCGCGACCGTGCGGCCTACACCTGGTTCAACCGCATCGTGGCCATTCGCTTCATGGATGCACGCGGATGGCTTCCCAGCCGTATGCGCATGCTAAGTCGTGCGGACGGCAGCCATGGCAGCGAGGCCGTGGAGAACGCTCTGGACGTGGAAATAACGACGGCCGATACCGATCGCATAGCCGAGCTCAAGATGGCGGGCTTGGATGAACCGTTGTGGCGCTACCTGTTTGTTGCCCAGTGCGAGGAGCTTGCCGATTGCCTGCCGGGCGTCTTTGAACGCGTGGGCGGAGCCATGGAGCTGCTGTTGCCCCAGGGCCTCATGATGGCTGACAGTGTGGTGGGCAAACTCAATGCCGTCCTCACTGACGAGGACTGGCGCGAGGGCGTGACCGTTCTGGGCTGGATGTATCAGTACTACAATGCCGACGTTAAAGACGAGTTCTTCAAGTCCAAGCGCAAGGCAGCGGCGGCGGACATCGCGCCCGCCACGCAGCTCTTCACCCCTGAGTGGATCGTGCGCTATATGGTCGAGAACTCGCTCGGCCGTCTGTGGATGCTCAACAATCCAGGGAGTTCGCTACGCGAGCGCATGGAGTATTACATCGAGCCCGATACTGAGCACGAGGACTTCATCCGCATTTCGAGTCCCGAGGAGATAATCCTCTGCGACCCCGCATGCGGCTCGGGCCATATTTTGGTCTATGCGTTTGAGCTGCTCTTCCATATGTACGAGGAGCGCGGCTATCGTGAGCGCGAGATTCCCGAGCTCATTCTTACTAAAAACCTTGCAGGTATGGAAATCGATTCCCGCGCGGCACAGATCGCGGAGCTGGCGCTTGCCATGTGCGCCCGCGAGCACGACCGTCGCTTCTTTAGGCGTGGCGTTCGCGCCGACGTTACCGTGCTCTCGAGCATCCCGCTAGGGGAGGACGAGCTGCCGGGTAACAAGAAGCTCGCCGAGGAGCTGAGTCATTTGGGCGAGATCGGTTCGCTGCTCAATCCCTCAGAGGACGAGATCGACGAGCTCAAGGCTGCCGCCGCGAGTTGTTCCAATGACCTTTTTGCCGCTACGGCCAAAACTAAGCTCGAAAGCGCCGTCGCCATTTGCGAGAAACTGTCCCGTCGTTTTATCTGCGTCGTGGCGAATCCTCCGTATATGGGCAGCAGCAGCTTTAACCCCTTCACGAGCAAGTGGGTCAAGAAGAACTACCCCGACGTGAAGAGTGACCTCTGCACGTGCTTTATCGAGCGCGGTTTTAACCTTGTCGAGGATAAGGGCTACGCCGCAATGGTTACCATGCAGAGTTGGATGTTCCTGGGCAGCTTTGAGAAGATGCGCGCCAAGGTTATCGACAACAAAACAATCGTTTCCATGGCCCATCTGGGACCTCGCGCGTTTGATGCTATCGGCGGCGAGGTCGTCAACGTTACAGCTGACGTGATCTACAACCAGCATTCGGACGCCGAGGGCGCCTATGTGCGCCTTGTTGATATCAACGGCTCTGAGGCCAAGAGGCTCAAACTGGTCGAGGCCATCCAAAACCCCGATTGCGGCTGGTTCTACCGCCGCGACGCCGAGACCTTTAAACAGATCCCGGGCACCCCCATCGCCTACTGGGCCAGCGATGGTTTAATCAATGCCTTTTCAACGCGCGATGGTCTTCGCAGCTATGCGCGTCCCACCGCGGGTATTCGAACGGGGGATAACGACCGCTTTCTCCGATTTGCGTGGGAGGTGTCCTTCGCAAAAATTGGAACACATCTTCATGATCGCATTCAGGCAAAAGAGTCGGGATGTAAATGGTTCCCCGCAAATAAGGGCGGATTATATCGAAAATGGTTTGGGAACCTTGACTACGTTATTAACTGGGGGAACGACGGTGAGGTGCTTTCTTCATTCCCTGGATGCGATAACGCTGGCGTTAAGTTCTTTTTCAGAGCTGGCGTAACATGGGGAACCATATCGTCCGGCTCTCTTTCGGTAAGGTATTGCGATCCCGGGGTTATTTCGGAGCACTGTGGCTCAATGTGCTTCTCTGAGTCCAATGATGTTCTTCTTTGCATCGCTGGTCTTTTAAATTCCTCGGTATCTGATGCTTTTCACCAGTTCCTTTCTCCTACCCTTGCTTTCCGAGAGGCGGCTATCGGAAACACCCCTCTCGATGAGCGCGGAATTTGTCCGGAGGTCTCCACAACAGTGAATCAGTGCATCAAGGAATCGAAAAACGATTGGGACTCGTTTGAAACCTCCTGGGATTTCAAACGCCATCCGTTGGTGTAGGTGGCAAATGTCTACGGATCGGTTTAATAGGCTTAAAGACAATTTGTCTCGAGTTGACAGCCTTCTCGCTCTTTATGAAATTTTACAAAAGGAAGAAGCCAGACGTCTGGTTAGCAGCAAGCAAGATGCACGTTCTGCTGACATATTGAGAGCTGCCGTTGTTCTACTTCACGGATCTCAGGAAGATTATGTTCGGGGGATGCTATCCGATTGGTTGTTCGATAGGGCGGATTCAAAAGAACTCGAAGGCATTTCGTTGCCTGGTTATGCTCAAAAGAGAGCTCAGAAATTTACGCTTAGGGATTTGGCTCAATATAAGAATGAACAGGTTTCAGATTTGATTCAATCGTCAATCGAGTCACAGCTTTCATTGGTCTCTTTTAACCAATACTCGGAGATATGCAGCTGGCTTTCCAAAATCGGGATTTCGCTAACTCAGTTTAAGAATCAATCATTAATTGAGAACCTGATTAAGCGTCGACACAAAATAGTTCATGAAGTCGATTTAAACAAGAAGTCTGGTAAGACCGAGAGCATTAAGGCTAGTACGGTCAGATCGTGGCGAGAAGCGGTTGAGAACATGCTTCGAATTGTAGATGAACAAATTGAGGGATGGGACGCTTCGTGATGCGCGCCCTGAGTTCGTTTGTTTTTATCACAAGAGAGAGGCGCGTAATACGCGATTTATTCGGCTTCTATCTGCAATCAAGGCTTCAATTCGTTGCCTCTTGAGTGCGGTTTTCGGGTCAACATTAGAGAAGGACTGCCATGGCCACTTTACTTCAAGATAAATATGAGGCTCGCAAGGCCGAGGTCAATGCTCGCTTTGAGCAGCTTCGGGCTAACGAGGAGGAGCTCAACCGAATCTTTGCCAAGATCTACAACATGGAGGGCGAGGTGCCTATCGAGGTCGAGGACAAGTACGTCTCGGTGGCGCGCATCTTCGATACCGCCGACGAGATCCCCGAGAGCTACAAGGGCAACAAGTACGTGCGCACCAAGCGCGACGAGATCACCTCGCTCATAAGCTATGCCGTGGGCTGCATGTTCGGCCGCTATTCGCTGGACGTGGACGGTCTGGTTTTGGCCGATCAGGGTGCCACAGTCGATGACTATCTGGCCAAGATGCCCAACTCTGATCATGTGACCTTTATGCCCGATAGCGATAACGTGCTGCCCATTACCGATGACGAGTACTTTGACGACGACATCGTGCGCTACTTTATCGACTTTGTGCGCACCGTGTATGGCGAGGAGACGCTTGAGCAGAACCTGGCCTTTATTGCCGAGGCACTCGGCGGCAAGGGTACCTCGCGCGAGGTAATCCGCACCTACTTTTTGAAGGACTTCTTTAAGGACCACTGCCAGACCTATAAGAAGCGCCCCATCTACTGGCTGTTCGACAGCGGCAAGAAGAACGGCTTCAAGTGCCTTGTTTACATGCATCGCTACCAGCCTGACCTGTTGGCTCGCATCCGCACCGACTATGTGCATGAGCAGCAGGAGCGCTACCGTGCCCAGATCGGCTATGCCAACGATTCCCTTGCCACCGCCGAGCGCGGCGAGCGCGTGCGCTTGGACAAGCGCGTCAAAAAGCTTAACGACCAGCTCAAAGAGACCATTGCCTACGAGGAGAAGCTGCACCACTTGGCAGACCAGATGATTAAGATCGACCTGGATGACGGCGTCAAGGTCAACTACGCCAAGTTTCAGGATGTGCTGGCGAAGATTAAGTAACTGCAGATACGGTAAGGATATTCATGCCCAAGATCGATGTAGAAGAACAGCTCAAGCTGCGATTTTTGCAGCCGTTGTCCTCATGCGCGCCGCGCCGTGTGGTGGTTTGGCACGATGCAGACGGCGAGTTTGCTCCTGAGTTTGAGCGATTGGCTGCCGAGGGTTTCGACGGCGTGGGGGCCGATGCCGGCGTAATGCCTGCTCACGGTGACTTTGAGCGTCCGGTGCGCTTTGTTGAGGCCTGCGAGGGCCGTATGTTTGCCGTCAAGAAGCTCATCAACCGCGATGACCTTGCGAGCGATATCTTGCTGTATCGCCGTTGCCCGCGCGGCAGGCTTGAGGGTGATTGGCTTGCCGATGTTGAGCTGTATGCCGATCAGTTCCAGGCTGACTATCTTTCGCTTTTGGCCGATCAGCTGGGCATCGAGAATAACGACGCCGTGCGCGAGAGCCTGCGCGAGCACAAGACGTTCTTTGATGCCAAGACCCGCTGTGCTAAGTTTGCCGCGTGCGTTCCGCATGCCTCGGGCGCATCCGATATCGAGCTTGGAATCCTTACGGTTATCTTTGGCGGCAAGGAGCCGGGCGACGCGCGGCCCGCGTTTGTGCTGCGCGGCTGCATGACCATGCTGCTGCACGAGGGCCCCGTGGCGCTGGCCGCGCTGGTGGATAAGTACAGCGTGCGTGATGTTCTCTCTGCCTTTATGCTGCGCTGCTATGGGTTTGATGGGCCGCTGTACGAGCGTGACTCGCTGCTTGCGCTAGCATCCCATGTGCTCATCACGGCGGCATCCACTGCGCTGCCCGAGGGTGCGCTCAAGGGGCTCGAAAGCTATGTGGCTCCCGCCTATGGCCCCTATTGCCTGGAGGCGGTGCGTACGTGGGACCGGGCTGCCGATGCTCAGACGTCGAGCGAGGACCTATTTGAGATTTGCCGCTTAGTTGAGGATGCCCGTGGGCTCTTTGCGCGGTTCGAGACTCTGCCAATCGATGCGCTGGCCTCGCTTGACGTGTTCCCGTGCGTCAACGAGGCCGTGCTCTCGCAGCTGTTCAGCTCGTTTGCCCAGGGCGCGGACCGCGTTGAGGACGCACGTGCCTTTGTGGCGCGCCGTTACGACCTAAGCTGGTACCGTCGTGTCGAGAGCTATTTTGACCTGCTTGCCGCTGTGGCCGACATGTGTGCGTTTAGGCAGGCGCACGCGGGCGGGTTCCATCTGGCGCAACCCCAGCAGGTGTGGGATGCCTACACGTCCGATTGGTATGCCATGGACGCTGCCTATCGCCATATGTGCACCGCGTATCTGCGGGCGCGCTCCGTCGAGTGTGATGCGCTCGAGGAGCCTGCCCGCTCTGTGGCGGACTGGGCGGAGAATCTCTACAGCAACTGGTTCTTGGCCGACGCCAATGCCTGTTGGGCGGCCGCTGCGCAGGGGGAGTGGGCCGATTGCGGCTACATCGAAGGTCCCTCACGGCAGGATGAGTTCTACTGGCATATGCTGCCCACCTTTGTGGGCTCTGCCAAAACGACGGTCGTTATTGTGAGCGACGCGCTGCGCTATGAGGTGGCTCGTGACGTTGCGGCGTTGCTCGAGCGCGAGCGCGGCGGCAACGTCAAGGTCTCTAGCATGCAGGCGGTCTTTCCCTCCATTACCGAGGTGGGTATGCCCGCGCTGCTGCCGCACCAAGCGCTTGAGCTTGCAGCGGATGGCCCATTTGTGTTGGCTGACGGCATGCCCACTGCGACGACTCCGCAGCGCGAGGCCGTGCTCGCCCACGTTGAGCCCACGGCCCGCGCTTTACGCTCGAGCGCATACCTCAACATGGCGGGAACCGAGCGCAAGGCGCTGCTCAAGGACTCAAGACTCGTCTACCTCTACCACAACAAGATCGATGCTACGGGCGAGAAGGCCGTTACGCAGGATGACGTCTTCGATGCCTGCGCGGACACTGTGGAGGAACTTGCCACGTTGGCGCGCCGTGTGTGCACCGACGCCCCGGGCGCACGTGTTGTTATAACGGCGGACCACGGCTTTATCTACACGCGTCGGGAGCTCAACGAGTGCCAGATGCTCGGCAAGCCAGACCTTCCCGTCCTTGATGCTCCCGTCATGCACGGCAAACGTCATCTGGTGGTGCCCAACGAGGCTGTACTCAAACTTTCGGATGAGGCGCGTGGGGTGTTTGTTAATGTTGACATGGGACGTTTGGGTGCCGGATTTGAGGGGTTTGCCCCGCGCGAGAACGTGCACTTCAAGCGTCCCGGCGGCACTAACAACTACGTCCACGGCGGCATGAGCTTGCAGGAGCTCTGCGTGCCCGTTATCGGATTTTGGCGTGCACGTTCGGGTTCCAAGGACTTTGTCGACACGCGCGCAGCGACACTGCGCGTACTAAGTGAGGGACGCCGAGTGACCAACTCGCTCTTCTCGGTCAACTTAATCCAGGAAGAACCTGTCCAAGGCAAGGTCTTGCCGTGCGAGTACGAGCTGGTGTTTACCGATGCAAGCGGCAACGAGGTGAGCGATACGGTCAAGGCGCATGCCAACAAGACTTCTGTTAACTCGCAGGAGCGCGTGGTGCATGCCAAGTTTGCGTTGCATGCGGCGGATGGATTCTCGACCAAGGGTCCGTACTATCTAGTCTGCCGTGAGCGTGAGTCGGGCAAGATCGTTTGGCGCGAGACGTATACCATCGCCGTTTCGTTTGCCCCTGTTGCTGACTTTGGTTTTTAGGAGTGTGCCCTATGTTTGATAGCCATGACAACGATCTGTGGGAAGTTCCCTCGATTGATGTGGATGTGCCGGTGCGGGCTGTGGTGTCTGCAGAGGAGGCCGTGACTGCCACGTCCGCTCTGGAGCCGGTGGAGACTATTGCGCCTGTTGAGGTTGCGGTGCCCGTCGAGGACGAATCCTCGACCGATGGCTATGCCCAAGCCGTGGCTGAGGCTCCCGAGGACGACGGCTACGACATGGATGGGTTGGACGGCAAGCTGCTTGAGCACTTTGCTGGCAAGATCGTGCGCAAGGACCTGACGGCCCTTATGAAGCGCGGCGCCAACGTGCCCACCTTTGTGCTGGAGTACCTGCTGGGCATGTACTGCTCAACTGACGACGAGGATGCCGTGGCAGAGGGTTTGGACCGCATTCGCAGGATCCTCACCGATAACTACGTGCGTCCCGACGAGTCCGAGCGCATTAAGTCCAAGATTCGCGAACTGGGTCGCTTTACCATCATCGACAAGGTGACGGCTAAACTCGACGAGTACAAAGACATCTATGTGGCATCGTTTGCCAACCTGACCATCGAGCCGTTTGTGATGCCGGCCGAGTACGTGCGCGACTATTCCAAGATTCTGCAGGGCGGCATTTGGTGCATTATGAGCATCGAGTATCGTCATCCCGTGGATGAGGAAGACGAGTTTGGCATGGAGGTCTTTGGCGACGATGCGCCGCGCCGCTCCAAGGCCAAGCGCAAAAAGCGCGGCCCCGAGGATTCTCCGTTTAGCGTGGCGTCGCTCACGCCCATTCAGATGCCCAATCTGGACCTGGATGCCATGATCGACGAGCGCCAGTACTTTACGCGCGACGAGTGGCTCAATATGCTGCTGCGCTCGGCTGGCTACGAACCCAGCGAGCTTTCCGAGAAAGAGCGCCTCCACTTTATCGAGCGCATGGTGCCGCTTATCGAGCGCAACTACAACCTGTGCGAATTGGGTCCCCGCGGCACCGGCAAGAGCCATATCTACAAAGAGGTCTCGCCTTACGCCATCTTGCTTTCGGGCGGTCAGACCACCACGGCCAACCTGTTCGGCCGTATGAACTCCATGCGCGCCGATCGCGTGGGCCTGGTGGGCCACTGGGATTGCGTGACGTTCGACGAGGTCGCCGGCATGCGGTTTAAGGACACCAACGCCGTGCAGATCATGAAGGACTACATGGCGAGTGGCAGTTACGCACGCGGCCGCGACCAGATTAACGCCGACGCCTCCATGGTCTTTGAGGGCAACATCAACGACACCGTGCAAAATGTCCTTAAGACCACGCACCTGTTTGATCCGTTCCCGCCGGAGTTTAACAACGATTCGGCCTTCTTTGACCGCATCCACTATTACCTGCCGGGCTGGGAGATTCCCAAGATGCGCTCGAGCCTGCTGACCGGGCATTATGGCCTGATCACCGACTGCCTGTCGGAGTTTTGCAAGGAGATGCGCCGCAAGGACTTTACGCACCATATCGACCGTTACTTCCGCTTTAACAGCGACTTTAACAAGCGTGACGAAATCGCCGTGCGCAAGACCTTTAGCGGCCTTGCCAAGCTGCTGTTCCCCGACGAGGCCATGGACAAGGACGACGTACGCTGGCTGTTGGACTACGCCATCGAAGGCCGTCGCCGCGTAAAGGAGCAGCTCAAGATTATGGCGGGCGTTGAGTTTATCGACGTCAACCTGGGCTATATGGATGCCGACAACCCGCAGGACGTGCACGTGGTGCGCGTGCCCGAGCAGAGCGAGGACACGCTGATTCCCGACGGGCCGCTGCTGTCCGGTCACGTGTTTGGCGTGGGCAGGTCGCAGGGCGGCGAGGTTGCCGTGTACAAGCTGGAGAATAAGGCGGTTGCCGGCGAGTGCAAGTTTAAGCACGAGGGCGTGGCCTTTAACAAGCCGGTGCGCGATACGCTGGAGGCCGCGTTCGACAACTTTGTGAACCTGGCGAACCGCGTGGCGCCGGGCATGCACATTGGCTCCAAGGATTACCTGCTGTTCTACAACGACCTGCAGAGTAAGGGCCTGTCCGAGGAGGTTTCGCTCGCCGAGTTTGTGGGACTTTGCTCCGCGGCGTGCAATCGCCCGGTGATGCCCGCGCTGGCGATTCCGGGCATCTTGCGCATGTCGGGCTCTATGGACGAGATCCGCGGGCTCGAGGACATTATGCGCGTGGCCAAAAACGCCGGCGCCAAGCGCGTGATTTTGCCGCTGAGTGCCATCGCGGGCCTACAGAGTGTTTCGTCCGAGATTATCTCGGGGCTGAGCCCGGTGTTCTACATGGATGGCGACCCGGTCGATGCCGCGAAGAAGGCTCTGGATCTGTAGGGGTGCGGGCGTGCGGGGCGTCCGGTGTTCGGGCGCCCCGCGAGCATGTTGGTGCGTAGTGCGTGAGGAGGCCTGCCGTGGCAGACGAGCGTTCTGTTGGTGAGCTGCTCGACGAGCTGTTTGGCTTTGAGTCGGTGGCCAAGCGTCAGACGGCGCTTGAGCAGTACGATCGCGGGGAGTTGGTGCGCAAGGCGCGCTCCCGCGAGCTGCTGGGCGTGCTTAGGGGCGTCGAGGCTGCCGAGCACGCTGCGCGCAAGTCTGCCGTGCGGGCTGTTGACGGGTATGTTCGCCGTGTTGAGGGCGCTGCGCTTTCGCGCGCTCGCAAGCAGGCGGGCATTGTTGGCCCGCTGCGGATGGAGCGTCGCTATGCTGCCTTTTTGCGCATGGAGGACAAGGCCGAGCTGTTGGCCCGTTTGGAGCAGACGCTTGCGTTTATCGAGGTAAAGCTGCGTGCTAATACGGCGGACAGGGTTCGCGTAGCGTACGATGCCGCGGGGGCTATGGTGCTGCAGGGCGTGGCGCGCCTGAGTGACGTGCGCGTTGTGGATGCCGTGCCTTTGGACGCCGACCTGCTGTGTACGCAGCTGGAACAGTTGCGTTGTGCCGCCGATGCGACGGGCCTTGCGGGCATGATCACAGCGACGTTTGAGTCCGAGCTGAGTGCGACGGGGTCGCAGGGTGCCGGCGGGTCTGCGAGCGATGTTGCTGGTGACGTGGCGTTGGAGCGTGAACTTACCAACGTGCACGGCGCTGCGCAGCGAGCGCGCTTGGCGGCGCAGGCGTATCGGGCCGAGCGCGCCGCCCGCGTCGCGGGGAGCACGGTGGAGCCGGTATCGTTGCCCGAGTCTGCGTGCGTTGCGTGCGAGACGGCGTGCAATGCCGGGGAGCTTTCCGAGTTGCTCGCTCAGGTTAAGAAGTCGTTTGAGACCTACCGTCGTGTTGTTGCCGACGGCGGACTATTCTGCGCGTTTGGCTCTGGCTCGCCGCATGGGATTTGCCAGGGCAGTAGTTATTTCGACTATGATTCTAGGCTTGACGAAGATGTGTTGGTGGGCGAGTACGACGGCGCTACCAGGCATGATGTTCGGCGCGAGGTTCCGATTCCCGAGCTTGTTGATGAGGCTTCGGCCGAGGGCTGCGACTCGCTCGAGGTTGCCGTGACACGCATGCGTGAGTTTAACGGGCGTCGCTACGATGGTGTGCTGGATGAGGACCCCTCGCGCAATGTGAATGCGTTTTGGTATGGACTCAAAAAGCTCAGCCAGTATTGCGAGGCCGCCGTGCGTGTGGACGAGCGTGCCTGGGATTGCTTTATCGATAAGGTACAGTTCGCTTACGATGAGCCCGTGGGGCGCCTGGCCACGCGGATGGACGATAAGCAGGTGGCAGCTTTTGTTGCTGCCGTGGAATTGCTTGGCACTGACGAATAAGGGCTTGGTTTGGCGGGAGGTTTCACCATGAAAATCGAAGTCGATGTAGACCAGCTGCGCGAGAGCCTGCTCGGCCGCGCGGGGAGTGCAGCCGGCGTGGGCTTTCCGGCCGCCATGCTCGACGTAGTGGATATCGAGGACGAGTCGCCCCAAGAGCTCCTAGCCCGAGCCGAACGCGAAGGCCTCGACCTCCGCGGCTTTGTCGCCGACGATGAGGGCGACGGCTATGACACGGACGAGGACTGGTAGCCGCGATTGAGCTTTAACCCCATCCCCTCAATAACTTGCGGTGAAATAGGGACTGTTTAGGCTGCTAGAAGGCCTATTCAGTCCCTATTTCACCGCAACTTATGGGTGGGGATGGCTACGACGCGAGCGTGGCGATGACGGCTTCGTCGCCGGCGTATATGAGGGTGTTGCCGTCGGGGATGATCGTTTGGCCTTCGCGCTTGAGCATCACCACAATAAACGGATGCTTGCCTTGCGGCACATCGCGCAGGCGCTGGCCGGCCAGGCGACCGTGGGGCGTCACGGTGACCTCGCGCAGCGTAACCTCGGCACGCTCTTCAAACGTCGGCGCGGCCATAACCAGCAGATCGCCTTCCTGGATCACGGTATCGCCGTTGGGCAGCACCGGGTGCGCGCCATCGCGCAGCACCAGGACGACGAGCATGTCCGTGGCGCTGCCAATATCGGCGAGCGAGCGTCCGGAAAACGGATGGCCCGCGCCCACCTTGAACTTGACAAACGACATGCCGTCCTCGTCGCGGTAGTCGTTAAAGGTGCGGCGCACGTCGCCTTCCGCGTCGATCATATTGAGCTTTTTTGCCACCGCCGGTAGCAGCGAGCCCTGCACCACAATGCTTGACACGGCAATCACAAATACCAGGTCAAACAGGTCGTGACCGCCAGGAACACCGGCCACCACGGTAAAGAGGCTAAACACGACCGAAGCCGCGCCGCGCAGACCCGCCCAGCTTACGAGCGCAACCTGGCGAGGGTTCGTCTTAAAGGGCGCTAGGAGCACGCCGACGGCGATGGGGCGGCTCACAAAGAGCATAAACGCCATGAGCGCCAGGCCCGGCAGCAGCATCTGCGGCAGGCGTGCGGGCGTTACGAGCAGGCCGAGCAAGAAGAAGATCGTCATCTCGGCCATCTCGGTGAGGGTATCGAAGAAGTGCGCCATCTCGACCTTGCCGGTGATGTCGCTCGCACCCAGCACAATGCCGGCCAGGTACACGGCCAAAAATCCGTTGCCGCCCAGGTAGCTCGGCAGCGCGTAGGCGACGATGGCCACGGCGAACAAAAAGATGGTCTGCGCGCCCTCGGCCGTTGCGTGCGCGCGTTCAATCAGGCGGCCCGCCGCCCAGCCGATGGCGAGGCCCAGGCCCACGCCCAAGATAATCTGCTTGGCCAGCAGTGCGGGAATGTTGATGTCGCCGCCGGCCGCGAGTGTGGCGAGCACGGCGGTGAGCATATAGGCGACGGGATCGTTGGAGCCCGATTCGACCTCGAGCAGCGAGTCGGTGCCGCCCCTCAGCGACAGGCTGTGCTCGCGCAGAACGCTAAAGACGCTGGCCGCGTCGGTGGACGCCACGACCGATCCCAACAGCAGGCCGCCGATCCAGTCGAAGCCCAGCACAAAGTGGGCGAACACGCCGGTGATGCCTGCGGTGATGACGACGCCGAGCGTGCTCAGCAGCACCGCCGGCGCGGCGACGGGCTTGGCGCGGTCGATATTGGTGTTAAAGCCGCCGTAGAACATGATGAACAGCAGCGCCGTGCTGCAGACGGTTTCGGTGAGCGCGTAGTCGCTAAAGTCGATATGCGTCGGGCCGTTGACGCCCAACAGCATGCCCAGCGCGATAAAGATGAGCAGGGTGGGGAAGGGGAGTTTTTTGCCGACGGGTTTGATGGTCAGGCACAAAATGATGACGAGGCCGATAAAGAGAAGGATCTGGTTCATGGATAGTGTCCGCTCCTGGGTGGTTGGCGTGGCACGGTCAGTTGTCTGCGGTTATTTGTACCCAAAGATGGTGGGTTTATGGGGTTGGATTGCGGGCGTGCGCGATATCGTCATAGACGGCTGCCGTCTTTGCCTCTGCTCGGAAACCCTTTCCAGCTTTATTGCAACGGAGTACAATGGGTAACGTTTAAGTTCAACTTGAAGTTTTAGTTGCGGCACCGGGCTTCGGCCGCAATGCAAGGAGAGGCGTACCATGGCGATCTATGTGACATCTGATGCTCACGGGCACGTGCGCGCGCTTGACGAGGCCCTGTCTAAGATCTCGTTGACGTCCGACGACACGCTGTACGTGTTGGGCGACATGATCGATCGCGGGCCCGATCCGGCCGGCGTTATTAAGCTCGTGCGCTCGCTGCCCAACGCCCACGTGCTCAAGGGTAATCACGAGCAGATCATGCTCGATGCCATCATTGGTCAGGATCCGCTCGATGCCGAGACCTGGGATATCAACGGTGGCTGGACGACGCGCGAGCAGCTCAACGACATGGAATTTGAGGCATACGAGGAGCTCGTGCGATGGATGGCCGCGCTGCCGCTCTACGCGGTGGTCGAGACCGAGGAGCGCCCGTATCTGCTGGTACACGCCGGCATTCAGACCGAGGCGGCGCGGGCGTTTTTGCTTGAGCATGGCGTCGATTGTGCCGATGGCGTTGGAGCGGTGGGTGCCGATCGCGAGCTGCTGCAGCAGATGCTCGCGGTGCAGTCGTCCGATGACCTGCTGTGGATTCGTCACGGCTATTGGGATGTGCCGACCGGGCTGCTTTCTACCGAGGGTAAGGGCCCGGTCGTTGTGAGCGGTCACACGCCAACGGTGTCGCTCGGGCGTTATTGCGAGGTCGGTGGTCTTGCGGGGCTCGACGAGGAGTCGGGCCGCGGGCAGATCGTGCGCTTGGGCGGCGAGGACACTGCCGGTGTGCCCGATCGTATCGACATCGACTGCGCCGCCGCCACCGGCTCCGAGTTCGGCCGCGTGGGCATCCTGCGCCTGGACGACGGGGCCGAGTTCTACGCGAACATCAACCCGGGCGAATGATGTCCCAAATTAGCTACCCCCACCGCTGCAATTAGGCGCCGTACGGATTCCGGTCTCTCTCTATGCGTTGGCGGATGCGGCGGTACTCGATAATCAGTAGCACCAGGAGTAGGGCCATGATGGCTAGGTAGCTCACCACAGCGCCCATCAGACCCAGCAGCTTAATCAAGATCACCGGCAGCACCACGCTTACGGCGAAGCAGATCAGGTAGATCTTAGTGACGTCTCCAGCGTGGCGCAGCACCGTGATGATGGCGTAGATAAAGTCGATGGCCGCGGTGACGCCGCCGGCGACGACCATCAGCAACGCCAGCGTACGGTAGCGCTCAAAGCTGAGGCCGTACATAAAGCTCATGAGGGGGATGCCGGGGCCTGCCATAAATGCGGCGCACACGCCGGTGATGACCACGATCAGCGCCATAACGGCAACAATAATCAGGTCAAAGCGACGACGCTTGCGAGGATTAGCCCAAATGCTCGACAAGCGCAGGAGCTGCGGTTTATAGATAAATCCAATGCTCAGCAAAATAGCCTGCGCCGGAAAGAACAGGGCATTAAAGTACAGCTGATATTTGTATGCCAGCGTGCCTTCCATCACAAACTTGGGCATGCTCTCAATAAGGTTGAACAGGAACAGTGCGCCAAAGAGCGGGGCGCACTGGACAAACAGGTGGCCGACCTCGCGCAGGCTCACGCGGCGCGATTTTTCGGTCTCGAGCAGGGCGAGCGGCGCGGTGACCAGCACGAGCGAGGCGATCGCGGCGACACCCATGGCCATGGCCGCGATGGGCATGCTGCGCGTGAGGAATAGCGCCGCGCTAAAGACCGCGATGACACCGACGGAGCGTAGCGTTTGGCTCATTCCAGCCAAGTAGAGTTTGTCGGCCTGCTGCAGGCGGCCTTCGTACACGTCGGCGACGCCGTCGATGACCTTATACAGGTAGACGCCCAGGCCGATCGTCGCCATCTGCGCATCATAGCCGCGGGCGCTGCTGTACATGAGGCCGCAGCCTAGGGCGAGCGCTCCACAAAGCCAGCGGTTGAGCTGGTAGGAGGCAAAGGATGTCTTTTCGTCGATGTCTGAGACCTGGAAATTGCGCACGCCGTAGTTGCATGCGATCATGATGAGCGTGCCGGTGACGAAGGCGATGGAGAACTTACCGGCCTCCTCGGCACCCGCGAGCTGTGTCGACACGATGGTGAGCAGAGGAAACGCCATGCCCCACACGGCGGTGCCCAGGGTATTCCAGAGATAGTCGCGGCGGGTGGCGTGCTCTTCGTATTCCGCTTCCTGCATGGAGAAGCCGCCGCCGTAGACGGCGCCGAGCAGGCGGTTCCACCAAGCGTTGACCATGCGGCGGACGGGGCCGGGCTCCCGATCGCGTTCGCGCCGGCGACGTGTGGCTTGGTAGCTATCGGGTCCGCCGGCGTTGCGCTGACTCAGCTCCTGGATGCGTGCGAGCTCCTCGGCGGTGTGCGAGGCGGGGAACAGGCCGTTCTCGATGCGTCCGCCCTGGGCCCTTGCGGTGCCGCTGCCCGCTACGGCGGGGTCGGCGACGCCATTGCGGCGGGCGATGGCGCGGCGAATGCTATCGAGGGGCGTGATGCTCAAAGCAGGGTCCTTTCTATTGCTGCGCTCTAGTATAGTCGCGGTGGTATCCATTCGTGTTTTTGAACAGGTTGTTCAATAAATGGCGGCGCCATTCAGTAGTCGGCACTTAGGGACGTTCCTTATGTGCCGGCACTTTGGGAACGTCCCTAAGTGCCGGCATCCGAGGACACTCCTTGAATATTGCCTGTTCAAGAGTGTTCCCAATGACTAGTCGTTTAAAAACGTCCATTACAGTCGAAATTGTCAGCCCGGGACCGTCTCGGGCTACGATTGAG
>OLPD01000728.1_pt1 | contig 20838 bp, 15 predicted proteins | sample 1672111 | NCBI WGS metagenome assembly OLPD01 (sample SAMEA3136646, study PRJEB25190) | human gut metagenome
GCTGGACGCCCCGCAGCGCCTACCGCGCCTTGCAGCGCGCCGGCGTTCCGGTGGCGACGTTCAACCCGACGTTGATTCCCGCGCGCCTGCATGCCGCGCATCTGCGCAATCACCGCAAGCTGCTGGTGATCGATGGCGAGACGGGTTTCACCGGCGGATTGAACATCTTCAGCCCGTACTGGCGGCCCGATGCGCCGGACCAGGCCTGTCACGATTTGCACTTTCGTCTGCGCGGGCCGGTGGTAGAGCATCTGATGCGGAGCTTCACCGATGATTGGTGCGATACCACGGGCGAACGGCTCAGCAAGGGTTTCTGGGGCGAACCGCCCGTAACGGCTGATGAGCCGGGAACCAGTTGGGCGCGCGGCATCGAGGCCGGACCCGATGAGGCCCTGGACCGGATGCGCTGGGCCTTCATGGGCGCTTTGAGCGCGGCGAAGCATTCGGTGCGCATCTGGACACCTTACTTCGTCCCCGATCAGCCGATGATCGCGGCGCTGAGCACGGCCGCGTTGCGCGGCGTGCGTATCGACGTGCTGACGCCCGCAAACGGCGACCATCCCACGGTGCAATGGGCCGCGCGCGCCCACTACTGGCAGGTGCTGGAGCACGGTGTGCGCATCTTCGAACGGCCTGGCCCGTTCGACCACAGCAAGCTGATGCTGGTAGACGGAGCGTGGTGCTGCCTGGGTTCGGCCAATTGGGACGCGCGCAGTTTGCGCCTCAACTTCGAGTTCAATGTGGAGGTGTACGACACCGCGTTGTCTACGCGGCTGGAATCTCTTTTTGATGCCGCTCGTGATGCGTCGGGCGAGATATCGGCGAAGGCGTTGCGCGCCCGCCCGCTGGCCATCCGCTTGCGCGACGGGTTGGCCCGTCTGTTCACCCCCGTTCTCTAGCGACACGACCTTCGCGGAACACGGCCCATGGAAAAGAAAGATCAATGGAACATTGGTTACTGGATCGTCGCCGTCCTGTTGCTGCTGACGCTGTAGAACCACTGGCAGGCGGCCAAGACCGTCGAGCCCGTACCCTACAGCGAATTCGAGAAGGCGCTGGCCGAGGGACGCGTCGCCGATGTGCTGGTGATGGACCGCACGGTGACCGGGCGCCTGAAATCGCCGGACAGCCGGGGCAAGACCACCATCGTGGCTACCCGCGTCGAACCCGACCTGGCCGAGCGGCTGTCCAAGTACGACGTGCCCTATGCGCGGGTGGTGGAAAGCACCTGGCTGCGTGATGTGCTCTCCTGGATTCTGCCGGCCGTGGCCTTCTTCGGCGTCTGGTTTTTCCTGTTCCGCCGCTTCGCCGAGAAGCAGGGCATGGGCGGCTTTCTGAGCATCGGCAAGAGCCGCGCCAAGGTATTCATGGAGAAGAACACCGGCGTGACCTTTGCCGATGTCGCGGGTGTGGATGAAGCCAAGGCCGAGCTGGTCGAGATCGTCGATTTCCTGAAGAATCCGCAGGACTATGGCCGTCTCGGGGCGCGCATTCCCAAGGGCGTGTTGCTGGTCGGCCCACCGGGCACCGGCAAGACATTGCTGGCCAAGGCTGTTGCCGGCGAGGCGGCGGTGCCCTTCTTCTCCATCTCCGGATCAGAGTTTGTCGAGATGTTCGTCGGCGTGGGTGCGGCCCGTGTGCGCGGCATCGGCGGCCACGACGAGCGCGAGCAGACCCTGAACCAGCTGCTGGTCGAGATGGACGGCTTCGAGGCCAACGACGGCGTCATCGTCATGGCGGCCACCAACCGCGCCGACATCCTCGATAAGGCCCTGCTCCGCCCGGGCCGCTTCGACCGTCAGGTCTACGTCGGCCTGCCCGACGTCAAGGGCCGCGAGGAGATCCTGAAAGTCCACACCAAGAACAAGCCCCTCGCCCCGGATGTCTCCCTCAAGGTCATCGCACAGCGCACCGCAGGCTTTGCGGGCGCTGACCTCGAGAACCTCGTCAACGAGGCCGCTCTGCTGGCTGCCCGCCGCAGCCGCAAGGCCATCACGATGGAGGACATCGAAGAGGCTTCCATGAAGGTCATGGCCGGCCCCGAGAAGAAGAGCCGGGTCGTCACCCCCGAAGAGAAAAAGCTCACCGCCTACCACGAGGCAGGCCACGCTGTGGCGGGCTTTTACTGCAAGCACCACCCCCGTGTGCATGAGATCACCATCATCCCCCGCGGTCAGGCCGGCGGCTACACCATGTATCTGCCCGAGAAAGACCGCAGCTACGTCACCAAGGGCGAGATGTTCGAGGACATCGTGTCCAGTCTGGGCGGCCGCGTAGCCGAGCAGCTTATCCTGGACGACATCTCCACCGGTGCGTCCAACGACCTGCAGCAGGCGACGAACATCGCCCGCCAGATGATCACCAAGTACGGCTTCTCCGAGCGCCTTGGCCCTGTGGTCTACGGCACCTCTCAGGAGGAGACCTTCCTGGGCCGCGACCTCGGTCAGGGCAAGGGCTACAGCGAGACCACCGCTGCTGAGATCGACAGCGAGATGCGGGACATCATCGACGAGGCCTATGAGACCTGCCGCCGCACCCTGACGGAGCATATCGACCAGCTCCATGCGCTGGCACAGGCCCTGATGGAGCGCGAGAAGCTGAACGAGAAGGAGTTCAACGCCGTGATGGCAGGCGAGACCCTGCCCCAGCGTGAGGACCCCGACGCAAAGCCCGCCGAGGCTCAGCCCGCTGTCCAGCCTGTGGAACAGGCCGAGACCGCAGAGGCTGCGGAGCCTGCCGAACCTGCTGAGGCAGTGGATGCCGCCCCGCAGGAAGCCCCGGCCCCCGAAACGCCGGATGAAGGCGAAGCCAACCAGTAAACCAAGAGAAAGGGGAGAGTGTTGTGGAGGAAAATTTTGAACCGGTCGCGCGGACACGGGCCAACTATTACACCCCGGGCAGCCCGGTGCAGTTCGTCTGCGTGGAGCTGCTCAAGGGCGAAGTCAGCGGCGAACACGCGGTCTGTCTGACCTTTAAGAACATTTCCCGCGTGACCCTGACGGCACTGGAGATCCACTTCAAGTGCAAGGGCGTGGACGGCGTCATCCTCTGTGAGGACGAGTTCGAGTACCGTGACCTTACCGCAAAGCCCGGCGAGAGCTTCGGCATGGACGATGCCGTCTTTGTCACCCAGAAGGCCATCACCAGCGTGGACGTTACCCTGCGCAATGTCTACAGCGGCAGGAAGGTCGTCCACCTCGAGAGCATCAAGCGGGTGCGCCTGCCGGCCCCCCGCCGCCTGAGCGTCGAGATGCAGAAGGCCCTCGAAGCCCGGATGAACCGCACCGGCATGAAGTTCATGCCCCAGGTCTTCGAGAACGGCTGGTACTGCGCCTGCGGTGCCTTCCACCCGAAGGAAGAGGACACCGTCTACTGCTCCGAGTGCGGCAGTGACCGCATCCTTTTGCAGAACGCGCTGAACACCCTGCTGCAGCCGGAAGCCCCGGTGCGCCAGCCCGAGCCGCAGCCTGCGGCTCAGCCGGTACGCCCGGCTGCGCCTGCGGAGGAGCCCACCCGCATCGTGGGTGCAGCGCAGGAGGAAGCCACCCGTATCATCCCGCCCCGGGCGGCGGAGCCTGCGCCCGGCTATGCGCCTGCCGCTGAGATAGACGCGACCCGCGTGGTGTCCCGTGCCCCGGAGCAGGAGGCGACCCGCGTCCTGCCCCGCCAGCCGGAGCCGGTGCGCCCGGCCAAGTCCTTTGCGCCGGACGAAGAGGTGGAGAAGTACGGCACCCGTGTGGTACCCTCGAGTCCCGCCGCCGCGCCGTCCCGCCTGCAGGCAAAGCCGCTGGACGAGGAGGACGACTGCGAAGAGGAAGACCCCCGCGACAGCATCGCTGAGACGCTCATCCGCTGGGTGCCGCCCATCACCGCCATCGTGTGTGCGGGCATCGCCCTGTGCGGCTTCGTGTATTCTCAGTTCATGATGTAAAATAGGATGTACGGCGGAGGAGGCAGAGGCTTCCTCCGCTGTTTTGCTTGCGAAAAGGCTCTCCCTTTGGGAGAGCTGGCGCGGAGCGCCTGAGAGGGCAAGGATGTTCGCCGGGAGGCTTAGGCGCAGCGACAGCATCGCCCTGACCGAGGGGCTGCTTATCGCTGTGCTGGTGACTCCGCCCTGACTGGCTTGCCCTCTCCGTCACCTGCGGTGACACCTCTCCCAAAGGGAGAGGCTTTTAGAGGAAGCTGAAAACTAGGAGAATGATTATGTCAGAAGAATATCTGCAGGCCGCGTTCGAGATCAAAGCGGCCTGCGACGACATCAGCCGGAAGCTGCTGCGCTGGCACTGGGAGGAAAAGCCCGGCGCTCACAGCGTGGACGCCCTGCTGAAGCATCTGGCCCAGCGCCAGAAGGAGAGCCCCGACTACTACGAGCGCCTGCCGGAGCTGAATGGCCGCACCGGCTGGCAGCAGCTGGATACCACCCTCTGTATGCGCATCCTGCTGGACCCGGAAAAGGACGCCGCCCGGCCTCTGGACCTGCTGGGCAATACGCCTCACCCGGCAGCGGCCCGCCGCGCCTGCAACGCGGTGCGGATGGCCCGCAACGAGGCCGCCCACGCCTCCGACAGGACCGCAGCCGCACAGGCGGCGATCCGGTTCAACGAGGCCGTGGAGGAGCTGGAAGCGGGCTATGAGGGAACGGCCCTGACCACCGGCGACCTCGAGAAGTATTACCGGATGGCGGAGGACTTTCTGTCCCGCTGCGGCGCGTCGGAGACCATCGAGCCTCAGAAGAAGGCTGAGGACGAAGCGCCCCGCCGTCAGAAGTCCCAGAAAAGCGGCAGCACCTCCCGCAAGCGCCAGAGCGGCGGGAATCGTGCCGCTTCGGGCCGGGGGACATCCGGCCGCAGCCGGAATACCTCTGGCCGGAACAGCCGCAGCCGCCAGAATATGCAGACCACGGCCCGCCGCAAGAAGCGTCAGCGCACCCAGAGCCGCGCTCTCACCGTGGTGCTGCTGGTCGTCGTCCTGCTGGGCCTGCTGGTCCGGGCATGGACGATGGGGCTGATGAAGTAACACGCTCTACTGAGGTAGATTATGTGATGAAGTGACCAAAAAATAACGTACTATAATGATTAAACGTCACTTACGCAGCTTGCGTAAGTAAGGGTATCTGCGTAAGTGACTCACTTACGCAGCAGGGGTCACTTCGTCACCTTGCGTAAGTGGCTTTTTGAACGATGCTGCGTGAGAAAAGCGTCACTTCCTCAGATAACGCGCGGGTCTCAGAGAAAGTTCTCTGCAGTCCGACCTCTCCGTCAGCGCTGACGCGGCCAAAACTGCATACAATAGCCCTATAACCGTTTATATGGGAAAGGAAACAGGCAATGGAGCTGAATTTTTATACCCTCTGCGTCATCTATCTGGTCTACTCGTTCCTCGGCTGGGTAGCCGAGACGGTGGTGGCGACCATCAAGGGCCGCGCCTTCGTCAACCGCGGCGTGGCGTCCGGCCCGTTCTGCTTCGTCTACGGCACGGCGGCTGTGCTGATGGCGGTGGGCTTTGCCGACCTGCGCTCGACGCCGGTGGCCCTCTTCCTCGGCTGTGCGGCCAACGCCACCGTGGTGGAGTGGGTGACGGCCAAGCTGCTTGAGAGGATGCACCGCCGCCGCTGGTGGGACTACTCGGATAAAAAGTTCAATCTGGACGGCTATGTCTGCCTGCAGTACTCGGTGCTCTGGGGCCTGCTGGGCATGGCAAGCGTGCTGTGGGGCAACGTCCTGCTGCTGCGGCTCTGCGCCATCCTTCCGGGCTGGCTGCTGCATATCGGCGTCTGGGCGGCGATGACGCTGGCCGTCCTCGACCAGCTGGGCGCAGCGCTGGCCGTCAACCGGTACGCCGCCAGCCATCCGAGGCTGGAACAGCTCAACCTCGAGCTGGAAAAGCACTCGGACAAGCTGCGTCAGCGGCTCATCGCCCATGTGGAAAAGCGTATCCAGCGGGCTTACCCGACCATCGTCCAGCCCGAGCCGGCTGCTCAGAAAGAAAAGGCTCTGAGCTTCGGCGACCTCGTCTGGCTCTTCGTCATCGGGGCTTTCCTCGGCGACGTGGTGGAGACGCTGTTCTGCCGGGTGACGGCGGGCGTCTGGATGAGCCGCTCGAGCCTCGTGTGGGGACCCTTCAGCGTGGTGTGGGGTCTGGCGCTGGTCATGGCGGCGGTCCTGCTGCGGGGCAGCGAGGAGCGGAGCGACCGCTCCATCTTCCTGTTCGGCTTCGTGATGGGCGGCGTGTATGAGTATATCTGCAGCGCCGTGGGTGAGCTGCTGTTCGGCGTCATCTTCTGGGACTACAGCGGCTTCAAGTTCAATCTGGGAGGCCGTGTCAACCTGCTCTACTGCTTCTTCTGGGGCATCGCGGCGGTGGTCTGGATCCGGTACGGCTACCCCCTCGTCGCAAAGCTGATGGCAAACCTGAAAAAGCATATCCTGCCCTGGATGACCGTGGTGCTGACGGTGTTCATGGCCGTGAACATGGGGCTTTCGGCCCTGGCGCTGGCCCGTTACGACGCCCGCACCAGCGGCATCGCCCCGGCGAACCAGCTGGACGTCTTCCTCGACGAGCACTTTGACAACGCCCGGATGGAGCGGGTGTACCCCAACGCCAAAAAAACCGGCTGACCCGGCAGCCATAAACGCAAAAAAGCACTGCACCCGCCCGCTTTTGGGGAGTGCAGTGCTTTTGGTTTGTTCAGCTCTTACTGAGCGGCAAAGACCTTTACCTCGTCCTTGTCCATGAAGGCAGCACCGGCAAAGCCTGCGACTTCCAGCTGGCCCAGCTGCTTGCCGAGCTTCTTGCCCTGCGGCAGGACGGTGACGTTGTAGGTATCGCGCAGGGCAGCGGCCTTGCTCAGGACGGCGGTGAAGTCGGCGTCCTTGCCGTAGAGCAGTGCGATCTTCTGCTTTGCGCCGGGGATCTGATAGCCCTGCTCGAGCAGGATGCCGCAGACGCGCTCGAAGCCGATGGAGAAGCCGACTGCCGGCACCTGAGTGCCGAGGAACTTGCCCACCATGTTGTCATAGCGGCCGCCGCCGGCGACTGCACCGCTGAACTGCGGGCAGGTGATCTCAAACACCATGCCGGTGTAGTAGCCCTGACCGCGCACGAGGCTGGGGCAGTAGGCCACCTGATAGCGGCCGGCGGCCATGGCGTTGGCAGTAGCGAGGACGTACTTGAGGTCGTCGGCGATGGCCGGGTCTGCGCAGCGGGCGGCCACGGCGTCCAGCGTTACCTCACCGGCGGCGATGAAGTCGGCCAGTGCGTTGACCGCGCTCTCGGGCAGCTGCTTCTCGAGAAGCTCGGCCTTCACGCCGTCGGCACCGATCTTATCCATCTTGTCGAAGGTGATGCAGACGGAATCCAGCGTGTCAGCGGCAAAGCCCATGCTCTCCAGCATCCCGCGGAGGATGCGGCGGTCGTTGATGTTGACGGTGAAGCCGTCGAAGCCGATGCCCAGCAGGGCGCGGGTGGTCACGTCGATGAGCTCGACCTCGGCGTTGGGGCTCTCGTCGCCCAGAATGTCGATGTCGCACTGGACGAACTCGCGCAGACGGCCCTTCTGGGGGCGCTCGGCGCGGAAGACGCGGTCGGTCTGGATGACCTTGAAGGGGTGGGGGAGCTTGTCCTTGTTGGCGGCGTAGAAGCGGCTCAGGGGTAGGGTCAGATCATAGCGCAGGCCCATGTCGGAGAGCTCTTTCGGGTCGCCGGAGTTCAGGGCGGCGGTGAGCTTGTCGCCGCGCTTGAGCACTTTGAAGATGAGGTTCAGGTTGTCGCCGCCGTCGGACTTGTCGAGGTTCTCCATATCCTCCAGCATGGGGGTGGAGATGCGCTCGAAGCCGGATGCGCGGTAAGTCTCGAGAATTTTGCCCTGAATGTAGTCGCGCAGGGTCTGCTCGTTGGGCAGAAGGTCGCGCATACCTTTTAAGGCCTGAGTTTTCATAAGATAGTCCTCTTTCTGTATAGCCCTCTCAGTCGCTGACGCGACAGCTCCCCCAGAGGGGGAGCCACTGGCGTGTCGGCAAGGCCTGTGCGGGACACACAAGCTCACTTGAACCGGAAACGGAAGTGCCCCGGGGTCAGGGCACACGACAGCGAAACAGGAGAGATGATTTTTATAATACTCTTCTAATTATAAAGGATACTGTCTTTTTGTCAATCGAAAAGGACACACTATTCTCTGAGGTGATGCACGAAATGCAGAAAACAAGACCCTGGGCCATCCTGGCGGCGGGCGCGGCCATCCAGGTATTGACCGGCCTGCCCGCCGCGTGGGGCGTGTTCCAAAGACCCGTCATGGAGGAATACGGCCTCAGCGAGCAGGGGGCAGGCTATGCCTTCGGGGTGCTCATCGCATTTTTCGGCATCGGGTGCGTCATCGGCGGCTTTCTGCAGGATAAGCAGGGGCCACGCTTTGCGGCTTTGTGGGGGACGGGCCTGCTCTGCGGCGGATTCTTCGCGGCGGCGGCTCTCCCGGCAGAGAAGGGGAGTGCTTTTTTCGGGGTGTTCAGCATCCCGGCGGGGCTCGGCACAGCCTTTCTCTATCCGTCCATCCAGTCCTGCGCCCAGAAGTGGTACAAGGGCCGGAAGGGTCTCGCCACCGGCGTCATCGGGGGCGCAGTGGGGTTGAGCGGAGCGTTCCTGACCGTCTTTGTCCGCACAGCCCTGCGGGGCTTCGGGCCGGTGCAGGGCATCCGGGGCGCGTTCTGGGCGCTGGGTGCGCTGACCCTGCCGGTCTGCCTCGCGGGCAGTGCATTGCTGACCGACCCGCCGCCCGAAAAGCCTCAGCCCAGCCGGCAGGGAAAGGCTAAGGCCGCGCCGCCCCTCGACCTCTCGCCCCGGCAGATGCTTGGCACGCGGCAGTACTGGCTCTGCGCCGGAGCGGTCTGCTTTTCCACCCCGGCGGTGCTGCTGTTCAGCCCCATCATCCTGAAGCTTGGGATGGAGCGGGGGCTGGACGAGAGCGCCGCCCTCTGGGCCGTGGTGCTGGGCAGTGTGGGCAGTGCGGCCGGACGGCTGCTGATGCCCCTGCTCAGCGACAAGATCGGCCGTCGCCCCACCGACCTCATCCTCTTCGGCGTGTCGCTGGGGCTTTCGGCGGTGTTCCTGTTCGCCCGGGGGTGGGCCGTTGTGGCAGTGTATGCAGGGCTGACGTTCTGCTACTCGGCGCTGGCGGCGGTGCTGCCCGCCCTCTCCACCGATCTGTTCGGCCTGCCCCACGCCGGGGTGAACTACGGCTTTCTGGCGCTGGGCCAGAGCGTGGGAAGCCTTTTGTTCCCCTGCATCGCTGATTTCTGGGGATTCGGGCAGGGGCGGCACATCCTCGCCATCGCGGGCGCAGCGGCGGGCTTCGCCTGCATCTGGGCCGTCACGCCGGTGCGGCGGGAGCCGCAGAAAAAACCGAATTGAGAAGTTGCGCTCCTGCGCAGAAAAACGAAAATGGAAAAAAGATTGCGAAAAATTTGTCAGAAATGACTTGCAAATTGGGCCAACGTCCTCTATAATAAAATTGTGCGTGGTAGTACCGGGAGAGGCGCTGAAAAGAGAGCGGCACGGCCCGGTCAATGCAAGGCGGCAGGGGAGAGAAGCTTCTGCCGCACGGCATCAATTTGTCAAAAGGAGAGTATGATTATGACCTATTCGCAGCAAGTACAGAATATGTGCCCGATCACCAAAGGTCCTAAGCATGGTCCGGCTCCCATCCCCGAAGAGGGCGCATGGGTCAAGGCCTATGAGATCAAGGACATCAGCGGCTACACCCATGGTGTGGGCTGGTGCGCACCTCAGCAGGGTACCTGCAAGCTGTCCCTGAACATCAAGAACGGCGTCATCGAGGAGGCTCTGGTGGAGACCATCGGCTGCTCCGGCATGACCCACTCTGCTGCTATGGCAGGCGAGATCCTGCCCGGCAAGACCATTCTGGAAGCTCTGAACACCGACCTCGTCTGCGACGCCATCAACGTGGCGATGCGCGAGCTGTTCCTGCAGATCGTCTACGGCCGCAGCCAGACCGCTTTCTCTGAGGACGGTCTGCCCATCGGCGCAGGTCTGGATGACCTGGGCAAGGGCCTGCGCTCCATGACCGGCACCATCTTCTCCACCAAGGAGAAGGGCGTCCGTTATCTGGAGCTGACCGAGGGCTACATCAACAAGCTGGCTGTGGATGCCAACGGTGAGGTCATCGGCTATCAGTTCGTCAAGCTGGGCAAGATGATGGAGGACATCCGTCACGGCAAGACCCCCAACGAGGCTTACGAGAAGAACGTGGGTACTTACGGCCGCTTCAGCAAGGAAGCAGGCGCTGTCAAGTACATCGACCCGCGTGAGGAATAAGAGAGGAGGAACAACTCATGGCAACTTTTGAATCTATGGATCGCCGCATGCCGAAGATCGAGGCATGCCTGAAGGCCAACGGCCTCGAATCTCTGGACGCCTGCAACGAGATGCTCCTCGCTAAGGGCATCGACTGCGACAAGATCGTCCGCGGTGTGCAGCCCATCTGCTTTGATAACGCTGTCTGGGCTTACACCCTGGGTACCGCCATCGCCGTCAAGCGCGGCCTGACCGATGCTGCCGAGTGCGCAGCCGCCATCGGCGAAGGTCTGGAAGCTTTCACCATCCCCGGTTCTGTCGCTGAGCAGCGTCAGGTCGGTCTGGGCCACGGCAACCTGGGCGCTCGTCTGCTGAGCGAGGACACCACCTGCTTCGCTTTCCTGGCAGGCCACGAGTCCTTCGCCGCTGCTGAGGGTGCCATCGGCATCGCCCGCACCGCAAACAAGGTCCGCAAGACCCCCCTGCGCGTCATCCTGAACGGCCTGGGCAAGGACGCCGCTTACATCATCTCCCGTATCAACGGCTTCACCTATGTGCAGACCGAGTACGACATCCCCACTCAGACCCTGACCGTCGTCAAGGAGATCCCCTTCTCCGAGGGCGAGCGCGCAGCTGTCAAGTGCTACGGCGCCAACGACGTCATGGAGGGCGTTGCCATCATGAAGAAGGAGGACGTCCAGTGCTCCATCACCGGCAACTCCACCAACCCCGTCCGCTTCCAGCACCTGGTCGCCGGCACCTATAAGAAGTGGGCCATCGAGAACGGCAAGAAGTACTTCTCCGTCGCTTCCGGCGGCGGCACGGGCCGTACCCTGCACCCCGATAACGTCGCAGCCGGCCCCGCCAGCTACGGCCTGACCGACTCTCTGGGCCGCGTCCACGGCGATGCTCAGTTTGCAGGTTCCTCTTCTGTGCCTGCACACGTCGAGATGATGGGCCTCATCGGCATGGGCAACAACCCGATGGTCGGCGCTACTGTCGCCTGCGCTGTTGCTGCTGCACAGGCCAACGCCTAAATCCTTTTCCCAAGTTCGGCAGAGGGGGCCGCTTGTAAAAGAGCGGCTCCCTTTTTATGCTGATAGATGTTCGCAACCACAAACCACGAAGCAATCAAGGAAGGAAAAACATGAAGAAAGCTCAGATCAAGAAGAGCGTGTCTGCACTGGCTATGGCAGCGGTCATCGCGGTCAGCCTGTTTGGCTACGGCTGCGGTGCAAAGTCTGCCTCTACCAGTTCTGACGCGGGTGTGTCCGGTGATTTCACCGCCACTGCCAAGGGCTTCGGCGGCGACATTTCCGTCACCCTGACCCTGACCGACGGTGCCATCACCGGCTGCACCGCCGAGGGCAAGGACGAGACTGAGGGCGTCGGCTCTCAGGCCATCGCCAAGATGCCCGGCGAGATCGCCGAGAGCGGCAGCATCGCCGTGGACGGCGTGTCTGGCGCTACCATCACCTCTACTGCCATCAAGGAGGCTGCTGCAGCTGCTCTGACCGCTGCCGGCCTGAACCCCGATGACTACAAGACCGCTGTGGAGAAGGACGCTACCGCCGAGGACTCCACCGTTGACGCTGATGTCGTCGTCGTCGGTGCAGGCGGCGCAGGCATGACTGCTGCCATCACCGCTGCCGCTGAGGGCAAGAGCGTCGTCATCCTCGAGAGCCAGTCCATGGTGGGCGGCAACTCCGTCCGCGCTACCGGCGGCATGAACGCCGGCAAGACCGTCTATCAGGATGAGAACGAGTTCGGCGAGTCTGCCGGCGTCGAGAAGACCTTGAAGACTGCTGCCGAGAAGTACGCCGACAACGAGACCATCACCGCTCTGGCAAAGACCGTCTCTGAGCAGTGGGCTGCCTATCAGGCCAACCCCACCGGCTACTTCGACTCTGTCGAGCTGATGGAGCTGGATACCATGATCGGCGGCAAGGGCATCAACGACCCCGAGCTGGTCGAGACCCTGTGCGCAAACTCCGCTGACGCCATCGACTGGCTGGACGAGCACGGCATCACCCTGCACAACGTCTCCAGCTTCGGCGGTGCATCCGTCAAGCGCATCCATCGCCCTGTGAACGCAGAGGGCAAGACCGTTTCCGTCGGCTCCTACATGATCCCCCTGCTGGAGGAGAACTGCGAGAAGGCCGGCGTCAAGATGATGCTGGACACCACCGCAACGGAGATCCTGACCGATGCCAACGGCGCTGCCGTGGGCGTCAAGGCCACCGGTGCTTCCGGTGAGACCGTCACCGTCAACGCCAAGGCAGTCGTTCTGGCTACCGGCGGCTTCGGCGCAAACCTCGACATGGTCGTCAAGTACAAGCCCGAGCTGAAGGGCTTCATGACCACCAACGCCCCCGGCATCCAGGGCCAGGGCATCGAGATGGCACAGGCCATCGGCGCTGCTACCGTGGACATGGACCAGATCCAGATCCACCCCACCGTTGAGGCCAACACCGCTGCCCTCATCACCGAGGGCCTGCGCGGCGACGGCGCGATCCTCATCAACGAGGAAGGCCAGCGCTTCATCGACGAGGTCGGCACCCGCGATGTCGTCTCCGCCGCTGAGATCGCTCAGACTGGCAGCTACAGCTGGCTGGTCGTCGATCAGGCCATGGCCGATGCTTCCAGCGTCATCCAGGGCTACATCAAGAAGGGCTACACCGTCACTGGCGCTACCTACGAGGAGCTGGGCAAGGCTATGGGCGTCGATGCCGCTGCCTTCGCAGAGACCATGGAGAAGTGGAACGGCTACGTTGAGGCCAAGAATGACCCCGACTTCGGCCGTACCAGCTTCGCCAACCCCCTGAACACCGCTCCCTACTACGCTGTGAAGGTCACCGCCGGTGTCCATCACACCATGGGCGGCCTGAAGATCAACGCCAACACCGAGGTGCTGAACGAGAAGGGCGAGGTCATCCCCGGCCTGTTCGCAGCAGGTGAGGTGACTGGCGGCGTCCACGGTGCAAACCGTCTGGGCGGCAACGCTGTTGCTGACTTCACCGTCTTTGGCCGCATTGCCGGTGCTGCTGCCAGCGACTACGCCGCATGAGCACCCGCAAGCAGCCTCGACCGGCAAAAGGCGCAAAACGCCTGAGCTGGAAGGCGAACCTCCTCTTCGCAGCCGTCGTCCTGACGGCAGCTGCCCTGCTGGTCTTTCTGCTGCGTCCGCGCAGCAAGGCGGAACCGCTGGCAGCAGTCGTGGACTTCGGCGACGGCATCACCGAGGTGCTGCCGCTGGATAAGGACTACGATTACCTGTACGATGTGGGCAGCTATGTCGTTCATTTACAGGTAAAAGACGGCGCCATCTCGTTTCAGGACAGCCAATGCCCGGACCATGTCTGTGAGCAGTTCGGCCAGCTGAGCGAGGAAGGTGCATGGGCGGCCTGCGTCCCTGCCGGGGTGTATGTGAAGCTGGCTCCGCTGAGCGAGGCCGAAGCCGCATCCTGACAAGACAAGATCATCCGAGACACCCGCAATGTTCTGCAAAGGACACTGCGGGTGTCTTTTTTGCATAAAAACCGGAAATAATTTTGTAAATAAAAGGTGAAATGAAATTTGGACGCTTGTGTATTTCAGAAAAATGCGATACACTACCAATAACGGATTTTTCGTGCAAAGGGGTCACGCTGCCCTTTTGCATACCATAGGAGGAAAAGCATGATCTGGAAAAAGAAAAAGGATGCGTCCGCTGAGGCTGCTGAAACCGCAGAAGCCAAGTCCGGTGTGTCTGCATTCGCCAAAAAGAACTGGAAATGGCTCGTGCCGGTGGTCGTCGTGGCGGCAGCGGGCGCTGTCTTTCTCATAGGCGGCGGGAATAAAGCTGCCAGCGGCGATGTGACCTACGCCGAGACGACGCCGGTCCGTCAGGATGTCTCCAACTCCCTGAGCGGCACCGGCACGCTGAACCCGGCCAATACATATACCGTCAAGTCTCTGGTGGACGGCAAGATCCTCACCGGCGGCTTTGAAGAGGGCGATAAGGTGGAAGAGGGCGATGTGCTCTACACCATCGACAGCTCGGACGCCTCCACCAATCTGGAAAAGGCCAGCATCGCCCTGCAGCAGGCCCAGCGCAGCTACGACAAGACCGTAGACCTCCAGTATGTCCGCGCAGAGGTGGACGGCACGGTCAGCAGTCTCAAGGTCGCAAAGGGCGACCAAGTGACCAGCGGCCAGGAGGTGGCGGTCATCCGCGACAGCTCCAAGATGCTGCTGAACCTGCTGTTCCCGGCAGCCGACGCCGCCAGCTTCTCGGTGGGCCAGAGCGCCGACGTGGTGCTGGATGGCACCTTTGAGACGCTGAAAGGCACCGTCACCGCCGTCACCGGCACCGACGAGCTGAGCACCGGCAACCTGCTGGTGCGCACCGTCACCATCCGGGTCAACAATGCCGGCGGTCTGACCACCGCTCAGGCCGCTACCGCCAGCATCAACGGCGTCAGCTCCATCGCCTCCGCCACCTTTGCCTATCAGGCAGAGCGCACCCTGACCGCTCTGGCCAGCGGCACCGTTTCCGCCATCAATGTGCAGGAGGGCGACGCGGTCTCCAAGGGCGACATCCTCATCGAGCTGACTGGCGACGATCTGACCGAATCCATCCAGTCTGCTTCCGAGTCCCTGCGCAGCGCCGAGATCTCGATGCAGAACCAGCAGGACAATATGTCCAACTATACCATCACCTCGCCCATCAGCGGCACCATCATTGAGAAGGACGCCAAGCAGGGCGACGCCCTGACCTCCGGCAGCACCCTCTGCGTCATCTACGACCTGAGCTATCTGGAAATGGTCATCAATGTGGATGAGCTGCAGATCGGCGCACTGTCCGTGGGCCAGAAAGTCCAGCTCACCGCTGACGCTGTGTCGGACAAGACCTATGTCGGCACAGTCACCCGTGTGTCCATGAAGGGCAGCTCCAGCGGCGGCACCACGACTTACCCCATCACCATCCGCATCGATGACACCGACGGCCTGCGCCCCGGCATGAACGCCAACGCTGAGATCGTCGTGGCCGAGGCCAACAACGCCCTCGTCGTGCCGAATGCTGCCGTTATCCGCGGCGGCTATGTGCTGGTGAGCAAGAAGTCTCCCAGCGCAGCCAATGCGGTGGAAGACATGGACGCACCGGAGGGCTATGTCTACGTCAAGGTGGAGACCGGCGTCAGCGACGACAGCTACACCGAGATCAAGAGCGGCCTGCAGGAGGACGACACGGTGGCCTACGACACCAGCTCTGTGTCGGATGACTATTACAGCGACAGTATCTGGTAAGGAGGTGCCCCATGAGCGCTCTGATCGAATTTGAGCAGGTGTGCAAGTATTATCAGATGGGCGATACGCTGGTAAAGGCCGCTGACCACATCACGATGAAGATCGAGAAGGGGGAGTTCGTGGCCATCGTGGGCCAGTCCGGTTCGGGCAAGTCTACCTGCATGAACATCATCGGCTGTCTGGATGTCCCCACCCACGGCATCTACCGGCTCAATGGCCGGGACGTGGGCAGGATGAACCGGGACGAGCTGGCGGATGTGCGCAACGAGATGCTGGGCTTCATCTTCCAGCAGTATAACCTTCTGCCCCGACTGAACCTTCTGGAAAATGTGGAGGTACCGCTGGTCTACGCCAATATCTCCCGCGCCGAGCGCCACAAGCTGGCCAGGGATGTGCTGGAAAAGGTGGGTCTGGGCGACAAGCTCAAGAACCTGCCCAACCAGCTTTCCGGCGGCCAGCAGCAGCGCGTTTCCATCGCACGGGCTCTGGTGCGCAACCCGGCGGTCATCCTCGCCGACGAGCCCACCGGTGCTCTGGACTCCCACACCGGCCGCGAGGTCATCGGGATGCTTCAGCAGCTCCACAGAGAGGGCCATACCGTGGTGCTCATCACCCACGACAATTCCATCGCCGTGCAGGCGGAGCGAATCATCCGTCTGGAGGACGGTCAGGTGGTGTACGACGGCGACGCCCACGCGCCCGAGGCCATCGTGCAGCCCACTCTGTCCGGCGAAGCGGCACAGGAGGAAGCAAAATAATGGTATTAGAGACTTTCCGCCAGGCACTGCAGAACGTCTGGAGCAATAAGCTGCGCACCTTCCTGACCATGCTGGGCATCATCATCGGCGTCATGGCGGTCATCGTCATCGTCGGTCTGGGCAACGGCATGACCAGAAGCATGCGGGACAGCTTTTCCGCAATGGGAACCAACACCCTCTCCATCCAGATATGGGGCTATGGTTCCCGCACCGCGACGGTGGATGATCTGTACGACATCGTCAAAAAGAACCCTGAACTGCTTTCCTCCATCTCGCCGCAGCTGGATTTCAGCGATAACACCCCTAAGGTGGGTACGACGCAATACCGTTACGGTACGGTGTACGGCGTGGATGAGAACTACATCAAGTCGAAGGGCTACACCCTCGCCAAGGGCCGGAACATCCAGTATATGGACATCACAGACAACAAGCAGATCTGCGTCATCGGCGATTACATCAACCGCACGGCCTACGGCGGCAATGCGGTGGGCCAGACCATCAAACTCGGCGCGTACAAGTTCCGCATCGTGGGCGTGCTGAAGGCCAAGATCTCCAATCACGACCAGCAGGAGGGCAGCGACGACGACAGCGTCTACCTGCCCTACACCACAGCCATGCGCCTTTCCAACGAAAGCTCGCCGGACTCCTACTCTGCCATCATGGTGGACGAGGGCCAGGCCAACGAGGCCAAGGCTGCGGTGGAGCAGGGACTGTATGACATCTTCAAGAGCGACAGTGCTTACTATGTCTACAGCGCCAGCGAGTGGCTGGAAGAGATGAATAAGATGATCAATATGGTCATCGTCATCCTCACCGGCATCGCCAGCATCTCGCTGCTGGTGGGCGGCATCGGCATCATGAACATCATGCTGGTGTCCGTCACCGAGCGCACCCGCGAGATCGGCATCCGCAAGGCAATGGGCGCGAAGGAAAGGACCATTCTGGCCCAGTTCGTCACCGAGGCAGCTACCACTTCGGCCCTCGGCGGCACGCTGGGCATCGTCCTTGGCTATATCGTGTCGGCCATCGCCAATCAGGTGCTGCCCATGTTCACCGACGGCATGGACGTCACGGTCAGCCCTTCCTTCAACTCCATCGTGGCAGCTTTCGGCATCTCGGTGTTCATCGGAGTGCTGTTCGGTTATCTGCCCGCAAAACGCGCCGCGCGGCTCAACCCCATCGACGCGTTGAGATATGATTAACCTCTCCGTCTGTGCCTTTGGCGCAGCCACCTCCCCTGACGAGGGGAGGCCTTGGCAGTACGGAAAGCTTTCTCTCTTCGCCAGAGGCTCCCCTCGGTAGGGGCAACAACGACGACCGCCGCCAGTGGCGGAAACAGGGAGTCGTTGCTGGGGCAGCGGCCAGCAAGACGCGCGCAATGCGCAGCGGATGCTGGGTGCCGCAACCCGGCCTTGTCGAGCGAAGCGAGACTGAGAGGTTTAACATTTTTTATAAGGAGATCACAATGAAAAAACGTCTTCTCGCATTTCTGCTGGCGGTCAGCATCGCAGTGTCGATGCTGGTGATGCCGGCATCGGCTGCGGGCAACAACACCGCCGTCCAGTTTGCCATCACGCTGGGTGCCATGGATTCCGAGCAGTCCGGCGCACTGGATGCAGCCGTGACCCGCGGCGCATTTGCCAGAATGCTGACCTCTTACTCTACCTACCGGGAGAGCGTCTCTTCCCAGGGGGCAGTGGGGACCCTCTACACCGACCTGCCTGGCTCCTCGGCGTGGGCGCCCTATGTCCGCATCGCCGTGCAGCAGGGCTGGATGAACGGCTACACCGACGGCAGCTTCCGTCCGAACAATGCCGTCACGCTGGAAGAAGCCTGCACCGCAGTGCTCAAGCTGATGGGCTATAAGATGACCGACCTGAGCGGCGCGTTCCCCAACGCCCAGCTCAACAAGGCCGGCGAGCTCGGCCTGCGTGCCGGCCTCGACCGCCGTCAGGGCGAAGCGATGAACTACGAGGACTGCGCCGTCCTGCTCTACAATGCCCTCACCGCCAACAACGCCAGCGGTTCGGCCTACGGCACGACCCTGGGCTTTACCGTGAGCAATGGTCAGGTGGACGGCTCCACCATCCTGCTCAGCAGCCTGGAAGGTCCCTTCGTGGCTTCGGAGAGCACGGTGCTGCCCTTCGTCCCTGTCAGCGTCTACCGCAACGATAAGGTCTCCGGCTCCGCAGAGCTGAACAAATACGACGTCTACTACTACAGCGAGAGCCTCAAGACCCTGTGGGTCTATACCCGCCGTGCCGCAGGCCGCATCACCGAGGTGTCTCCCACGGCCAGCGCCCCTGCTTCCATTACGGTGGCAGGCACGTCCTACACGCTGGGCAGCACGGCCATTGCTTCCCAGGTGTCCTCCCTCAACGGCGGCGGTGTCGGCCAGGTGGTCACTCTGCTGCTGGGCATGAACAATGTGGCCGCAGGCATCATCACCGGTGAGGAGGCCGACGAGGTCTTTTACGGCGTGGTGCAGTCGTCTGCCCGCAACCTCATCGACGAGGACAACAGCGCCGATGTGCTTCAGACCGTCAAGGTCCTGTGTACCGACGGCCTTGCCCGCGAGGTGAACGTAGACAAAAGCCTGAACTTTCCCACCGGCTGGCTGGTGGAAGTGCGGGTCAGCCCCGAAGGCGAGAGCGTGGAAACGATCGATGAGCGCTCCGTCAGCGGCACTGTGAACGAGAACGCCACCGCGCTGGGCGATAGGGCTCTGGCGGATGACGTGCAGATCCTTGATACGAGTACAGGGGGTGTGGCTGGGACGGGTCGTCCCAGCCGCCTATCCGGGGGAAAATTAAAGGCTTCCGATGTCCGTTACTACACCACCAACCCGCAGGGGCAGATCGACAAGCTCATCCTGAACGATGTGACCGGTGACCTGTGGTACTACGGTGTGCTGGACGATGTGAAGAATGTCGCCGCCAACTACAGCACCCTTCTCAGCGCCATCAAGGCTCAGCCGGGTGACGGCACCATTGATACCGATGCAGTCGTCAGTCAGGTGAAGAGCATCATGGTACCCACCACCACAGAGATCCTGTGGGGCGTTATCTCCGGCGACATCCTCAGCACCGCGTGGGAACGCCTGACCAGCAACACCGGCGCACTTCTGGGCCTCGGCTTCCAGCAGATCGCCAAGATCACCGGCACTCCCTTCAGCCAGATATTCGACTTCATCGGCAGCGGTGCGACCTATATCGGCTACGTCAGCGGCCAGCAGGTCAGTCTGAGCACTTCCATCAAGTATCCTGTGCTGGCCGGCGGCATCGCGGTCTGCCAGGAGACGACCGGCGCTGTCCGCAACATGGTGCAGCTGATGCCCATGAAGATCGACAAGGTGGGTGCGGCCAGCGTCCTTTCCTCCAAGGGCGAAAGGTTTGAAATGGCCGATGATACGCAGGTCTACCTGTGGTACAAGGGCCAGTATTACTACACCAAGCTCACTTCCGTCAACTCCGATGATTACTACCTTACCGGCTGGTACGACAACTTTGGCTGCGCTGCTGGCAAAAAGGTGCGCATCATCGTCGCCGTCAAGAAAGACTGATGACGGGCTACTACAGCTGCCCCGCGCAGCTTGCCCGGCAGATGCGCCAGCTGCTTTTCCCGAGGCGGTGTCCCTGCTGCCGCAGGGTGCTGGGAACGCTGCCGTTCTGTGAGGTGTGTACACCGCGGCTGGAAGAGATGCGCCGCGGCCCGGTCATGCGGCTGGACGCGAGCCGCCACTATCTGGGCGCTCTGGATGGGGCGGCTGCGCCCTACCGGTACGAGGGCGTCGTCCGCAGCGCCATCCTCCGCGCCAAATACGAAGGCGAAAGCTGGACGGCGGTGGAGCTTGGCGTGGAGATGACGGCCCGGCTGTTCGGAGCAGAAGTGGAGATGCACTTTGCAGAGCCGGTGCCGGGGCTGGTCTCCGGTGCGGCCATCGGTTACGACTGCATCGTTCCGGTGCCTGCCACCAGCCGTCGGCGCGGCTACAATGTGCCGGAACGGATGGCGCAGCCTCTGGCCCATGCACTGGGTCTCCCGCTGCTGCCAAAGGCGCTCTGCCGCGTCCGGGCCGGACGCCATCAGGCAGGACTCTCGCTGGACGAGCGTCTGGCAAATGCGGCCGGTGCCTTCCGGGCGCAGGAGCCGGAGCTCGTGGAAGGGAAGCGGGTGCTGCTGGTGGATGACGTCATCACCACCGGCGCTACCGCCGCAGCCTGTGCGCAGGCACTGCTGGATGCGGGCGCCCACAGCGTCTTTGCCGTGGCAATGGCAGTCACCGAAAATGAAATGGACGCACCATCGAGAGCTTCTGGACGATGAGCGAAAAATCCAGAAAAAATCCAAGAAAAATAAAAAAAGCGCTTGACAAAACGGCCTATAGCGGGTATACTAATGGAGCTGTGAGCGATGAGCCACAACAAATATCCGGGTGTAGCGCAGTTTTGGTAGCGCGCTTGAATGGGGTTCAAGAGGCCGTGAG
>OLPD01000741.1_pt1 | contig 20527 bp, 25 predicted proteins | sample 1672111 | NCBI WGS metagenome assembly OLPD01 (sample SAMEA3136646, study PRJEB25190) | human gut metagenome
TTGCCATAAACAGCTGATATTCTATTTTATAATCCTTAGCCCATTGTTCATTAACTTCACTTTGAACTCTTGAAGTTTCATTAATTATTAATCTATTGCTATTAAAAGAATTTTGATTAAATCTATCTTTTACTACCTTAGAAATTTCATTTATAGAAGTCTTACCCTCTAAAAAATCCTTGATTTCTTTTTGAAGTATTTTAGATAAATCATTTTTATTGCTCCACAGTCTATCCGAATAATTCTTGCCCTGTACAGTATCTTTAATAATCCTGTCTAGTGCTTTTGAATTAATCTTTTTTAATGTGAAATCCATCCCCAAAGCAAGATTAAAACAATTCATATAAAATTTATCTTCTGCTATTTTCTTTAATAAATCATCCATTTCATGCTTTTCTGTCTTATTTTGCTCTTTAAAAATTCCATTCACTTCATTACATAACTTTTCATTTAACTTTATCTTCTCTTCATTAGATAAATCCATAAATTCATTTGTAACTTTATATTCTAATATAATACTAGCTATATTTTGTAATAACTTGTCCCTTTGTTCCTTATGTAAAACAAATAATTTTTTAATCTCCTTATCAGATAAATTAAAAAGTATTTCATTGATTTTTATAGTGTTATCAATAAACTCAATCTGATTTTTATTCAGTTTCATCTATCTCACCTTCTTTATCAAGATCAACAAATCCTTCCATAGACTTTTTATTTTCCTCATCTATTTTTAATTGCTCTGAAACTGGATTGCTTACAGATGCTAACCAACTTCTCTTAGTCTCATTAGAAACGACATCGTGAGGTATTTTGGCAATACGGTCAGCAATTCTATCCTCATCAACCGGAACATTGGGAGTAAACTTAATTTCAATTAAATTAACATCATATTTCTTACCCTGAGTCATAGCCAAGTAATTAAACATACATTGTAATCTTATTCTTAAAATATTTTCAAATGCTTTAGCATTATTGCTACATTTACTTTCTAAGCTTTGCAATCTACTTCTTAATGCAACACCTGATAAATTACTTTGAAGCTTTTCGTTAGAATCTATGTGAGATGTTAATACATACATTAAATCCTTAATATCATTTCTAGTATTCCTTATAAATGCATCATTAATATTTTTTATCAACCATTCTGCATCAGTTTTACTTTCTCCCTCTCCATTTAGATACATTATTATATTATTTCTTAGGACAGGTTCTTTTTTCTTCCCTGTAGGATTTCCCTTTTCATCCAACTCATCTTCTAAAGCAATATTAAACACCTTTAAAATAGCATTTCTTATATCAGAAACTTCACTTGCAGAATCCCCTAGGTTAGTTTCAAAGGCATCCTGAAGAGTTTTTATAGTTCTATAGATAGTCTTATCTCCCTCTATATATCCTCTATCATCATTATAACTGTTACCTCCAATCATACCGATTCCAACTGGAACTATCCCAAAGAAATGTGGTGTAGGCTTCGATATTTCTTTAAAATTAGAATCAAAATGGTATATGTTGCTATTAGTATACACATCTATGTATTCTTTAGTATCAAATTTCTTCTTATATATATGTAGAAAACAAACTGGATCATCATCTTCATCCCAAAACATATAGCCATTTAAAGGTGTTACTATTTTACTTTTAAACTTCCCATTCTTCCTATAATTTATTTCATAACATACTCCATATTTTATTAATTCAATTCCTAGATTAATATCATAATCAGCTTTGTATCCCGATAATATATAATCAATATCATTAACTACATCTCTATTATTATCTTTAGATGTATATGTAATCTTATTTCCAAAGCTATAACTCGCCTCTTCATCTACCAACTTCTGTACAAAATTTGTTCTTGGCTTTAAATTACTTCTGCCTTTCATCGGTTTGAAATTAGCTAAACTATCCGTATTTCCATAGTAATAGGCGTTTATTTTATCGTAATATTGTAACTTTTTAGAGTACACACCGTAACATAATCTAACTAAACCAATTAAACTATTTTCATTCATATCTTCTCTCCTTTCTTATGCATATAAATCTGTTATAGAGCCTATTGTTAAAGTTCCATAACTTTTCTTCTTTCCAACCTTATCCATGACGCTATATCTTAAAGCATCCAATCCATGATTGTATTTATCAATAGGTTTATTTATATATTCATTTGTAGCCTTATCCTTAATCCATGTATAATTCTTTAATTCTTCTTGTATCATTTTACAATTAGGATGTACTATAATTTCATATTGCTGTATTAATTGGATACCATTTATAATACTATCCTTACCTTTTGTAGCTCCTACAACTCTTTTACAACCTAATCTCTTTAACTCCTCAATAGATTTAGGCTCACTTGAATCACAAACTATTCTTTCACCTACAACATGTTTTTCAGTATACATCTTGAATATATCTTCATTAGTCATATGTGTTTCAAAATGTTCATCATATATATAAAGCTTCTTATTTACTTCATCTATTACCGAACAAATTAAAGTTGTATAATCATTTGTATAACCAAAGTCAGTGCCAAATATTGCATATGTATTTCTATTACCTTTTAATAACTCAAGATAATCAAAATCTTCCATTCTCCAGTTGGTATATACTAATTTATCTAAAGTTGCAAATTCACCTAAAGCATAAATCTTATAATATACATTATTAGTCTTTTCCATCTCTAATAAATTATCTATATAAGACTGTGGTAAAAACTTATTATCTTTATATGTAGTATGTAAAACACTTGTATTTGATTTATTATATGTAGCATTTTCTGCAAACCATCTTTTATAAACCCAGTTACTCTTAGATATAGGATTAAAAGATACAAAAACCTGGTTGTATGGATTCTTAGACCTTAATCTTAAACAAAGTTGGTCAAAATCAAAGTCATCTATTTCGGTACATTCTTCTACCCAAATATCATCTATATTTGCAATAGACTTAATACGCTCTGGATCATCTAATCCCTTCATAATAAATTGACTTCCATTCGGTAACTCAATTGTTAAATCAGTTTTATTAATTTTACATTGGTCATATATCTGCCAATCGCTTATTATAGACTTAAATAATGCAAAGCATGAATCTTTAAGTGTATTATTTACTTTTCTTATAATAAGACATTTTCTATTAGGATATTTTAAATACTTATATAGTAGTTTTTGAGTCACAAAAACAGATTTTCCACTTCCTGATCCACCATAATAAACTTCAAATCTTTTATTATATGTTGTTAGATAAGGTAAGTAGACTTCGTTGAATATCTTTTTACTTATTTTAATTGCAGTATTAGCTATAATCTTCACCCCTTTATAATAAATTTCTATAATAAAAAAGAACCGTATTTCTACGATTCCATATCATTTTCATATTCTTTTACTCTTCTATAAAATGTGTTAGGCTTTAAACTTAATAATTCCATAGCCTTTTTAGCTGTAATATCTCCAGCTTTCCACTGTTTATATATATTTTCAAATTCATTACCTACTTTAATTTTTTGTCTACCTTTATATTTGCCTTCAGCTTTAGCTATTGCTATCCCCTCTGCTTGACGGTCTAAAATATACTCCCTTTCTAATTCAGCCATAGCTCCAAATACTGTTAACATAAATTTACCGGATGCTGTATTAGTATCAATAGCCTCTTTTTTACTAATAAATTTTATACCTTTTTCCTCTAATTGTTCTACTAATGTTAATAAATCTTTTGTATTTCTTGCAAATCTAGAAATTGATTCTACTATTACTACATCTCCCTCTCTTGCAAACTCTAACATTGCTTTAAGTTGAGGTCTATTAGTATCTTTTCCACTTAACTTATCTATATATAACTTTTCAACTTGTAATTCTTGCATTAACACTTCTTGTCTTGCTGTATTTTGTTCTTTTGTACTAACTCTTATATAACCTATTTTCATATCAATTACCCCTTTTTATTGAAAAAAATATTTTGTTAAGGTGTTAAAGCCAAATCTCCCCCTAAATTTAGAAGGTATGCCCTATCTCCTTACTAATATTATACTATCTATCATAAAAGTGTGTCAATAGAGTTATTGTGTTAAATTGAAATATTTCAAATATAACATTTTAACTCTATTGAAATGCAATTGATATAATTTAAAATGTTTCATATGGATATATCCTATTGAAATACTATATTAAACTAATCTTCTAATGTAACCTCAATAGTCTTATTAGTCTGCTCAATCTCTTGCTTATCTACCCAATTATAGTTGTTTTTAAGCGTAAATATAGTCCCTATTGGACTTCTACCGTCATTTATAAGTCTATCTTCATACCGACCTTCTATATAAGCCTTAGCCTTTTTGACCGTGTAACGGAAGGATTCTCTCATTTCATCACTACAATTTTTAAATCTTTCAGCTTCAATCTCACCCTCGTACCTCAATAAATCTTGCCTAGTTAAATCCAATCTATAAGCTAACATACTAACTGTAGGATACTTTCCTTCTTCTAGACATTCATTAAAATACTCATTTATTATCTCTTGCATTTGTTCTGGTGTTTCATATTTCCTTGGTCTTCCTGTATATTTTTTACTCATTTTATCATCTCCTTACTCATAAATTCATAAAATTTACTTTTTTACAATAAAAAAAGACCTAGAAATTTAAACTAGATCTTTATACATTATGTAAAGCTAAATACATTGGATAATTGTCTTGTGCATCTATTTTATCAAATAAAGTATAATTGTCATCAAATTCTTTAAAATTATTTAGCTTATAGAATTTTTTTGCTTTTTCTACAGCACATAGTATTATTCTTTTTGCTCCAACTACGCTTGTACTCATATCATATAAATCAAATATAATATTTTTCAAAATTAAACTTGCAACTAATTCATCATTGTAATAGGTATCTTGATATTTTTCATTTACAGCAAACATCTTTATTAAAAATGCACTTATTGGCGAAAAATGCTCTCTCTTTTCATCTTGTGGAACATCTTCGTCTTCAAAATCATATCTATCTATAGTATGTATTGATGATGAAGATATAGTATAATATGCCACTATTTCTCTTTTACTTACTTCATTAATTATCAAATATGTAACTCCATCACCACTTATCATATCATTAATTGCTTCTTCCTTTATAAAGTCATCAAAAGCTTTTTCTCCAACAAAAAAGTTTCTAATTAAATCTATATTCCCCTCTGATAAAGCTTCTATTACTGGCTTAAAATTTTGTATTGTCTTTCTCATTACTTCTTTCTAAATAGTTTTGCTGCCTTTCTACACTCTTCTAAAAACTCATCACTTATTTTATTCTTATTGCTTTCTTTTATAAATTCTTTCATTTTCCCTTCTTTGATCGCAAACATATTTGGTTTATTTGTTGCTAATACTGCCATTGTATCCACCCCATTATCTTGTAAAATTCTAATTCTTATATATTTTTTATCATATCTTTTGATATTCATAAAACCACACCCTAATATTTTATATAACTATATTTTACCATATATTTACACTTTTTTATAATTAAGATATGTTCTTATTTCAATTATATTTTACCACAATTTTCATCTATTTTCTCGCTTTGTCTAAAAATTTTTTAAGATTTTTATAAATTAAAGTATTTTTCTTCAATTATAATATCCTTAATTTATATTGTTCTTATATAAAATACTTCCTAACTTTTTTATATAAATAAATTAAATCCTTTAGATAGTTATTAATCACAGGATCTATAGCCTCTATCAACTCTTCTTGTGTCATTCGCTCTGCTTCTCTTCTTAAATCAAAATAATAATCTTTCGTTGGAAATGAAAAACATACATTCCCTCTTTTATCTAATAGTACTGATGGATTAACTCCACTTTTTGTTGCTATGTACGCACTATATAATTTACCATTACAAATCATTTTATTCCCTCACTTTTCCCAAAATTAAAAAGAAGTACGAATTAACGTACTCCTGGCATATCTATATAAATTCTATTAAATAAATCTGCATTTTCTTGTACAAACTTAAAATGCTCTAGTAACGCCTTAAACTCTTCGTTGTTATAAAAATCTATAAGCGCTTTTATATCACTCTCTATTTCTTCAGCTTCATCCTCTGGAGTTTCAACCTCTAAATGTCCATACCAATCAATTGTTAATTTATATCCATCACAATCTTCTACTACTAACTCTTCATATTCATCATCATAGATTTTTACTTCTACCTCTGTATATTTGCTATCAAGATCCCACTCCAAATCATTATACATAAGTATTCCCTCATCAAAATCTAATGTTAAATCCTTATCAACTATCTTATTTTCTACTAAAAACCTACACACTTTTTCTAAATTTTTATTCATCATTTCCTTACACCTCATAATTTAATATATTTATACTAACTAATAAAGAGTTAGCACATTAGAAAAAAGAATACTTTCTTTAGACTAATCTACTAACTCTTTATAAATAAATTTTTACTCATAATCATCCCTCATATTTTTTAAGTTACATCTTATATTCTTTTAAATTAAATCCCTTTAAATATTTATCTACATTACCATCATAATCAGCACATTTTGAATTTTTCACTGGGTTTAACAATGAAATTAACATAGATTCTATATCAACCAATATATCATCATTAATATCTTTAAATTCATGATATAACACTGTATAACTATCCTCCCAGTATTCTCTGGTGCTTTTGTGGTATGCCATTCGCCAACTTAAAAAATTTGTCTTTCCTACATAGACTACTTGTCCATCTTTATTAACAAAGAAATATATATAAAATCCCTTACGCTTTTTCTTATATTCTCGATGATATTCCCTCTGATACTCTTTATAAGACTCCGATTGTTTGTTCCATTCCTTCATATAAATGTTATGTTCTCTTCTTCTTTTCTCTTCCTTAGTCATTTACTCCATACCTTCCTTCTCTAATTTAAATTCAAAAATCCATTTGCCAGCTTCTATTAACAATCTAGCAATAGTAATTATTCCCAACATCCAGATTGCCGATAAACTTGCTCCTAACCAAGTTGTTAAAATAAACATTATTATCTCTTTCAAACTTTTCACCTTCCCTATTTTTTACTCCTGCTCTGCTTTTATGCTGACTTGCAACAGCTTATAAAAATATAAGTAGCATTAGGAGGAGTGGGACTTTTTACATCCCACTATGATAAATTCAATTGTAAAATTATACGGTTTTTTATTGTAGCTTTTCCTGTATTGCTACTTTAGGATTCCATACATATCGTACGAGGATAATCTATTACCCTTCCTTATAGGTGAATCTCAAGGCTAGTTTTCAATTAATTTGGAGGACGATGGATTTGAACCACATCAACTAGCAAATTACCATTAAATGCTTAAAAAAGCAATGCAAATATTATCACAGCAAAGAACACTGTAACTAATTTTAGAAAATTATATGATTAAAAATTTTTGATACCGCAGAATTTTTATTAAACTGCTTGACATCCCCAATTACTACTAGTATAATATAATTGGATTAATTTATAAACTTTCCTTAAAAGAAAACGGATTACTCCGTTCTCAACTAAAAGCTTTTAGGTTGCATATTTATATACCACATCGCCAATAGTGGTTAGAGATACTAAACAACTCGTCTTTCTCTCTATATATTCTTTTTAGAAAATAGCTTTAAAGCGGCTTGTTTACTAGGTTTATAAGGATTTAACTTTGAAAAATTCTCCCACTTTTTTTGATATAAAAAAGACTAGGTTATTTCACCTAGTCAATTAGTAATCTTTAGTCATCTATTTAATTAGATTAAGTCTATTACTCACACATTCAAGAATTTCTAGCATTTCATCCTCAGTCAAATCTCCCTTATCATTTTTTACTATTTCTAAAAATTCTTCTTTTGTTACTAAGTTATTTTTTATTAGCACTTGAATAGTAGCCGTAACACATCTATTTAAAGCAACCGCTTCTTCCATACACCTCACCCCCCTTTATATATTCTAAATTCTACACAAAAATCCAATTTCCTCCTAATTTTATTCTAAAGCCTTAAAATAATTTATACTTTCATTACGGTTATACTTAGCTTCATATACTAATCCACAACTTTCACAAACTGCTTCATTTTCATAATATATTTTTAAAATATCCCTTTTAATTTCATCTATCATATTTATCCTTCCCCTCATTTAAGTGCTCTTTTACCTTGTTTGTACCAGCATTGCTGACAGTTTACTAACGCTTCCTTACGTCAGCGAGTAAACTAAACGTCGCAACGTTACGCCCAAAAAGGTAAGCCGCACAGGCAAACCAAAAAGACGTAATTGTAATCTTAAACAATAGAATTCTCTTGACATTCAGTTTAAAATTCTGTAATATTAACTTATAATCCTAAAATGATATCGTGAAAACTTAGACGCAGACCCATTTTGAGGATTTTTTTGTTATACTTAAATACCTTTTTAATCCCTTCAAAACTCCGCCAAGCCTTGATTTTACTAACTTTGAACGATACAACTTTTCTAACTTTGGTAAACTTTTCCCTAAATAATATTATTTACTTATATAGAAAACTTTACAAAAACAATGCTAAAAACAGCTACAACCCTAGTGATATAGCCATTCCTATAGTTATAAAGGTCTAATATTTATATACATGGTCAACCTTCATACCTTTTTTCTACCTTGTACAATTCTTTTTTCTTTAGTAAATTTAATAAACTCCTCATCTTTCCAAATTTCATTCCACTTAGGTCTGCTAATATTTAATTTCTTCTGTAGTTCAGAACTTTTTACAGCTTCCCATTTTCCTTGCGAAAGCTTGTCCTTTATATAATCTCTTAATGTATCTTCTTTAGAACGTTTAGTAACTCTTTCTCCGAGAAATTCAATTTCTTCTATAACAGTTAAACTCTTTTCTATTTCTATTCCATGCAATTGTTTTAGCACCTCCAATGTAATTTTATAATCATTCGTTAAAAAGTGATATATAGCTTTGGGATTTCTGTTTCTAGCAACTCTTTTTAATGATTGATATTGACTAGATACCATATCAGTAAACATTATTCTCTCCAACATCTTACAATTGTGAAAAGTCCATCTCTTATCACCGTATTTATCTTTTTTATTAATAGTCTCAATTTCTTTTGATGTAGCTTTTATACCAAAGAAATATCTATATAGAAATATATAGTATTGAGGTGGTTGTCTATATGTATGAGCTAAAAATACATGGTTATAATCTGCATAATCATTTCGTCCTCTTTGATTTTCGTAGTTGCAAAAACTAACTCTATCAATATATTCTTTATCAAAACCCTTAAAATTAACATTCTGAAGATAATTAACTTCATCTTTTTTTGTAACTATTAATCCTTTACCATTTTCACCCAAACATTTTATAACATAAGAAGTAAATTTAGGTCTAAACAAATGTGCTATTTTATCTTTAGATGATGTTGTAGTAGGTATTTTCACTACATTTACCTTACAATTAGAATGATCTATCTTTCTTTCACTTTTTACAACTTCAAACATTTCTGAATCGTATATAGTGCTAAAATTTCCCGAAGCATCAAGCATTATATTTTTATTTAACATAAAATATTCAAAATCATAATCATATGTAGTTATTGTTTTAAAATATACACTTATTAGTCCATAACCCTCAATAGAATTTAATATTATTTTTTTAATTAACTTTATATAATCTATTAAATCATATATATCATAAGTAGTATTATTTACATTGTTATAATCATATAATTTTATATTTATATTCTCAGAATTTTCATTGATTAAATTTATAATTGTGTTACATTTTAAATCTATAAATACTTTATCTTCAATAACATCAACCCAGTGAAGTTGATTGTTTGGTGAATACTTTCCCTTATTATAAATTTCATTTTCTAAACATTTTGTTAAATCTTTTAATTCTTCCTGCATTCCAAAACTCGAAAATATATTAAACATTTCTGAATTTTTACCCATAGAAAAAGTATAGAGATTATTCTTTATTGGATTAAATTCTTCATCAATTACAACTGTATCAAAATCATCAACAAGAAACTCTAAGTATTTATTTTCACCTTTGCACAATTTATAATATTGGCTGTGAGTTATAACTATAATGTCATATGTAAAAAATTCAATTTGTTTTGAGTTAGAAACCAGATTGTTATTATCCTTTATTAATTCTAAATCAGAGACTATTCCAACTGCTTTATTTCCATTCACTCCTTTATTTATATCATTTACTAATAAAGCCACTTCAGACATAAACTTAGTTACTATTAGCATTTGCCTTTTAGTTTCTATTGCACTTTTAACAAGTTGTCTAGTTTTTCCACTCGAAGCTTCTAATGTATAAACATTAAAATGTCTCTTATAAAATCCTTTTTGCTTAGTTTTCATATCTTCATCTAACATTTTCATCTCTTCATAAAATAAATCATTTTCACTATTCATCGGGTTTATTTTCCTTTCTATCTATCGTTTTTATGTAATAATTCCATAACTAATTTAAATATTTCTTTAAATTTTTCATCGTTAACAAAGCTATAAACATACTTATCTTTTTCATATTTATTTTCATATGCATAAGGATGTTGCCCTGTTAATGTTTCTATTGTTATTGCTATATCTTTATCCTTAATTATGTAATATTTATTATTTTTCATTGTTTAAATCATCCTTTCTTTTCTAATAAATTCCTAAACTTATAATAAGCATAGAGGGGAATAACCCTCAACTATGCTAACTCTTCTTTAAACATTTTTAAAAATTGACTTCTAAAATTCTTATGTAATACTTTAAATATTTTTAACATTATGTAGCTTGTTGATGCTTTTTTGCTTTTATCAGCCAAAGCATTTTTAATTAACATCTGCATTGTTTTATCAGATAATTTCATCTTGCCTAAACTAGAATTTATATTTTCTAGCATTTCTATTTCTTCTGTATAATGTTTTTTCTTAGCTTCTTTTATTTCTTCCTCTCCTTTAAGTCTTGATAACTCTTCTTTATTAGCTTTAACCTGCTTGTCCCATTCTTGAACTAGATCCTCTATCTTATCCATTTGTTTAGTTTTAGCTTTGCCATCTAAACTTTTCACAAAATCAGAAGTATCTATGTTCTTTTCACCTTTTCCTCTATTAGCATTTATTAATTCTTCTTCAATGATATATTGTAGGAAATTCATAGGACATTTTAATTCATAGTTAAAACCAAATTCAGATTCCATTTTTGCTCTTGATTTAATTATTTTATCTATAACTTTTTTATCTTTTTCTAAAAAATTAATTCTATTTTTTATGAAGTTATTAAACTCTTTAAAATCTTTTATTTGTATATCTTTTAATTTAGCTTTTTCTGTTTCTTTGGTTACTATATTTTTATATATCTTTTCTAACTCATTAGTCTTTTCTTTCTTAGCTTTTTCTACTTCCTTTCTTTTCTCCTCTAAGAATTTATTTTTAGATTCTCTATCCATATCTTTATATTTTTTCTTTTCATCTTTATCCATGTATTTTTCCATATCATCACCTTGAGTATATTTAAAGAACAGAGGCTTTAATCCTTTTATTCTTAATCTATTACACTCTTTTTCTACATCAACTTCATATTGACGTTTTGCGTTATCTATAGCCACTTGTGCTAATACACTCATTATTACAACTATATCTCTTATCTCTTTATTTTTTGTATCAGAATAATGACTTAACGCTATTTGTGCTAAATTAGATGAAACTCCAATATCAGCTTTAGCTTTAGCAAGTAGATTGTCTATTTTAGCTTTGGATTCATTATTATTTATGTATTCTTTATTTGATTTCGGGATAGAATTTACTATTGTAGGATAATTTTTATATATGTCCTTGGCTTTATTAATTACCATGCAATCATTAGTAACAAGCATGAAGTCTGAATCTGCGTCCATGCCATTGTTTCGGTCTTGGCCATCTGTTTTTATAAGATTAATTGCAATAATGTTATCACTAAAATTAAAATATTTATTTATTAAGCTATTATTAGTTTCATTTTTAAAGTAACTTAGATTATTGGGGGCATTAAATGGATTTCTAAATCCAGCTAACATTTCTCTATCTTTAAATTTACTTGTATAAACAGATATATAGTCGTTATTTTCACTTATAGATAAAGTTTCATCTATAAGTTCTCTATTACCTACCGAAGCTTTTAACATTAGATACGGATTACCAACAACTGTAAGATTATCTCCACAAACTAGAATCCTTCCTTCTTTTAATTCGTTTTTTAACTTTTTTAATGTTTCAGTTTTTTGCTTTTTAAAAAGTGTGCTATAAATAAAATCCTTGTTTAAATTTACTAAATCTAATATCATAGAATTTTCATTTACTTCACTTTCTGTTATTTTTAAATAATCTATGTACTTAGCATTATCTTTTTTCATTCCATTTATAAATTTAGAAGTATTATTAAATAAAAATATTGTTTCTTCTTTATTTAACATAAGCGCATTTAACATTTGATAACTTATCCATTGTTTATCTTTTAATTTACTTTCATGATCTCTTTTAACCACTCCAAATTCACACTTATTATTCTCTACCGCCTCTTTCCATTTATCAAAACCTTCTTTTGTTGCTCCTAAGAATTTTTCCCACTTCATGGCATTTTCTGTCGTTATCATTTTTATATCTTTAACTCTAACATCATTTCCATATCGATCCCTAACTGTAGCTGTTTCATAATTATCTTTAAAATGGTCTTTCATGAATTTACTTATGTAAGTTCGGAATCCGCAAGCTTTAAACATATGGTGTCTTAATAACATCATTCCAGAATCATCTACAAATAAAGAATCATCTAATAGTGCTTGCCCATCAAACAAAACATTTTTAATAACTTTTCTACCTTCTACAACTTTACATTTTCCATTTTCTACAATAACATCTAATACATCTTTTTCTATAGCTGATTCCATATCATCTATAACCAATATTTCACTAGGATTAATATTTACACTTCCTTCAATCGAACTAGCCGTAAGACTCATATAAGCCATCATTTCAACCAGTTTACAAGACTTATCCAGTTCCGTTTCTATATTCATCATTTGCCATTTTACAATTTCATCATAGTATTTCTCATTTATAAAAAGCACCTCACCAACACGAGCCTTTGCACTTGATCTAAACCAAAACTTATATTTAATTGTTTCTACTTCATCTTGTTCATATTCTCCTGTTTCTTTATTCTTTTTAAAGATTGGATAGTTAAGTGTAAATCCATTTTTATATAGATACTTTCTAATTGCATCTGCACTTAAATTATCTATACCCCTTATTTCCATTTTATTTACTTTTTCTATACTTAACTCTTTATTAAATTTCTTTTTAATTTCAATTTCTTCAATCTTTTTATTTAATCTTTCTTTTGCACTTGCTCTATATTTATCAGAATTATATCCTTTACCTTCTTTTCCTTTTCTTTCAGCTATTTTATCAATCTCTTTAAGTCTATTTATGTAATCTTTATTTGCCTTTTCTCTTAAAACATTTCTAAACTCTTCTATGTTTTCTTCATTCTCTATAAAATCTTTATTTTCTATTTCTTTAAGTTTCTTTTCCTTTAATTTTTCTAAATTATTTTTGGTGTTTTCTTCTGCTAATTTATTTAACCAATCATAATTAAGTTCTTTTATTTCATCAGCTTTTAATCCAAAATTAAACTTAACATTTATAATATCTCTTGTATTAAAACCTATTTTACTTTGTGTTATTAATTTATTTTCTCCTACTTGATTAATTAATTCGTTTAAAAGCATTGAATAACTAAATATTGCTTGTCCAGATATTTGTGGAACTTCACCATTAGCTTTTAGAATTTTTGCACCTTCAACTGAATTAATTTTTATACCATTTAAATATTTTTGTATCATTTGAACATCTCCTTTGAAAATTATTTTTGAAAATTATTTGCTTATTATTGTTAAATCCGAAATAAGCTTATCTGTTTTCTTGAATACAAATATCTGAAATCCTTGTTTTTTATAATTTGGTCTAGTTCCTATAAGTTCATTACCCAGCCTTACAAGGATATTAGCTATTCTTCTTGAATAAATAAAATACATTTGAACATTCCTCCTTTGAAAAATTAATATTGACACTAAACATTTAATATGGTATCCTTATTATGATGAATTAAAACCATATAATTTAGTGTTTATAGTATAAGATACGTCAATAACATATACTATTATGTCTTTTTAGAAAATCATCTATAAAATTAGTAAATAAGATAATTTAAGATTTAGTGAGAGATAAAAATTCTCCCACCTTTTTTTATATTCTTTTCTATATTACTCTACTATTATGTAGTAGCTGTAGCCATTAACTAATCATTTTAAAATTACTTTTCTTATTTATAAATAACTTTTTAACATCTTTTATCCATTTTTTATATTGATCTAGCATTTCTTCTGCTACTACTGTTATTTTCTTATTTGTATAAATATTATTAAGTATAAAGTAGTCTTCAACGCTTAAATCGTAGCTTATAAATGCTTCATCACTTTTATACTCTATGTCTAAATAATCTATAGAACTACTAGAAACTTCACAATCATTCATTAATTCCATTTTTAACTCTAATATACTCTTAGATGTATCTATAAAACCTTTTTTATTAAATTCAATTTCTAACTTAGATTCATCGTATAATATGTATAACACATTATCTTTATATAGCTTATTATGTTTGATTGTTTCTTCCAGATCTCTCTTACTATAGTTATCATCTAACCTTGTTATATTAATTTCTTTTATATAATAAGTATCATACTCATCATCAAATCTGTAAAAAACAGAAGAACCAACCCAATAACTTTCGATTGCTAATTCATTATTTTCAAGATAAATTTCATATTTAATTCTTAAATCCGTATTAATAGTTTCAAGTTGTGCATTTATCTCTTTTATTCTTTCTATTGTATTTTTAATTTCAGATAATTTTTTATCTTTATATTTAATGTCAGCTTCAATTTTATCAACACTTTCTTTTACCACTTCTTTATCATCTAACTTAACCACTCTACCAAATAACTTTGCAAAATTTTCTACACTCTTTTTCATTTGCACATTTGATATAAATTCCCTATCTATGTCATAATTAAGTTTAATTTCTTCTAAAGTCTCAATATTATTTAACTTAATTTCTTTCTCTTCCTGTACTATATCTACTTCAATATTTTCAGCTAGTAATAAATCTACTACAATCTCTAACTTATCACTCTTTTTCAATTTGCTATAACCCTTAACCCCTTTTTCTTTAAGTATTTCATTTAACTCCTTTACCTTTGCTGTCGTTAAAGTTAATATAATTTCCTTAATTCTTTTATCTGTCATCTTTAATACCCTCCATTATTTTGAATATTTTTTCTATCTTAAAAATACTTCCTGCTCTTTTCTTGAATCGTTATAAAATAAAATATCATCTACAGTAATTTCTTTTTCTATAACATACCCAATATCTCCATATCTATTAGCAAACCACTCAGCTTTAGATTTATCTAAGGTATAACTGCAACCATTTTTTAAGTTATAATTATTAATCCCTCTATAAGCTTTAATTTTCTCTTTTCCATTAAATACTTTCTTAATATTTTCAACTTCTAAATCTGGTATAATATCACCAAAATCTAGCACTTCTTCTTTTAGCATGTATCCTATTTCTGTACAGTCTTTTGCACCTATATATAAGTTTTTTAACAACATAAATCTATCTTCATATTCTAATTCATCATAAACTTCTTCTCTGTGTTCATCTATAAATCTACAATATCTATCGCTATCATACTTAGATGTTAACTTTATTAACTCATCATATAACTCTTTACTCTTTTCCTTGTTTAAAGCATGTTGAATTACATCTTCCTTGAACCTTTTAATATCTTCAATAGTTATATTAAACTCTTTTATAACCCTACTGTAGAATTTATCATTTTTAAAATATTCTTTCCAATCCGCTTCTGTGTAATTAATTAATTCTTTATAAGTTGGCAATTGATTAATATTTTCAGATTTCTTTATTTTTTCTAACCATTTCATTTTTAACTCTCTCCTCTTTATTTATATTTATTCTATTATGTCCACCTTAAAAGCTAAGTTATCAATCTCCCTTTTAATTTATTTCAATTTATTATGTCAAATTCTTAAAAGCTCATTTTCACTACCTTGTAAAAGGTAGCAATATCAACCTTTAATCATCTAAAATTATTATCTATTAATATTTAAGCTATAATTTAGATATAATTATACTTTTTAAAAATCAATGTAAATTTTTTCATAGATAGCACCCTATAATTGCTTGACAAACATAAACTTTTACTATAAACTATTATTAGTTAGTAAATTATAATGTTATAATTTTATAAAAATTTAGATATAATTTAAATATACTACATATTTAGCCATGTTGTAAAAGTTCATATTTGTTTAAATTTGGTTATTTAGGATAATTGTATTTAATTATCTTTATTTTGCTATCTATTCCTTTATCTAATCTATTTACCCTTATACTATATTATATCTAAAAATCACAAATTACATATCATATTTTAGATATACTTATACCAAAACTCTAAAATAAAATCAAAAACTCAATTTTTTAAAATAAAATTTCACTTTTAAAGGTTCTTTGTTAATTGAACACATTTAATATTTATATATTGTTTTCTATAATTTTTACGTATTTTATTTTCTGTTAATAATAGTATTTTCTTTACTTCCTTCTTATGCTTTTTAGAATTTCTAAGATTATTTTCTAATTTCATTAGTTTATTATTAGCAATATCTCTTTCTTTTAAATTATCCTGAAGTACTTTACAAAAATTATAGCAATCATTTTCTAACAATTTTGAATCTCTTATAGTTAATATAAGTTTATCTATTTCCTTATTTATTTTTCTTAATCTTTTCTTTTCTTTTATTGCTAATTCACTATCTTCTTTATAGGAAGCTAATAAAGAATTTAAAGCACTTACTTTTATATTTTCATTAACTTTTATATCAGCTATTTCCCTATACTCTCTATATTCTTCCTCAGTTAAAAATCCCTTTTCAATATTGCATTCTTTACAACTCATAACTAAATTATCTTGCTTAGTCAACCCACCTCGGCTGACTGGTATTTTATGATCTACAGTTCTTTTACTTTCTTTTACTACACATCTACAATAGTAACATCTCTCGTTGGATTTTTTTATATTATTCATAAGCGTAAGTTCTTTTTTGGAATATTTCCTATCACACATATTCTCAATCTCCCCTTACACCCTATTTATAGATGTTCTACAATGTCTATTGCTTCAGCTCTGCATATTACCAGTGCATTATCTACGATTGTTCTAATTACCCCATCAGAATCATTTATTAATTCCATAACTTCTACTTCATTAATTACCCTATCATGATTCAACACAAAACATCCACTGCAACTTTCTTCAATAAATTCTCTTACTCTTTCACTTATCATTTTCCCATCCTCCTAAAAATTAAATTAACTTCTTATTACTATTTCCTAAAGCAACCCTATAACTATTTATTAATCCTGCTGTAGCTATAGCTCTATCTATCTCTGTACCTTCAATAAAGTTGTATTTGATATATAGCTTATAAGCCTTATATTCTTGTTCATTATCTTTATAATTTAATGCAACAATAAACATATTAAAATCAATGCAGTAGCGTTTTTCGATTTCTTCAATCTGTTTGTCCGATATTATTGGAAACTCGATAACCTTGCCCATTTTCTCATCCTCCTCTTTACAATAGTTAATTATGTTAAGCTTCATCTGGAGCAGAAGCTAGTGAGTAAAGTTTATTAAGTGATAGATTGTCAAATGTAACTTGGTGGGTTACATTTCCCCTAGTTCACTAGCTATTCTCATATACTTAGTTGCCATCCGCCTTGTAAACCCAACCCTACTATTTTATTGGACATTTATTAAGTATTGTTTCTATATCCCCTATAGTCATATAATCATTTGAAATCCAAGTGTAGCCAGATTCTATAAGTGTATTCCTCTTAAATACTCCTACAACATTAAATTCTTTATAATAAATTGCTTCTGTTTTTAAATTTTCATTAGCTTTTTCTACAAAGTCTATAATATTAGAGTTTTTATTTACTTTCCTAAAATCATTTAAAAGATCTTCATTTATATTCATTTAATTCATCTCCTTAAATATTTTAAAATTTGCTAAAGTGTCCTGTAATTGATTTGCTATAAGCCATTTCATATAATCCCAAATTATTTTTTTGCTCATGATTGCTTCCTCCTTTATTTGTTTTCAAGTTTATCTTCAACCTTATGAATAAAGTATATTACTATTTTCGTAATAAGTCAATACTATTTTCGTAATTTATTTTATATTTTTAGTAATTTATTTTCGAAAAACAGTGGTAATAATAACGAAAATAGTATATAATATAAATATAGGAGGTGATACCTATGATAAAAATGAAGCTACATATTAAATTAGCAGAAGCTAGAATGAGCCAAAGAGAATTAAGTGAAAAAACTGGAATAAGACCTGCAACTATTAGTGCTTATTGTAACGATAGTTTTAAGCATATAGTTAAAGAACATTTAGATATGTTTTGCAAGATATTTAATTGTAAAGCAGAAGATCTAATAGAATATGTAGAAGACTAAGGCTGTACTATTTTGTACAGCTTTTTTATTTAAAATCTAATAATGTATTTAAAGTTTGTCAATAATAGTAATATATTGATTTTCAGGAGGTCTTTTATGCATTATCATATATACAACTTAAATTTCCTAAAAAAAATAAAAGAAATACTAATTAAAATGCCATTACCACTTTTGGTAATTCAAGAGGACTCTTTACCAGAGCTTACTAATTATTTTAAAGAACTAGCAAACTTTCTTCACAATAAATACTCTTATTTAATAAACGAAAAAGATTCAACTATTTTAAAAAATAATATAGAACTACTATCATTTGAAGATAAAATTGATATATGTATATTTTTTAAAATAAAATCTCACTTTAATTCAAAATTAACACCGTCAATTCGAAATTTTTGTAGCACTTTAGGAATTAATAAAAATCAAACTTTAGATAAACTAATAAAAACATTATTAAATACTCCTAAATTATCATCAGACAAACTAAAGTTTTCACTAAAAATTCCTTGTGTAAATTGCGATAAATTAATTAATGTGGATGTAGAATACTTAGGTAGCTCTAACTACTCTATACCACTTATTTCTTGTCCTAATTGTAATCATGAATTCTTCTTTGAAATTAATGACAGTCAAAGAGAAGTTTGTGGTCGTAATTTATATACTATTAGATTTGTACATATGACATATTGTTTATGTAAAGTTTGTCAAAAATGGCGAAATTCCCTCGTAGAACACATTTGTAGTAATATTGATAATTTTGAAATAGAATTATTCGATTATATATATAAAGAAATCTTCAATAATTTCAATAATAAACTTTCATTAGAACAACTATATAAAATACATAAAAATTCCTTAACAAAAACAGAAAATGAATTATTAAATTTAAATCCTACAAATTTTAATGATATGAATATATTAATTGATGAAATGAATAGCAGATATACAAAGAAAATCTCTAAAGATAAAATTATTTCTAATTTGTTAAATCATGGTGTTATCTATAAAAAAATTAATGATAAACTTTTAAAAGAGTATATAACTGAATATACTAAAAATTTTAGATTATTAGTAGATCTAATAAAATCAAATAAGATTTCAGAATTATGTTATGGAACAATGGGATTAAATGTTATGGATATACCCCCTCCTTATTCAATTGATTATGCTGATTGTTCAACCCACCTTAAAAAATATTGTGATATTAATATTTGTAGTATTTATATTAATACTGATTGTGTAACGGAGTATCATATGAATCAATTTTATTTTAATAATAACATTGATTTAAATCCTAGCATAAAAAAATATAAAATTTTTAACTCACTAGCTGAACAAACTCTTTTTCATCATCTTTCTAGACAATATTCTGATTATATAATCTGTATAAATGTTTCATTAATAACATTTATAGATATTGATGATTTGATATCCTTCTTCGCACCTAGCGAAATAAATTATCTAAAATTTTGCATAATAGATTTTGTTATCGCTGATTCTGATGGATTTATAGTAAAATGTATAGAACTTCAAAAAGGAACCCATCATAACGATAAAGATTGGATATATAAAGATGCTTTAAAAAAGAAATGCTTCTCCATACTTGGTATTGATTTTTCTTATGAATATTAAAAGTAGGGCTTTAACGGCTCTACTTTTATTTTTAAGCTTATTCTTTATTTCCTCATTATCACTATCAAGTATTCTTTTCCCTTTATAATATGTATCTTGACCAACCCCTGCTATCCTTGCAAGTTTATCTCTAGTGTTTACTGGCTCATTTATCGCCTTTGTTGAATTCGTCAAACCCGATTTTTTATCTCCGCCACCTTTAGATAAATTCTCTTTAGCCTTCT
>OLPD01000748.1_pt1 | contig 20414 bp, 15 predicted proteins | sample 1672111 | NCBI WGS metagenome assembly OLPD01 (sample SAMEA3136646, study PRJEB25190) | human gut metagenome
TGTACTGCCAGCGCGCGGGCAATACAGAGTCTCTGCTGCTGTCCGCCGGACATTCCAAGCGCACTCTTTTTCAGACGGTCTTTACATTCATCCCAAATGGCCGCACTGCGGAGCGATTTTTCCACAATATCATCCAATTTTGCTTTGGAATGGATTCCATGTGTTCGCGGTCCGAATGCAATGTTGTCATAGATACTCATCGGAAACGGATTCGGTTTCTGGAATACCATACCGACACGTTTACGAAGCAGGTTTACATCAATATCTTTATAAATATCTTTGCCGTCCAGTCTTAAATCGCCTTCGATCCGGCAGCCTTCTACCAGATCATTCATCCGGTTGATAGATTTTAAAAGTGTTGATTTACCACAACCGGACGGTCCGATAAATGCTGTGATTTTATTTGGCTCAATTTCCAGATTCACATCTTTTAACGCATGGAAATCGCCATAATAAAGATTCATATTACTAATACTAATTTTACTCATGACTGTTCCTCTTTCATTTTCCTAAATCTGTCTGTTCTTACGATTTTGTAAGTTTCTTCGCTGCAATTCCTGACAGTGTGTTAATGACAACTACAAGGACAAGCAGAATAACAGCAGTTGCATATGCCTGATCCATATAAAGTCCTTCACTTGCCAGATTATACATATGAACTGCCAGTGTTCGTCCGGAACTCATTACATTCTTTGGCATCTTTGCCAGTGTTCCTGCAGTATAGATAAGTGCCGCTGTTTCTCCGACAATACGTCCGACTGCAAGAATCACTCCTGCAAGGATTCCAGGCACTGCCGACGGAAGAACAATCCGAAATACCGTTCTAAGTTTTCCGGCTCCCAGTCCAAAGCTTCCTTCTCTGTAAGAATCCGGCACAGATTTCAGTGCTTCCTCTGTACTACGCATGATCAGCGGCAATACCATAATTGACAATGTAAATGCTCCTGCGAGAATGGAGAATCCCCAGTGGCAGAATGTTACAAAGAACAACATACCAAACAGGCCATATACGATAGACGGGATTCCCTGTAACGTTTCCGTCGTCAGTCTTATGATTTCTACGAATTTATTTCCACGTTTTGCATATTCCACAAGGTAGATTGCTGAAAATATACCAAGCGGAACTGCGATCAGAAGTGATAACGCTGTCATGATCAATGTGTTGATAAGCGCCGGCATAAGTGATGCATTGTCAGAAGTATAGGTAAATGAAAACAGTGACGGTTTCAGATATGGTACTCCATTGACCAGAATATAGGCAATCAGAAAAAGTAACGCTGCAAATGTAATAATTGCTGCAATCAAAACTAAAAGCATTACGATGAAAGAGCCCGGTGTCCGTTTGTAGCTTTTCAGTTTTTCTTTTACAGAACCTCCCTGTCTACTCATGTTCACTCCTCCTCTTTAAAAGTGCTACGCTGAAATTCAATATCAGAATAAATACGAACAACACAACGCCTGTTGCGATCAGCGCTTCTCTGTGCAGTCCTGCTGCATATCCCATCTCAATTACGATATTGGCTGTCAGTGTACGCACACCGCGGAAAATGCCTTCCGGCATTCTTGCCTGGTTTCCTGCAACCATGATAACTGCCATCGTTTCTCCGATTGCACGGCCGATTCCAAGAACCAGTGCTGCGATCACTCCGGATTTTGCTGCCGGAATGACAACTCTGAAAATAGAACGTTCGTGAGTAGCTCCAAGTGCCACTGCCCCTTCATAATACTGTTCCGGGACTGCTCTAAGCGAAGACTCTGTAAGTCCGATAATAGTTGGCAAGATCATCATTCCAAGTAAAATAGACGCAGTCAGAATACTGTTCCCATTTCCATGAAATCCCATATTCCGGCCAAACTCTCTGACTAACGGTACAATTACAACCAGTCCGAAGAATCCGTAAATAACAGAAGGAATTCCGGCAAGAAGTTCCGTTGCTGCTTTTAAAGGTTTATAAATTCTTTCCGGGCAATAGTACGCCATAAATACTGCTGTTAATATTCCAATCGGGACACCGATAATGATCGCTCCTGCTGTAACATATAAGCTTCCTACGATCATCGGGAAAATACCAAAGATCTCGTTCTTCGGGCGCCAGAGCGTTCCCGTCAGGAATTTTACAAATCCGATTTCCTTCATTGCAGGTATGCCATTTGCAAATAGAAAGATACAAATGAGTGCTACCGCCAGCACCGAAGCACAGGCGGCAACAAAGAAGATTACCTGCATGACTCTTTCAGTCAATGCTTTTCTTTTCATATTATTTTACTACCTCATCCCATGTGGTTGCATCGCCGGTGTAGATGGATTTTACCTGATCTGCTGACAGTTCATCTGTTGTATTGTTCTTGTTTACGATGACTGCGATACCATCTGTTGCGATGACTGTGTTCTGTAATTTAGCGGCTTCATCATCTTTCAGATCACGGGATGCCATTCCGATATCATAGCTTCCATCGATTGTTGAAGTCATACCTGTTGTAGAATCTGTTGTCTGAAGTTCTACATTTGCTTTGCTGTTTACTGCTTTGTAACCTTCGATCAGTTTTTCCATAACCGGTGATACAGAAGAAGATCCACCGACAACTACTTTACCGGAAACTTCTTTTCCAGAGTAAGGTTTTGCTCCGTCTACCGGAATATAGCCGTTATCTGATACGATTTTCTGTCCTTCTTCACTCATCACATAGTTGATGAAATCTTTTGCAACTTCATTTTTCATATCTTTCTTTACTGCGATGTTGAATGGTCTGGATACTTTGTATTTTCCTGCTTTGATATTCTCTGCTGTTGCCTCAGCTCCGTCAATCTTCAGTGCTTTTACGCTGTCATCCAGAGATCCGAGTGATACATAACCGATAGAATAATCATCGCCTGCTACTGTTGTCATCATAACAGATGTGCTGTTTGTGATCTGTGCTTCATCTGTTGTCATATCCACTTTCTCACCGTTTTTCTCTTCTTCAATGCCGAACAGTTCAATGAATGCTCCTCTCGTTCCTGAGCCATCTTCTCTGGATAAGATTGTGATATCGTTTGATGAATCCCAACTTGACTCGCTCTTCTTATCACTGCTGTTATCTTTACTGTCGGATTTTCCACATCCTACTGCAAGTGTTCCGACCATTGCTGTCATTGCTACTACTGTAATAAACTTTTTCAATTTCATTTTCTTTGTCTCCTTTGATTTGGATATTTTGCAATATGTTCTTTACAGTTATGTATCATACAGGTCGATTGTAAAATCCAAAATCGCGGAATTGTAAAAACTATGTAAAATAAGAAACGCGACAGATTTTCGCCTGCCGCGTTTCTTGTTTGTTCTTTTTATTTATATTCCTTAATAAATACTATGCTCTTCTTATTCATATTTCTTGATGAAATCTACATTCTTCTTTTCTATCGGACTTAAATAAGAATCTTTAAAATCTTTCGGAGCAATGTATCCGTTATACCATGCCTGTGAATCAAAATATACCTGTAATGACTGATCATCAAACAGACGGCCTTCTCTTGCATAGATTTCATTTCTTGCAAGTCTGAGTTCCGCACTGGAAAGCCCGCTGATATCTGAATAATCAAGCAGATAATCCGAACTGTACGGAATTACATAACCGCTGGAACTGATATAGTGTCTCTGATTATCATATGGATTGATAACAATGATCTTACTTGTATCGCCACGGTTATTTGCATTGTTATTCGTCTTTTTCTTTGCTGTCTGTTTTACTTTGATACTCTCAGCCGTAATATAATACGGTGTTTCTGTCACTACGTCTTCGATTTTCTTAGAAGCTTCGGTATCACCGGTAACAAAAATATAGTTATCACCTTTCTGAAGTTCAAACTTCAATGTTTTCGTTCCTTCTCCAAGCATGCACAGTTCTGTCTTAGTTGTTCCTTTATCCGGATAATTTACTTTCCAGCCAAGTCCACCCTGGTCATTGGACGGTGTATAACTGAACTTCACTTCCGCAGTACCTTCTTTTTGTGTCGAAATCACAAAGTAGTCCACATCATCTTTGGAATCGATATAGCCGGTCACTGGTTTTCCTTCTTCCAGTGTAATCGCCTGATTTATAGAATCATTTGGCTCATTGGAATCTTTTACTTCCTTTTTTTCCGGCTCTTTCTGCTCTGTTGTTTCCGTTTTTGTCTCTGGTTTTGTCTCTTTTGTGGACCTTCCAAGTCCAAATACAACGAGTGCGATAATCACCACCGCCATAACAGCACATACAATGCCAAGTATAATAACCAGATTTTTTGATCCTTTCGGCTCATTCTTCTGGACTCTTTCTTCCTGCTCGTCCGGCCACTCGGTTGCAAATTCCTCATTTGCATCTGATGTTTCATGTACAGCCGGTGCCTCTTCGGTTTCTGTTTTGTGTCCACAATGTGCACAGAACATTGCACCCGGCTCTATCGGCCGGCCGCAGTTAGGACAAAATCTTGCTCTCTCTCCCATCTTACTTCTTCCTCCGTACTTTTTCTTTCCTTATTATTCTTAATTTTCTTCTTTTATTTTTTCTTCTTTCAGTTCTTCTTCCGTAATCTCCTGCGCTGTCTCTTCCAGAGCTTCTTCAATATCTGCCAGTACTTCCGGCTCAGATTCAGACTCTGCTTTTAATTCCGGCACATTCTCCGATATTGCTTCTGCCAGCATTTCTGACTCCGGCTCCGGCATCCTTATATTTTCCGGCTCTGGCTCCGGCATTGTCTGTCGGCTCTCTTCTTCCAGTTTATTTCCACAGTTAATGCAGAACAGAGCGTCACCATCATTTTTGAAACCGCAGTTTGTACAATATTTTTCTTTTATATTTGAGGCATCCAGATTCTCTTTTACCGTCAATGAAGAGCCACATTTTACACAGAATTTGGAACTTATCTTATTGCCATATCCACACTGTGGACATGGTTTTACTTCTGTAGCCAGACGCAGTTCTTCTTTTTCTTTCTCAATCTGTGCACGCAATCTACGGATCTCAGCAAATAATTCTTCATATTCGGTTCCCGCTTCCTCTGCGTGCCGTTTCACACACTGCACACCAACCTGATATATGAGTTTCTCTATCATCTTCTCGTCATCTCTGATTTTCGCAGAAATCCGCTCACTCTCCAGTCCATCTTTTATCTTTGTTGATATTCCCTGACCAGCGGCATTGATTGAGTCTTTCATTTTATCCAGCATCGCCATATATCGTCCTCCCTATATCTTTTCAAGATTTGCTTTCGCAAAACATATAACAGCCCTAAATGTCTCTCATCTGTTATAAATTGTTCTGTCTGTTATATGCATTGCAAATCCGGTTACTGTTCTTGATCAGGATGTGCATTGCAACAAACGGTCCCAAACCACATAATAAAATTCCGATCAGATCCCACACTAATACAGTTGTTCCGTTCTCTGGAAATGTCATTCCGTAGCGCGGTGCATTGGTGCAAAGCCTGTTTCCTATTTTATAAGACCAGTAGAATGAATAAATTCCACAGGTCAGGAATGACAATATAATAAATGCAGCCAGACCGGACGTCATCTCTCCATCGCCTTCACATGCAATGTTCACATCATGCGCCATTTTATATATGAAATAATAACTGTAGATTCCGCAGGTAACGATCGACAGCAGTATGTATATGGCAAGACTTCTGTCATCCTGCAGTCTCTCTTTTCTTCCTGCCGGCATCTGATTATTACTGCTAAAGCTCTGTTTTACATTGTGTATCTCACTTTCCATTTTCCGTTCGGTTGACCGGAAAGTCTGATTCACCTGCTCAGAAAACTGCTTTTTTATTGTGCATGGATTGCCACACTTCGGGCAAAACTTTGCGTTATCGGGCAGTTTCGCCCCACATTTCGTACAAAACACTATTTTTCTTCCTCCTCATTCCTGTATAGTTCCTGCGGATATGCAGGCTCTATCGATAACTATGATACCCTCGGATTGTTCCGTGCTGCTTTGGTATCATGTAAATGATGTCAGGATCATTAAGCCGTAAAACCACTCCCGTGCAAGCACGTCGTGGTTTCAGGCTTTTGACCCTGGCATTATATAAATTTTATCATAGTAAAATATCATTGTAAATATTAGCATTATGAAGAATCTCCGTAAATTTTAAAAGGGAAATTGCATTTTTATGCTATCAATGCTAAACTAAGCTAAAACTTAACGAACACAAAGGAGAATTATTATGTTTTGTAAACACTGTGGAAAGCAGCTAACAGATGGTGCAAAATTCTGCCCCGACTGCGGAACCCCTGTTTCTGCTAAAGCTCAACATACACCGCAGCATTTCGAAGCTACAGCGTCACACAAGCAGACACCACACAATGAGGCTGCGCATCCTACACCACATAACCACGAACATCGAACTCAGCAGACTGCAAAAACAGCATCGCATAACCACACACATCCAACACAGACAATAAACCACACAAAATCTTCTGTAGCAGGTGCAATGAATTATACCGCCTCTGATATGACAACAGCTCCTGCACAAAAAGTACGCAGAAATTTTACAATTGGAAATATTGTCACCTGGATTGGATGCTTCCTTGCATTTATATCCATGTTTATGACTTTTGCCACGGTATCTATTCTTGGTTTTTCCCAGACAGTCACTCTTTTTGATACTAATGACGGAAAATTATTTCTTGCAGTGATCCTGGCAGTGGCAGTTATTAACTTCTTCCGTATTGATATTATCAGCCTGATCGGATCATGTGTCGGTGTTTTCTTCCTTCTTATGGAATACAAAGATGCCGCCGATAAATTACAGCAGTTTTCTTCTATGGTTCATTATGGAATCGGACGAGTTCTTCTGACTGTCGGAATTATTCTGATGGTACTAGGCGCAGTCGCAAGTATCTTCCTTCGTAAGAAGAATGTGAAACTGAATGTTTTACAATAAATCGACGGACGGATATAAATGTAAATATTATCTGACCCAATGTAAGATAATACACTATATTACATGCTATATATTTTATCAAAGCCAGCTGATTTGCTGGCTTTTTATTTACGCCATATACTTTTGCACAAAACACGTAATAAGATAAAAAGAGCAACCACACCCAATTTTTATTCAGTCGCATAACCGACTCTCTTAAAACGGATGTGATTGCTCCTGAATTATCATCTTTCAATCACTGATAATTCATTAATTCCTATTTTTCAACGTCTCCGACTACAGCCCATCTCCAGAATGACTGGTCATAGTTCCATGTATTCTTGCATCCTGCCATTTCAAGTACAAGCTGCATATATGCGGAACGAATACCGCCTGTACAATAAGTTACGATCTTGTCATCTTTGGAAATGCCCGCATCTTTTAACATCTTATCAATGTCAGCCTGTGATCTTAATGTTCCGTCTTCACGGAAAAGATCTGTATAACGAATGTGGATTGCTCCCGGAAGATGTCCGCCTTTTGCTTCGTTATATTTCTTAGCACCTTCATACTCTTCATCTGTACGAACATCCACAATCTTGTAATCTTTGTAGTTCTTCTGAAGTTCTTCTGTTTCCATGTCATGTGTCATGTCAAGTTTGTCGATCTTCACATCTACTTTGTCTAACTTGGAAGGTCCTTTCTGTGTCTCAGCTCCGGCATTTACCAGCGCTTCGTATCCACCGTCAACCATCTTAAGGTTTGTGTAACCTGCTACGCGCAGCTCCCAGAGAACACGGGCATCTTCTCCCCATCCTCCAAGTGTCTCACCTAAGAGAACGATTTCTTTGTTCGGATCAAGGCCGAGGTTGCTGAGTTTTTTAGATAACTCTGCAGGCTGTGGAACTTTTCCCCAGTTCTCATCGCCCTGCTTGCCATATTTGTCTTCGCATGTTCCAAGTGCCTGCCAGCTTGTAGCTGCTGCACCCTTGATCGTCTCTTTATTAGAATATTTCTCGCCACGGCAGTCAAGAAAAATTACATTGTCATCGCCCATCAGTTTCTTCGCTTCTTTTGCAGTTATCAGGTATTCTCCTTTAAAAGAATCCTTGGAAACCAAATCGTCGTCCGATACTCCTTTTGCTTTGCTTCCGCATCCGACTACAAGCATCATAGCCAGCAGTCCGACACCCATACATCTGATAAACTTCTTCATACCATTTCTCCTCTTAATCTTCGTTTAATATTTCTTCTGTGATCTGGATCACCTTTTCTGCAAGACACGGACAGAACTCTGTCATCTTTCCGCTGTCTAATGCCCCTTGAAGTCCTTCCGGTGTAGACACATCATAACCGATGATCTCTTTGCAGTTTACAGAACCATATTCCTGTTCAAAACGATTCTTAAACTCCATGTATTTTCCGATCATGACATTCTTCTGGTCCATCAGTCCTTCTTCTTTTGTGTGTCCATACTTCATACCGATCGCCATCAGCGCTCCGGTATAAGCACCACAGACAGATCCTAACATCATGCCACCTCCAAAACAGGCAGCAATACGGTTTGCTTCGTCTTCACTTAAGTCAAACCGCTCTGCAAAATGACGGAACACTACCTGTGAACAGTCATATCCTTTTATAAAGTTGTCTTTGATTTCATTTGCCATCTGGTTCATATTCTTGTCTCCTTTATTTCTATTTTCCTGCATAACAACCTGTTATGTCGTACTGCCGCCTCAACTGGAACCCTGTCCCGCCACACAGGCATAACAGTTTGTCAAACAGAATCTTACGCTTTTTATACGGAGTCCCTACCAGGTCCATAATCGTTGCTTTCGATCCGATCGGCAGATCGATCGCCTGATTAAAACCACAGTCATAAACCTTTGATATTATAAAATTATTTTGTTTTCTTTTTCTGTTTTTCATTATATAACTGTTTGAACAGAACGATAAGACCTGATAAAGCAAATAAGATCAGAAGTCCTGTTACGAGCAGTTTTGCTCCTCCGGTCAGCATACCACCCACATAAGAGTAAACGATGGTTGCCGGAAGCTGTCCGATTCCTGTAGCTACGAAAAATCCCCAGAAAGACATAGATGTAAGACCTGCTGCATAACTTACATAATCAAATGAAATAAACGGCAGAAGTCTTGCGATCAGGATACTTAAATTTCCGTGTCTCTCAAAGAAGACATCGATCTGCTGAAGTCCTGCTTTGCTTGTAAGCTTCTCAGCTACATCTCTTCCCAGAATTCTTGCGATACAGAAGCAAAGCACTGCTCCTGCCATCGCACTTGACCAGGAAAGAATCGCTCCCTGCCACCATCCGAATAAGTTTGCGTTCGCAAATGTGATCAGGAATGCCGGAAGCGGGGCTGCTACAGACTGTAAGATCATCAATGCAAAAGACACAGCTGCTGCATACGCACCGTAAGATGCAACGAATTCTTTGACAACGGTAAAGTCGCCGCTTGCAAATGCTGCAAAAATACGATTCATCAGCTTATTTACACTCGGTACGCAGAAATAAACTGCCACACAGCCTACAATCAACACGATTACTATAATCTTACTGAGCCATTTGTTTTGTTTTTTTGTTTCCACCTCTTGTTCTCCTTTTTCTTTGTTTCCTTTTGTTCTCTCTTGTTTCTATAGATACTTTGTCCGCATACGATTGATCAGGGATTTGATCGTATCCGGTTTTTCTTTTGTTCCCAGAATCTCCGGCAGGACGTGACGTACCTGCTTACAGCCGTTTCTGGTCAGATTGCCTGCACAGGAGCCGCAATATGTATAAATCGTCTGCGGATACTTCTTCACTGTCTCAGCAAAGCTTTTTGCTATCTCCGGTTCTTTGGCGCATCCCTGACCGCCAAGGCCACAGCACTGGATATCCTCCAATGTCTGAAATTCTGCGTCTGAAAACGCCTCAATGTCTGTGAGCCATTCTCCCTTTTCTCTGTCAGGGCATGGACGAAACATCGTACCGCCGGTCAGACACTTCTCACCAAAATGCAGTTCCTTTAATTTCTGATAAATGTTCACTACACGGATCGTAAGTCTTGGCTTCAGAAACGCATAACAGTTCGGACACATCGTAATGACCTCTGTCACCCCTGCATCATCCATGCGCTTCTGAATTCCCTGCATAATACGTTCCTCTTCGTCTTTCATTCCTATATCTGCGATTGGTTTTCCACAGCAGTCATAGACCACACCGATCCCGGCTTCTTTTTCAAACAGTTCCACCAGAACTTTTGTTGTCTTCGGATATACAGACGGGAAATTGCATCCCGGAAATAACACACTCTTCTCTGTCACATGCCTATAATTGCGATATGAATATTCCTTTTTTTCAGAAATGGTCCGCTTGTACTCTTTGTTCACCCGCGCGCCTTCGTCAGATGCAACGCTGGCTCTGCGCATATCCATAATGATTCCCTGTCCGTCAATCCCCACCGGACAGACTTCTGAACATTTGCCACATAAAAAGCAGTGATACGCAAGCTTATTAAGCTTTTCGGTATCACCTATATCAAGACCATACTTTTTCAAAAAGGAACAATTCTCCTGACAGACATGACAGTGGATGCATTTGTCTGCATCTTTTACTCTCTCATTCTGACACATGTTATTATCCTCTCTTTTCTATTTACTCTCGCTCATTGTATCATCAAATCTGTATTTCGTATAATTGATATTGTGAATATATCATTGTAAATATAGGTTATGTCTATAGGTGTTAAACCCACCGAAACGCTCTGTTTTACTTGGTTTTCCACTTATTGATACAAATTAATCATACAGACAAATAAATATGTCTTTTACAAACCGTATTTTACATCAAAACTTCAAATGCATATACCATTAGCGGCATTGTCAGAATGGATAACAATGTTGTCATCACATTAATTGCACTTGCATAATTTGAATCATTTCCATACACTTGACACATCTGCGTTACCGTTGATGCAGAAGGTGTGATCACCGCCAGAAATACAACAAGCAATATCTTCTTTCCATCCGGATGCCAGCTGATCAGATGACTGAATTTTAATAGGAATAAGGATATCATCGGTACAACCACAAGTCTTAATGCTGTCACAAAATAAATCCGTCTATTCGCAAACACTTGTCGCAGGCTCATCTGGGCAAGTAACATTCCTGTAACGATCATGCTCGCCGGTCCGATCATAACACCAACCGCACTCATTGTTCCATCCACGATTTCCGGAAGTTTAATCTGTAAAAAGAATAAAACAATTCCCAGGACAACTGCGATCATATTGATATTAAATACGATCTTTCTCCAATCCGTTCCCTCTTCTCTGCTGATGATCTTTTTCCCGTGTGTCCACATAAACACCAGCTGCACGCTCATAAAAACACAGCCGCAGAGCACCCATTTTTCACCCAGGATAAATGTTACCAGCGGTACGATCAGATTTCCTGAATTTGAATAATATACCGATGCCAATTCTACTTCATCCATTTTCAAAGCTTTTGCAATTGCCCATACTGCGATCAGCAAAATGATCTGCAATAAGACCGATGCTGCAAATGCAAGTTCTAATTCCTTTACCGTATTTTTCGTATAGGTTACCTGGAACGCATGAATGATCACACACGGAATTACCAGATACAATACAATTTTAGATAACACTTTACTATCCTCAGCCGTTACAATACCGGCTTTCACTACCAGGTAACCCATCAGGATCATCAGAAATAGTTCTGCAATCTGTTTCATTAATAAAATACTGATTTCCATATTGTCTCTCCTTTTGCTGTCGAACATGGTTATATAATGATTTGTTTTTATATCTTAATTAAAAAAAGCGTCTGGCACTAATATAATATTTTCTGGCGTAGAAAGCAAGTTTTGTGATATGATAAAAATGTTGGGCATTTTATCCGTTATGAACCTCAATAGAATATTTATATAATAAGAAGAAAGAAAATCTGAAGCTTCGGCTTCTTCTGGATCTTTTACAATTTCCGTTAAGCCTGTTTTTCACCCGCTTTCTGAACCTATTTTCAGCACTGATCCCGGATCTTGGAGATGCATATGGTGATCAGTTTGCCGGAAGCTTTGCGGGAAGAGTTTGTTTTCTCATTGTTGCAATTATTTCTACTTTAAACCTATGAATCTGCTTGCCGGTCTTGAAACAGCTGCACAGGAAGCGATACCTGTCGATCTTGAAGCAGCTGAATAGGAAAATATGTATGCTGATTTTGAATCAGCTGACCAGGAAAATATATGTGTCGGTTCAGAGGTTGCCGACAACATAAAATAAAACAAAAGAGGAGAATTATCTATGCATAAGAAAGAAACTGTTTTTCAGAAAATCATGTCTGTACTTGTGGTCATTTTGGGGAATATGATCTATGCTCTGGCATTAAAACTGTTCCTTCTCCCTTCTGACCTGATGACCGGTGGTACAACCGGTATCGCACTTGCCTTAAAACATTATACCGGGTTTAATATTTCCGGCGTTATTTTAATTTTTAATATCGCAATGCTGATCGTAGGTTTCATCGTTCTTGGTAAAAAATTTGCCCTGACAACGATCATCAGTACATTCGCTTATCCGATCTCACTGGAATTTTTCAACCGACTCTTCAGTGACTTGGTGCTGACTGACAATATACTGTTGTGTACCATCTTTTCCGGACTCGGTATCGGTATTGGACTTGCCATTGTCATCCGGAGCGGTGCTTCCACCGGTGGTATGGATATCCCACCGCTGGTGCTGAATCATTTTTTCCGCATCCCGGTATCTGTAAGTCTGTATGTATTTGACTTTACAATTCTGATCTTCCAGGCAGCTTATAACCCGGTTGACAATGTACTCTACGGAATCATCCTTGTCATGATCTACACGATTGTACTTGACAAATTACTCGTCTTTGGCACGACACGTATCGAAGTGAAAGTCATGAGCAACGAACACGAAAAGATCCGTCAGGCAATCATTACAGAAATGGACCGCGGCGTGACAGCCCTGTCTGCCCGGAGCGGTTATATGGATGAGCCAACCCAGATGATCTTCAGCGTAATCTCCAACCGCGAGCTTCCACGGATTGAAAAGATCATCCGCGAGATTGATCCGGAAAGTTTCGTTGTTGTAAGCCATGTCAGTGAAGTGCGCGGACACGGCTTTTCATTAGAGAAAAAATATAAATAAAACTATTTCCGGTAATTGTGGAACTTCCTTAGCTGTTATCACTTATGCATCACTTATGCATTATTTATTCATTATTTTGTATAAATATTAAAAAGTTTATAAGATGTGTTCTTGCCAATCTCTTGTTCTATCTATATAATAGAACAAGAGATTTTTACATTACATGTCACAGGAGGAAATCACGATATGCCAAAGAGAACAGATATTCACAAGGTACTAATCATCGGCTCCGGCCCGATCATCATCGGACAAGCGTGCGAGTTTGACTATTCCGGAACACAGGCGTGCAAAGCACTGCGTAAGCTGGGGTATGAAATCGTACTGGTAAACTCAAACCCGGCTACGATTATGACAGATCCGGAAACAGCCGATGTCACCTATATTGAACCTCTGAACGTAGACCGTTTGGAACAGATCATTGCCAAAGAGCGCCCGGATGCACTGCTTCCGAACCTTGGAGGGCAGTCCGGACTGAACCTCTGCGCCGAACTTGCCAAAGAAGGGGTTTTGGACAAATATAATGTACAGGTTATCGGTGTACAGGTAGATGCCATTGAACGTGGTGAAGACCGTATCGAATTTAAGAAATCCATGGATGCACTGGGCATCGAAATGGCCAAAAGCCAGGTTGCTTACAGCGTAGAAGAAGGTCTTGCCATTGCAGACGAACTTGGTTATCCGGTTGTTCTTCGTCCGGCTTACACTATGGGAGGCGCCGGCGGCGGACTTGTTTATAACAAAGAAGAATTAAAAACCGTTATGGCACGAGGATTACAGGCAAGTCTTGTCGGACAGGTGCTTGTAGAAGAATCCATACTCGGCTGGGAAGAGCTGGAATTAGAGATCGTCCGTGATGCAGAAGGCAATATGATCACCGTCTGCTTTATTGAGAATATCGATCCTCTTGGCGTACATACAGGAGATTCCTTCTGTTCAGCTCCGATGCTGACGATTTCCGAAGAGTGTCAGAAACGTCTGCAGGAGCAGGCTTATAAAATTGTTGACTCCGTAGAAGTTATCGGTGGAACGAACGTACAGTTTGCACATGATCCGGTTTCCGACCGAATTGTCGTTATCGAGATCAACCCGCGTACTTCCCGTTCTTCAGCTCTTGCTTCCAAAGCTACCGGTTTCCCGATTGCACTTGTATCTGCAATGCTGGCTTCCGGATTAACTTTAAAAGATATTCCATGCGGTAAATACGGAACTCTGGATAAATATGTTCCGGACGGCGATTATGTTGTTATCAAATTTGCACGCTGGGCATTTGAGAAATTCAAAGGTGTAGAAGACAAACTCGGAACACAGATGCGTGCAGTCGGCGAAGTTATGAGTATCGGAAAGACTTACAAAGAAGCTTTCCAGAAAGCAATCCGCAGTCTCGAGACCGGACGCTACGGTCTTGGTTATGCCAAAGACTACAACAACATGAGCAAAGATCAGCTTCTGAAAATGCTCATTACACCATCCAGTGACCGTCATTTCATTATGTATGAAGCGCTCCGCAAAGGTGCTACAATTGAAGAGATCTATGATCTTACAAAAGTTAAAACATATTTCATTGAGCAGATGAAAGAACTGGTAGACGAAGAAGAAGCACTTGCTGCGAAGAAAGGAGCTCTTCCGGCAGATGATGCACTCGTTGCCGCAAAGAAACACGGTTTCTCAGATAAATATTTAAGCCAGATCCTGGAAGTTCCGGAAGACGATATCCGTAACCGCAGAATCAAACTTGGATGCGAAGAAGCATGGGAAGGCGTACACGTGAGTGGTACCGAAGACAGCGCTTACTACTACTCTACTTACAACGCTGAAGATAAGAATCCGGTAAATACAGATAAACCGAAGATTATGATCCTTGGCGGCGGTCCAAACCGTATCGGACAGGGTATCGAATTTGACTACTGCTGTGTACACGCAGCTTTAGCACTCAAAAAACTCGGCTTTGAGACAATTATTGTAAACTGTAACCCGGAAACAGTTTCTACAGATTATGATACTTCTGATAAATTATACTTTGAGCCACTGACACTGGAAGATGTATTAAGCATTTACAAAAAGGAAAAACCGGTTGGTGTTATTGCACAGTTCGGCGGACAGACACCGCTTAACCTGGCTGCTGATCTGGAAAGAAACGGTGTGAAGATCCTCGGAACTTCTCCATCTGTTATCGACCTTGCAGAAGACCGTGATCTTTTCCGCGAAATGATGGATAAACTTGAGATTCCTATGCCAGAATCCGGAATGGCTACTACTGTAGAAGAGGCACTTGCCATTGCAAAAGAAATCGGTTATCCGGTTATGGTTCGTCCTTCTTACGTTCTCGGTGGTCGCGGAATGGAAGTTGTATACGATGACGAAAGTCTGGAAGGATACATGAAAGCCGCTGTCGGCGTAACTCCGGATCGTCCGATCCTGATTGACCGTTTCCTGAACCACGCACTGGAATGTGAGGCAGATGCGATCAGCGACGGAAATCATGCATTTGTACCGGCTGTTATGGAGCACATTGAGCTTGCCGGTGTACACTCCGGAGACTCTGCATGTATTATCCCGTCCGTACATATTTCCGAAGAAAATGTACAGACAATCAAAGAATACACACGCAAGATCGCAGAAGAGATGCATGTCAAAGGTCTTATGAACATGCAGTATGCAATTGAAAACGGAAAGGTTTATGTTCTGGAAGCGAACCCGCGTGCATCCCGTACTGTACCGCTTGTTTCAAAGGTTTGCAACATCCGTATGGTACCGCTTGCAACTGACATCATCACTTCCGAACTGACCGGACGCAAATCGCCGGTTGCTGACTTAAAAGAACAGAATATCCCGTATTTCGGAGTAAAAGAAGCAGTCTTCCCATTCAACATGTTCCAGGAAGTTGATCCGATCTTAGGACCTGAGATGCGTTCTACCGGTGAGGTTCTCGGACTTGCCGAAACTTACGGAGAAGCTTTCTACAAAGCACAGGAAGCAACACAGTCCAAGCTTCCGCTTTCCGGAACGGCACTGATTTCTGTAAACCGCAAAGACAAAGCTGAAGTTGTAGAGATTGCTCAGTCATTTGCTGATGATGGATTCAAACTGGTTGCTACCGGAAATACTTATGAGCTGATCAAGGAAGCCGGCATTGATGTTACACGCATCAACAAGCTTTCCGAAGGCGGTCGTCCGAACACGCTGGATGCGATCACCAATGGTCAGATCGACCTGATCGTCAACTCACCGGTCGGAAAAGACAGTGTAAATGATGACAGTTACCTGCGTAAGGCTGCAATCAAGGCAAAGATTCCTTACATGACAACCATTGCTGCTGCGAGAGCAACTGCAAAAGGAATCCGCTATGTGAAAGAACATGGAAATGGCGAAGTAAAATCCTTGCAGCAGCTACACAACGAAATTACAGACAAATAAATTTTAAAGGAATCCGGTTTTAACCGGATTCCCTTTCATTCACAGAACATAAGGAGGAATTTCCATGAAATTTTGTGGAAAATGCGGCGCCCCTTGCGACGACGCATACAAACACTGCCCAGAGTGTGGAGCACCACTCTCTGATAGCGAGACAAATGCAGATCTTAACAATCACACAACAGATTCTACCAATAATGCTGAGCAGACTGACACTGGCAATAGCAATCATATGCATGAAAATCCGTTTATGACAGCTTACACTGCGCCGGAGGATGCTTCTGCTGACTCCCCATCTGACACCCATACAAGCGAGAATTCTGAGGGAACTTCTTCAAATGCAGCTACTGAAAACGCAACTTCTCATTCTGACGAACATGCAAGCGAGAATACCTACACATACAGTTACTCAGATACTTCCAGTCAGACTGATAATACAGCCGAAAATGAGAATGCGTACAGCTACACTCATTCTTCCAACGAAAAAGAGACAACTTTTGATAATAACGGCTATACCAATAATTACAATACCGATAATAATTACAATACCAACAATAATTATACGGGAAATAATGCATATAATGCCAACAATCCTTATGGAAATACCGGTTATAATAACAATTTTCAGCAAAATTCTGTTATCACGCCACGAAACATTCCGCTTTGTGTAATCTTATCGATCGTAACGTGTGGAATTTACGGTATTTACTGGATGATCAAACTAAATGACGAGATCAATGCTCTTGCCGGTGAACCATATGCGACATCCGGCGGCATGGTATTTCTCTTATCCATTGTCACTTGTAACATTTATAACTTATACTGGATGTATAAAATGGGTGAGCGCACGGATCGTATTAACAGGATTCAGGGAAATTCCAACATTCTGTATCTGGTCATCGGGATTTTGGGATTTGGCATTGTCAACTACTGCCTGATGCAGGATGCGATCAATAAACAAGTCAGAGGCATGTAATTTGGCGATATTTTATCGCGGTGATATGGTAATGTCTTAAAAAGGGGACGGGGATTTTCTAGAAAATCCCCGTCCCCTTTTTTTATCATCACACTTGCTTTCTTACTGGTTCCATCCAGTGCCTGCGCAGTGATCTTCACTTTCTTATTTTGCCGCCGCACTCACCGAATGTAGGTTCATCCTCTGATTTCTCTACCAGTTTTCGATTTCTTCGTCACTCAGTCTTAATTTCTCCATTCGTTTGACAAGTTCCTCATCCATGTGGTCAAAAAGATAATTTTTCCCACCATGATGACGCTCGATGTATTCTTCCCGCAGCTCTTTTTTCATAATCTCGACTTCTTCATAAAACTCTCTGGAAGAAATCAGATTTGCACCCTGACCAACAGTGACAACCTGCTCGATTCCATCGGAAGTCACTACCGTTACACGGTATTTTTTCGCCACTTCATGAACAACTTTTTCGATATACTGATCTGCGGTCTCCGCTTCCTTCGTAAATACAACATGAATGTTGTGGTATTTCTGGATTTCCAGATACGGACCTTCCACTCTGTATGCATCAAACACAAGGATCACTGTGCATTTTTTATATCCCTGATAATTGCACAGAATATCCATCAATCGGTCTCTCGCCGCTTCAATGCTGTCTTTAGCCAGCTCTTTCAGCTCGTCCCACGCAAAAATGACATTATAACCATCTACAAGCAAATATTCCGGTAAATGCTCCTGCGATTTTTTCTTTTTCACCGGTGTAGCAACCGATCTTGTAGTATCCGATAATTTCCGCTCAATTTTTCCATACGTGCGGATGAAAATCTCTTCCAGTTCTTTCTCTTCTTCCCAGCTTCCATAACCGGCGCCCGGAGCCGTCTTCCCGACAAAATTGCTTCTTCTGCCTGTATTGGAATATTTCTCACCTGCCCCTGGATTCTGATTTCCGGCAGTTTTCAATTCTTTCTCTGCCATCTTTGCTTCTTCTGCCTGTCTCTCGGCAGCCTCTATCCGTGCAAGCTGGCTTTCTATATGCATATGCTCCGGCACTTCATCCCACGGCACATAATAGCCTGCTCCGTGTGAACAGAATACGGAACCTGTCGGATTTTCCATATCACGCTCCGCATCATAGCCAATTGCCTCTATAACTTCTTCTGCATTGTGACAAGGATGGTATCCGGAAAATACGCAAGCAAACCTTCCTTCTCCATGAGAATAAGCTGCAACTTCTCTCTGATAATCGCGCATGGTTGCCACCGGTGCCAGCCCTTTGATCCGTGTCCGATCGCCTTCCTGCTGCGGTGCCTCTGCCTCTGCTGCCAGCCTCTGCATATCATTCAGCGCTCTTCCTGTTACTGAAGCCGGAATCTCAAGTTCAAATGCATAATAAGGTTCCAACAGCACACTGTCCGCCTGCATCAGTCCCTGCCGGATCGCACGATAAGTAGACTGGCGGAAATCACCGCCTTCCGTGTGCTTTAAATGTGCTTTTCCTGCCGCCAGCGTGATTTTCATATCTGTGATTGGCGCTCCAGTAAGGACGCCTCTGTGCTCTCTTTCTTCCAGATGTGTGAAAATAAGTCTCTGCCAGTTTCTGTCCAGATCATCCTCACTGCAGATCGTATCAAATGTAAGACCACTTCCTGGCTCGCCCGGTTCCATGATCAGATGCACTTCTGCATAATGGCGCAGTGGCTCATAATGTCCGACGCCTTCTACGCGGTTCGTAATTGTCTCTTTATATACAATATTGCCTTCCCCAAATGTTACATCCACGCCAAAGCGTTCTAAGATCAGCTCATGCAGAATCTGAATCTGCACTTCTCCCATCAGACATACGTGAATCTCCGACAGCTCTTCTTTCCATACAACACGGAGCAAGGGATCTTCCTCTTCTAACTGGCGCAGATTCCGGAGCATTTCCGATACATCGCATCCTTCCGGCAATAACACCTGATAAGTCAGTACCGGTTCCAGCACCGGCTCCACATTCTCCGCCTCCACTCCGAGACCTTCTCCCGGCTTTGTCATACTAAGGCCTGTCACTGCACAAATTGTTCCAGCCGAAACTTCCGGAACTGCCTCAAACTTATCCCCTGAATAAATGCGGATCTGGTTCACCTTCTCTTCCCAGTGTTCACCATCTTCCGGATGATTTTCCAGAACTTCTTTGACTTTCAGTTTCCCGGATGTCACTTTCATATGTGTCAGACGATTTCCTTTATCATCTCTTGAAATCTTGTACACACGCGCGCCAAAATCCGCCGGTTCATCTGCATTCGTTTCCATATACTCTGCCAGCCCGTCCAGCAATTGCTGTACACCTTCGACTTTAAGCGCAGATCCAAAATAACACGGAAATACCTTTCTTTCCATGATCAATCCAGCAATTGTCTCTTCCGTAAGTTTCTCTGCCTCCAGGTATTCTTCCAGCGCCCGGTCATCTCCCATTGCTGCATTTTCATAGAAAGAAGTATCTTTTTCTACATCAAATGCCATAATCTGGTCGTCCAGTCCATTTTTCAGTTCTTCCAGCAGGTATTTCCTGTCTGTTCCTTCCTGATCCATCTTATTTACAAATAAAAATACCGGTACATTGTAGCGTTTCAGGAGGCTCCAGAGTGTCCTTGTATGTCCCTGGATTCCGTCTGCTCCGTTGATCACAAGAATCGCATAATCGAGGACCTGCAAAGTACGCTCCATCTCCGCTGAAAAATCCACATGTCCCGGTGTATCCAGCAAAGTCACCTGCCACGGATCAAGCGGAAATACCGCCTGTTTGGAAAATATCGTAATTCCTCTGCTCCGCTCCAGTTCATGCGTATCCAGAAATGCATCTTTATGATCCACTCTTCCCAACGTTTTTAATTTGCCACTCAAATACAAAATACTTTCCGAAAGTGTTGTCTTTCCCGCATCAACATGCGCCAGTATTCCGATTGTAATATTTCT
>OLPD01000752.1_pt1 | contig 20366 bp, 15 predicted proteins | sample 1672111 | NCBI WGS metagenome assembly OLPD01 (sample SAMEA3136646, study PRJEB25190) | human gut metagenome
GAGAAATTTGCCGCACTGGGCAAAGGCCGCGTAGCGTCCATCATCGGTCGTTACTACGCTATGGACCGCGACAACCGTTGGGATCGCGTAGAACAGGCTTACGATCTGATGACGCTGGCGAAGGGCGAGTTCCAGTTCGCTACGGCGGTTGAAGGTCTGCAGGCTGCTTATGCCCGCGACGAAAACGACGAATTCGTCAAAGCGACCGTGATCCGTGCCGAAGGTCAGGCAGATGCTGCTATGGAAGATGGCGATACGCTGATTTTCATGAACTTCCGTGCTGACCGTGCGCGTGAAATCACCCGTGCGTTTGTTAACGCTGATTTCGACGGCTTCGCCCGTAAGAAAGTCGTTAACCTCAACTTTGTAATGCTGACCGAATACGCGGCAGACATCAAAACTGCGGTTGCTTACCCACCAGCATCTCTGGCCAACACCTTTGGTGAGTGGATGGCGAAGAACGAAAAAACGCAGCTGCGTATTTCCGAAACTGAAAAATATGCGCACGTGACCTTCTTCTTCAACGGCGGTGTTGAGGCTCCCTACGAGGGCGAGGACCGCTGTGTCATCCCCAGCCCGAAAGTGGCTACCTACGACCTCAAGCCCGAGATGAGCGCCCCCGAGGTCGCTGACGAGTGCGTCAAGCGCATCGAGAGCGGCAAGTACGACGTGGTCATCCTGAACTTCGCAAACTGCGATATGGTCGGCCACACCGGCGTTTTTGAGGCTGCTGTCAAGGCCGTTGAGGCTGTGGACGCTGCTGTCGAGAAGGTCGTCACCGCTGTGCTGAACGCTGGCGGCTGCGCTTTCCTGACCGCTGACCACGGCAACGCCGAGAAGATGAAGAACCCCGACGGCACTCCGTTCACCGCCCACACCACCAACGTCGTGCCTTTCGTGGCCATCGGCTGCGGCGATGTGAAGCTGCGCGAGGGCGGCTGCCTGGCCGACATCGCACCCACCATGCTGCCCTATATCGGCCTGCCCGTCCCGGCAGAGATGACCGGCAAGAGCATCATCGCCGAGTAAACCTTTTCTGAAATAAAGCAAGCGCCCCGCAGCTCGTAACAGAGCTGCGGGGCGCTTTTTGTGCTGTTTGGCTTTTCAGCGCTCGACCCAGATGGACATCTTCGCACTGGTAGCGATGTCGCCGAGAAGGATGGTGTCCATCCTGATGCTGCAGGTCACGGCCAGCGCTTTGCTGGAATCGCTGCCGGTGAGCACCGAGGCGGGCAGGTTCTTGAGGGTCAGCACGGCGGTGCCGTCGGACAGGTCGCCGCTCAGAGTGCCGTCATAGTTCACCTCGCCGATGGCGATGCCGGTGAGACTGCCGGTCATGTTCATGGAAGAGAGCTGCTTGACCGGAAGCTCGAGAGTGAAGGTGCCGTTGGGCTGGCGGGTAAGGGTAGCTTCGCGGGTGGTGTCCACGGCACTGTCGGCCATCGACTCCTTGTCCCCGGACTCCCGCCAGAACCGGACGCCCACCGTCATCTTGACGGCGGCGGCACTGGCACTGACCGCCAGCGTCAGGAGCAGCAGCAGTGAGACGAGGACCGCCCCGGTGCGTCTGCCCATATGCTTCAAAGATTTCGTCATATTCAAGAATCGACCTTTCCAGCCGCAGAGGCGGCTCTGTGCGTTCCAAAACGGAACGCGAAGGAATTTGTCACCGCAAAAATAACATATTCAGAAGAAAAAGTCAATCTGGCTTGTGAGGCTTTCACAAAAATGTTTCACATAAGACACATCTTATGGAAGAAAAAACGCAGACTTTGCCGAAGACACAAAAAAAGCCGCCTCCCGGCGGACGGGAGGCGGCAGAAGTCAGGAAAACTCAGACCTCAAAGTTGGGGTCGTCCTTCAGCACGTGGATGCTGGTCATGAAGGGGCTCTGCTCGGGGTCCTGGAACGGAGCCTCCTTGACGTACTTGTTCAGTGCGACAGCAGTGCGGGCGGGGTCGGCGATGGTGCCGGCGCCGCCGATGCAGCCGCCGGGGCAGCCCATGCCTTCCAGCAGGTAGCCGTTGTACTTGCCGGCCTTGGCCAGCATCAGCAGCTTCTTGCACTCGGCGAGGCCCTGTGCGGACGCGATCTTGACGTCCATATCGGGGTGCCACTCCTTGACCTTGTCGGCGACAGCCTTGGCGACGCCGCCGGACTGTGCGAAACCGCGGCCTGCGCTGGAAGCGTGGACCAGATCGATCTCATCGGGGTCAACTTCGAGGTTGGCCACGTCGATGTCCTTGGCCTCGATGATGCCGGCCAGTTCCTCGAAGGTCAGCACAAAGTCCACATCAGAGCGGACGGTGCGGCGGGAAGCTTCCAGCTTCTTGGCGGCGCAGGGTCCGATGAAGCACATACGGGCCTCGGGGTCGGCCTGCTTCATCATGCGGGCGGTAAAGACCATGGGGGTCATGGTCATGGAGATGTTCTTTGCAAGATCCGGGAAAGCGGTCTTTGCCATCATGCTCCATGCCGGGCAGCAGGAAGTAGCCATGAAGTTCAGCTTGTTGGGGACCTCCTCCAGGAAGTCGTGGGCCTCATCCACGGTACACAGGTCGGCACCGATGGCGACCTCCACGACATCGCAGAAGCCCAGAGCCTTCAGCGCAGCCTTGAGCTTGCCGGTGGAGGCCAGGCCCGGGAACTGGTTGATGAAGGCGGGAGCGACGAGGGCGTAGATGCGGTCGCCGCGGTTGAAGCCCTGAATGAGCTGGTAGATCTGGCCCTTGTCGGCGATGGCACCGAAGGGGCAGTTGACCAGACACTGGCCGCAGGACACGCACTTGCTGTAGTCGATCTCGGCGCGGCCCAGCTCATCGGAGTGGATGGCACCCATGCCGCAGGCAGCGGCGCAGGGACGCTCGGTCTTGACGATGGCGTTGTAGGGGCAGACGCCGACGCAGCGGCCGCACTTGATGCACTTTTCCTGGTCGATGATGGAACGGCCGCTCTCCCAGGTGATGGCCTTCTTGGGGCAGACTTCCATACAGGGGTGTGCGAGGCAGCCCTGGCACAGGTCGGAGACCTTGACCAGCTTCTCGGGGCAGCGGTTGCAGGCAAACTTGATGACGTTCACCAGCGGGGGGTCATAATACTTATCGGCGATGGAAGCGTCCTCCAGACCGGAGACGACGCTGTTGTGCTCGTCCATGCGGCGGGTGGGCAGGCCCATGGCCAGACGAACGCGCTCCTCGACGATGGCGCGCTCGAGGAAGATGTCCTTGCGGAGCTTGCCTTCCTCACCGGGGATGATGGTGTAAGGGATCTTGCGCATCAGGTGGTTGGCCTGCTCGCCCTTGACGTTGGCGTAGGCCATCCGTGCCACCTCGGTAAAGACCTGGCGGCGGATCTGGATGACCGTGGTGTTGATTCCTCTGAAACTCATTCCAATCTCTCCTTGCTTTGAAACAACAGAACAAAAAACCGCTCTGACGCGGCTTTTCTCCGGGGCATTTGATACTGGGCTGCTGCAAACAGCCGGATGCCCCGAATGATCCACTTTTATTGTAGCATAAACCCTTCGGGAAGAAAAGGGAAAAGCCTAAAATTTGTTATGAAATTCACAACTGATATATCTTGCACAAATGCGAACAAATGGATTTGTACAAAACGGCAAAGAAACGGCTAAGACTTACACCATCTCGGCCCGGACACGCTCGCCGTCGTAGCTGCCCAGCCGGACATGGACGATCTCGCCGCTCTTATGGCCCGGGGCCGAGACCACGACGGGAACATACAGCCGGGTGTAGCCGGTGAAGAGGGTGCCGGAGAGGGGAGTCTCCAGCAGAACGTCGTCCTCGCTGCCCTCGCAGCCGGCCAGCACCTCGCGGCGGATGTCCTCGGCGATGGCGTTCATCTCCCGGCTGCGGGCCTGTTTTTCGCGCTCATGGACCTGATCGGGGAAGTCGTAGGCGGGGGTGCCGCTGCGGCGGGAGTAGGGGAAGACGTGGACTTTCAGGAAGCCGATCTCCTTCAGGAACGCGCAGCTCTCCCGGAAATCTTCCTCCGTCTCGCCAGGGAAGCCGCAGATGCAGTCGGTGGTGAAGCTGACCGGGCGGTCGCCGTAGGCGGCGCGGAGCTGGCGGACCACCTCGGCGTACTGCTCGGCGGTATAGACGCGGCGCATCCGGCGCAGGGTGGCGCTGCAGCCGCTCTGCAGGCTCAGGTGGTACTGGGGGCAGAGCTTGTCCACTGCCGCCAGCCGGGTGATGTATTCGGGGGTCAGCATATCGGGGTCAAGGCTGCCCAGCCGGATACGCTCGATGCCCTCCACCCGGGCGCACTTCTCCACCAGCTCCACAAGGTTGGTGCCGGTGTCGAGGCCGTAGCTGGGCAGGGAGATGGCGCTGAGCACCACTTCCCGGTAGCCGGAAGCGGCCAGCTGGCGCAGCTCGGCGAGGATGCTCTCTTCCGAGCGGCTGCGTACCGGGCCGCGGGCGCGGGGGATGACGCAGTAGGCGCACTGGCGGTTGCAGCCGTCCTCTACTTTGATAAAGGCGCGGGTGTGGGTCTCGAACCGCTCCACCGGCAGTTCCTCGAACCGCTCGCCCTTCGCGTGGGGGGCGATGGCGACGATGCGCTCGTGGCCGTCCAGCAGCTTGAGCACATTATCGAGGATGGCTTTCCGGTCGCCGTTGCCGCAGACCAGGTCGGCCTCCATGAACTGGGCCGCTTCCTCGGGGAAAGCCTGCGGGTAGCAGCCGGTGAGGACGGTGACGGCGCCGGGGTTCTCGCGCTTGGCCCGGCGGAGCCACTTGCGGCTCTTCTGGTCGCCGAAGTTGGTGACGGTGCAGCTGTTCACCACAAAGACGTCGGCCTCTTCGCCCTCCGGCACGATGGTGAAACCGGCGGAGCGGAACATCTGTTCCAGCGCACCGGTCTCATTTAAGTTGACCTTGCAGCCAAGGGTATAAAAACAAACTCGCATGAGGTGTCCTTTCAAGTTGATATACATTATAAACCATCCTATTATAGCAGATTTTTCCCGGGGAGAAAAGAGCATTCCGGCCTCTTTTTTTGCATAGAATGCAATCAGACAGACATTGCGGGGAGGGACAAGGGATGGAACGAAAGAATTTTGCGGTGCTCTGCGCAGCCGTGCTCTGTTTCTGGCTGTTTGCACTGGCCCTTGGGACGGCGGAGGGCGTGGGCCTGCGGGCTGTCATGCACCCGGAAGAGCGGGCCGTCAGCGCCGACGTCGAGGAAGCGGCGGAAGGGATTCTGCTGCCGGCCGCAGCCGCCGCACCTCAGCTCGACCTCAACTGCCGTGCTGCCATCCTCATTGAGCAGGGGAGCGGACGGGTCCTCTACGAGAAGAACGCCGACGAGCGGGTCCCCATCGCCTCCATCACCAAGGTGATGACCCTGCTGCTCGCCTTCGAGGCTGTCCACGACGGGCGGCTGACCATGGAGACGCCGGTGCCGGTGAGTGAGCACGCCTACCACATGGGCGGCAGTCAGATCTGGCTGGAGCCGGGGGAGCACTTTACATTGGACGAGATGATAAAGGCCATCTGCGTTTCCTCTGCCAACGACGCGGCAGTGGCCGTGGCCGAGCTGGTGGGCGGCAGTGAGCCGGCCTTCGTGGAGCAGATGAACGCCCGGGCCGCCTCGCTGGGGATGGAGCAGACGTCTTTCCGCAACGCCTGCGGGCTGGACGCCGAAGGCCATCTCTCCACGGCCCGGGACGTGGCCGCCATGAGCCGCACCATCCTGAACACCTGCCCCGAGGTGCTGCACTACACCGGCATCTGGACGGACACCCTCCGGGGCGGGGCGACCCAGCTGATCAATACGAATAAGCTCCTCCGCCGGTATGAGGGGATCACCGGCCTCAAGACCGGCACTACCGGCGGCGCGGGCATCTGCATCTCGGCCAGCGCCACCCGGAACGGCCTCTCCCTTATCGCGGTGATCTTGGGCGCACCATCCAGCGCCGACCGCTTCGACGCCGCCACAACTCTGCTGGACTACGGCTTCGGGGCCTATGAGGCCGCGCCGCTGCCAAAACTCGAGGCACAGCCGCTCCAGATCACGGTCAAAGGCAGCGCGGCGGGCAGCGTCCCGCTGGATTACTCGGCCCTGCCGGAGACGGTGCTGGTGGAGAAGGGGAGCGGGGCGTCCCTGCATACCGAACTGACCCTGCCCGAGGAGCTGGAAGCCCCGGTGGAGCAGGGCCAGACGCTGGGCAAAGCCGCGGTCTATCAGGGCGAAGAGCTTCTGGAAGAGTACGAAGTGCGTGCTGCCGCCGATGCGCCGAGGATGACCGTCCGGGATGCCATCGGTCTGCTGTGGCAGAGCCTCACCGGCGCGGCATGACCGAAAACTGCGCACTACCGGTCAAAAACGGTCAGCGAGGGCAAAGAATGGCTTGGACGTTTGTATAAAAGATGTAAGAGCATACAAAACAACACTATTAAAATTGTATGAAAAGCGAGGATTTTGGCCTTGACTTTGCCCGGCGGGAACGGTACACTTATACCAAGAAAAACCCTCGCCGGGCAAAGAGCCCGTAAAATGTTTTGGAGGTTTTGATAGAATGAGTCTCGCTCTGAATACAAAGCACCTCTCCAGTTTCATCAACGAAGAGGAATACAAGGCCATCTACCCTCAGGTAGAGGCCGCGCACAAGACGCTGGAAGCCAAGAACGGCCCCGGCAGCGACTTCCTGGGCTGGATGTATCTGCCCCGTGATTATGATAAGGAAGAATTCGAGCGCATCAAGGCAGCTGCTGCCAAGATCCGTGAGGATTCCGACGTTCTGGTGGTCGCCGGCATCGGCGGCAGCTATCTGGGCGCACGTGCCGTCATCGAGGCCGTCAAGGGTATGTACCACAACGAGCTGGACAACGGCCTGAAGATCTACTTCTGCGGCAACAGCATCAGCCCCACCTATCTGAATGACATCATCGCGCTGTGCAAGGGCAAGCGCTTCTCCATCAACGTCATCTCCAAGTCCGGCACCACCACCGAGACCTCTCTGGCCTTCCGTGTGCTGCGCAAGCTGCTGGAAGACGAGATGGGCGTGGAAGAGGCCAACAAGCGCATCTACGCCACCACCGACCGCGCCAAGGGCACCCTCAAGCAGCTGGCTGACGCCCAGGGCTGGCCCACCTTCGTCGTCCCCGACGATGTCGGCGGCCGCTACTCCGTCCTTTCCGCTGTGGGCCTGCTGCCCATCGCTGCGGCCGACATCAGCATCGACGACGTCATGAAGGGCGCAGCCGACGCGATGGAGCGCTTCTCCGTGCTCAGCCCCGACAACGACGCCTACAAGTATGCGGCCATCCGCAACATCCTGTACCGCAAGGGCAAGAGCATCGAGATCCTCGAGTGCTATGAGCCGAACTTCACCCTCATGAACGAGTGGTACAAGCAGCTGTTCGGTGAGAGCGAGGGCAAGGACAACAAGGGTCTGTTCCCCGCAAGCTGCATCTTCTCCACCGACCTGCACTCCATGGGTCAGTTCATCCAGGAAGGCTCCCGCACCATGTTCGAGACCATCGTGGATGTCAAGAAGCCCGCACAGGACCTCTTCATCGACAAGCTGGAGGGCAACTTCGACGGCCTGAACTTCCTGGCTGACCAGAACATGAGCGTGGTCAACCGCAAGGCCATGGAAGGCACCATCCTCGCCCACACCGACGGCGGCGTGCCGGAGGTGGTCATCGAGGTGGACGACCTGTCCGCTTATAATGTGGGCTACCTCATCTACTTCTTCTGGCGTGCCTGCGCCTGCAGCGGCTACCTGCTGAGCGTCAACCCCTTCAACCAGCCGGGCGTCGAGAGCTATAAGAAGAACATGTTCGCTCTGCTGGGCAAGCCGGGTTATGAGAACCTGACCGCCGAGCTGGAAGCGAAGCTGAAGTAAGAGCAAGCGGAACAAAAAACGATCTCCCGCCGTGAGGCGTGGAAAATACAGGAGGACAGAACTATGATTAAACTGATTGTTGGCACCAAAGGCTCCGGTAAGACCAAGGCTATGATCGACATGATCAACGATTCGGTCAAGACCTCCAAGGGCAACGTCGTTGTCGTCGAGAAGGGCATGAAGCTGACCTATGAGGTCCCCAACGCCGCCCGTCTCATCGACCTGGACGAGTACAAGATCGCCGGCGGCGAGATGCTGTACGGCTTCGTGGCCGGCCTGCTGGCAAGCAATTATGACATCACTGACCTGTACATCGACGGCATCCTGAAGGTGCTGGATCACGACATCAACCGTCTGGGCGTCGTTCTGGACGAGATCGCTGCCGCCGCCGGCGACTCCGTCAAGGTCACCGTCACTGTCAGCGCTGATGAAGCTGCTCTGCCCCACGATGTGAAGAAGTACCTGTAACATAACTCTGAAATTTCTGATTTGAAGCATCCCAGACAGGCAGGAAACCGGAGAATTTGAAATTTTTTCGGTTTTCTGCCTGTTTTGGTGTTGACAAAGGGCTGTGTTGGCGCTATACTAACAAAGCAGCCTTTTATGAGGTGTACTATGCAATTTGACCTGAGAAAGTTTATCGTATCCGGCACGAAACCTTACGCCGCAGAGTTTCAGTGTGATTTGTCTGCAAAGGATTTTGCCGGTGCAAGGATCGAGCAGCCTGTGACGGCCCGCTTTGAGGCGGTGCCGGATGGCGAGGAGATCCGGATGACGCTGCGGGCAAACGCATTGGTGCACGGAGAGTGCGCCCGCTGCCTCGACCCCGTCGAACGGGAAGAGACGGTGCAAGCAGAGTGGACGGTCAGGGAGCGCGATCTGGATGACCCGGATTTCGACCTGCCCCTCAACGAAAAAGGACATCTGGATGTGGACGAATGGCTCTGTCAGGAATTCATGTTCCAGATACCGACGGTGCTGCTTTGCAGCGCTGACTGCCCGGGCTTGTGTCCCCGGTGCGGGAAGAAGATGGCCGAATGTACCTGCCCTCCGGCAGAAGCTGAGGCCGAACCCGCAGACGCAAGGCTAGCGATACTCAAATCACTGCTGAACTGAGAAACCCATCAAGGAGGTGCAAAAATATGGCAGTACCTAAGAGACATCTTTCCAAGGCCCGCCGCGACAAGCGTCGCAGCAATGTTTGGAAGCTGGAGGCCCCCGCACTGGTCAAGTGCAGCAACTGCGGCTCTCTGAAGCTCCCCCACCAGGCATGTGGCAACTGCGGTTACTACAAGGGCGAGGAAGTCATCAAGAAGGGCTAATTTGCGCAGAATTGGTGGCACATTGGTGTTATGTACAGAAGGGGAGGGCGCAATGCCTTCCCCTTCTTGCTTTGTCTTGAAAACGAAATTGTGAGGTGAAAGCATGGCCATCAGGATCGACCGCGTGGACGCGGGCAGCGAGGCGGAAGCCCTCGGCCTCGCCGGCGGCGACGAGCTGCTGAGCGTGGACGGCAACGAGCTGAACGACACGCTGGACTATGATTTTTATACCGACAGCAAGAGCTTCCACCTCAAAGCGAGAGTGGCGGACGGCATCCGGGAGTGGGACGTCCGGCGGGAGGAGCGCGGCCCCTTCGGCTGCGACTTCTCCACCTATCTGGGCGACCAGAAGCACTCCTGCTCCAACCACTGTATGTTCTGCTTCATCGACCAGCTGCCCCCGGGAATGCGTGAGAGCCTTTACTTCAAGGACGACGACGAGCGCCTGTCCTTTTTGTTCGGCAACTATATCACCATGACCAACATGCAGGACCACGAGATCGACCGCATCATCAAGATGCATATCTCGCCCATCAACATCTCGGTCCACACCACCAATCCCCAGCTCCGCGTGCGGATGCTGGCGAATAAACGGGGCGGCGAGGTGCTGAAGTACCTGCCCCGCCTGGTGGAGGGCGGCATCGCCGTCAACTGCCAGCTGGTGCTCTGCCGGGGCATCAACGACGGCGACGAGCTCCGCCGCACCCTCACCGACCTGCTGGAGCTGACCCCGATGGTGCAGAGCGTGGCGGCAGTCCCCTGCGGCGTGACGGACTACCGCCAGAACCTCTTCAAGCAGACGCCCTACGACGCCGAGACCAGCGCCGCCGTCATCGACATCATGGAAGAGTTCGGAGACGAGTGCAAGCGCCGCCACGGCAAGCGCATCATCTACCCCAGCGATGAGTGGTACCTCAAGGCCGGCCGCCCCATCCCGGAGCCGGAGTTCTATGAGGACTACGACCAGCTGGAAAACGGCGTGGGCATGATGAGCCTCTTCCGGGAGGAATTTCTGGCCGAGCTGGAAAAGCCCCACCGCATCTATGGCACCAAAAAGATGGATGTCGTCACCGGTACCATGGCCGCGCCCCTCATCACCGAGATGATGGACGAGCTCCGCCGCCAGTACCCCATGATAGAAGTAAAAGTGCATCCCATCAAAAACAACTTCTTCGGCGGCAACGTCGGCGTGGCGGGCCTTGTCACGGCGACCGACATCATCGCCCAGTGCGAGGGCCGGCTGTCCAGCGGCACCCTGGGCGTGCCTGCCGTGATGCTGCGGGAGGAGAAGGACACCTTCCTCGATGATATGACCATCGAGCAGCTGGGCCAGCGGCTCGGCGTAAAGGTGGAAGTCCTGCCCACCGGCGGCGGCGACGAGGCCAAGGCCCTGCTGCGCAGCGGCCTGCATATCGCCCGCCGGAGAAGACCGTAATTTTACCCCTTTTGTGAAAGGAGGAACCCCCTATGAGCAAACCGATCGTTGCTGTGGTGGGCCGCCCCAACGTGGGCAAGTCCACCCTGTTCAATAAGCTCTGCGGCCAGCGTCTGGCCATCGTGGAGGATACCCCGGGCATCACCCGCGACCGCATCTTCGCCAACTGCGAGTGGAGCGGCCACGAGTTCCTGCTGGTGGATACCGGCGGCATCGAGCCCAAGGCCACCGAGGGCATTCTGGCCCATATGCGCGAGCAGGCCCAGATCGCCATCGACACCGCCGACTGCATCATCATGGTGGTGGACGTGCGCAACGGCCTGACCGCCGCCGACGAGGACGTGGCCCATATGCTGCGCCGCAGCCACAAGCCCATCATCCTCGCCGTCAACAAATGCGACAATGTGGGCGAGACCCCCATGGAACTCTACGAGTTCTATAACCTCGGCTTCGACGAAGTCATGCCCATTTCGTCCGTCCACGGCCACGGCACCGGCGACCTGCTGGACGCCGTCTGCGCCCACCTCGATTTCAGTGAGACCGTCGTGGAGGAAGACCGCATCCCCGTCGCCATCATCGGCCGCCCCAATGTGGGCAAGTCCAGCCTGACCAACCGCATCCTCGGTGAGAACCGCATGATCGTGGCCAACGAGGCCGGCACCACCCGCGACGCCATCGACACCCCCGTGGACAACGCTTACGGCAAGTTCATCTTCACCGATACCGCCGGTCTGCGCAAGCGCAGCAACATCACCGACGGCCTCGAGCGCTACATGGTCGTCCGCGCACTGGCTGCTGTCGAGCGCAGCCGCGTGGCCCTCATCCTCGTGGACGCCACTGTCGGCTTCACCGAGCAGGACAGCAAGGTGGCCGGCTACGCCCACGACCAGGGCAAAGCCTGCATCATCGTCGTCAACAAGTGGGATGCCGTGGAGGGCAAGGAGACCAACACCATGGAACTGCAGCGCCGGGGCTATGCCGAGTGCTTCAGCTTCATGGGCTATGCTCCCATCATCTTCATCTCGGCCCAGACCGGCTACAACGTCAACAAGCTGATGCAGCTCATCCGCGACGTGGACAGCCAGAACGGCGCCCGCGTGCCCACCGGTGTGCTGAATGAGATGCTGGCCCGCGCCACCGCTCGGATGCAGCCGCCCAGCGACAAGGGCCGCCGCCTGAAGATCTTCTACCTGACCCAGGCTTCCACCCGTCCGCCGACGTTCGTGGCCTTCGTCAACGCAAAGCACCTGTTCCACTTCAGCTATCAGCGGTATATCATCAACCAGATCCGCGAGAACTTTGGTCTGGAGCACACCCCCATCCGCCTTGTCGTGCGTGAGCGCGGCTCCGGCGAGGTGGGCGCGAAGGACGTATAAGGAAGGGAGACTGGTTCTATGACCGCATTTCTCATTGTGCTGGCGGTCGCTGCCGAAGCCTATCTGCTGGGCAGCGTGGACACCGGCATCCTCGTCAGCAAGTATCTGTACCATGACGACGTCCGCACCCACGGCTCGGGCGCTGCCGGTATGACCAACATGCTGCGCACCTTCGGCAAGAAAGCCGCTGCCCTCACGGCGGTGGGCGATGTGCTCAAGGGCGTCGTGGCCGTCTGCCTTGGCCGGTGGCTGTTCGGCCATCTGCCCGCCGACGCTGCCGTCTCGCCCTATCTGGGCGTCTACCTCGCCGCCATCCTCGCCGTGGTGGGCCACTCCAAGCCCATCTACTTCGGCTTCAAGGGCGGCAAGGGCGTGCTGGTGGCTGCCGGTGCCATTCTGGCAGTCCAGCCGGTGCTGCTGCCGGTGCTGGCGGTCATCTTCCTCGTCTGCCTGGTCCCCACCGGCATGGTGTCGCTGGGCAGCATCACCATGGCCGCGGCCTACCCGGTGCTGACACTGGTGTACAGCCTCATGCGCGGCCTGCCGACCCGGGACGTGGTGGTCTGCACCGTCGGCGCTGCCATCATGGGCGGCATGGTCATCTGGATGCACCGTTCCAACATCCAGCGCATCCGGGACGGCAAGGAGTACCGTTTCGGCCAGAAGCACAAGAGCAACTAAGCATAAAAAGATGCCCCGCAGGCAGCTCTCGACGAGCGTCCTGCGGGGCGTTTTGCTGTTTGGCAGAGTTATTTCGCGTCGGTCTCCAAGAGGGTATCGGTGTTGTCCTCATACGCGGGGTCTTCGATGGCAATGGTCTCTTCCCGTTCAGCAGACTTACGGCTGAGGTGTTTGCGCAGCCGGGCGGCAAATTCATCTTCCGGGATGCCGCTCTGGGAAGGGGTGAGGTCGGGTGCGGGGTGGCCGTCGGGCAGATGAGCGCCGAAGGCCGGTACGAAGAAGAACTTCCGCACGATGAAGATGAGGGCGATGGCACCCACGCTCAGCAGGTTCTCCAGTGCGGATTCGTGACCCACCACCATGTGGCGGGCGATGGCGTAGAGCAGCACTTCGAGGCTGGAACCGGGGCTGTGCTTGGCCAGCATCTTGATGAACTCGATGCCGATGACGATGTCCAGCGCCCGCTGTAAGAAGATGCTCACCTCGGCGTCGTTGCCGTCGAACAGCAGGCCGGGCATCCACTTCAGCAGCGGCACCATCGACAGCAGCAGGCCGATGAGGACGAGGCCGGACAACAGGATCTCGAGCAGGGTGGCTGTGCTGATGATCTTGTTGCGCAATTCGGCGCGGCTGTGGCTTTCAACACGGGAATTGGACATGGGCAGGGACCTCTCTTTCAAATTTGACCGGAAATCTTTTACAACAGTTCGATCCTATTGTAACAAAAGCGAAAAACGAAGTCAATTTCTCCGGCTAAGAAAGCTAGTCGGCATGAAAAACTGGAATCGAAGGCAGACAAAAGGGGCCGTCCGCACCCGGAATGGAGTGCAGACGGCCCCTCTTTGTGCGGAAAAGGCGGCTTAGGCCTCAGCGATGGCTTCGATCTCGCAGAGCACACCCTTGGGCAGGTCTTTCACGGCCACGCAGCTGCGGGCGGGCTTGGAGGTGAAATACCGGGCGTACACCTCGTTGAAAGCGGCAAAGTCGGCGATGTCGGCCAGGAAGCAGGTGGTCTTGACCACCTTGTCAAAGCCCACGCCGGCAGCTTCGAGGATAGCGCCCACATTGCGGCAGCTCTGGTCAGCCTGTGCGGCGATGCCCTCGGCGACTGCGCCGGTGGCGGGGTCTACCGGGATCTGGCCGGAGGTGAAGACGAGACCGCCCACGGTGTAGCCCTGAGAGTAGGGGCCGATGGCGCCGGGTGCTTTTTCGGTGCGGATGATGTTCATATCGATTACCTCACATATCATAAATAGGGGAGTCTCCCGCCAAAAGGGGGAGCCGATGAAAAAAGTCTACCACCAACTGTCCCCGCCGTCAACGGCCAGCAGGGAACGGTCCCGGAATTTCCGGAAAAAGGGAATGTAAAATTATTTGGAAAAATCTGTGCAAATCATCTTGACAAGAAATAAACTTTTATGATAAAAATAGAGCATGAAAGTAACATTTTTGCAGAAAAACGCAGGCGCAGCGCAGGCAGGAAAGCCAGCTTTGCGCAGGCGCGTTTCTTTTTTGCAGAAAAAGCGAATTTCTGAACCCTCGGAAGGGGCAGAAAGGATAAGATATGTCGATTTTGGTAGATGGTTCAAATAAAACAGCCTGCCGTGCAGCGGAGGCTGGACTGCAGCAGAAAAACTGTGCTGCGCTGGTGCGCCCGGCGGGTACGGGCAAAGGCTGCATCGTGTGGGAGCTGCTGGACGCCCACCCCGAGATGCGCGTGCTCTGGGTGGTGTCCTGCGCTGCCCGTCTGGAGCTGCGCCGCGCCCTGACAAAGCGGCTGGGCCGGACGCTGGGCGGCCGGGTGCAGCTGATGAGCTGCGAGCAGCTGGCCGTGCAGAATGCGCTGGGCTGGGTGGCGCTGGCTGAGTTCCGGCCCGGCCTGCTGGTGCTGGACGGCTGGAGGGAGATGAGCGCAAAGGACTGGACCGACTGTGTCCAGCCCCTGTTCCGCCTCTGCCCGGGGGCAAAGCTGCTGGCTCTGGGGGAGCCGGACGCCCCGGGCGACAGCTGCCGTGCCGCCGAGGAGATGCTGGCCGACGCCATCGTGGAGCCGCTGGCGCTGGGCGGGGCGATGGCCGAGGGCCTGCTGCCCATGTCGGCCTCCTATACGGCCCTGCTCTGGCCGCTGGAAGATGCGATGGCCCGCCTCCGTGCTGAGGTGAAGAACCTCCATCTGCCGGGCTGCCCTGACCCCAACGCCGAGAAATATCAGGCTCTGAGCCTCGCCGTAGAGAAGCTTCCGCCGGTGGAACAGCTGCTGGCGCAGTGGCTCCCGGATGCTGCCGGGCGCTGCCTCGTCCTCTGCGAGGATGATGCAGCGGCGGCGCAGACCGCAGAGCAGGCCGAGAAGCTGTTTGGTGCAGGAACACATATTTATAAGGATGCAGAAGGCTTTGCGGCCGATGAAGCGGCCGCCCTCCGGCTGCTGGTCTGTGCCAACGGCCCGGCGGTGCAGGCTCCTCTGGCCGGGATCTCGGGCGTGGTGCTGGTGCGCCGCAGCGCTGGACCGGCCGCATACCGGCAGATGCTGGCACGCGCCCTTGCAGCCTGCGGCAGTGTGCCGGTGGCAGAGCTGAGCGCGGCCTTTGAGGCGCTGACCTGTGTGCAGCAGCTGCGGAAGGAGTGCAGCGCGGCGGGGGCAGAAGCCTTCCCGCTGGAAGAGCCTCTCTCTGCCTGCCGCCGGGCTTACCGGCAGCTCCGCCGCGCGCTGGACTCCGACTGGGAGCGCTATTATGCCGCCGCAAAGCAGATGACGGCAGAGGGAAAGACGCTGGACGTGCCTCGCTCCTACCGCTTTGGGGGCGTGGCCGTGGGCCGCTGGCTGGAAAACCAGCGCCTTGTCCGGGCCGGAAAGAAAAAGGGCCGCCTCACCGCCGAGCAGGCCGCCCGGCTGGACAAAATCGGCATGAACTGGAAAAAGCGGCTCGAGCTGGCGTGGGAGAACGGCTGTGCTTCGGCCCGGCGGTACCGCGGCAGCCACAGCGACCTGCTGGTGCCGGTCCATTATAAGGATAAGGACGGCTTTGCGCTGGGCGAATGGATCGTTTACAACCGCCAGCGCTATCTGAGCGGGAATCTGCCGTCAGACCGCGTCGAGCGCCTCGAGGCACTTGGCATGGTGTGGGACACCGGCAGCATCCTCTGGGAGAAGAGCTATGCCGCCGCCGTCCAGTATTATCTGGAAAATCACACGCTGGAAATTCCCGTCAAGTATGTCACGCCGGACGGCATGGCGCTGGGCGTCTGGCTGGGCAGTCAGCGTGCCGCTTATAAAGAAGGTGTGCTGACCGACGCCCAGATCGAAAAGCTGGAAGCGTTGGAAGTGGACTGGACGAACCGGAACGACCGCAAGTGGCAGACCGCCTACGAGGCCGCCGTGAAGTACCACGCCGCCCACGGGAACCTCGACGTCCCCACCGAGTACATCGACGAAGACGGCATCCTGCTGGGCAAGTGGGTGTCCCGCCAGCGGTACGCATGGCAGAACCCCGAGCGCAGCAGCGCCCGGGTGACGCCGGAGCGGAAAGCCCTGCTGGACGAGCTGGGCATGAACTGGGAAAAGACCGACTCGTGGCAGCACCGCTACGAGCTGGCCGTGGAATACAAAAAGGAGCACGGCAGTCTGGCCGTTCCGGCCCAGTACCGGACGGAGGACGGCATCTGGCTGGGCAGCTGGCTGTCCCGTCAGAAGCAGATGCTGCGGGAGGGCAAAAAGCTCTCCGCCGAGCGCCGCGCGGCCCTGAAAGAGCTGTTCAAGGGCGAAAAAGGCCGACGCCTCAGCGCTCCGGTGCCGCCCGCGTGCAGCGTGCGGGAGCAAAACTGGCTGGACAACTACCAGAGCGCCAGGCTCTACGCCGAGAAGAAGGGCAGCCTCCTCGTGCCTGCCGGATACGTGGACGAGAACGGCTTCCGTCTGGGCGTCTGGATCTCGAACCTCCGGGCTGCCCGCAAGGCCCGGCCCGGCTCGTTCCAGGTGACGCCGGAGCATATCGCTCTGCTGGATGCCATCGGGATGCAGTGGGATGCCCGGGAGGCCAAGTGGGCCGGGGCGTTCCGCCGTGCCGAAGAGTACTGCGCCGCCCACGGCAATCTGCTGGTGCCGGTGAACTATAAGACCGAAGACGGCTTCTGCCTCGGCGACTGGGTCCGCCGGATGCGCGAAAACTACGCCTGTGCCGAGAAAAAGCTGACGGCGGAGCGCATCGCAAAGCTCGAAGCGCTGGGCATGGTCTGGACCGTGCCGCAGGAGGGCTGAGATATTGCATTTTAGGGCGGAGTGTGGTATACTTCACCTCGTCTGAATAGAAAACAGCAGGTGCCTGCCGCCGGGGTCTCGTCCTCGGCCGGGAGGGTAAAAGGGAAGCGGGTGCGAGTCCCGCGCGATCTCGTCACTGTGATAAGGGAGTCCGCTGCCTTGGCGCTCAGCGCCGGTCACTGGAGGCTTTGCCTCTGGGAAGGCGGCAGCGGGCGGTGAGCTTTCAGTCAGGAAACCTGCCCGCTGTTGGTACAGGAGCGTCCGGCTCCGGATCACGAGGAATTGGTCGTACCAAAAAGCCCGAACGTTCAAAGGGTCTTTTTGCTGTGCCTTCCGCGCGGTAAAAAGGCTCTTTTTTCGTTTGAGCTGGCCCCCGTTTCGTACCCTTTCTATCGGAAACGTACATTCCACACAACAGAAAGGACTCAAACAATGCGTAAGGCAACCAACAAGAACTGGCAGCGCGTCACCGCCGCTGCCGCCGCACTGGCCCTGTGTGCCGGTGTCCTCACCGGCTGCGGTGCATCTTCTTCCACTGCCGCCGGCAGCACCGCCGCAAGCTCTGCCGCCGCCAGCGAAGTGAGCAGCGAGGAGGCCGATGAAATGGCAGCAAAGAATGTGGCAGACCTCATCGACGCCATCTATGTGCAGGAGCGCAACGAGAACACCGACGCCCAGTGCGAGGCCGCAAAGGCAGCATGGGACGCTCTGACCGACGCTCAGAAGGAGCTGGTCGAGGGTGAAGAGGCTGACCCCGATTACTTTGGCCGCGACACCGGCGACGCCTCTAAGGACGACGCCCGCAATGAGGACAACATTGGCGACAACGAGATCCTCGTCGTCAGCTTCGGCACCTCTTTCAACAACAGCCGCGCAGCGGACATCAAGGGCATCGAGGACGCCATCCAGGCCGCATACCCCGACTGGTCTGTCCGCCGTGCCTTCACCGCACAGATCATCATCAACCATGTTCAGGCCCGTGACGGCGAGAAGATCGACAACATGGAGCAGGCTCTGGAGCGCGCTGTTGCCAACGGCGTGAAGAATCTGGTCGTCCAGCCCACCCATCTGATGCATGGCGCGGAGTACGACGAGATGATGGAGATGGTGGACAGCTACCGCGATAAGTTCGAGTCCGTCGCCATCGCCGAGCCTCTGCTGGGCGAGGTGGGCAGCGATGCCACCGTCATCAACGCCGACAAGGAAGCTGTCGCCAAGGCCATCACCGCCGAGGCCGTCAAGACCGCCGGTTTCGACAGTCTGGACGCCGCTGCTGAGGACGGCACCGCTTTCGTCTTCATGGGCCACGGCACCTCTCACACCGCAAAGGTGAGCTACAGCCAGATGCAGTCTCAGATGAACGCTCTGGGCTACAAGAATGTCTTCATCGGCACCGTCGAGGGCGAGCCTGAGGAGACTGCCTGCGAGAACGTCATCGAGGCTGTCAAGGCCGCCGGTTACACCAAGGTCGTCCTGCGTCCCCTGATGGTCGTTGCAGGCGATCACGCCAACAACGATATGGCTGGCGACGACGAGGATTCCTGGAAGAGCCAGTTCAAGGCCTCCGGCGAATTCGACTCTGTCGATTGCCAGATCGCCGGTCTGGGCGAGGTCGCTGACATCCAGCAGCTCTACGTCGCACACACCAAGGCCGCTGTCGATTCCCTGAACGGCTGAGCTAGGAAGCCGTTTTCGTAATCATTGCACACCGCCCGGGCGGTCTTTTTGCTCGCATACTGCGTTGCTTTCCCTTGCAATCCGCCCAGGATTGCTGCGGAAAATCGCCTTGCCTGCGGGCAAAAATCCTCGCCGTTTGGTGCACCCTGCTTGCGAAAGCAGCTTCTGACTCTATGATTGCCCGGAAAGGAGTGCCTTTTCGGGCAATTTCTTTTTCGGCCTGCTTTGAATTCGGGCCATTGCGTGTTATAATCTTTTCTGTAAAATAGATACTTCGAGGTATATCATCATGAAACTGAACCATAAATTTGCTCTTCTGCTGGCCGGTGCAATGCTGGCTGGTTCTCTCACCGGCTGCGGCGCATCCGGCGCCCCGGCCAGCTCTGCCGCTTCCTCCGAGGCTGCGGCTTCCTCTGCCGTGAGCGAGGCAGCTTCCGAACCGGCGTCAGAGGCCGCTCTGCCCGACGGCGTCTACACCGCCGACTTTGACACCGACAGCTCCATGTTCCATGCCAACGAGGCCAACGACGGCAAGGGGACCCTGACCGTGAAGGACGGTCAGATGACCTTCCACGTCAGCCTCGCCTCCAAGAAGATCGTCAACCTCTACGTCGGCATGGCCGCTGACGCCGAGTCCCACGAGGGCGACTGGCTCCAGCCCACCACCGACACCGTCACCTACTCCGACGGCACTTCGGATGAGGTCTACGGCTTCGACATCCCGGTGGAGGCTCTGGACGAGGACTTCCAGCTGGCCATCCTCGGCACCAAGGGCAAGTGGTACGACCATACCGTCCGTGTCGCCAACGCCCAGCCTGCTGCGGCGGAAGCGCCTGCCGACGGAACATACACCTGTGACGTGACCCTCGAGGGCGGCTCCGGCCGCGCCACCGTGGAAAGCCCTGCGGCCCTGACCGTGGCCGACGGCAGGATGACCGCCACCATCGTCTGGTCCAGCCCCAACTACGACTATATGCTGGTGGACGGCGAGAAGTATCTGCCCACCAACACCGAGGGCAACTCTACCTTCGAGATCCCCGTCGCGGCTCTCGACACCCCGCTGGATGTGGTGGGCGATACCGTTGCCATGAGCACCCCGCATGAGATCGAGTATACGCTGACCTTCGCCTCTGCATCCCTGATCGAGGCAAAGTAACGATGAAACGCCGCAATTTTCTGAAAGCCCTGCCTGCCGCCGCCCTCACCCTTGCGGGCTGCGGGCAGCACAAGACCGCCCCGGCCAATACAGCATCCCTCGTGTTCGACCACAGCTATCCGCTGGACTATGCCACCCAGTTTTCCGCCGACTGCTATGAGGGCGGCTATGTGATGATCGACATCCCGGACGCCGGGCGGTTCCTCGTCGTCCCCGAGGGGGCCGCCGAGGTGGACGACCTGCCCGAGGACGTTGTGGTGCTGCGCCAGCCGCTGGACAACATCTACCTCGTCTCCACCTCGGTGATGGACCTCTTCGTCCATCTGGACGCGCTGGACAGCATCGCCCTCTCCGGCACGAAGGCCGAGGGCTGGTATGTGGAAGAGGCCAGACAGGCCATGCAGGAGGGCCGCATCGCCTACGCGGGCAAGTACAGCGCCCCGGACTATGAGCGCATCCTTGCCGCCGGCTGCACCCTCGCCATCGAGAACACCATGGTGCTCCACGACCCCGAGGTCAAGGAGCAGCTGGAAAAGTTCGGCGTGCCGGTCCTCGTGGAGCGCTCGAGCTACGAGAGTGACCCGCTGGCCC
>OLPD01000753.1_pt1 | contig 20345 bp, 15 predicted proteins | sample 1672111 | NCBI WGS metagenome assembly OLPD01 (sample SAMEA3136646, study PRJEB25190) | human gut metagenome
AAAGAATCTAGAGTATTCCTGTATTATCTAGTCTTTCTGGCACTTACGGTATATAATCCGGTTCTTGTAAAATATGTGATACCAAAGGTACATTTTGAAAGTGAATATTATCGCTTTATCTGGATCCTTCCGGTGATCCCGGGTGCTGCCTATTATGCTGTACGGATCGTAGAAGCGGTAAGGTTTCGATGGCTGAAGGCTGTAACAGCGCTGATCCTTGCGGCAGTGATCGTCACTACGGGGACACCTGTTCCCGGCATTGCAAAAGATTATGTGATGGCGGAAAACATCTATAAAGTCCCGAATGAGCTGCGCTCAGTATGCGATGTGATCCATCAGGACTGCGATAAAGAACAACCCAAGGTTGTTTTTGACAATGAGCTGAATCTGGTGGCTAGACAGTATGATCCGTCACTGATTCTTGTTCTGGATCGTAATTTTATCCTGTATCGTGCAGGAAGTACTGTGGTAGGAAACTACGAAAACAGCAAGGCCTACCAGATCCAGAAAGTGATCATGGATGTGATCAGTTATCAGATGGATGTAGGGATCGATAAGTTCCGGCAGGTATTGAAAAGAACGGAAACCGATTATCTCGTTCTTCCGGTAGATCTTACAAATCATGACTATATCCGTCAGGCAGGATGTACCCCTATTGCACAGACAGAAAAATATGTGGTATACAGGTTTGAAGGGTGAATGTGTTCGCCCTTCTGGCCTGGAAAAATGACTAAAGTGCGTAAAATGATACGGAGAACGGAGTGAACAGCAACCATAAAATGTGTGATGAATATGTACTGTTTAAAAAAATCTTTACAATTTCATGGATTTGTGTTAAAATCATAAACAGTGTAAACCTACTTTGATAATTTCATACCTGAATTTAGAAGTTATGTTTTTCATTATGCACCTGTAGCTCAGTGGATAGAGCAGTGGTTTCCGGTACCATGTGCGGGGGTTCGATTCCCTTCAGGCGTGCTGCCTGGGACGTATGTACAGTTCCGGTGCGTTGTATCACAGGAGTTATCAGAATCGGGAACTGTCAGAAATCGTATGTGGCAGTGAACGGAGCAAACGGTAACTCATAAGGAGGACAAGAACTTGGATGATTTTAGAGAATGGTTATCAGATAATCTCCGGTATTTTATGCTGGGTGGAGCTATTCTGATAATTGTGGTTGTCCTGTTTTGCGGCATTCGAGCCTGTTCCGGAAGTAATAAGGGGAATTCCGGAGATGAACAGAAAACCACATCCGAAGACCAGGGAAATGTTCCTTCTTCTCCGATAAGTGAAGGGGAGTCTGACGAGAAGAAAGAAGACGCCAATCCCATGGAAACAGCAGATGCAGATGTTACTGCATTGATCACGAGCTATTATCAGGCTCTGGGGGAAAAAGATATTGCAACGCTGAAGACTCTGGAAGATGATTTCACACCGTCTGATGAGTCAAAAGTCACAAATTTGAAAGATTATATCGAAGGGTATGAAGTAGGCGATGTGTACACGAAGAAAGGTATGACAGATGATTCTTACGTGGTTTACGCCTGTTTCTCGTATATCTGTCAGGGCGTTGAGACCAAGGCCCCTGCACTGACTCAGTTCTATGTATATAAGAACAGCGAAGGAAACTGGGTGATCAATAACGGAGCTTTACAGGATTCTGAGATTTCCGCATATATGGAAAAACAGTTATCAGACAGTGATGTTTCAGCTCTTATAAAGAAGGTGCAGAATGAACTGGATCAGGCACAGCAATCTGATCCGTCTCTTGAAGAATTCCTGAATGGTCTTGGGGAGGAAGCAGGTGTGTCAACAGAGGCAGAAGATGGCACGATGCTTACTGCTTCGGAGGAATGTAATGTACGCGCAGAAGCCAGCACAGATGCTGATATCCTTGGCGTGATCTCAGCAGGTGATCAGGTTCAGAAGACAGGTACTGATGGTGAATGGGTTCAGATCGACTACGACGGTCAGACCGGATACATCAGAGGAGATTTACTTGAATAAAATTGAATATGGAACGTAAAAAATACAGGCGGTTATCCTTGTGGTAACTGCCTGTATTTTTTACGTTCCGTTTTTCTGACATTGTTCTTGTCAGCTTCTGCTGGAGATTTTGCTGTTCTTATTACTTTTCGCAACTTCCGCAAGGGACTTACTTGATTCGATTAAATTCACCGTATGTAACTCCTGTCGATAATTCTGTCTGATGCAGGGAAGCCAGTTCGTGCACTGTTACAAGCTGATAGCCTTCTTCGATAAGCTGCGGGATCAGGATCTCGGCTGCATCTACAGAGGTGCTGAAGATATCGTGCATCAGAATAATGGAACCATCTTTTACATTATTCATGACTTCCTCAACCGTAGATTCCACATCCTGCGTTTTCCAGTCCAGAGTGTCAATGGACCACAGAATCATCGGGGTTCCCACAGTTGATTTTACCGTATCATTAACAGATCCATATGGCGGGCGGACCACCGAAGCTCCCTCACCTGTAAGATTTACAAGCTGTTCATCCACTCTTGCAATTTCTGAACTGATCTCATCCGAAGAAAGAGTCGCCAGATCCTTATGGTCATAAGTGTGGTTTCCAAGTTCACAGCCCAGTTTTTTCATGCGTTTTACTTCGTCCGGAAAACTGGCAATCTCAGTACCCACCATAAAGAAAGTTGCCTTTGCATTATTTTCTTCCAGACAGTCCAGAAGACGGTCTGTAAAAGAACTGGGACCATCATCAAAAGTAAGGGCGACCGACTTCTTTGCCGTAGATGTACCGGACTTGTCAGAGGTGTCTGACTTACCTGAAGATTTCTTCTTCGAGGATTTTTTCTTTGGTGTATAATCTTTCAGAGAACCATCTGTATCCAGTTCATAAGTTTTCTTATCTATTATTACAGTCCCTGTCTGCAGAATGCCATCCATATCAAAATAATACCGCTTCTTTCCGATATCTGTCCAGCCTGTCTGCATAATACCGGTCTCATCCATATAGTACTGTTTCCCGTCTGTATCTGTGAACCATCCTGTGTATGGTTTATCATCCACCAGAAACATCCAGTTACTTCCGCTGGAAGCCCAGCTGCCCTCTGATGCCTCAGGCGAGATATCAGTGCTTAATGCAGGACCGCCCGGAGAAGTCTCAGATGAATCTGAAGAAGTGCGTCCAAACAGTTTCCCGGAAGAAGAATCCGTAAAATTATCATTGCTATCAGTCAATGTTTCCTCAGAAGTAAACTCCGCAGAATCCTGATCTTCTGACACGAAAGCTCCGGCATCGCTGATGGCATCTGCCTGTGAAGTCACAGCGGAAGAACGGGTGAAAATTCCTCCAAGTATCAGACACAGAATAACAGAAAGTGCGATCAGCCACCGGTTTGTACGTGGTAAATTATCTGACATGAAAGCCTCCTTTTTGATAAAATCAGTGACAAAAAAGATATTCTGTCATTCGATATCATACAATAAAATCTGACAAAATACAAGGCGATTCCCCATTCCTGCCCTTTTGAAAAAAATTCCAGAAAAATTTCACCGTTGATAAGATGTACAAAAAATTATATAATAGAACAATGGACGAAAAAATCAGAATAAACAAATATTTAAGCGAGGCAGGCATATGCTCCAGACGGGAAGCCGACTGGATGATCGAAGAGGGAAGGATTACGGTAAACGGAAAAAAAGCAGAAAGCGGTCAGAAAGTCAGCCTGGAAGATGAGGTCTGTGCAGACAATATACCTGTCCATAAAAATGAAAAAAAAGTACTGCTTCTTTTTAACAAACCCAGAGGGATCGTGTGCAGTACAAAGCAGCAGTTTGATGAGACGACGGTAACAGATTATCTGGATTATCCTCTGCGTGTTTATCCTGTGGGCAGACTGGATAAAGAATCACAGGGCCTTCTCCTTCTGACAAATGAAGGAGATCTGGTCAATAAGATCATGCGCGCCGGAAACTATCATGAGAAAGAATATTTTGTGACAGTGAATAAGCCGGTGGACAGGGAATTTGTCCGAAGGATGAGCAAGGGAGTCCCTGTTCTTGATACAGTGACCAGACCATGCAGAGTGGTGCAGACAGGAGAATGCAGCTTTCGGATCATTCTGACACAGGGACTGAACCGGCAGATCCGCAGAATGTGCCGGTATCTGGGATATGAGGTACAGAAGCTGAAAAGGATCAGGATCATGAATCTGACTCTGGACGGGATCAGAGAAGGCGAATACAGAGAGATCACAGCACAGGAATGGGAAGAACTGAACCATTTACTGGAATCTTCCACAAGTGAAACAGTGATCAGAACAGGAGAACAGAATGGAAACAGCAGCGATCATGCGAATGAAAGAGCTGGTGCAAAAGCTGGACAGGGCAGCAAAGGCGTATTACCAGCAGGATACAGAGATCATAAGCAACAGAGAGTACGATCAGATGTACGACGAGCTTCAGGCTCTGGAGAAAGAGACAGGCACTGTTCTGGCAAACAGCCCAACCATAAGCGTAGGGTACGAGGCAGTTGACCAGCTTCCAAAAGAAGAACACGAATCCCCCATGCTGTCTCTGGACAAGACTAAGGACAGAGAAGTTCTGAGGGAATTTATCGGGGAACACAAAACGCTTCTGTCATGGAAGCTGGACGGACTGACGATCGTTCTTACCTACGAGAATGGAGGACTTGCCAAAGCAGTTACACGTGGAAACGGTGTGACAGGAGAGGTTGTCACCAATAATGCCAGAGTATTTAAGAACGTTCCTCTTAAAATCCCGTATCAGGGAAGACTGGTGTTGCGTGGGGAAGCGATCATTACCTATTCGGACTTTGAACGGATCAATGAATCCATAGAAGACGTTGATGCGAAATACAAGAATCCGAGAAACTTATGCAGCGGTTCTGTCCGCCAGTTAAACAATGAGATCACAGCCCGCAGGAATGTGCGTTTCTACGCATTTACGCTGGTAAGCGCCGACGGGGTTGATTTCCATAATTCAAGAGCCCGGCAGTTTGAATGGCTGAAAGAACAGGGATTTGATGTAGTGGAATACAGGACAGTCACAGCTTCAACGCTGGATGAAGCCATGGAATATTTTTCAACTGCGATCACTGAGAATGATTTTCCGTCGGACGGACTGGTTGCTCTTTATGATGATATTGCATACGGAGATTCCCTTGGAAGAACAGCGAAATTTCCCAGAAATGCTTTTGCATTCAAATGGGCAGATGAGATCAGAGAAACCCATCTTCTGGAGATCGAATGGAGCCCGTCAAGAACAGGGCTGATCAATCCGGTGGCTGTTTTTGAACCGGTCGAGCTGGAGGGAACCACTGTGAGCCGCGCCAGCGTACACAATGTGAGCATTCTAAAAGAATTGCAGCTTGGTATCGGGGATACGATCACTGTATATAAAGCAAATATGATCATTCCGCAGATTGCAGAAAACCTCACACGCAGCAGTAAACTGGAAATTCCGGATACCTGCCCTGCATGTGGCCATGGAACACAGATACAGAAGGTAAATGATGTGGAGGCACTTTACTGTACAAATCCTGACTGTGCCGCAAAGAAGATCAAATCCTTTGCACTTTTTGCAAGCAGGGATGCCATGAACATTGACGGACTGTCAGAAGCAACACTGGAGAAATTCATTGCAAGAGGCTTTATTCATGATTTCGGAGATATTTTTGAGATTGGAAAGCATCGTGATGAGATCGTGGAGATGGACGGATTCGGGGAGAAATCCTTTGAGAACCTGATGACCAGCCTTGATAAAGCTAAGGAGACTACTCTTGCGAAGGTGATCTACAGCCTTGGAATCGCCAATATCGGTCTTGCCAATGCAAAAGTGATCTGCAGGCATTTTGATGATGATCTGGAGAAGATCCGTCATGCAGATAAAGAGGAGATCAGCTCTATTGATACCATCGGACCGGTAATTGCCGGAAGTCTGACTGATTATTTTTCAAACGAGGATAATAACAGAAAACTGGATCATCTGATGAGCCATCTGACTGTTAAGAAAGAAGAAAAGACAGGTGAGCAGATTTTCCGGAACATGAATTTCGTTATCACAGGAAGTGTGGAGCACTTTGCAAACAGAGCACAGGCAAAGGAATTTATTGAGTCTCTGGGAGGCAAGGTGACCGGATCAGTAACATCGAAGACGAACTACCTGATCAATAATGACACAACTTCCAATTCTTCAAAGAATAAAAAAGCCAAAGAACTGGGAATTCCGATCCTTTCTGAAGAAGATTTCCTGAAGATGGCACAACAATAAAATAATAAGAACAGGAGATAAGATAATGCCAATTAAAATACAGAGCGATCTGCCAGTAAAAGAGATTCTGGAAAAAGAAAATATTTTCGTGATGGATGAGTCACGTGCATCCCATCAGGATATCCGCCCCATTCAGATCCTCATTCTGAACCTGATGCCTCTGAAAGAGGAGACAGAGCTTCAGCTTCTGCGTTCCCTTTCCAACACACCGCTGCAGGTAGATGTCACCTTTATGGCAGTACAGAGCCATGAAGCGAAGAATACATCTGTGAGTCATCTGAATAAATTTTATCAGACATTTCCGGAACTGAAAAATAACAAATATGATGGAATGATCATCACAGGTGCTCCTGTAGAGCAGATGGAATTCGAAGAGGTAGACTACTGGAAGGAACTGGTAGAAATCATGGACTGGACAAACACCCATGTTACCTCCACCATTTATCTGTGCTGGGCTGCACAGGCAGGACTCTACCACCACTATGGACTGAAAAAGCGCAAACTTGATAAGAAGATGTTCGGTCTTTTCTGGCATAAAGTGATGAACCGTAAGATTCCGCTGGTACGCGGATTCGACGATATGTTCCTTGCACCTCATTCCAGACATACGGAAGTTCCCATCGAGGATATCCATAACTGTAAAGAGCTGACAGTGCTTGCTGAATCCGATGAAGCAGGGCTTTTCCTTGCAATGGCAGACGGCGGCCGCAAGATCTTTGTAATGGGACATCCGGAATATGATCGTGTGACTCTTGACGGTGAGTACAAACGTGATGTTAGCAAAAACCTGCCCATCGAAATCCCGGAGAATTATTACAAAGACAACAACCCGGAAAACAGACCGCTCCTTATGTGGAGAGCACATGCGAACAACCTGTATACAAACTGGCTGAACTACTACGTCTACCAGTCAACTCCATTCGACCTGTATGGAACACCGGATTTTGAGCATATTTAGGGGATTTGCATGAAATTCAATTTCACGTATTTTACCGTATTTTTACATAATTTCACGCGAAAATGGAGTAAAAATGGGGTATGGATTCAGTAAAAATGGGGTATGACATATATCTAACAATGTATAATAGGGAATTTCACACAGTAAATGCCTGATATTGCCAATTGAATATTTTAAACATCTGAATAAGTCCATGTACTTGTATAACTACAGGTATGTGGGCTTATTACTATAAAAAAGAAACCAGTAATAAAAGTAATTCCAAAGAATGATATAAAACTGTGTCCTGTATGCAAAATTGGAACTAAAAAGGAATCATTAATTGTTAATTATTTGGAAAATGGGAAGAACAAACGGAACTTGTTGACATCATATCATTGTGAAGTATGTAAATCTTCCTATATTCCAGATTCTTTATATCGTACTTATACAGCGCATAAAGATAAGAACAATATAGATGTGGAATTTGTAATGGAACAGGTAGCACAACAGTAGGATAACGGAAGGGAACTAAAACAGTCATCCGTATAGCCATCCCCGTCCTTCACAGAATCAATTCTATGCTGAAATTCCTTATATATAGCCTTAAATTCTGGACGAAAACCATCTACCCTAACAACTTTACCCTTAAAGCATTTGCGTTGAAATTTGATGGTTATTTTATTAATATATTGTGAAGAAACGAGTATAAGATGACTGCTGCCGATGCTGATATCTATATCTGTTTTGTCAGAATCAAAAAACAGGTTGCTGAATAGACATAATCTATATTATAATACAAGCATAAGAAACTGAAATTTACAAAAATGAACAGGAGTGAGAGCAGTGCCAGAAATATCATTGTTTTACGGAATACGTGTCACCATGTATTATAATGATCATATGCCACCACATTTCCATGCAGAATATAATGGACAAAAAGCATTAGTAGATATTAATAACATTCAAGTGATTCGAGGTTCATTACCAAATAAACAACTTAGACTTATATTGGCGTGGTGTACTATCCATCAGGATGAACTGATGCAAAACTGGGAACTTGCAAAAGATATGAAGCCATTAAATAGAATTAATCCGCTTATCTAAAGGGGGAAATCATATGAACGAATATTTTCCGACAGTAGTACAGGTGATACCATTGGATAACTTTCATGTGCAGGTATTCTTTGATGACGGTAAGATTGTAGACTATGATGCTACAGAAGATTTGAAAGCAGAAATATTTAAGCCATTAAGAGATATTGATGCATTTAAAGAAGCTTGTACCGTTATGAATGGTACTCTTGCATGGGATCTTTCTGGCAACAGAGATGAATCCAGTTGTATTGATATTGATCCGTTTACTGTATATGAGTTAGAATCCATTAATAATCTGATTGCTTGAATAATGTGATCACAATTTAATATGAGCAGCATGAAAGCCCTCGGGAGTTAATCCTGGGGGGCTTTTGGTATAGCCAAATCCGTTGAAGTATGTTATTATATGCATCAGTTCTCAGAATCAGGAATATTCAGTTGAGATAAGAAAGGACACAACAATCATATGAACATAGGAAACAATATAGGAAATATCATGAAGATCACAGGCGCATGGAACACCTTTAAGAGCAATCATCCCAAGTTCCCGGCATTCTGTCAGGCAGTTTCACGCAAAGGACTTAAAGAAGGAAGCATTATTGAAATTGCGATCACCACTCCTGAGGGAGAGAAGATAGAGACAAACCTGAAAGTAAAGGACAGTGACCTGGAATTACTGAAACAGTTGTCTGACCTGAAAATGTGAAAAAGTTTACAAAAATTTTATTTGAATAACAGGTATAAATCTGCTATAGTATTCTATGTTGGTTAAGTTGATTATTATTCGTTCCCATATATAAGAATGATAGGTTCTCAAAAGAAAGAAGAGGAAGAAAATTGCGTAAAAAATCACATATTTTATTAGCAAGATACCTTGCGGATCAGATGCAGACCACAGCAAGCCTGCAGTCTCACAGAAAGGCTTTCTGTCTGGGCAGCATTCTGCCGGATATCAAACCGTCCTTTATCACCAGAAGGCACGAGTTCTACGGAACATTTGAAGATGTCAAGAACCGGATGAAAGAACTGGCAGATATCAGACCGGATGAGAGTAACCAGAGAGTTTACTGGCGGCGGTTCGGCGAAGTGATCCACTATATGGCGGATTATTTTACCTTTCCTCATAACAAAACATATACAGGAAGCTTCAGCCAGCATAATCATTATGAGAAAGTACTTAAGAACAGACTGAAAGAATGTATACAGCAGGGAGAAGCACATGCATATCTGGAACCGGCCATCCGCTTCGCAGATTTCCCCACCCTGATCGATTATATCGAAGCTACTCATGAGAAATACCTCAACAAGCTCCGCAGCGTGGAAGAGGATATCCGCTTTATCCTGAATATGTGTTTTCAGGTAGTGCAGGGACTGATACAGATCTGCATTGGTAATAAGAACTTTGCAGGAGCCATTCAGGCAGCCTGACAGAGATACGCTAAGAATACAGGAAGGCTGTGTGGAAATCATATCCGCACAGCCTTCCTGCATTCTGAAATATATCTTTCTCACTGCTTGAGTCGGTTAAAATGTGACAAAAAAATGAATTTTGGTCAAATCTGGAATTTACCTGCCCTGAGCTGTTGATTTCAAAAAATGATTATGCTAGAATAAAACAGGTTAATATTTCGGGATAATTCACTTATGAAATAACATAATAATGTGAAAAGTAATTTAGACAGTATGCCCTTATAAACAGGGGGTAAGGACATGCTCACAGTAAGAAGGGAGCAATTTAGATATATGAAAAACAAGTATCTTACCAGATTCTTATGTCTGACATTGATGTCAGGAATGGTATTATCCGGTCCTGCGTCCGTACTTGCAGCAGAGGATACTGCTGCGTATACAGCAGACGGTTCTGATTTCAGCGATTCCGGTGATTTTGATTCAGGATCAGAGGATCCGGCGCCGGCAGATCCGACTCCTGCAGAGCCAACACCTGCGCCGGTAGATCCGACACCTGCAGACCCGACACCTGCACCGGTAGATCCGACACCAACACCTGCAGAGCCAACACCTGCACCGGCAGATCCGACTCCGACACCAACAGATCCGACTCCGACACCTGCGAATCCTACACCAACACCGTCTTCACAGATTACGAAGGCAGCCCAGGATGTGATCGACAGAATCAAAGAGTTGAACGCACAGACCATCACGCTGGAGAAGAAAGCCACTGTTCAGAGCATCCGCACTGCATATAATGCCCTGTCTGATACAGAGAAGGCACAGGTTTCTAATTATAATCTACTGGTTCAGGCAGAAGCGACTATTGCTCAGCTGGAAGCGCAGAAGAACAATGCGAATACGAATAATCCATTTACGAGTAATACCAGTGCTGCACAGACCGGAACTCCGGTATATTATGCGTCCAATATCCACGCAGGTAAGGATTTCTATCTGGACAGCCTGAAGAATAACTACAATCTGACCTTCTCAGATGATTTCGCTTCTGTTATGGATGAGATCGAGAAGGAATATAAAGAGAAGAACAAAGTAGCAGATGCCAGCGATGTAAACGGCAGCAAGACCACCACATCTGCAGACAGTCTTCTGGTAAGAAACTGGCAGGATATCCTTGCAGTCTATGTATATCAGCAGAGCCAGGACGGAAAAACAGAATTTACCCTGGATTCTTCCTGCAAGAAAGACCTTGCGAAAATCTTTGCAGAGATGAACCCGATCGTAAGGGACAAGCAGGATATCACTCACGTTACATACGCTAATCGTAAAATCAACTACTATATTAAGAAAAATAAAATCGCAAAAAAGGATCGTACGATCCTTAAGAAATATGTGGAGACAGACTGCAAACTCCTCTGCGCGGTAGTAACAGCTGCCAACGGTTTTGTCCGCGAGAGCGTAGGAGATGATATTTCCGAGGAAAGAGTAAATGTTATCTCCGCAGCCTATTCACTGGTTGGTAAAGTCGGTTACTTCTGGGGCGGCAAATCCACAGTGATCGGTGAAGATCCAGGCTGGGGAACCAGCGAGAAGGTATCAGCCGAGGGAAGCAAGAGCACCGGAACCATCCGCGCATACGGACTGGACTGCAGTGGTTTTGTCACCTGGGCAGTGATCAACGGATATCAGGATAAAGCAATGCAGGAAGCTGTAGGCGACGGAACTTCCGATCAATGGGAGAAAGCAAACGTGGTAACTGAGGCAGATGCACAGCCCGGAGATCTGGTGTTCCAGAAAGGACCGGAAGCAGGAAGCGATAATCATGTAGGTATTCTCTGCGGTAAAACAGACGCAGGTGACTGGATCGCAGTACACTGCTCCTCCGGCAAGAATGGAGTAACAGTAGGCGAAGCATACAGTGCAAGCTTCCGTTACATCCGCCAGCCATCCTTCTACCCGACACAGGAACAGATTCAGGAAATGCAGAGCAGCAGTACGGTAAGCATAACAACAGGTGATGCAGCAGCTTCCACAGGAACAGATATCTTTTCTGCAAATGTGACAGTAAGCAATACTCTGCAGGATGCGATGAAGTCAAATACTTCCGACTCAACAGGATTCACAACATCGGAATCCACTGAGAAGACTTCCATCCTTCCGGATAAGATTGATCTGTCAAAAGAGAAAGTCGCTGTATTTAAGGCAAAATAAAATGTATAAAAGAAGAGAAAGTCATACAAAAAAGTCTGGCTTTCCCTTCTTTTTTCGTGTATAAACTTTTTTATCTGTTAACTTAAACGATCAAGTAAAAACTGACGAATTTGCTTATTGGTCTGCGGAATATGCTTCAAAAACGAAAAAAATATTCGAAAATATGGAAACCCCTGAAGAGTACAAAAACCTGTGAGTAGATGGATATTTATATCATCAAAAGCATATTCGTTGAAGTAGGAATGGAACATAAAAGTTTATAATTTTTTATAAGTTTTCAGTAACGGTGTCATTAATCTATATGAAGGGATTTGAGAGAGATACGATCATGTATGAAAAAGGTCAGGAAGCTGAACGCAAAAATACAGAAAGGGAACGTCAGAGAGCGGATTTTGCTGAAAAAGAAAAAATAAAGGCCCCAAAAGAGACAACAGAAGCACTTAAAAGAGTAGCTGAACTGGAGAAGATTTTGCAATGTAAAACTACGGAGGGCAAATAAGATTATCTTAAGATAGCCACAGACTGGCACCCATCCAGCCTGCGGCTTTTTCCCCCACTATTTTTGAGTTGACTTTTTGGCACATTGCGCATATACTAACAGTAGCTAAGGAATGTGGTGAGATTCCTTGAAGCAAAACAAAAGCCCTCAGAGTGCCAGCTCTGGGGGCTTTCTTGCTCGTTACGGTGAGCTATTCCGTTTAGACTGTTGCTGTCTATCGTCTGCTGTCCAGCCATTTGCATATGTAGTAGCTAACTACGCCTGCTATAACAGAGACAAGAAATGTGGTGAGAATTTCTTCCATGGAGTCCACCTCTTTTCTGCTGGAGGTTCGACAGCTTTTTGAGTATAACATGTTTTAGAACAAATTGGAATAGTAAAACCTGGCATGAGTTAACTGATAGAGGCAGTTAGGGGGGAACCCTCTGCCGGGACTGGTATTAATACTGAACAGGTCTGGCGGGGTCGCACCCCTCAAGGACTGTTTTTGAGGCGCTCCCTTTATGAAATTAAGAAATTAGGAAAAAATATTATTGTTGTACTGCATGATGAGTAAGTGGTATAATAATACAAGTTTATATTGCAGAAAAAAGCTGTTGTTCGTGAGAGGCTGGGAATAATGATTGAGTGGAAACAAATGACGATGCAGGAAGCAGAGAATAAAATGGAGGTGCTTCGGGAGATTTTTGATGTAGTCCGCCTCCTGAAAGGGAGTGATCTGCAGGCTGCCGGAATGGAAAGTAAGCTTGCAGGAAGAGAAAATCTTTGCCAGTGTTATGCTTTCTGGAATAAAGATAAAAGATGTGAGAATTGTATTTCCCTTAAAGCACTGGAGGAGAAGAAACAGACATCCAAAATTGAATTTCTTGATTCTGATATGTATCAGGTATTTGCAAGGTATCTGGAGATTGACAGTGAGCCTTATGTAATGGAAATGCTGAAAAAGCTGGACGAGAACACGCTGACAGATGAGGAAGGATATGAAAAACTGACGGAAAAGCTGACGGTATATAGTGAAAAGCTGTATAAGGATGTGCTGACAGGGGCGTATAATCGCAGATATTTTGAGGAAAAAGTCAAAAATATGTCTTTGAATGCCGGAGTTGCAGTTATCGATCTGGATGATTTCAAATTGTTCAATGACACTTATGGTCATGATGGAGGAGACCTGGTACTGACAACCGTAGTGAATGTAATTCGGCATTATATCCGTCGTACGGATATTCTGGTGCGCTATGGAGGAGATGAATTTCTGCTGATCCTGCCCGGAATTGAGAAGGAAGTCTTTTCACAGAAGCTCCGTATGATCCAGGAGAAGATCCATGCGACGCATATTCCGGGTTTTAATCGTCTGAAGCTTTCAGTGAGCATTGGTGGAGCTATGTTTACCCATGGCAGATTGGAGGAAGCACTCACCAAAGCAGACCGACTTATGTATATGGCCAAGGGACATAAAAATATAGTAGTGACCCGGTGGGAGCAGAAGCAAAATACAGACAAGATGGAAAAAAGGAACCTGCCCCAGCTTCTGGTTGTTGATGATTCTGAAATGAACCGAGAGATACTTAAGGAAATTCTGGGAAAAGAATACCGGATACTGGAGGCCTGTGACGGGGAAGAGGCTCTGAAGATGTTAGAGCAGTATGGAACTGAAATCTCATTGGTCCTGTTAGATATTATTATGCCCAAAATGGATGGATTTGAAGTACTCGCCTATATGAACAGAGATAAATGGATCGAGGATATACCGGTGATCATGATTTCCAGTGAAGGATCAGAGAGTTATATCCGCCGTGCCTACGAACTGGGGGCTTCAGATTATATAAGCAGACCATTTGATGCTAAGGTGGTATATCAGCGGGTTATCAATATGATCAAGCTTTATGCCAAGCAAAGGCGTCTGATCCATTTGGTAACAGATCAGATTTATGAAAAAGAGAAAAACAACCGTATGATGACCGGGATTCTCAGTCAGATTGTAGAGTTCCGAAATGGTGAAAGCGGGCTTCATGTGTTGCATATTAATATTCTGACTCAGCTTTTGCTAGAGAAATTGATGCGAAAATCAGAGAATTACGATCTTTCCTGGTCTCAGCAACATATGATTGCCACAGCTTCCGCACTTCATGATATCGGTAAGATTGGAATTGACGAAAAAATTCTGAATAAACCCGGAAAGCTTACAAAGGAAGAATTTGAAGCCATGAAACAGCACACGATCATAGGTGCCCGGATGCTTGACAGGCTGGAAATGTATCATGATGAAGAGATGATGAAATATGCCTATGAAATATGCCGCTGGCATCATGAACGTTATGATGGAAAAGGATATCCGGATGGCCTGAAGGGAGAAGAAATCCCTATATCTGCCCAGGTGGTATCACTGGCAGATGTGTATGATGCCCTGGTAAGTGACCGGGTATATAAGAAAGCATATTCTCATGAAAAGGCAATGGAGATGATCCTAAATGGAGAATGCGGAATATTTAATCCTCTTCTTTTGGAATGTCTGGTGGAAATTCAGGATAAAGTACGCAAGGAACTTGGTATTAAAGGTGTGAATGAATGTCTGGAATATCTGGAAGAGAGAAACTGATAAAATCCCCCTGAAAAGAGCCTAAACTCAGCGATGAATGGGTGTACATTTCTGTAGATCTGAATGGATTAAAATGGGAAGACAGAGTGATCAAGTTGAACGTGCCGCCTGCGGCAGTGGGAAATCAATAAATTTCTATCAGATCGGAAGGATGCAGAGAATGTTGCGGCTTTGAAAAATAATAAATGGTCATTACAGAGATCGATTCATGAAATGCAAAAATATTTTGTGAAAAATTTTCCTGAGTATCTTGACAGGGAATAAATAATCCTTTATAGTATAGCACAGATTTGGTGTGTTACTGGACAGGCAGGCATTAACCGGTCATAAATGTTATTTTTTAATGTTTATGGGGGTTAGTGCCTTTTTTTGATGTATTTTATGTGGTAAAACGCGGAATAATCATATGTCAGAAGGTTTTAATCTCCCGGAAACAAGACGGTTTATTCGCACGAATAAGGAAAAGGAGACAAAAGAACATGAAAGACAAGATTTTTGGAGTTTTGCAGCGTGTGGGAAGATCTTTTATGCTTCCGATCGCAATTCTCCCTGTTGCAGGTTTGCTACTTGGTATCGGCAGTTCCTTTACAAATGAAACAACCATCGCTACCTATGGATTGCAGAAGATCCTGGGAAGTGGAACATTACTTAATTCTCTTCTGATCATTATGAACAAGGTTGGAAGTGCTGTATTTGACAATCTGCCGCTGATCTTTGCTGTTGGTGTTGCCATTGGTATGGCAAAGAAAGAGAAAGAGGTTGCTGCTCTTTCTGCGCTGATTGCATATTTCGTTATGAATGTGGCTGTCAGTGCCATGCTTCTTATCAACAATGAAATCACAGCAGACGGTCAGAGAGCAGCAGATGTACTGGAAGGAACCATTACTTCTGTATGCGGGATCCAGTCTCTGCAGATGGGTGTATTCGGCGGTATTATCGTAGGTCTTGGTGTTGCGGCACTTCATAACCGTTTCCACAAAATTGTGCTTCCGAATGCGCTGTCATTCTTTGGCGGCTCAAGATTTATACCGATCATTTCCACGATCGTATATATGTTTGTGGGAATCCTGATGTATTTTGTATGGCCGGCAGTTCAGAACGGTATTTATGCTCTGGGCGGTCTGGTAACAGGCAGTGGATATCTGGGAACTCTGATTTTTGGTATTATTAAACGAGCACTGATCCCCTTTGGGCTGCATCATGTATTTTATATGCCATTCTGGCAGACAGCAGTGGGCGGAACTATGGAAGTTGCAGGACAGGTGGTGCAGGGCGGACAGAATATCTTCTTTGCACAGCTTGCTGATTCTGCAAATATAGCACATTTCAGTGCGGATGCAACCAGATATTTCTCTGGTGAGTTTATCTTTATGATTTTTGGTCTTCCGGGAGCAGCGCTGGCTATGTATCGCTGTGCAAAACCTGAGAAGAAAAAAGCGGCAGGCGGACTTCTTCTTTCCGCAGCGCTGGCATGTATGTTTACTGGTATCACTGAACCGCTGGAATTCTCATTCCTGTTTGTAGCTCCGGCATTGTTCGTAGTTCAGGTGATCCTGGCAGGTGCGGCTTATATGATCGCACATATGCTGAATATTGCAGTAGGACTTACTTTCTCAGGAGGTTTCCTTGACCTGTTCCTCTTTGGCATTCTGCAGGGAAATGCAAAAACAAGCTGGCTGAGGATCATTCCGGTTGGTATTATTTACTTTATCCTGTATTATGTGATCTTTACATTTATGATCAGGAAATTTAATTTCAAGACTCCTGGACGTGAAGATGATGATACAGAGACAAAGCTTTATACAAAAGCTGATGTAAATGCAAGAAAAGAAGCCGGAAAGACAGCCGGTGCAGCTGCAGCAACCTCCGGTGATCCGGTAAGTGAACTGATCACCAGAGGCCTTGGCGGAAAGAAAAATATCGTAGATGTTGACTGTTGTGCGACCAGACTTCGTATCACAGTTGCAGAGCCTGAGAAAGTTCGTGATGAACTTCTGAAACAGACAGATTCCAGAGGAATCGTAAAAAAAGGGCAGGGCGTACAGGTTATCTATGGACCTCATGTAACTGTTATCAAGGCGAAGCTGGAAGAATATCTGGAGACTGCTCCCAACGAATTCGCGGATGAGACACCGGATAATGTACAGGTACAGGAAAATGCTGCAGCAGGACAGAACAGTGCAGAGGTTGAGGACAAAAATGCAGGTACAGCACAGTCCTTGGCACCTGTAAAAGAAGAAAAGATCAGAAAAACAGCAATCATTTACAGCCCTGTAGACGGAATCGCAGCAGATCTTTCTACTGCACCGGATGAAGGATTTGCAGGAAAAATGATGGGTGACGGTGCAGTGGTGACACCAACAGAAGGTACTGTATATGCACCTGCAGACGGTGAAGTTGAGTTTATTTTTGATACAAAACATGCTATAGGTTTCCAGACAGATTCCGGTATCCCTATGCTTCTTCATATGGGAATCGACACTGTAAAACTGGAAGGAAAAGGCTTCGAAATCCTGGTAACAGAGGGTCAGAAAGTGAAAAAAGGTGATCCGATGATGAAACTGGATTTGGAGTTCTTAACTGCTAATGCTCCGTCTATCACTTCCCCTATCCTTGATACTGAACCGGAAGACAACCAGAGGATCAGACTTCTGGCAAACGGTGAGATCAAGGCCGGTGAACCGTTGTTTGCGGTGGAGACGCTGGAATAATATTGTTATCAAAAAACAGTTGGATGATCAAAAGAGATGACATCTTGATTATCTGACTGTTTTTTTACGCACGTGAATTGAAAAGGATGACCTTTTTGCAGGGGGGATCTGGAAATCAAAAGTGTTGGCTTTGGAAAAAAGGTCAGCCAGCGTTTTGATAAGCCGGAGGGATGCACTACATATCGTCTGGAACAGGAGACAGAGCGTGGATCTGCGAAGGAACTGGTAAAGGGAATAGAGCCGGAGTATCTGGAGATTGCAGATGCAATTCTGACAGAATCACAGAAAGTGTTTGGAGATTCCATAGACAGAGGGATTCTTTTTCCACTTGCTGACCATATTTCTTTTGCAGTCGCAAGAATCCGCAGAAATGAGCAGATCAGCAATCCGCTGACAGAGGATATCAAGGTTCTTTTCTACAGTGAATTTAAAGTTGCGGAAACACTGAAAACAATTCTGAGAGAAAGACTTCAGATAGAGATTGATGATCATGAGGTTGGATATGTGGCATTGCATATTCATTCTGCAATTGGTGACGAGAAGGTATCTGTTGCCATGCAGACTGCGAGAGCAGTGAGAGAGTGTATAGATATGATCGAGAAAGCAACAGGTAAGCCAATCGATGTACTGTCACTGTCCTATAATCGTCTGATGAACCATATGAAGTATATGGTAGCGCGTGCATCTACAGGAGAGAAGCTGAATCTGGACATGAATGAATATATGCTGGATCAGTATCCCCAGGCCTATAAGGTTGCCACTGACATCTGTAAAAACCTGGAAGGATGTATTGGACATAAGCTGGATGAAACAGAGACAGGATATCTGGCAATGCATATCCAGAGAGTGTATAAGGATGCGGTATGATAATCAGTGAAGAAAGAAATTCCCTGCCCGACCGGAAATATTTTATTTCTGGTCTGAGCAGGGAGTTTTTTATGATTTCGGCAGAGTATCCTTATATTCCACATATTTACCTTCGGTAAGTAACTTTTCATATGCATTGTAAGCGGCTTCTAAAGTAGAATATTCTTGTCCTTTTTTGAGAATATTCTGAAAGTCACTGCCGGATACGAGGTGATCTGAAATTGCGACATATTCATTTGTTTTATTGCCAGGATTGCGAGTGGCAGTTGTTGTTTCGGAAATATAGAAATTGTTACCTTTATTAATAAGCACGGGGATAGTCTTGTCTGCTCCAACGTCATCAGTATTGACGGAAGTCCAGAACAGATAGCTGTCTTGAGTGCCGGGGCGTTTCAGATATGCCCAGGTACCATGTTGTAGTAAGCTATCATCTCCTATTTTTTCTTTGACTTTATTAACCATATCATTCGTTGACTTTTTACAGCGAAAATCAATTTCATAGTTAGTCTTTGGATCCAGTAAATTTAATACATTACTCTTGAGGAGAGGAGCCTGTAGGTCTTCGCCAATATTAAACGGATATTTTTTCCCGCCACTCTCATTTCCACCTGACCATGTAAATCTCACACTGTTATCATCATTAAGGGAAATCTCACATGTTCCATTGGCGACTGGAATCCCTTTCCAATTGGCAGTATCTTCGTCACCTACAGTATGGGAAATCCCGGCGATGGTGATAGTTTCTGCAGACTGCCAGTCATCTATTTTCTGTTTCAGCTTAACTGTTCTCTTAGCCTTTTCGGGATCTTTGCCATCCAGATTTATATCTGCCATCATTTCACCATACTCAGTGCGGACATTTGCCAGATCTGTTGATTCGCGGCTTCGTTCCACATATTTTGTGTAAGAAGGCGCCAGAAGTCCGACAAGAATTGCCAGGATTGCGACCACGACTATAAGTTCAACCAGGGTAAAGCCTTTATCTCTTTTTTGCATGTATTTTACCTGTAAATAAAAATGTTAAATAATAGTTATGCCGAGAGTAAAATATATACTTTAATATATACTTTACCCCTTAAGTTTTTTTAGAATGATAGCACAGAATCTGTGACTGTGCAATATTTGCAGAAAAATATTTCTTTACAGAGACAGGGCAATCGTATGGATCATTTTTTCCACATCCAGTGGCTTGGCCAGATGTGCGTTCATGCCACAGTCCAGTGCGTGGCGGACATCTTCTGCAAAAGCATTGGCGGTCAGTGCGATGATGGGAATGGAAGAAGCATCCGTCCTGTCAAGCTTCCGGATTTGGCGTGTGGCTTCGTATCCGTCCATCAGAGGCATCATAATATCCATAAGTATCACATCAAATGTCCCCTCAGGGTGACTGGAGAAAATACCCCAAAATAGCAATAAGCAGCCTCTTTTTCATTCCCTGTAAAATATCTTTAAGTAAAGTATATACTTTACTTTATATTTTATAATATTCATGTTATAATGGTTTTGTAAAGTCATTACTTTCATTTTTGTTAAATATTTTGAAATATTAAATATAATATATAAATTTAACAACCGTAGCAAGAATTCCCTCACCTATAGGTAATGGGATGAATTGCACATTCGAGCATATCTGCTCAAATTCATAAAAAATCGCAAAAACACTTGTTCTGATACAATAAATATATTATAATAGAAAAAAGAACAATATGCTCTTGAAATTTGGACGGTCGAAATAAGCAATAAGTGAG
>OLPD01000755.1_pt1 | contig 20336 bp, 12 predicted proteins | sample 1672111 | NCBI WGS metagenome assembly OLPD01 (sample SAMEA3136646, study PRJEB25190) | human gut metagenome
GCGAGGGGCCTCGGCCGGCCGTCCGGCTGGATTTGGGCGCGCGGCTCCGCGGGCCCGCGCCGGGGCGCTTCCGGACTCAGCGGGACGGGACTGTCAATAATCTTGCGCACTTTGGACGAGCATCCCCATACACTTCGGCATGATCACTCATCGAGCAGCGATACGTCCAGATACCTCCTCGACCCCCACTCGCTGTCGGCCACGTATTTCAGCCTGGCCGTCACCAGCATGAGCGCGCTCCTCCCGTCCGGAAAGGCGCCGACGACGCATGCGCGCCTCCTGATCTCGCGGTTGAGCCTCTCGATGGCGTTGCTAGTGCAGATGCGCCTCCAGTGCTCCATCGGAAACCGGGTGTAGGTCAGGGTCTCGCCAACGCCGTCGCGAACGCACCATGCCGCCTCTTTGAGCTTCATCTTGTCCAGGGTGGAGGAGACGATCGAATCGGCCTTTCCCATGCAGGCATCGAACGACTCCTGGGCATGTGTATATGGCAAAGTAATTCTCGACAATTGGCATGTAGGAATTCGACACTTTGGCAGCGAACATGCCGACCATAACCAATGTCTATTCTTGTCTTGCTTTGGTAACGACAAGAAAGGCTAGAAAGGCATATGATCAGCATGCCCAAAGTACATTCTATTAGGCAAATACGCATGAGGGGGCACAACGCCTCCGAGATCAGCAGAACGTTAGAAGTCTTCCACGACACGGTGTACAGATATCTCGAAGACCCCGATCTCTCGCCGCAGCCGCCCGCCAGGCGCAAGTCGACGAGCGTCATGGACCAGCACCGCCCGCTCATCGTCTCCTAGCTGGAAGAGGACGCCAAGAACTGGCACAAGCAGCGCCACACGGCCAAGCGCATATGGGAGCGCCTGGTGGAGGAGGAAAACGCGAAGGTCTCCGACTCGACTGTCTGGCACTATGCCTGCAGACCTAAGAAGGAGCTCGGCATCGGCAAGGAGCGCTTCCTGGACCTGGTGTGGGCGCCCGGCGAGGCGCGGGCGGACTTCGGGGAGGCTAACTTTTACGTGATGGGCGTGAGGCGCCTGAGCAACTTCGTGCTCCCCTTCCCGTTCTCCAACGTCGGGCTGGCTCAGGTGTTCCCCGGCGAGAACGCCGAGTGCGTGTGGCAGGCGCTCAAGGACATCTTCGAGTTCATCGGCGGCGTGCCTGCCTGCATCGTGTTTGACAATGCCGCGGGCGTCGGGAGGCGCGTTGGCGACAAAGTGAGGGCCGCCGGACTCTTCGCCGCCCATTACAGGTTCGCGTTCTCGTTCTGCAACCCAAATGCCGGGCACGAGAAGGGGTCCGTCGAGAACAAGGTGGGGTTCATCAGGCGCAACCTGTTCGTGCCCGTGCCGTCCTTCGACACGGGCAGACGCTTCAACAAGAGCCTGCTCGACCGGTGCATGGCGCTGTCCGAGAAGGATCATTGGGCAAGGGGCGAGGAGGAGCGTGCCCTGTTCATCGAGGACAAGGTGGCGCTTATCGGCCTCCCCCTCGCGTCCCTTCGACGTGGTGTGTTACGAGGTCCGCAAGACCGACAAGCTCGGCCGCGTGCGGCTGGAGTCGAACCACATCTACTCGGTGGCGCCGGAGCTGGCGCTGACGGAGGTCGTCTGCGCCCTGCGCGCGCGGGAGGCGTCCATCGCCGACGCGGAGGGAGCCGCGCTCCTACGGGAGCGTTCCCTCCAGCACCAGCGATCCAGCGAACCAGCTGGCCCTGCTCGCCAGGAAGCCCGGCGCGTGGGGCAACAGCCAGGTGAGGGCCGCCCTTCCGGACGAGCTGCGCGCCTATATGGACGGCCTGGGCAAGGACGCCAGGACGGAGAGGATCAGGCTCAAGCGCAACGTGTCGGCTGACAGAGGGTGGGCGGCCATGGTGTCGGCCGCGGAGAGCGCGCTGGCGCACACGGGGCGCGTGGACGAGGCCGGAATGGCGGTGGCGGCGCTCAGGAGCGAGAGCGGTCCGACAGACTACGACGAGCCGGTGGACTTCGGCGTGTACGACGCGGCGTTCGGAAAGGAGGCGGCGTGACCATGGCCCCGAAGACGAAGGGGAGCGTGGAGGCGTTCAAGGCGCTGGCCCGCTCGATGCACTTCTCCAACGAGTCCTGCGAGTGGTTCGCGCGCGAGGCCTCGGCCGGCCAGACCCAGACCACCTGCAAGCTCATCGGGGTGGAGCAGGAGGTGAGGATCTAGCGCAAGAGGGAAAGGAAGTTTTATGGCAATTTTAGTATTAGGTGGAGCTGGTTATATCGGTTCTCACATGGTTGATCGCTTAGTTGAAAAAGGTCAAGAAAAAGTAGTAGTAGTAGATAGTTTGGTAACAGGTCACCGTGCTGCCGTACATCCAGATGCTATTTTTTATCAAGGCGATCTTTCTGATCAGGATTTTATGAGAAAGGTCTTCAAAGAAAACCCTGATGTTGATGCTGTTATTCACTTTGCGGCCTATTCTTTGGTTGGTGAATCAATGGAAAAACCACTCAAATATTTTGATAACAACACAGCTGGAATGATTAAATTGCTTGAGGTTATGAACGAATGCGGTGTTAAATACATTGTCTTCTCATCAACAGCAGCAACTTACGGAATTCCAGAAGAAATTCCAATTCTTGAAACAACACCACAAAATCCTATCAACCCATATGGTGAAAGTAAGTTGATGATGGAAACCATTATGAAGTGGTCAGACCAAGCTTACGGCATCAAGTATGTCCCTCTTCGTTACTTTAATGTGGCGGGTGCCAAACCTGATGGTTCGATTGGTGAGGACCACGGTCCAGAAACTCACCTTCTACCGATTATTCTTCAAGTAGCTCAAGGTGTTCGTGAAAAAATCATGATCTTTGGGGATGACTACAATACTCCAGACGGGACTAACGTTCGTGACTATGTGCATCCATTCGACTTGGCGGACGCTCACCTCCTTGCTGTTGAATATCTTCGTAAAGGTAATGAATCTACAGCCTTTAACTTAGGTTCATCAACAGGTTTCTCAAACCTTCAAATTCTTGAAGCAGCTCGTAAGGTAACTGGTAAAGAGATTCCAGCTGAAAAAGCTGATCGTCGTCCTGGTGATCCTGATATATTGATTGCTTCATCTGAAAAAGCACGTACAGTTCTTGGATGGAAACCACAATTTGATAACATCGAAAAAATCATCGCAAGTGCTTGGGCATGGCATTCTAGCCATCCAAAAGGGTACGATGATCGAGGATAATTAAAATAATAAACAAAAAAACAAAGAGTATATATAATTGTTGTACTCTTTGTTTTTTGAGGAAATAATATGAAAATAAGCTGCGAAATTATTGGAAAAGTTGATTCAGGCGATGTCAGTAAAATTTCAATGGAAAATAATAATGGTGTTGTCATTTCCACACTCACAACAGGTGCTACACTTCAGGAGTTTTTGGTTCCAACGGAAACTGGTGCTCTTAAAAATATAGTACTTGGTTTCAGTGATTTCGAGGATTACTATAAGAATAATTTATGTGCCTGCCAGTCCATTGGTAGGGTTGCTGGAAGAATTGGGAAAGCTTCGTATACTCATAATATGGTTCTTTATAGCCTTCCTAAGAATGAGGGAGACAACTGCTTACATGGCGGTCCAAAAGGAATGCAGGTTCAAAATTGGAACTATGTCACAAACCTGAATGATGAATATGTTGAGACAAAATTTATTAGAAGACTTTATTCAAGTGTAGATGGCTTTCCTGGTGATGTGACAGTCTCTATTAGTTATAGACTTAACAATAATAACCGCTTAACAATACTCTTTGAAGCCTTCGATGTTACAGAGTCAACAGTCTTTAATCCGACAAACCATGTTTACTTTAATCTTAGCGACAAACAGGATTTATCAAGTCATGAGTTACAAATCTATTCAGACTATCGTTTAGAGTTGGATTCTGAGTTAATTCCAACAGGACAAAAAATTAATGTAGATGAAACGAATTATGATTTTAGAAAGACAACTGACTTGCTACCTCGAATTGAAGCAAATAATGGTTTTGATGATGCCTTTGTAGTTGGAGGGGGAACTTGTGATCATGTGAAAGAAGTAGCTATTTTGCATGACAAAGAAAGTGGAGATGGTATTGAAATCTTCTCAAACAGAAATGGTTTAGTCATTTTTACGATGGATGATATCGAAGATAATATTTACTTTGCAAGAGATAAAGGCAAAATGGCAAAAAGGCGTGAAGCTATTGCTATGGAAGCTCAAACCCTTCCAGATGCCGTTAATCACAAAGGTTTTGGAGATATTATCTTAGATAAAGGTCATAGTGTAAACTATGAAATTGGCTTCCAATACTTTAATTCATCAAGATAACCATGTATTAGTAAAATTTTAGTAAAAAACACTGAAATTATTGACTGCATAAACCAATTTTCATATAATGTAAACGTATTCAAATAATAGGAGGTTTCCGAAATGGAAAAATCTAAAGGTCAGATGAAGTCTCGTTTATCCTACGCAGCTGGTGCTTTTGGTAACGACGTCTTCTATGCAACCTTGTCAACATACTTTATCATGTTTGTGACAACTCACTTGTTTAACACAGGTGATCCAAAGCAAAATAGTCACTACGTACTATTAATCACTAACATTATCTCTATTTTGCGTATCTTGGAAGTATTTATCGATCCATTGATCGGTAATATGATTGATAACACTAATACTAAGTATGGTAAATTCAAACCATGGGTAGTTGGTGGTGGTATCATCAGTTCTATCACCTTGTTGCTTCTCTTCACCGATTTAGGTGGTTTGAATAAAACAAATCCTTTCTTGTACCTTGTACTTTTTGGAATTATCTACCTTGTAATGGATGTCTTCTACTCGATTAAAGATATCGGTTTCTGGTCAATGATTCCTGCCTTGTCTCTTGATAGTCACGAACGTGAAAAAATGGCAACTTTTGCCCGTATTGGTTCTACGATTGGTGCCAATATTGTAGGTGTTGCCATCATGCCAATCGTTTTGTTCTTCTCTATGACGAACAATAGTGGCTCTGGAGATAAATCTGGATGGTTCTGGTTTGCATTTATCGTTGCTCTCATTGGTGTGATTACATCAATTGCTGTTGGTATTGGTACACGTGAAGTTGAGTCAAAAATTCGTGATAATAACGAAAAAACTAGCCTTAAACAAGTCTTTAAGGTTCTTGGTCAAAACGACCAATTGATGTGGTTATCTCTTGGATATTGGTTCTATGGTCTTGGTATTAATACACTTAATGCTCTTCAACTTTATTATTTCACATTTATCCTTGGTGATTCAGGTAAATACTCAATTCTTTACGGATTGAATACAGTTGTTGGTTTGGTTTCAGTTTCACTCTTCCCTACCCTAGCTGATAAATTCAACCGTAAACGTTTGTTCTACGGATGTATTGCAGTAATGCTCGGGGGTATCGGAATATTTAGTATTGCAGGTACATCACTTCCAATAATCTTGACTGCAGCTGAACTCTTCTTCATTCCACAACCTCTTGTGTTCCTTGTTGTCTTTATGATTATCTCTGACTCAGTAGAATATGGTCAATGGAAAACGGGACACCGTGATGAATCACTTACTTTGTCAGTTCGTCCACTTATTGATAAACTTGGTGGTGCGATGTCAAACTGGCTTGTTTCTACATTTGCCGTAGCTGCCGGTATGACAACAGGTGCCTCAGCATCAACAATTACAACACATCAACAGTTTATCTTTAAGCTTGGCATGTTTGCTTTCCCAGCAGCAACAATGCTTATCGGTGCCTTCATTGTTGCTCGTAAAATCACTTTGACTGAAGCACGTCACGCTAAAATTGTTGAAGAATTGGAACATCGCTTTAGCGTAGCAACTTCTGAAAATGAAGTTAAAGCTAACGTCGTATCTCTTGTAACCCCTACAACTGGTTATTTGGTTGATCTCTCAAGTGTTAATGATGAACACTTTGCTTCAGGTAGCATGGGTAAAGGTTTCGCCATTAAACCTACTGATGGAGCTGTCTTTGCACCAATTAGTGGTACCATTCGTCAAATTCTTCCTACTCGCCATGCAGTTGGTATTGAAAGTGAAGATGGTGTCATTGTTCTTATCCACGTTGGCATCGGAACAGTTAAACTTAATGGTGAAGGATTCATTAGTTACGTAGAACAAGGTGATCGTGTTGAAGTTGGACAAAAACTTCTTGAGTTCTGGTCACCAATTATTGAGAAAAATGGTCTTGATGACACAGTACTTGTCACTGTAACTAATTCAGAAAAATTCAGTGCTTTCCATCTTGAACAAAAAGTTGGAGAAAAGGTAGAAGCTTTGTCTGAAGTTATTACCTTCAAAAAAGGAGAATAATCTATGAACATGACTGAAAAAATTCAAACTTATTTAAACGATCCAAAGATTGTTAGCGTTAATACTGTTGATGCTCACTCAGATCATAAGTATTTTGAATCTCTTGAAGAATTTTCTGAAGGGGAGATGAAGTTAAGACAATCTCTTAATGGAAAATGGAAAATTCACTATGCTCAGAATACAAATCAGGTTTTAAAAGACTTTTATAAAACAGAATTTGATGAAACTGATTTGAATTTCATCAATGTACCAGGTCATTTAGAGCTTCAAGGTTTTGGTTCTCCACAATATGTGAATACCCAATATCCTTGGGATGGTAAAGAATTCCTTCGTCCACCTCAAGTTCCTCAAGAATCAAATGCTGTTGCATCATACGTTAAACATTTTACCTTGAATGATGCATTAAAAGATAAAAAAGTATTTATCTCATTCCAAGGGGTTGCTACTTCCATCTTTGTATGGGTCAATGGTAACTTCGTAGGATACAGTGAAGATTCATTTACACCTAGTGAATTTGAAATTAGTGATTACCTTGTTGAAGGTGATAACAAGTTGGCGGTAGCTGTTTATCGTTACTCTACAGCAAGCTGGTTGGAAGACCAAGACTTCTGGAGACTTTACGGTATTTTTAGAGATGTTTACTTGTATGCTATTCCAAAAGTTCACGTTCAAGATCTCTTTGTTAAGGGAGATTATGATTACCAAACAAAAGCAGGTCAATTGGATATTGATTTGAAGACTGTTGGTGATTATGAAGACAAGAAGATTAAATATGTTCTTTCAGATTATGAAGGCATCGTTACAGAAGGTGATGCATCTGTTAATGGTGACGGTGAACTATCTGTAAGTCTTGAAAATCTTAAAATCAAACCTTGGAGTGCTGAAAGTCCTAAACTTTACGATTTGATCCTTCATGTTTTGGATGATGACCAAGTTGTTGAAGTCGTTCCAGTTAAAGTTGGATTTAGACGCTTTGAAATTAAAGATAAACTTATGCTTTTGAATGGTAAGAGAATTGTCTTTAAAGGGGTTAACAGACACGAATTTAACGCTAGAACAGGACGTTGTATCACTGAAGAAGATATGCTTTGGGATATCAAAGTGATGAAACAACATAACATCAATGCTGTTCGTACTTCACACTATCCTAACCAAACACGTTGGTATGAATTGTGTGATGAATATGGACTTTATGTTATCGATGAAGCCAACCTTGAAACACACGGTACATGGCAAAAACTTGGTCTATGCGAACCTTCATGGAATATCCCAGCTAGTGAACCAGAATGGTTGCCTGCTTGTTTGGATCGTGCCAATAACATGTTCCAACGCGATAAGAACCACGCTAGTGTTATCATTTGGTCTTGTGGTAATGAATCATATGCTGGTAAAGATATTGCTGACATGGCTGATTACTTCCGTAGTGTTGACAATACTCGTCCAGTTCACTATGAAGGTGTTGCATGGTGTCGTGAGTTTGATTACATTACAGACATCGAAAGTCGTATGTATGCGAAACCAGCTGATATCGAAGAATACCTCACAACTGGTAAACAAGTTGATCTTTCAAGCGTTAGTGATAAACACTTTGCTTCAGGTAACCTAACTAACAAACCTCAAAAACCTTATATTTCATGTGAATACATGCACACAATGGGTAACTCTGGTGGTGGATTGCAACTCTACACTGACTTAGAGAAATATCCAGAATACCAAGGTGGATTTATTTGGGACTTCATTGACCAAGCTATTTACAAAACACTTCCAAATGGTAGCGAATTCCTATCATATGGTGGTGACTGGCATGATAGACCTTCTGACTACGAATTTTGTGGAAATGGTATCGTCTTTGCAGATCGTACCCTAACTCCAAAACTTCAAACAGTTAAACATCTTTACTCTAATATTAAGATTGCTGTTGATGAAAAATCAGTAACTATCAAGAATGATAATCTCTTCGAAGATCTTTCTGCTTATACTTTCCTAGCTAGAGTTTACGAAGATGGTAGAAAAGTTAGTGAAAGTGAATATCACTTTGATGTTAAACCAGGCGAAGAAGCAACATTCCCAGTTAACTTTGTAGTCGAGGCTTCAAATTCTGAACAAATTTACGAAGTTGCTTGTGTTCTGAGGGAAGCAACTGAATGGGCTCCTAAAGGTCATGAAATTGTTCGTGGTCAATATGTTGTTGAAAAGATTAGCACTGAAACACCAGTTAAAGCACCTTTGAATGTTGTTGAAGGCGACTTCAACATCGGTATTCAAGGACAAAACTTCTCAATCTTGCTTTCACGTGCACAAAATACTTTAGTATCTGCTAAGTATAATGGTGTTGAATTCATTGAGAAAGGTCCTAAACTTAGCTTCACTCGTGCTTACACTGACAACGATCGTGGTGCTGGATATCCATTCGAAATGGCAGGCTGGAAGGTTGCTGGAAACTATAGTAAAGTTACAGATACTCAAATTCAAATCGAAGACGACTCTGTTAAAGTGACTTATGTTCATGAATTGCCAGGCTTGTCTGATGTCGAAGTTAAGGTAACTTATCAAGTTGATTACAAGGGTCGAATCTTTGTTACTGCAAACTATGATGGTAAAGCAGGTTTGCCAAACTTCCCTGAATTTGGTCTAGAATTTGCTATCGGTTCACAATTTACAAACCTTAGCTATTATGGATACGGTGCAGAAGAAAGCTACCGTGATAAACTTCCTGGTGCCTATCTTGGTCGATATGAAACATCTGTTGAAAAGACATTTGCTCCATATCTAATGCCACAAGAATCTGGTAATCACTATGGTACTCGTGAATTCACAGTATCTGATGATAACCATAATGGTCTTAAATTCACCGCACTTAATAAAGCATTCGAATTCAGTGCTTTGCGTAACAGTACTGAACAAATTGAAAATGCTCGTCACCAATATGAGTTGCAAGAATCTGATGCTACATGGATTAAAGTTCTTGCTGCTCAAATGGGTGTAGGTGGTGACGACACATGGGGTGCTCCAGTTCATGACGAATTCTTGCTTAGCTCAGCAGATAGCTATCAATTAAGCTTCATGATTGAACCACTAAATTAGGTAGTTATTAAGAATCTAGTTGTACATTATTTGATAATTATAAAAGAGAAGCTTTGGAGGCTTCTCTTTTCGGCTCTTTGTCAACTGTAGTGGGTAGATGAAAAGCTAAATTCTTGAGAGGACCAGTTTGGTCTTCTCTTTTTTAATATTTACTGCCATCAAAATCCGTTTCTTAAAGTTTTCAAAGTTCCTGAAGCCAAAGGCATTTCGCTTAATGACCTTGATGAGATTGTTCGTTGCTTCCAGTTTTGCGTTTGAATACGGCAGTTCGAGGGCATTGATAATCTTGTCTTTATCTTTCAAAAAAGTTCTAAAAACTGTCTGAAAGATAGGGTGTACGCTGGAACTCGTCTCTTCAATGAGGTCAAAGAAATGGTCCGAGTTCTTCTCTTGGAAATGGAAAAGTAAAAGTTGGTAGAGTTCATAATGTTCTCTCAGTTCTTGAGAGTATGACAGTAGCTTTTCTAGGATTTCCTTGTTGGTTAAATGCGCACGAAAAGTCGGACGATAAAAGCGTTTATCGTTGAGTTTGCGACTATCTTGTTGGATCAGTTTCCAGTAGCGTTTCAGGGCACGATATTCCTGTGACTGACGGTCCAAATGGTTCATGATTTGAATGCGGACGCGGTTCATAGCACGACTAAGGTGTTGCACAATGTGAAAGCGATCAAGGACAATCTTAGCGTTAGGGAATAATTTTCTGGCGATGTCGTAATAAGGGCTAAACATGTCCATAGTGATGACTTTAACGCGATTTCTATCCTGTCTGGAATAGCGTAGGAAGTGGTTTCTAATCGTTGCTTGCGTGCGTCCGTCGAGGATTGTGATGACTTTTAATGAGTCGAAATCCTGAGCGATGAAACTCATTTTTCCCTTCTTGAAGCCGTACTCATCCCAGCTCATATTCTCAGGCAGCCAATTCCAGTCGGTTTTAAATTGGAACTCATTTAGCTTGCGACTGACGGTTGAGGTAGAGACGGCAAGGCGCTTGGCAATGTCGGTCATAGACTGTTTTTCAATGAGCAATTGAGCGATTTTCTGATAGACGACGGTTGCGATTTGGTGATTCTTCTTGACCAGAGAAGTTTCCGCGACAGCCATTTTTCCGCACTCCTTACACTTGAAACGGCGCTTTTTCAGGCGAATGAGAGTTCGGTAGCCAGCACACTCCAGATACGGGATTTTAGAGGCTTTCTGGAAGTCGTATTTGCCCATCTGTCCCTTGCAGGCAGGACATTTAGGAGACTCGTAATCCAAGTAACCGTGAAGTTCTTTGTGCATTCCCATATCGTATTCATTAGTGATGATAATATTTTTGTCTTTTATTCCAAGAAAATTTGTGATAAGATTTAGTTGTTCCATATGAGTCTTTCTAAAATGATGGTTTAGTCGCTTTTCATTATAGGTCATATGGGACTTTTTTTCTACAATCAAAAAGGCTCCATAATCTCCATAGAGGATTTACCCACTACAGAAATTATAGAGCCCTCTTTTCATGTTTTAAAGGGGATTAAATCATTAGTGTGTTAGTATCTTCCAAAAATCTACAAGCGGTACTGATTAGCACTCCAACACATTATAAATATATTTCAAGTGATTTAAGATAGGAATTAGCTATTACCGGTGTTTCTCTAAAAGAAATAAAAATCATACCATTCGTTCAGATGGAATAATGCATGTGACTTATAAAAAATCTCAAGTAGGGAAATAGTAAATACTACATGCCTAGTTCCAAGTCAGCTAACAAGCTACGGATAAAAAAAGCCTAGAATAAAGTAAAAAGTCAGGAGCCCTTAGGGTTCGGATTATTTTTAGGTTTTCATAGTGAAAAATTTAAAAAGGATCGGTACTGACAATAACGAAAAGTGAGTAAATATTATTGCCTAAAATACAAGATGTGCACTAGTACCAACCTATATGATAATGCTTAGAATCTATAAAAGTCAATTAAAAGAATAGATAATATTGATTTTCTTGGTTAGAGGTATTTAAATTACTTAACCAATTGAGGCAGGGTAATCTAGACTATATTGATTACTACAACAACAAATGCATTAAGGTAAAACTAAAAGGACTCAATCCTGTGCAATACAGAGCTAAATCCTTTGCTTACATAAATTGTCTAACTTTTTGGGGTCAGTACAGGATAGCTTGGGAGAGATTTTTTGATCTTTACAGCTAAAAAACGGGAAAACTATCAAAGCCTGTGAAACTTTTAAGCAGTATTTAGCTTGATAAGGTACAATAGAAGTAAGACAAAATGAATGAGGAGGTTGTCATGAAGTTTTTACATACGTCAGATTGGCATGTAGGACGAACCCTCAATGGCTGGTCTTTGTTGGAGGAGCAGGAGTGGGCTTTTCAACAAATTGTGGATTTGGCTATTAGCGAAAAAGTGGATGGGGTTATCATTTCTGGGGACCTCTATGACCGTGCGGTGCCCCCTGTGGATGCGATTAAGCTTTTTAATAAGACCTTGGCCCGCTTGGTACTGGAGGAGCAGATTCCTGTCTATGCGATTAGTGGTAATCACGATGGGGCTGAACGTTTACATTTTGGGCGTGACTTCTTTCAACATCAGGGCCTTCATTTAAGTACACGTTTGGAGGAGGCTTTTGAGCCTATTGAGTTGGAGAATTGCCAGATTTTTCTGCTGCCTTTTATCGATCCTATTGATGCTCGTATTTACTATAAGGATGATGAGGGAAAGGAAATTCAGGGGATTGGTGATGCCTTGACCTACATTCTTGAGGATATGGAAAAAGCTTTTGATCCTGACAAAGCTCATGTCTTGGTGACGCATTTTGCGGTTTCTAAGAAGGATGATAGCGATGGTCAGGGTCTTCGAGAATTGATGTTGTCTGAAACCAGTAATACGGTAGGTGGTCTTACCAATGTGACCAGTGACCTTTTCAAGTCTTTCGATTATGTTGCCTTAGGGCATATCCATACGCGTTTTGCTAGTCCTACCAAGCGCGTGCAATATTCAGGCAGTCCAGTCGCCTTTAATGTCAAAGAAGCCAAGCGTAAGGAAGAAAAGGGTGTCTATATTCTTGAATTGGATGCGTCTGGTGATATGTCTCAGACCTTCCATACTCTAGAGGTTAAACGGCCGATTGTGGTTTTACAGGAATCTTTTGAAACCTTGATGTCACCTGAATTTTATAAGAATCAACCTTGTCAAAAAGCCTGGTTCGCCTTTGATATTCAACTGTCTAGTCGTAAGGAATTAGAGGGTATCAATGTGCGTGCCCGACTGGAAGAGATTTATGGGACAGACATTGTAGAAATTACTTTCAGTCGTCTGGGTGATGTTAGGGAAGAAAACTTGACCGTTGATCAGCACTTAAAAGATTTGGAAATGCAGTCGCCCCAGGAAATCGTATTTGATTTTTACCAGACAGTAACTGGGGGCGATGTCTTATCTGAGAGACAGACTGCCCTTGTGGAAAGTGTTTTTGAGGAGATTGAGAGGAGTCGACAATGAGACCAGTCCAGTTAGAATTGACCAATTTTGGACCATATCGTAAGGAAGTTATTAATTTCACTCAGTTTGACCATGCTCCCCTCTTTTTGATTGGAGGGGACACAGGGGCTGGTAAGAGTACTCTCTTTGATGCCATGACGGTAGCCTTGTTTGCTACGACCAGTGGTGATCGTAATGTTGAGGAGATGCGGTCAACTTTCGCTGGTCCAGAGGATGATTTGACCAAGGTGACTTTCTATTTCCAACAAGGCAATCACCTTTATCGCATTGACCGAGTTCTCCAGCAAGAGAGGGCCAAGCAGGGTGGGGGCACTACCATGCAAAAGGCGACGGCTTCTCTAGTCATTGTGGATAAGATTGGTGGTCAGGAAATTGAAAAGCTTGGGGATAAGATCAAGGAAGTGAGTGACCAGATTGAGCAGATTTTGGGGCTCAATGCTGAGCAGTTCAAACAGATTATCCTCTTACCGCAAAATGATTTTAGCCGTTTTTTGAAGGAAGATTCCAAGACTAAGACTCAAATTTTAAAGAAAATCTTTGGGACAGGTATCTTTGACCGTTTTCAAAAGAGTTTGGAAGAGCGTCTTCGTCAGAGCAATAAGGATATGGATAAGCGTCAGGCTCAGCTAGATAGCCACTTTGCCAGTCAGGTTTGGTCGGAGGAAGAATTAGCTGTCTTGGCGTCAACGCCAGCCTCTGAAAAATTGGCACGTCTTGAAGAGTTTTTGTCTCAGCGTCAAGAAAGTCTTACAGAGCAAAAAAGTATCTTGAAGGCTGCCCACGAGGATTTGGCACAACTGCAGAAGAGCTTGCAAACTGCCCAAGATTTGGCAAAGATTTTTCAAGAATTGGAGCAAGCCAAGGAACGTTACCGTCTGGAAATTGAGGAGGGGGCTCAAGGACAGGCAGAGGCAAAAGTGCATCTGGAGGAATTACAGTTTGCTCAAGGTCTGCAGGAAACCATTCGGACCTTGAAGCAGTATCGGAAACAGTTGATGCAATTAGAGCAGGACCTTGAAATTGCTCAAGAAGCCTTAAGTGAAAAGCAACAGGCGTTTGAGGATGTTAAGGCTAAAAAAGAGGAACTCGCAGTTCAATCTAAGGATTTTCTTCAAAAAGAAGAGGAGCTTGAAACTTGGAAAGAGAATATTATCTATGCCCAGAGTCTTGCCCAAGAACAGGAGAAAATCAAACGTTCAACGACTAACTACAAGCAGTTGGAAGAGACCTATCAGCAGGCTAGAAAAGAGGTTGAGATGCTTAACAAGTCCTTGTCTGACTTGGAGGCTAATCGTCTTAGTTTAGATAGTTTACATGAGGCCGAAAAACTCTTCCAGATTGTGGGCTACAGTGTGGAGAATCAACTTGCTCAGGACCTGAAAGAAATAGAGAACTTGAATCAGGAGTTGACAAAGACCGAAAAACGTCATCAAACGTTATCTTTTGATATTGATCAAGCTCAAGAAATTCTCAAAGAATTGGAAGAGGAGTTAAGAAGGACTTTGGTTTCACGCCGTCAACTCATGATTGTCCAACTGCAGGCAGAGTTAGAGGAGGGGCATCCTTGTATGGTTTGTGGTGCTCTGGAACACCCTAATGTTGGTGGAGCACAGGCTGATGAAGTGGCCTTGAAAAATCTCATGGATCAGGTGGAGAAGCTTCAAGCTCAAAAAGAAAAGCAAGTCGCTACTTTATCAAATCGTCAGGCTACCTTGAGTGAAGTTGCATCTAAACGTCAGGATTTGCTTGACCAAGTGGCTAAAGTCAAGGCAACTCTTGAAAAGCACTATCAAGAATTAGAAGAGCACGTTAAGGGACGGTTTGATTTTGATTTTTCGATAGACTATGAAACTGACCGTGGGCAAGCCCTACTCCTGAAGGTTGAGCAGTATTATCAAGAGTTACAAAAACGTTATGATAAGGAAGAGACAGATTATATCCGATATCAAGATGAGCTAGGTAAGGCTCAAAAAAAAGCGACAGATTTGGCTAAAACCTATCAAGAGGCCAAGGCAGTGCTTGACCAAGCTCAAGAACGCCTAGAGGACTTGCAGGAAGCTCATCCAGAACTTGAGTCTGTTGAGGTATATCAAGAACGGATTTCCCTTGCTCATCAGGAGCTGAACCTCTACAATAAGCAAGTCAAGGAAAATAGCGAGGCCTACAACCAACTTCATGCCGACATTAAAGGAATAAAGGGGCAGATTGAGAGTATAACTAAGTCTAAAGATAAGGTAAATCAAGATGTTAAGCGATTATCTGCTGAATTAGAGCAAAGTCTCAAGGCTGAAGGAGCCCTCGCTAATGACTTAGAGCAGGTCGAACTCTGGCTTATTGAGGTAAATAATCAAGCTATTCCTATGCTTCAGGCCAAATTAACGACCTATGCAACGCTCAAACAAGAATTACAGGCGCAGATTCATAAGGGGCAAGAGCTTCTCCAAAATCAAGAACAACCAGATCTCGATAGTCTAGCGCAAGCAGTACAGAATTGTCAGGAAATCTATGATAGGCAGCTCGCTCAGTTTTCTGTCATGGAAAAGGGACTTAAGGATGCGACGGCTACCTACCAAGCGGCTAAAACCCTTCAAGACAGTAACCAAGAGGCCTTTAAGGCCCACCAAGAACTCAGTGATTTGGTTAAGGTGGTTAAGGGAGAAAATACTGCTCTAACTGGTCGTCTTAATCTTGAGGTCTACGTTATCCGTCAGTATTTCCAACAAATCTTGGACTATGCCAATGCTAACTACATCGGACTATTAACGGATAACCGCTATTCCTTTGTTCTAAGTGAGGAAGGACGCAGGGCGCGTGATCACTTCGGTTTGGATATCAACGTCTATGACCAGCTGACAGGTAGTGAACGCTCCGTTAAATCCTTGTCTGGTGGTGAAACCTTTATCGCTGCACTGGCCATTGCCCTATCCCTCTCAGAAGTTGTCCAAAATACCAGCAAGGGTGCCGTTGTTGAAGCACTCTTCATCGACGAAGGTTTCGGTTCACTTGATAAGGAAGCCCTCACCAAGGCTATCTCTGTCCTAGAACAAATCGGTGAAAACCGCATGGTCGGTGTCATCAGCCACGTGGACGATATGAAAGAAGGTATTGCTCAGCAACTAGTTATCATCAAGTCGCACGATGGCAGTAGCCGTATTAAAATTGTGGATAAGGGGTAGGAGGAATCAGTTTATATAATACTCTATATCAGATAATCGCAGTTGTAGCCATGTCAAATTTGTTCTAATCAGCATAGAAAAAAGGTAGTTGCATCAACAACTACCTTATGTAGAATTGTTAAAAAGCTGATGGTTTGTATAACATATTTAATTCGTCCTACTCGTAAAAAAGTGCGGACGGATTTTTTTGTCATTATATTTGACAATGTTATAGCAAAAGCTAGTCAAGGTAATATGGGACTACCTAATGTCTCCCTAATCCGTTGAACTTTTAGCTAGGTGAAGTAATTATCAATTTCCTCCTCATTTTTTAGTATATCCACCTCATCAACACCACAACTTACTGCTAATTCTATAGATCCCTGAAAAGCGATATTATAGTCAGGAGAAAATGCCTTTCCTAAAAGTTTATAGTAATTCTTAATCTCTCTCTGAAGTTGATGATTATATAATTCAAATTCATTATCTAAAAAATAGCTATATTCTTGTATCTCTTTTAAATAATCTGCTATCAGTAATTTCTCTTTCATTGTGAGATTATCTTTAGCAATTTCATATAGGAAAGTTCCTATAGTATTTCCAATAACAGCTCCTAAAATAGGTATTGGAATTACAGCATGTCCTAATATTGAGGATAATGCACTAACTGATACTTCAACACATAATATTTGCGAATTTAGTAAAAATTCTTCTTTTGTGATTAAGTTTTTACGGAATTTGTATGCTTCTTTAGCGATACCAAATGAAGCAGTGCACAATGAACTTGCTACTGCTGCAGGAGTAGCTGTGTAATTCGTAAGGGCGTATATCGTAATGCCCCGAGTACCCCCTTTAATAGCTCCAATTCCACTATCTTTGGAGATTTCAAGCCAATCGTCTTTTTTAAACTCACTAATAGTTTTCCCTAAGCGCTTTTTTTTAATTATTCCTGTTATAAACGCAGTACCCCCTTCTAGAGAAGCCGCTATAGTGGATATATAGGCTCCCTGTTTGAAAGTAGGTTTGCTTTTATTGTATACATCTCTTCAAGTATTAGTATCAATATCCTTTTTCAATCTTCCTAACTATCAGTTTTTTTCTGAAAATAAAAGGAAATTAGTTTGAAAAAATCCCTCATAAAAAAGTTAACCATATTAAATTAAGTGATACTATGTTATAATTTAACATGGTTAGGTCTCGATAAAATCAAGGAAAAAGTGTATAGAATGTGTTTCCGGCCCTTATATCTTGTGACCGTAAAATACTTATCAGATTCTTAGACTATTCCTTGCTATCTTATGAAAGTTTGAGACAGGAAAATAAAAAATGTACTAGCTAGAAAAAATAGGAAATAAAAAATGACAGAAAAAATTTCCGTAATTATTCCCGTTTACAATGTAGAAAATCAACTCCAGACCTGTCTAGACAGTGTCTTGAGTCAGACCTATCAAAATCTTGAAATCATCCTTATCAATTATGGATCAACAGACAATAGTGATGCCATTTGCCGTAGTTATGCCGCTAGGGATTCTCGCATCCTCTATTTTAAAAAAGATAATGGAGGGCTTTCAGATGCTCGCCATATTGGTATTCGTCAGGCTAAGGGAACTTACGTCACCTATGTGGATGCTGAGGATTGGGTAGAGCCAACCTATCTGGAGGAGCTTTATAAGGCGCTTCAAGCTCACAAGGCAGATATTGCAGTAGCTAATTATAGTGTCTATAAGGAATCGGAAGATCTCTTTTATTTTTATATCAAGGATGAAGATTATTATGAGCAGGTTTATTCACCGGCTCAGATTATTGATGGACTCTTTGAAGAAACCAATAACACCAATATTGCTCTGATCTCAGCCACTGGGAAACTCTACAAACGTTCCTTGTTTAATGACTTGATTTTCCCAAAAGAACATGCAGGAGAAGATGGCTTTTTCAACCTTAAAGCCTATCTCATGAGTGAGCGTACGGTTTATCTCAACAAGGGACTTTATGTATATCGTGAGAGTCCAGAGATGCCATCAGCGACTTGGATGCAAGACTGGATGATGACCTTGGTTTATGCCATGGAAGAACGCTTGGCTATTGTTGCTAGTCATGGTTTCCCTTTGGAGAAATACATGGTCACCTACCGTCAGATGCTAGAGGCTTGCTTGAAAAATGTGGAGGAGCAAGGTCTCAGGGATTCTGATGCCTACCGCTCCATTCAGGAGAAATTCCAGGTCTTGAGTTTAGCTCCTCAACGTTATGAGACTAAAAAGCGTGCTATTGTTCTTGCGGCTAACTATACTTATGTTGACCAAGTGCTTACGACTATCAAATCCATCGTTTTCCATCATCGTAACATTCGTTTTTACTTGATTAACGATGATTTCTCTCAAGAGTGGTTTAGAGGACTAAACCGTCATTTGGCTGCCTTTGGTAGTGAAGTGATTAACTGTCGTGTGGATAGTAGTCATATCAAGCAATTCAAGACTAATAGCAACTATGCAAGCTATCTTCGCTATTTTGTGGCGGACTTTGTGTCTGAGGAACGAGCTCTTTATTTGGACAGTGACATGGTGGTTACCGGTTCTCTGGAAGACCTCTTTACCCTTGATTTGCAAGGCCGTCCTTTGGCTGCTGTACGTGACTATGCTGTTCAAGGTCAGGATCATCAGGCAATGTTTGATGCAGGCTTCATGGTGATTGATACGGCTTATTGGAAGCAGTACAACATGAGACGTCACTTAATTGACATGACTAGCGAATGGCATGATAAGGTACCATTTGCGGAGCAGTCAATTCTTAATATGGTTTTTTGTAACAACTGGTTGACGTTGTCTTTTGACAACAACTACGCTGTGACCAAGTCTAGTCTATCTGGTTACCATTTGCCAAATGGTCAAGACTATCCTAAGGTTTTACACTATACTTCACACCGTAAGCCCTGGTTACCTTTGGCTTGCCAAGCTTATCGCGAGGTCTGGTGGTTCTATGCTCAAATGGATTGGTCAGGGGTTGCCGAAAATGCCGCTTTATTGCCACTTTCAGAGGACATGATTTATCCTAAGGGCCGTCCATTTACTTGTTTGGTCTACACCAACATTTCAGAAATCCCTCATTTGACGGATCTTATCTCGGCTCTTCCTAAGGTGCAGTTTAAAATTGCCTCTCGCCAGCATGTGACGGATAAATTGGCCCAATTGATTACCTATCCAAATGTGACAGTTTACTCAGCCATTGCAGGTTTAGATGGGCTAGATTTGGAATTGGTGCGTACTAGTGACTTGCTTTTGGATATTAATCCAGGTAGAAAAGTAGTGGAAATTCTTGATGCCTTTAGGTTTGAAAACAAACCAATCTTAGGATTTGAGGACCTCAAGTCAACCAAACATAATCAGCAAACCTACTCAAGAGATCGTTGGAAGGAGATGGCTGAGACCATTCGCCAGATGCGTAAGAAGAGTCTGTAATCCATTATTTGGATAAGTGGGCTGCAATTTAGTTTATGTCTCATTTCTAACGAAATAACATCAGCCTGTCTATAGGGCAGGAAATAGGAGTAACAGTAAAAAATTAGTCAATCGATAATCACCAAATGTGTGTTATGGACCATCTTTTTCCTCTTTATTTATTGTTTAGGAAATCGCTTGGTTCTACCATTTGTGGATTTGAAAAATGCAAATATCTTTGGGGGATCCATGGGTTCCTTGGGTTTCTCTAGTGCCATGATGGGTGGGGGACCTCAGTTCTAAGTCTCTTTTTTCAGTAGGCTTGTCACCCTGGATGTCAATGCATTGATGGTTACCTCTATTACTTCAAGGAAGATGGTAGCCAATCTAAGAGGGAAAGTATCGAAAAAATGGCATTAAATATTACTATGAGCCAGAATCAGGTATTCTCGCTAACGGTCGCTACCTCCAAGTAGGTGATGACCAGTGGATGTACTTTAAACAGGACGGTTCACTGGCTATCGGACAAGTTCGTGCTTCTATCTAGACTTCTTTCGAAATAGTCTTGACAGTAGTCTATGAAGAGTGTAGAATCTTTTTCAAAAAAGGATATAGGTATGCTCACCAAGATAGCATTTCTTTCCGAATTTGATGATAGTATAAATCAAATGTTAACCTTGAGAAAAGTAGGCCTCATTGAAGAAGCAAATCAGAAGAATTTTATTTATTATCAAGCAGAAGTCGTTTTCCTTCAAGGAAGTTATACAGCAGCAGTTTATTTCGCTGACAACGAAGTGACTAACCCAGTTGCTGGTGCTGATTTAGTA
>OLPD01000761.1_pt1 | contig 20229 bp, 8 predicted proteins | sample 1672111 | NCBI WGS metagenome assembly OLPD01 (sample SAMEA3136646, study PRJEB25190) | human gut metagenome
TCAGTAGAAGATTTCAGGGACAGCACGCTGCCCAGAGCGGCAAGAGAATCGTCAGTAGAAGATTTCAGGGACAGCACGCTGCCCAGAGCGGCAAGAGAATCGTCAGTAGAAGATTTCAGGGACAGCACGCTGCCCAGAGCGGCAAGAGAATCGTCAGATGCTGCAGGAAGACTGCCAGGAACTGCACTAGATGCGCCAGCGCTTTCATCACCAGCGCTTTCGATGCTCACCAAAGCAGCAGAGCTGGCCGCTGAAGAGCTGGAAACACTCGAAACACCTACGGTGCGCGTAATGGCACCCGTGCTAGCGCTTGCGCTTGAAGCGGCAGCTGCAGGAGCAGCAGAACGGTAGGTGCTCGTCCTATTAGCGAGCGCATTAAGATACGCCAGACGCTTGATGTTATCGGAAGTCGCGATGCGCGTGGAATAGCTCTCGGAAGCTGCTCCGCTCGAGGCCGCCGTGGCGCTCGATCCGCCCGCAGAGGACGCGCTGGAGGCTGCTAGCGTGCTGCCAGAGCCCGAAACGGTCGCTTTTGAGGGGGCCGCGCTTGTGTTTTTAGAAGCGCGGCATCCCGCGCTCGCACTAGAAGATGGCGCGGAAGTCGAGTTCGCGCTCGATTTTGCCGCCGCGGAGCTCGATTTTGCGCTCGATGCGCTCACGGAAGCGGCTTTGGTGCTCTTCGATTGAAAAGACCCCGTCTGTGATGTGGCGGGGTCTGTGTTTGAGTGGTTCGTTTGGATATGAGAGCTTGCGGTTGAGGTGGATCCTGTTCCAGGATCCCCTGTTGTGGCAAGCGCTATGCCGGGGGCAAATGCCACCGCGCATCCCAGCACGACCGTCACGAGGGACAGTGCCGCCCCGCGCACGAAGGCAACGGGGCGCGCATCTGCCAGTAACGTGTCCGATCGAACACAGCCAAAAGAAGAATTGCGGGAATCCGAAGAGGAATCCGCGAAAGAGGTCGCAGGAGAAATTGCGGTACCCGCAATACCGTCGGCATGGGTGGTATTGCGGGTACGACCGTTCCTCTTACGAAGAGTAAGCATTGTTGGGACTGCGCTCTGTGTATCTCGCACGATGCGAACTGGGCTCTCGCGAAGAGCAGCTGCAGCATTAGCGAACACTTCAGCATAAGCCGGAGCAGAAGCGCGACGTGCACGGAGCTCGTCATCATCGTCGTCATCATCCTGACGGCGACGTGCGAAGAGCACGATCAGCGCCAGAGCGAAACCAGCAACCAGGGCGATGATCCAGCCGAGTACGCCGTTGTCACCGGTCTTAGGAAGCGTGGTGCCTTCCGTAACCAGATCTTCAACCGGCACTGCCTCGTAGTCAGCCGCGATGGAGACCGGACCAACAACCGGACCAAGCAGGTCGGGCAAAGTGCTCAGATCGGTGACCCACTGATCGAAGACGATCTCGCCCGTCTCGGAGTCGGTCATGGTCACATGCCAACCCTTAAAGGTGCTGTTGTTCTTCGGCTGCTGAGAGATGCTCTGGATGAACTCAGGGCTCAGCTTCTCGCCGTAGACCACATCAGCATGACCGCCGTCTACCTTGCCCAGATCGTCATCACGATGATCAACGTCGACCGGGAAGGAGTTGATCTGCCACACCGCGTAGAGCGTGAGGCCGCCTTCACGCATTACGTAGTCTTCACCGAGCCTGTACTCGACTTGGTTGTCCTCGCCAGGCTTAGTGCTCCAACCAACCAGCGTGTAGTAGGGGCGCTTGTAACCCTTACCGGTGCTCGCCACATACACACCGTTGTGAAGCTTGGTGGTCAGGCCGTGCGAGATGGTAACAGAATCGATCTCGCCCAGCGTGCCGCCGTTGATGTCGTAGACGAGGGTCGCATCTGCGTTCTTCTCGAAGATCGCGATGTAACGTGCACCGTAGTAACGGCCTTCGTTCGGATCGACAACGATCTCTTCATCATCGTTGCGCAGGAAGCGCAGGATGTTGGTCATGCTGTCGCCATCGGCCATCGCACGGAGCAGACCCGCGTGCTTGTTCTCATCGTAGAGTTCCCAACGTACGAAGTGGTAACCAGCTTCTGCGGTTGCAACGGAGTGCAAACGCTCGGTCGGGTTGATCGGCGAAGAACCAGTCTGGACATGCTGACCAGTAACTGCGCTGATGCGGTCGAGTACGCGATCAACCGTACCACCAACGGTGGCGAGGTATTCGATATCGAGCTCGATCTCTTTCCACATCGCATAGAGCGTGATGCTCATCTGCTCAACGTTAGGATCGATCCAGTTGGACATCTCAAAGTACTTGGTTGCGTCGGTGATGGTGTGACCAGTGCCATCGGCCTTGGTGTTCCAACCCACGAACTCATAACCATGAGGTGCAGAGAGTTCCTTATCGGTCGGCTTGAAGTTGAAGCCTGCCTGATCCCACAGAGCACCCTTCTTGTCTTCAGCCGCCATATCCTCACGCCATTCAGGCATGTCGTTCAGGATGTTCGGATTCTTCTCTTTCATATTGTTCATGTCGTAGATGACCTCGAACTGATCATTCTGGTTCCAGATGGCGTAGAGCGTAAGGATACCGCCCGCCTTCAGGAAATCATCTGCGTTGTAATCATCGCCATAGACTGCCTTCAACAGCTCGTCGAGCGTGGTGGTGATCTTCAGCTGAAGACCCGTGCCATCGGCCTTGGTGTTCCAAGTCTTATCGGCATCGAGCACCCAACCAGCGCGCTTCGGGTCTGCCGGGCGAGAACCATACGGCATGTCGGCCAGGCTCATGCCCTCGACCTTACCGATGATGCGGTTATCGCCGTAGTTCTTATCGAACTGAACACCGAAGTCGTTGATCAAGTCGAAGAAGATCTGAATTACGTTGTGGCGCGGATCGGAGGTGATCACGACACTACGCTTGCCATCATCGATGTAACGATAACCATTCAGATCGCTCATATGAGCTGCCTTGAAGGCTGCGATCTGGTCGAGCGACACGGTATAGGTGGTGCCCTCAATAGCGCGATCGGTCTCAGTACCCAGCGGGTCAACGTCGCCGCGCTTGTAGTATTCGATCACAACGTCCATGAACTGTGCCCACTTAGCCGTGACCAGAACAGGAGCCATCGGCATGATGAAGGTATTGCCAGCCAGGTCGGTGGTCACCGTGTCGCCTGAAACAGGATCAACGTAGGTGATGGTCCAACCAGCGAACTGGTAACCGTCGCGCTTTGCACTCGGGATGGTGATGGTCTTCTCAGCAGTGCCCTTATTAGGACCAGCCTCGCTCACCCAATCCCAGGTGTAAGCTGCATCGGGAAGATCCTTGTCGTAGGTGATGTCGAACGGAAGCATATTGTAGAAGAGAATAAGCTTCGTGGTGCCATCAGCCATAACGACCTTGACCAGTTCCGAATTCGCATGCGTCGGATCGAATACATAGTTTGCGAGCGCGCTTTCCGCTTCAACGGAGAGGCGATCGGTATAAGCCTTGTTGCCCGCAGCCTCAACATCGACGGTGCTGCCCGTGGTCACACCCGTGAAGGTGCGCTCGAAGGTGTTGAAGCCGGTCGTGGTCTGCAGGTTGAACTCGATCACATAGGTGGTCTCGGATACATCGAACCATGCGTAGTAGGTCTTAGGAGTCCAGCCGTTGGTGCCATCACCGATGAAGTGATTGCCATCCACTGCATAACCATCAACCTTGATCGTATGGTCGGCATCTTCGTACCAACCCTTGAACTTATAACCAGTGTAGGCGGATGCGGTAGCGCCATCGATGTGCATTGCAGATGCATTGCCTGCATCGATGTTCACGGAGAACTTATCCAGGCCGCCGTAGGTGTTATCGCAACCATTTGCATAATCGAAGTAGATCTTGAGGCCTGCGAAATCCCAAACCGGAGTGAGGGTAACCGCATAAGCCGGCATCGTGAACGAACCATTAATCTTGTGCGTGAAGCCATCCTTATCGGTGTACTGCCAACCAGCCAGCGTGTAACCCGTGCGCTCGACATCGCCACCAGTGAGCAAGGTAACCACGTCATCGGTGCGCGGCTTGGGGTTAACCACATAATCTTCGGTGGTCAGACCAGCTTGACCCGGTACGCCCATGTTGGTCCAGTTGGATGCAGGCGAATTGTCGCCGTCGATCTTGTAGGTAAGAGTCTGCTCAATAGCCTCCCAGATGGCGGTGAAGGTGATGTTGCGCTCCACCGTGAAGTTCATCTGAGCTGCGGTGCCCAGACCCGTGGTGTCATAACCAGCCGCCGTTGCATCAGCGGTGAGCCAGTAGAAATCGCCACCGTTCTTCCAGGTCCAACCGATGAACTTGTAGCCATCAGCAGCAGGTGCGTTCTGCGTGCGATCAGCGCTGCCAATGATCAGCGGAAGCGTGCTCACGTTAACGCCCAGACCGATGTCGGTGCCACCGCGCTGAAGCGTGGTGAAGCCGGTGCCGCCATGGTTGTTCGGACCCGAACCCGGATCGTAGGCCACGTAGAAGGTCTGAGCCCAGATCGCGGTGAATACGGTGTTCGCATTGATAACAACATCGTTCGGATCGGTGGTGTCCTTGGCCTCGCCATTGGTCGGATCAAGGTAACGCCAGCCAGCAAGTGCCCAACCGGTATCCTCAGTGAATTCGATCAGGCCATAGTGACCCGTGCTGCCCGGCTCGGTCATCTTCTTGCCGTGTTCAACATAGAACGGAAGCGTTGCAGGAGCCTTGACAGAAACCGTACCGTGCGGATCGGCACCAGCCACGAACTGAACTTCGTGCAGTGCACGCTTCCATACGCCGACGATGCTCACAGCACCATCAGGCATAGTGAAGGTTGCGCCATTCGCAACACCCGTACGGGTGACAAAATCAGGATCGGTAGAGGTGATGGTCCAGCTGAAGTCCCAACCGCTCACATTCGGCATATCAGGAAGAACCAGCGTGGTGCCGTACTTATGATTCGTGTGTGCGCCCGTGATGCCCGTTGAAGGATAGGTGGGGACCGGAACAGAAGCCGGAGCATCTGCACCTGGTGCCGAACCAGCAACGTCAACAGCATTCTCGTTGAGCGTGTAGTAGAGGCGCAGCACATTATCAGCACTGCCGGGCTGGAGCGAAGCAATGAACAGCTTCTCGTTCGTGATGCCTGCCTTGTATGAATAACCCTTCACGTCCTGCTCCATTGCGGAGGTCTTGTCGACGCGTGAACCTTCCTGGCCAGAGCCAGAGCCGGTCAGGCCATTGTTGATGGCATAGGAGCCATCAGCCTGCTCGAAGTAATGCTCGATGGCATAGGCAATGTCGCCCAGCTTCGAGAAGTGAGCAGTATAGGTTGCCGTCTCGAACAAACCACTGGTGGGGTTCTTGGTAACCGTGAGGGTTGCATTATTAGTAACAAGCGTACCGCCGTTGTACCAACCGTCAAACTTGTAACCAGAAGCTGCGGTTGCGGTCATGGCAGTCGGAGTACCCGAAACTGCATTGATGTCTTCAGAGGCAGAGCCCTTTGCAGGAACAGTCAGAGCACCGCCCGCTGCAGAACCGCCTTCCTGAGCCGCATAGGTGATGCGTGCCGTATCGGTTGCCCACAAAAGGCGCAGAACGATGGGGTTCGTGTTGTCATCGGTTGCTGCGATGGAAGAAACCGTTGCGCCAGCAGGAACATCGACCCAGTTGGAGCCGCTCTTATACTGCCACTTCGGATTCTTGTGACCATCCCAGGTTGGGATCTCGCCCGGCCAGGTGGGCTGCGGAACCGCGTTGGTCCAGCCTGCCTGGCGAGGAGCCGGCGGGGTAAGGCTGCTCGGAGCAGGATTACCCTGGCCATCAACACCCAGATCATATTCGAAGTTGAAGATCTTCTCGACCCAGTAGACGTTGAATACGATGTTCGCACCCGAAGCAACCTCAACAACCGTTGCGGTGAACTTCGCATCGAGCACAGACTCATCGCCGAGCGCATAACCCTTCAGAGTGGTCGCTGCGTTCGCATCGTTGAAGGTCTTGATGTAGTTCTTGCCATTGAAGCTGTGGATGTCGATGGCATTGCCCGGCTCGATGTATCCATCTTCGGTGCCAACCTTGGTCACGGAAGTGGAGATCGGGTTGCCAGCAGCATCAACATTCACTTTGTTGTAATTGATGGTCCAGGTCGCATTGTCCTCATACACTGCATCCAGGTAGAAGGTAGAGCCTGCTGCCACCGCTGCATTGCCAGCGATGGTTGCCAGAGCGATCGGATTCGGAGCACCCGTCCAGGTGGTCTTGGTACCGCCCTGCGGGGTGTAATCCCAGCCGACCAGGCGCTTCGGACCATTCGGGGTTACTGGATTATAGTAGGCAATGGTGTCTGCCCATTTCAGATTCTCGCGCTTGGAGAGCTCGTTGGCACCATCGCGGAAGACCACGGTGAAGGTCTTCTCTTTCCAAATGCCATAGAGCGTGAGCGTCATAACCGTGTCGGCTGTGGTGCCGTTCACATTCTGGTATGCAGCGCTGAATACCGTGGCATCGGTAATGGTCATGCCAGAACCATTTGCCTTGGTGTTCCAACCGAGGAAGTCATAACCATCGGCGGTCAGCGTTTCGTTGCCAGCAGGACGCAGGTTCGTGGAATCCCAGTGAACTGGGGTCTTGTTGCCAATGGTGATGCTGCCCGTAGGAAGCTGTGCGTTGTAAGCAACGGTGTAATCTTTTGCGACCCATTTCGCATAGAGCTCGAGCGTCGGGACATCGTCTTCGGTGATGCCGGGCTGCTGAGCCATAACGGCCTGACCGAAGGTGGTGGTGGAACCAGCCACATCGATGCGCGTGCCCGAGAAGTCTGCTGCGGTGAACCAACCAGCGAAGGTGTAACCCAGCTTCTTCATGTTCTTCGCATCGGAGAGCATGACGTTATTCACCACGTCGGTCCACTTCAGCTTTGCGCCGCCAGAAACCGTGGTCTGGGTGACCGTGGTAAGGTTGCCGCCATTGGGGTTGTAGTGGATGGTGTAACCATCGCGCGGCTCCCACTGTGCATAGAAGATCACATCGGGACCCATAACCTTATAGGTAGAAAGATCAGTATAAGAAGTACCCGTGCCATCGGCCTTGGTGTTCCAAGCAACGAAGCCATAACCCGTCTTACCCTTAACAGCCGGAACATTGGAAGCGCCAAGTGCGGTGTTGTAAGGAATGGGGTTCGCAGTCTGCTTGGTTACGTTCGAGGAGCCATCTGCCCAACCACCCATGGTGGTGTCGCCGATGTTGAACTGAACCGTGTACTCCTCAACCTCGAAGAGTGCGTAGTAGATAACAGGACCAGCAGCATAGATGCCATCGACCTTGAGCGGCTTGATCACATTGCTGTTGACGCCCGAAAGCCACGAAGAATCAACAGCCTGAGTACCAGCAGCGTCCTTGAACCAACCACGGAACACATGGCCGGTTGCTGCCGTTGCCGTTGCACCTGCTGCGGTGCCCGTTGCCATGTTAATGCTCTCGGAGCCCGGGGTAACCGTGCCCATGGAGCCGCAGCCCGTGGCGAAGGTGTAATTGATGGTTGCTTTATTCTCTTGGAAGACCGGGTAGAGCGTTACACCATAGTGGCCATCGGCAATAACCTCGGCAAAGTCTTTGTAGATCGCATCATTTTGCGTGCCAGCCGTCATGGTGAATGCATGACCTGCGGCATTGGTGTAGAGCGGGCTCGTGCCAGCAACATACCCCGTGCCAACCGTGGTCCAACCCAAGAAGGTGTAGGCACCCTTGTTGTCGACATCATGGTAGGTCATCGGCAAAGCAACGCGATCGCCGACCTGCTGTTTCAGATCGGTCGCACCCGTGCCCGTAAGACCTGCGATGTTGGCGCACTGATCACTGAAGTGAACCTGTTGCCAGGTCTTCTCCCACAGTGCAGTGAACTTATTTGACGGAGTTCTTGTCGATGGCATCGAGCCATGGCATGACCGCTTCAGTGACGAGCGTTTCGTTAGGAAGCGCGCTGTCGCTGGCGAAGATGGTCAGCGTAGAAGTGGTGGTGTTGAAGTCCCAATTGACTTTGTTGTTGCTGTCGAAGGTTCCCTTGGGATGGAAGATGTAATCGATGATGTCGGTGATGAGCGCGTTGTTGATCGAGACGCCACCCGTGACAGGATAGCGCGCGATAAGCTGACTGCTAGTACCCGACCATCTAGCGTCCTCATCAGCCACTTTGTCTTCTGCATCCCAAACACCAAGCTTGTCGGTACGGCTGCTGATAGCATCCAATCCGGTGTCGACCAGAGAGGTCATGGTGCCCAAACGGATCTGCTTCAGAGAGGTCATTCCGGCGAGCATGTTAGTGCGATTACGGGTTACCGTGCCTGAGCCTGAAGCAGGCTTGTCAGCGGTAACGAAGACCGACAGGTCAATCGACTCGAGAGAAGAGCAGCCAGCGAACATTTCTGAATAGTCAGTAGCTTGTTCAGCATGCCAACCGCTGATTCCCGTAATAGAAGTAAGGCTTACGCAGCCTTTGAACATACGTGCGAAGGAGGTGGAGTTCGTAACCACGAGACCCATACCATTAAAAGAGACGAGCGCGGTGTAATTTTCGAACCAGCTTTCGAAGGAATCGCAGGTGATTCCGCCGCCATAAGCGTTCTGTTTCGTAACAATATGCTTGATGGCCTGGGGTGCTGCGCCATCTGCGGCGGTAAGCCAGGGCAGCGTTGATGCGGTGAATGCGCCAATATTAATTGTGGCGGTGTTCGTACCTATATTACCGATGGTTAAGGTACCTGAGACGGGATCCCATGACCAAAAGACATTTTTCAGGGTCGCAGAGAAGGGATTCTCCGTTGGAGTTGCCTGAGCGGCAAGGTTTGCCTTGTTTGACTCCGAGGCAGCGGAGATTGAGGAATTCTTTGGGGCGTTGACTGGAGGAGCGTTGGGGCTTGCAGTCAGATCTTTAGCGCTTGAAGAATTCGAATTATTGGAAGAAGACACACTGCTACCCGAGGAATTGGGCAGAGTTGTCCCTGAATTACCAGGTGAAGTGGCAGTTCCACCCTGATTTTGGGGTGGAGTCGTATTGGTGACCTGGCTATTCGAGGAAGAATTGCCATCGTTGACCTGGCTGTTCGATTCTCCTTCATTCGGCAAGACAACATAATCAGGAGCATCGGGGCCCTTGTTGCCATTGTCCGTTTCAGGAAGATCTCCCTGACCAGGATTTTCACCATTTATTGCACTATTGGAAGAATCTTGATCGGTTATTGTATCGATCGAGGTGGAGCCATTTGCAGACTCAACCTTCCATTCAGCCGTGAGCGTTACGTCTTTCGTCATTTCAAAATCGGTACCGCCCTTGAGCAAAGTGCCATCTTCAAGTTTCCAACCCAAGAAGGTGTAGGAAACACCATTAACTGTCTTAGATTCAAGCGTTGCGAGCTTAATGGTTCCAGCAACGCCATCAGTAGTAGCTGATTTGCCATCAACTATATACGTAATAGAAAAGGTCTTTGGATTTGCTTGTGAATTGCTGTTATTTGCCGCTTCCTGGCCAGCGTTTGCCGCACCATTGTTTGCCGCATTTTGCGCCGTGCTCGATGCGCCAGAAGCTGCCGCGCTTCCCGCATTTTTCGAGGTAGAAGCAGAATTCGTAGCAAGCGCGGCATTTGCCTTTTCGGAAGTATTTCCAGCATTTGCCGTTGCAGCTGAATCGCTTTGACCTGCGGTTTTATTTGAAGCATTTTGAGTAGTTGCGGCTGTTTGAGCGGATGCCGCGCTTCCTGAATTTTCTGCGTTTACCTGGGCAAACGCGGTTGAAGTGAATAGGACTGAAGAGAGGATCAAAGTTGAAGCAAATGTGAGCGCCAGGGTGAGGAAACCTGCAAAAAGGGCAAAAACAGATTTAGCCGCTACGCAGAGTGCGCAGTGGCCACAACCAAACGTGTGTTGGCGTAGTTGTTGCATTTAAATTTCGTTCCTCATCACTAACCGGCATCGCCGATTTTAGCACCCTGGCCGCGGTCGCGCACGTGTATAGGGATTTCAAAAATGCGTCTGAACTGGCGCTTTAGTGAAGTGGAGAACGCCGATAGCACTCGGCTAGATTCTGGATCGCGTTTCGATTTTTACGCGATAAAAATATCTGGTCAAACCGTATAGCGTTTGTAAGATGCCCATGAAAAACAGACTGCTACCTGCCACGTTGCCAAAATGACATCGAAACGTGATTTTTAGGCTGTTTTGACACATTTCTGTCAAGCAAATCTTCACATTTCCTACACAATTTGAGAGCCATCACAGTCCATTTCTGGCTGGATTTTGGGCGTTTTTCACGACAGTTAAGCTCCTTGTGATTCTGCCGTGTTTTCCACATGATTGATTCTGATTTGTAATCTGTAGTTTTACTGGGGTTTTAGTCTAACCTGCGGCCTTTTCAACGCTGCGCTCAGTGCTAATTAGGGGAATGTTTTCCACATACGTTTTCCCAGGTCACGTTTTCTCGATTTTTACCCGAGTTTGGGCCCGATCTGAAAAGTGAACGAAATGTGAATGCGGATTAAACGCACGAAGAAGGAATTTTCTTTGTGGAAAACCTTTTTTACCAAACCTTTTGAGATATACATTCAGCTATACGATTCAGTGCGCACACGATTCGCTCTCATTTTTGCAGCATTTTTATCGTCTTGCATGTGCTATTTTTCATATTTCAACTGGACGTAATTCTATTGCTGAATTTGAGCAGACTTCCCCGTTTTTAACTGACTTTCAAGCCCATTTCTAGCAGTTTTCTAGCAGATAGCTATACAGATGATATACAGCATGCTATCAGGCGTTTTTTGTGTGGAAAACCCCATTTTTTGCCATTTTTTTGATTAGAATTCGCGGCTTGTCTTAGAAAGCATCTGGTGGCTTCTGATGCGAGCCTCTGTGCACAAACCCGCAAAAATGAAGCTTTGCAATAAGTTCAGTGAGCTCCAAATGGACTCTGATCTTGAAACCTCAAATCAACCTGAAGCAAAAAACAAACTCAGCTCAAACGCTCAGATGCTCTCTGTAGACAAAGCAGCCGAACTTTGAAAATCAAAGGGACTTTGTTTGCGCCTCTTATTTCGTCTCTCTACAGCGACGAACGAACGGGCAGTTCATCACCTTCGGAATCTTCGAGATTCGTCTAACCATCTGACTTCAGACTCCCCTGGCAGCAAATCAATCAATTTTTGAAAATCGCCTCAAAAAACGAGACTCTGAGAGCCGTTCTAAGGCCCGCAAAAATTTTTTATGACTAGTAACTCAGGGAAAAACCTTCGTAGGTTGAAACCTATGCGATTCGGATGTTACGGAATGTGCTGGCTTCGTTGATCTCGTCGAGAACGTTGATGATGGCGTCCGACTGATAAAAGTCGCCGCGTTGGCGCTTACCCATATGTCGGAGCATTCCGTATTCACAAGCGCGAAGGATGAGCGTGGTTGCTGTGCGCTGGGTTACTCCCAAACTGTCTGCAAGATAGGCGGAATTCACCACTGGCTGTTTCACCAACGTTTTGGGAAGCTGTCGAATCTTCGATCCCTTGCGATGGCCAACAAGGCTATCCCAATCTTCCAAAAGCGATTCGATCGAAGTCTCAGTAACGCGGCTTACGAACAATGCAAGCTCGAGTGCCGAGACGAGCTCTTCGATAATGACGAGCGGATCGCCTTCGCGATAAGACTGCAACGCATTGATAAGTGAATCGATGTTGTGAAGGAAACCGACAGAGACTGGAATCAGAGTTGAAGAAAGAACTCCTTCTGCTCTGAAGATGTGATGAATCAGAGCTCTGCCGGTTTGGCCATTCGTGGTGAGGAACGGATGCACGGTTTGAAACTGTGCGTAAAGAATGGCTGCCTTCACTACTGGGTTCAGATCAGATCGAGTGCCGAATTCGATCAGATCCGCCATGTATTCAGGTACATGTTGAAAAGCAGGGGGCACAAATAGTGCGGTATGAGGAGTGAATGAAGTGCCCCCCAGCCAGACCGGTTTCTGGCGTAGCTTTTCAAATGCCGAATTGGTTTGGTTTTCAAGATGCGAGTTGTCGAGCAGCAGATCGTGGATTTCCACGATTCCCTCGAGCGATAACCCGGCTGGCAATTCGAGCGCTCTTTGAGTAGCGATCATGTTTGCCACAACCAGGCGCGCATCGCTGGATGCCTTGGGATAAAGCTCTGCAAGCGCAACGCTCTGAGCGGTCGAAGTGAGTCGATCGATCTGAGAGCTTGCTGAGCTTTCACTCCGCAAGAGCATGGTCGGTACGTTATCCGCACGCTGCCCCAACTCCACATCGAAGCGCGCCATCTCTACGAGCAGTGCGCTGATGCGAGCTGACAGATCGTCCGGAACCGCCACGCTTCGCTCGGCGATCAACAGCGGAAGTGCAGCCTGGTATTCCATTTCAGTGCTGCGATTCAAGCCGAGTGAACTTGATCCACTATCTCCAGAACCTTCAACAGCCTTAGCGAAGGGGCCTTTGCTCTCACCCTTCACAACGTCTTCCTCGATACGCTCGGTCGCATCTTGGTTGCCGTCTTGCTGCCACACGTGTTTCTCGAAAGAAATCGGTGGCCACTGCTGAGCCTCAGTCGATTTATGTTGCGAATCTTTGTTCATGCACTAACCGCTGTTTTCTCTTCCGTTATTATAGCATATTCAGAAATTATACAAGCTTTATTTCTGAACTTTTTTTATTATAGAGAAATTTTTTATTTTGCAACCGTTTAATTATAATTTTTTGATTGTTTACATAAATTACTTCCGATTATTTAAGAAAAAGAGAAGTTTTGACCAAAGCGTAGAAATCTAGCTGAGATCGAAATCGAAAAAAATTTTGACTTTGTCCAAGAAGTTAACTTATAAGTTGATTTTCTAGTAATTAACCTATATGTTAATTACTAGAAGGTCTTGAAGGAGTGAGTGGATTGAATCAAAAATGGGATATTGAGAAGATCGCGCATTTCTTCTTTCTTCTCGTTAACGCAACCGACACATCAGGGAAGAACATCCTTGAAAAACGTTTTAAGAAAGATCCAGATGCTTTAAAAAAGCTTCTGTTTCTTATTGATGGAATTGGCAGCCTTGGTTATGAGCAGGGTGTTAAGTACGCATTCTCAGTATCAATATTTGATACGATCAAGGGCCCAATCAAGGATCTGATAGAAATTAGAAAGATACGCAGCACTTGGCGTGTTTTGACGTACAACGCTAAAGCACAGAAGAAACTTGTAATGCTAGACGCTTTCGAATCGCATAAGCATACAAGCACGTTAAAGGCTGCACAACGCGTAAAACCAAAAGCAAAAATAGTAAAAGACATTCTTAGAAAGAGTGAATGAATAATGGAAAAATGTCCTACCGCGGAAGAGATTCTTGGGCTCGATGAACCGCTTCCACCAAATATCGATACAGTTCAATTCAAGCTCATGCTGGATTTCAGCATCGCAGTCTTTGTTCGCCTTGAAGAACTCGGCCTAAAACAGAAAGATCTGGCTGAGCTACTCAATGTCTCACCAGCAGCTGTTTCAAAGATGCTCTCACCTACCGGAAATATTTCGCTCCGAACAATGGCAAAAGTTGCTGTTGCACTTGGATGCGAATTTGATGATCTTCGTATGCATGGAGTTTCCGATACTGCCTATGTTCCCATTTCCAATCTTGAGCTGCTCACCACACTCATTACAGAAGATGACCCTTATGGCTTAATGATCGATGAAGATCTTGGCACAATATTCTATATATCCGACATTCCCAGCACTGAGGACCTAACTGATGAAACAGGATCAGTAGAATATGCGTTCATCGATCTTTCGGAAGAAGCAAAACAGCAGATAGAAGTATGCGCAGTCCCGCCCAATAAGGAGCGTAAGCGTGTTCAGGAACAAACAACGCGAAAGGTGTTAGCGGCATGAGCAGGAATAACGTACTGTCCCCCGTTAAGATTCTGGATTCAAAAGTACTAGGGGTTGAATTCAAAACCATCAATGAAGAAACTGAAAAAAGCGGGCCAGAAGACCTTCTTGCAACAAAATATGGTCGCGGTAGATCTTTCATCGAGAATGAGTGCTTACGTTGCGAGGTTATTCTTGAAGCTGCTCTAGATCGTGTTCGTAAAAAAAGTAATGTACCAATTCATTTTGTTGCATCGGCCAAGGTTGGGGTTACTATTGCAATTCCGCTCGAGGCGATCGGTGATCTTTCTGAGGCAAGATGCCTAGAGTATGCCCGAGCCAACGGGATTTCGATAGCATATGGCAAGATCAGAAGCATTATCGAGAGCATTACTGCCGAAAGCCTTGTAGGAAAGCAGACTATTCCGCCAATAGATCCTTATATGTTGCTCGAAAGAGATAGCGCAAACGAAGATCAAGATAGCTAATAGATTGCCAGGTAGCTTGTTGTTCGAAGCGCTCGCCGCACTTTAGTGATTGAGTTACTATTCGTTCGATGGTATTGCAGTGACGCTTATGCTTTAAATGGACTGATCAAGGAGCAAAAGGGGTTGAATTCTGTTTTGCCTTAATTTGGAGACAACCTACCAGCTCAAAACCTTTGACACCACCGCTATGCCGCAAGTAGTTGCGCTCTAATCAGCAACAAAATTATAAAGCTGGATAATTGAAGCCTTGACATAAGAAAACGCACGTCAGGCGTGCGTTTTCAAGAGCGCTAGGGGTTGTATGCTAGGGGGTCATTGCCGTGATAGAGGTGATAGGGGTCGGGTAATTCGACACATTAGCGATGGGCCGAATTACCCGACCCCCAACATATCCTAGTGTCTAAAGAAGCATGGTGAGGGCATCGATCTCCTCTTCGATGGCAGATCCCAGATCGGTTTGCACGACCAAGATGGGCTCAGACGCAAGCTGGACATCGCGACGCTCCGAGAAGATATCAAGGCGCTCATCGATCGCTTCCTGCGTGGAAGGCAGAGGCTTATGCGCATCGAGGAAATACCCCTGCGAGCTATAAATAAGTGTGAAGCCCGCAATACCCGTTGTTCCCTGATAGGCGCTTGAAAAGCCACCGTCAATCGTAAACACCTTGCCGTTACACTTCACGGGGTCTTCCCCATCCTTCACCTTCACGGGCACGTGACCGCATACAATGTGCGCCGTTTTTGGATCGAGCCCGAAGTCTTCGAAGATGCCATCGAAGACTGCCTCTTCGTCAAAAAGCGTATAGAAGGGGTTCTTCACCTCTTTGCGCGCAGCTTTATCGGCAACCAGATAGATCTCGAACGTGGCCATCTTGCTCTTTGCGAAGAGCGGCGAACCTGCGCCGAGCCACATGTACCAGATAAGATCTTTGCCGCGTTTGCGCAGTTCAGGGTCGGGGCTGTAGAACGCATCGCGCACGTACTGGTCGAATATGTCGAAAAGCGCGCGACCCTTGTAGATAGTGCCGAACACGTCTACCTCTTTGAGCGAACCATCTGGGTTCAGCGGCACACAGGCATGGAAGAGCAAGTTGCCATTGTAAATAGTGTAAAGGCTGCCCACATCAAGCATGAACTGCATGTGGCGCTGGAGCTTCTCGCAACCAATAAAGGCTTGCGCAAGCGAGGTCATGACCGCCTCTTCTTCGGATGTAAGCTTGTAGGGGTCGGACCAATCCACCGTAGGGAACACGGGGTCGGTGATCTCATATTCAACGCCGCTCACTTCGACGGTGCCTCCAGTGGGATTGCCGAACGAATCGGTTTCGGAGCTGAACTTGATGGTGTGAAGCTGCTTACGATCCTCGAGGTCGAACGAAGGATACTCATCGATGAGCTGGGCTTCCACCTTGAACTGCAAAATGGCCATGGCCTTCTGAATCTGCACGTTCAGGCGATGCTCTTCAGGCGTAAGGTCCGGATCGCCCTTCAGGGCGTAACCCACGCAGGGGTCTTCGGCGTAGGCAGTTTGCGCGAAAGTTGCGAGCGGACGCAGGTTGATGCCGTAGGAATCTTCCAGAATGGAGAGGTTGCCATAGCGCGCGCAGTTGCGCACCACGTGTGCGATGCAGCCCCACTGGCCCAGCGCCGCGCCCATCCACACCGCATCGTGGTTGCCCCACTGAATATCGATGGACGGAAAGCGCATGAGCTCTTCCATGATGAGATCGGGGTACGGGCCGCGGTCATAGACATCGCCCACCATGTGCAGGTGGTCAACCGCCAGGTGCTGAATGAGCTCTGCCAATGCCACGATGATGTCGGGTGCGATGCCGGTCTCAATAGCACTGTTAATCAGGGAATTCGCGTAGAGATCGGGCTCGTAGGACTTTGCGATCTCGGGCGTGCCTTCGGGCTTGTGCGCGTAATGGCAATGCGCGAGCAACGCGCGGATGAGCGCAGCGTATTCCTGCGGGAGCAGATCGTTCACGCGCTCGGCCGTATGACGCAGCACGAGCGGGTGCGTGAGCGCGACCAATTCAACGATGGCACCGAAATAATAGGCCGATTCGTCGATCGCGGCTTCGGCATCAATGGCCACGCGCTCTTCGGGATAATAGACGAGCGAAGCGAGCGTGCGCTTCTTGTCTTCAGAAAGACCGTCCTCGAACACAAAATCGATGAGCTCGCGAATGCCGCCGGAAGCGTTGCGCAAGATGTGCGAAAACGCGGCGAATTCGCCATGAATATCAGAGACGAAGAATTCCGTTTCTTTGGGAAGATGCGCGGCCGCGGAAAGGCGCGCTACTTCGGCGGCTGCCTCTTCACGCGTGGGATAGAGCGCATGGAGGGTTTGGAGCTGCTGCTTGTTCTGTGCGTTCATATTTCTCCTGTTCATCGGAGGGACAACGCGCGCCTGTTCACCGCGCGGTTGGCAATACCATTGGCAATGATTCAACTGCCTTGTTAGCAATAATTCAACTGCCCTATTAATTAGTAAGAAACTTCCTTATTACATTAGTAAGTATACCGTAGGCGAATTTCGAAAAATCTTTCATCTTGCTTACTTTTTAGCGACAGTAAGGCTAGACTTACTTATAGGGGAAATCAAAAAAAGAAAGAGTCTACCTCGTGCGTTCAACGGATGCCCAAAAACGTGACGCTACGCGCGTCATCTCTGCTCGTCGTGTGATGTTCGCGGCGCTCGTTATCTGCGCGCTTATATTCGGCGGGACGTTGCTTGGCGCGATACCAGGAGTTTCGGGGGCTTTGTCGACTTCAGGAGATTCAGAAGCTTCGGCAGCTTCGACAGCTTCAGGTAATTCCGAGGTTTTCGCAGAAAAAGCTTTTGCCGAGCCTGCTCAATCTTCCTCAGAAGACAACAGCAAAGAGGTGAGCATCGGCTATTACTACGGCGATACGGCCTTCCAAGACGGCTTTGGCGACGACGAGCGCAATCGGGGTACGCCTACGAATACTATCAGCGCCTTGCGCCCTATGCCGGGTGGGATTACACCTATCGCTACCTCACGCGCAGCGAAGCCATCGAAGCACTGCGAAACGGCGAAGTGGACATTGTTGCCGGCATCAATAAAACGCCCCAGCTCGAAAAGGAATTCCTCTTTTCATCTGCGGATATGGGACTCGATGGCAATCCGCTCTACTTCGCGGTGAACAAGAACCGCGGTGATCTGCTGGCCGAGCTCGATCAGGCGCAGGAGGATCTGCTGACGAACGATCCGAACTTCTTGGCGGATAACCGGAAGAAATACTATGCCAACAGCGGCATGACCACCGCTCTTACCAAGGAAGAACACGCCTGGCTCGAGGAGAAGGGGTCAATCACGCTCGGCTATCTCTCCGGCAACCTGCCCATCTCTGGCCACGATGACCAGGGGAAACCGACCGGCGTGCTGGGTTCGGCGCTTCCCATCATGGAGGAGTATCTGGGCATTCCCATCAAAACGAAGGCGTTCGATAGCCGCTATGCGATGCGCGAGGCCATCAAGAACAACGAGGTCGACGTAATCTTCCCCGTGTATGACGATGCGTGGTCGCGCGAGAAAGAAGACCTCTACCAGACCACGCCGCTCGTTGAGGACCGCATCATGGTCGCTTACACCGGCGACTACGACGATGACGTGCTCAAGCGCGTGGCTTCTACCGAAGCGGCCATTGGACAGCAGGAGTTCTTGGAGCAATACGACCCGAGTGCGGAGCTGGTGAACTACCCTTCGCGCGATGAGGCATTCAGGGCCATGTCGCGCGGAGAGGTTGACAGCGTTATCGGCAACGCGAGCATCATGCAGCTCTTCATTGCCGAGCACCCCGAATACGATTCGTTCAACACTGCATATCTTGAGGCCAGCGAAGGTTTTTCGTTCGCCGTGAGCCGCGACGATCCTACCCTTGCGGTGATCATGCAAGAGGCCACGCAGCAGATCGACGACACACTGATCACGAACGCGATGATCCGCTACTCCGAGGCGCGTGCACCTTTTTCGCTGGTCGAAGTGATCAGGCATTACGCGCTGCCGCTTTTGGTGATCGGCCTGGTTATCATTGCCGCGATCGTGATCGTGTTCCTGCGTTATCGCAGGCAGGTGAACCTCTTCAACAAGCACCAGGCCGCTGCTCGAGAGGCGCTCCAGACCGCGCTTGATGCGGCCGACAACGCGAGCGCCGCCAAGACGAGCTTCCTTTCGAACATGAGCCATGACATTCGCACGCCACTCAATGCAATCATCGGCATGACCGCTATCGCGGGTGCCAACATCGACGACACGAACCGTGTGAAGGATTGCCTTTCAAAGATCGCCTCTTCGGGCAAGCACCTGTTGTCCCTGATCAACGAGATCTTGGATGTGTCGAAGATCGAATCGGGGCGCATTGAGCTTTCCGAGGAACCGTTCGATCTTTCCGTGATGCTGAAGGATCTGGTTGACATCAACCGGCCGCAAGCCGACGCGAAGCGGCAAAAGGTGATCATTCGCGTGAAGGATATCGTTCACGAAGAAGTGATCGGCGACCATGTGCGCCTGCAGCAAATCTACACCAACCTGGTGAGCAACGCGATCAAATACACGCCTGAAGGTGGCACGATCGATATCACACTGGAAGAGAAGAACGCTGGCAGTGCGAAAATCGCGCAGTACGACTTCACCGTGAAGGACAACGGCATCGGCATGAGCAAAGAGTACCTGCCACATGTGTTCGACGCATTCTCGCGCGCTGAGCGTAAGGAGGTCGTGGAGCAGCAGGGCACGGGGCTTGGCATGCCGATCGCGCTTTCGGCGGCACGCATGATGAATGGCGATATCGAGGTGGAGAGTGAGCTGGGCAAAGGCTCCACGTTCACCGCCACAGTGTTCCTGAAGATCGCCGAGCTGGACGAGAGCGTGTACGAGGAGTTCATCGACTTGCCCGTGCTCATCGTAGATGACGACGAAGTAGTATGCGAATCGACGCATATCATGCTCAGGGATTTGGGCATGAAGCCGGAATATGTGCTGTCTGGGCGCGAAGCGGTAGACAGGCTCGTGGATGCCGAGGCTGCGGGCGAGCAGTTCTTCGCCGTGATCATCGACTGGATCATGCCGGGCATGGATGGCGTACAAACGATCCGCGAGATTCGCAAGAGAACGAACGGGGACGTGCCGATCATCGTGATCTCGGCTTACGATTGGACCGAGATCGAGAAGGAAGCGCGCCAGGCAGGCGCGAGCTTCTTCGTGAGCAAACCGCTGTTCAAGTCGCGCTTGAAGCAGCTGTTCGTTGAGCTGTTGGGGGCCGAGCCAGCACAGAAAGATATTGAGGAAAAACTCGATGTGAGTGAGGTCGATCTTAGCGGCAAGCGCGGGTTGCTGGCAGAGGACAACGATCTGAATGCTGAGGTGGCAGCCGCTTTCTTGGAAGCAGCTGGTTTTGAACTTGAACGCGCGCTGAATGGCCAGGAAGCCTTTGAAATGGTGCGCGATCACGAGCCGGGCTATTACGATTGTGTGTTCATGGACATGCAAATGCCCGTGATGAACGGACTCGATGCCACGCGCGCGATTCGCGATCTGCCGCGTGAGGACACGGACTATGATGCACTGCCGATCTTTGCCATGACCGCTAATGCGTTCGTGGACGACGTGCGCAAGACCAAAGAAGCGGGCATGAACGGGCACTTCGCCAAGCCGCTCGATTTCACTGTTTTGCTCACGACGCTGCATCAGCAGTTGAAATAGCCGGTGAACCAGCTGGGTTACTTGCATCAGCGGAGAGGGCGAGGCACGAGATTCCCCGCTTCCCTGTTCGCGAACCAGCATATGCTGCTTCGCTCATGCGTCGCTGCTTCGCTCGGGTTTTATTAAAACGAATTTAGTCGGCG
>OLPD01000768.1_pt1 | contig 20171 bp, 9 predicted proteins | sample 1672111 | NCBI WGS metagenome assembly OLPD01 (sample SAMEA3136646, study PRJEB25190) | human gut metagenome
ATTATAATTATACAAAAATTTTAGAGGGAGAATATTTAATGAAATTAAAAACGGGGATTAAAAATTTAATAACATTTTTTTTAATTGCAATTATATGCGTATGTGGTTATAGGATTTATGAAAAACTAAATGACTATAAAAAGGCAGACGATTTATACGCTAATTTAAGAACAGAAAAAGAAGCAAATCTTGATAAAAATAATAGTAATTCAGGTACAGCCAATACTATAGATTTATCATCTATAAACAAAGATTTTGTATGTTGGATTAATATCGAAAATACAAATATAGACTATCCAGTTGTCCAAAGTAAAGACAATTCTTACTATCTTCATCGTGATATCTATGGAAATTATCTATATGCGGGGACTACATTTTTAGATTATAGAGATTATTATGATGACAGTAAAAATTTAATTATTTATAGTCATAATATGAAAAATACTACTATGTTTAGTCAACTTGAAAAATTTAAAGAGGAATCATTTTTTAAATCAAATCCTACTATAACTTTAACAGATAAAAATGGGGAGAAAAATTATGAAGTTTTTGCTGTTTTATTAGTTAAGAAGGATTATCCATATACTATTCCGAACTTTAATAGTGATGACGAATATAATAAATTTTTAAATAAAATTGTCGATGATTCAATATTCAGCACGCAAAATAAACCTACATCCTCAGATAAAATACTTACATTAAGTACTTGTAGTTATGAATTTAAGGATGCTAGAACTGTAGTATTTTGTAAAGAAAAGAAAATAAATTAGATTTTATGGGGGGTTATTATGATAGTATCTAAAAAGCAAAAGTATAAATCTTTAAAAAATAGTAATTTAAATAATAAAAGTGTACTAATACTCGACTCATTTATATCGTGCATGAACAAGAAATCTCATAATATAAATATTCCAACAAATATAAATACACTTGGATATAGATGTTTTTATGATTGTGAAAATATAAAATCTTTATATGTTCCTCCAAATATATCGAATATTGAAAAAGGGGCATTTTATAACTGTAAAAGCTTAGAGAAAATTGAACTTCCAAAAGAATTATCTGATTTAAAAGATGAAACTTTCTATAATTGTTCAAGTTTACAATCAATAAATATACCAGATGATGTTTCTTATATTGGAGAAAGGTGCTTTTTAAATTGTGAAAATTTAAAAGAAATCAATTTTTCTAACAAGGTAAAATCTATTAATGACTCTGCATTTAAAAATTGCTCTAACTTAACTAAAATTCAAATTCCTAATTCAGTTGAAGTTATCAGCAAAAATGTATTCTTTAATTGTTTTAACTTAGAAGAAGTTATATTACCTGATAATATCGATATATTAGAATCTTGTTTATTTGCTAATTGTAAAAAGCTAAATAAAATCAATATTGGACAAAATATTACAGAAATAAAGGAGCTTGCCTTCTTTGAATGTAGCAGTTTAAGTTCTTTAGATTTACCTCAAAATTTATCAAATTTAGGCTCTAGGGTATTTTCTAATTGTACTAATTTACAAAATATAAATTTGCCAAATTCGATTATTTCTATTGGACAAGGCATTTTCTCAAATTGTACTAATTTAATAAAAGTTACTTTACCAAACAAACTTACATATATACCATCTAGTACATTTAATAATTGTATTAATTTAGAAGAAATCAATCTACCTAAAACTGTAAAACAAATAGATAATTCAGCATTTTCTAATTGTAAAAAGTTAAAAACTATAGATTTACCTGAAACATTGCAGTCTATTGGTTCGGATTCATTTTCAGGTTGCGAAAAATTAAATCATATTACTTTACCTGACTCTTTAAAAAATATAGGTACAGCGGCATTTTATGATTGTAAATCATTATCAGAAATAAATATACCAAATACAATTAATACATTAAGTCCTTTGACTTTTACTAATTGTAGCAATTTAGAAAAGATCAATCTACCTAAAATATTTGATAAAATACCAGATTCGTGCTTTGCAAATTGTACGAACCTATATGATATAAATTTACCTGAAACGTTAAATTATATAAATTCATATGCATTTTCAAACTGTTCATCATTAGAAAATATTAGATTACCTAAATCTATAAAAATGATAGGTGAACGTGCATTTAATAACTGTACTAATTTACGTAAGATTATTATTCCTAAATACATTAAATCAATCAGCAATTCTGCATTTGATAATTGTAATAATCTTGTTATTTACGGAGAAAAAAATTCTTATGCACATAAGTACGCTATTGCAAATAAAATAGATTTTGAAGAATATAAATTTATAAGCCTTCGAGGTATTTCTATAAAAAATTCATTTATATCTATGCTAAATAACAACCAAAGTAAATTAGATTTAGTTTTATACCCTGAAAATACAAATGATATTTTCAAAGTAAAATGGAGCTCTTCTGATGAAAATATCGTATCGGTAAAAGACGGCATTATTACTAGCCATAATGTGGGTATAGTAACTATAACTGCACAAGTTGGATATAATAAAATAGCAAAATGCATAGTTCAAGTTGAACGACCTTTAGAATCTATAAAACTTGAAACTGATTATTTAAGTTTAAATAAAAGCGAATCTAAATCTTTAAAAATAGAATATTTCCCTAAAAATCATACTTGCACAGATAACCCAGTTTGGAAATCTTCTGATGAAAATATTGCAAAAGTAGACTCTTATGGAAATATTACAGCTATTTCTAAAGGTGATTGTATTATTACGTGTACTTTAGATGGTAAGTCTGACTCTTGCAAAGTTAATGTTGATTTACCATTAAAAGAAATTACGCTAGACAAAACTTCATTAAATTTAAAATGCAATGAATCATATAAATTAAATATATCTTATATACCAGAAGATACTACAGATGTTATATCATTAAATTGGTCTTGTATGGATTCATCTATAGTTGCAATCAATGATGATGGTACTATCAAAGCATTAAATCCAGGAACTACAGTAATAACTGCATCTGCTAATAATAAAATTGCAACTTGTATAGTTACTGTTAGATCTTGTATTTCTGCAGTTAAATTTAAAGATGATAGAATTAATTTAAAAGTAGATGATTCACTAAGTTTAGAAATACTAGATCAAAATAATGATTATGTTGAAAACGAACTTATAACTTGGAATATTTCAGATAGTAAAATAGCTAAAATAGAAAACAATCGCTTAATAGCTACAAATGAAGGTACTACTGTAATAGTTGCCCAAGTTGATGGATTAATCGCTGCTGCTATTTTAAATGTTTCTTTGAAAAAAATTCGTTTATTCGATGTAAATTATTTAAAATCTAGTTCAAATATTATAACAGGAAAAGGAATAGTCGGAGCTACTGTTAAAGCCTTCAACAACAATGAATTAATTAGTGATACATGCATTATAAGTTCAGATAAAAAATTCTTACTTCATATCGAACCGCAAGAGCCCGGCTCAGAAATAATAGTAGAAATATCTAAACATGGATATGAAACTAAAGAAGAAGTTATAACATCTTTATATGAATTTGATACATTTTATGTAGATTCAGTTGAAACATTAGATTCTAACAACATATATATTTCAGGAAGAGGTTGTAGCGGGGCTTATATAAGGGCTTACATAAAAAATACTCAGATAGGAAAGGCTTGTTCTGTAAATTCAGATGGACATTTTAAGATGCATCTTCCAAAAATAAAATCAGACACAGTCGTAACTTTAAAAATGAGACAAACTAATTATGTAACAGCTAATAAAAATATTATTATTCCATAATATAAAAAGGAGTAGTCAATCCAGATTGGATTGATTACTCCCTTTCTTTTACAATGATTTTCATATTTTAAGTAAGATTACTTCTCTTTTGCTATTAGAGTTTTAATTTACCTTTAATCAATATTGTCGCATATTTCTAATAAATTTTATATTTTTACTCATATATAATAGCAAATTAATGTCATTAGAATATAAAACTATTTTTTAAGATATTTTCGCTTTCCTGTTGATCGTCTATTTTCTATAATGTCGGAAAATATTACTTAAAAATTTATATTATCATTTTATATTCTAAGGTATTTTTATAATACCACTTCTCTTAAATGTCTCTGATTTTTTAATCCTGTTTATCTACTTATTCTCTAGTTTATCTATTACTATATTTGTGACTTCTTAATTTGTTACTTATTCTCCCTTATTTATTGCCTTTTTATTTTATACTTTATATAAACTTTCTATAATTTTTTTCTACGTTTATTATCAATCCATAATCCAATCAATACAATTAATGAAATTGATCCTATTATGATTTCATTTGTTAAGTTAGTATCACCTGTTTGTACATTTTGTTCTGGCTTTGTACTTTCCTCTGGATTACTTGGCATATTTGGTTTTACTGTATTTTCAGGTTTGTTCGGATTACTTGGGTCATCCGTATCTTCTGGTTTCTCAGGTTTATCTGGAGTTACTGGGTTATCCGAATCATCTGGATCTCCAGGCTTATCTGAATCACCTGGATCATCTGGATTCTCTGGATCACTTGGGCTATCTGGTTTCCCTGGATTTTCAGGTTTTTCTGGATTATTTGGTTTATCTGAGTCATCTGGGTTTTCAGGCTTATCTGGATTACTTGGTTTATCCGAATCATCTGGATTTCCTGGTTTATCTGGATCACTTGGTTTATCCGAATCATCTGGGTCTCCAGGCTTATCTGAATCACCTGGATCATCTGGATTTCCTGGTTTATCCGGGTCTCCTGGATTCTCAGGTTCATCTGTTATAATAAATGTATTAATAATTGTAACAACTTCTTTTTTTACATCTACTTTTACATTCTCTTTATCGATTTTCACCATATATCCATCATGATTTGGTTCACTTATATTATATTTATTTCCATAGATTATATCAGTAACTATTTTTTCTGTTCCTAATTCATCATAAGTAAATTTTATATACTTCTCTGTTGAACCATCTGCAAATTCTCCAGAAACTTTTATTGTAAATATTTCATCACCTTTTAGTTTCTCAATGTTAGAAACATCTTTTTTAACGTATAATGAAACATCTTTCGAATCGAACATTTCAACCTTTTGAATTTCCCCATTTTCTTTTACAGTAAATTTAATATCTTCTGCCAATAAGTATCCATCTGGAGCTTGTTTTTCTACTAAAGTATACTCTCCAACTGGTAATCTATTGATCTTATGAGGTTCTGTAGTACTTGTCCACTCTTCTATTATATTTCTTGCTGAATCAATTACTTGTAGCGTTGCGCCTGGCAATTCTTCGCTCGTAACTATATCTTTTTTAGATATCTCTACCTTTGTATAGTCATCTTGCATTATTGTAGAACCCTTGATATTTCCTTCTGCATCTATTGTAAATTCAATATCTTGTGCTAGTAAATATCCTTTTGGTGCTGCTTTTTCTCTTATTGTGTATGTTCCTGCTTTTAAATTATTTATAACATGTGGTTTAGTTGTAGATGTCCAGCTTTCTATTACTTTTCCTTTTGAATCGAGTAATTCCAGCTTCGCTCCTTCTATCTCCTCACCTGTCGTTATATCTTGTTTTGATATTGGAACATTATTTGTTTTTTCAACATCATATATTGAAAATTCTTGGACTTTTCCTGTCTCTTCAATTACTACTTTTACATCTTCTGCTAAGTTATACCCCTTCGGCGCTTTTACTTCATGTAATGTATATTCACCTACTGGTAGTTTACTTATCGTATACGCTTTATTTTCTGATGTAAATTCTGCTACTACATCTCCTTGGCTATTTAGTAACTGTAATTGTGCTCCTTCTAAGACCTCTTTTGTCTCTAGATCTTTTTTACTTATTTCTACTTTTGTGTAGTCGTCTTGCATTTCAACTTTTTGGATTTCTCCGCTATTTGAAACGGTAAACTCTACATCTTCTGCTCTAACATATCCATTTGGTGCTGTTATTTCTCTTAAGATATATTCACCTATTGGAAGTTTATTTATGATATGGTCTTCTTCAGTTGTAGTCCATTCTTCAACAATTTTATTTGTATCTTTTTCAATTACTTGTAAAATAGCCCCTAATACAGGTTTTCCTGTTGTTATATCTGTCTTTGATATAGAAACTTTACCTGTTGCTTTTTTATTTGTAACTGTAGATAATACATCCTCATCACTCATAGTTACTGATGTTTTATCTATTGACTCTAAAATATACCTATTTCCTATTTGTTCCTCAGAAATTTCGTATTTATTTCCGTAAATCACTCCAGGTACATCTTGAGCTTGTCCTATATTGTTTTTGTCAAATATAAATTGTTTTGTAGTTTTTCCCTCTACATCTGAAAATTGTCCTGTAACTTTTATAGTAAATACATCTTCATCAGAAAGTGTTGCATTATCTAGTATTTTTTTAACTACAGATAATTTTCCTGATTGTTTTCTTATATTAGTTACTGATAATACTTTAACTTGTATAGAACCATCTAAAGTTACTGACTTTGTATTGTAAACAACATCATAATTGTCATTACTTATTTCAGATATTGTGTAAGTTTCACCATATATAGTATTTTCAACTATAACTTGTTTATTTAATTGATCTTTAGTGATTTCTATTGTCTTTGAATTTGTTCCATCAGAAAATTTACCACTTACTATTAATGTGAATATATCTTCATCACTAACTGTATTTATATTTTCAACATTTTTTGTTACAGCTAAAAGCCCACTAGCTTTTTTTGAATTAACAACTTCCACTAGTTGATTCTTTTTGTTAACTGTTACTTTACCTCTGTCTGTAATAAGCACATTATACGAATCTGAATTTTCTTCAGTTATTGTATAATTATTTCCGTAAATAACATTTTCGACTTCTTTATTTACACCATCTAGAGCTTCTTGTTTTGTAAATGATATTGTTTTTTGTTGTGAACCATCAGAAAACTCTCCACTAACAACTATATTAAATACTTCATCTATATTAAATTGATTTCCATCAACCAATGTTTTCTTTACAAATAATGAAACATCTTTTGTATCAAACATCTCTACTTTTTGAGTAGTATCAGTTTCTGTTATTGTAAAATCAATAGAATCTGCTATTAAATATCCATCTGGTGCAGATTTTTCAACTAATGTATAGTCTCCAGGTTCTAAATTATCTATTTGATATGGTTTACCTGTTGATATCCACTCTTCAACAACTGTACCTGTCGATTTATCAATTATTTGAAGTGTAGCTCCTGGTAATTCCTCATTTGTAACAATATCTTTTTTAGATATTTGTACATTTATTTTATGGCGTTTCTCTTTTTTGTTAGTAATATATCCTGCATCGCCATTTTGGACTTTAACTATACTATCTTTTTTATTTAAATTAATTGTATAAACAGTATCATCTAATATATATCCTTCTGGTGATTTGACTTCTTTTACATAGTAAGTATTTAATAACAGTTTACTAGATAAATCTTCTCCATTAGATGTTGTTATTATTTTTGTTACTAAATTTGTACATTCTTTGTCAGAATAAATACCAAATTCAGCGCCTGATAATATTTTGTTTGTATTCTCTTCATCAACTTTAGTTATTGATATTTGTGCTGATTCTGTAGTCCCAGGTATACTTACACCAACTTTTGCTGGTTCAGCAATTAACGTTATATCCTCATTGAATGAGTTCTTTGTTGAGTATAAATATCCAAATGAGTTCCAAGCAACTTCTCCTGGTATAGCATCATCGCCTATAATACCTTCAAAGTAAACTCTTAACATTTGTCATTGTTTTAATTTAAAACCATCCTTTAATGTTACACGTAGAGATTTATGAACATTTTTGTCATATGATGAATCCCAAGTAGTCACAGAATTCCAATCTTCATCTGTATAAGAAATTTTGCTAGAATATCCTACTGAATATTGAGATGAATCAACAGTTGATATGAAGTTTTTATCACTATCTAATATATCAACTTTAAAGTTTGGATTATCTGCTAAGTAAACAGTAAATTCTGAGTTTCTAGAACTGTTTAAATTTACAGTACCTACATCTCCTACATGAGGGAATTTATCTATTAATGTTAAATTATATATATCACCCTCGCTGTTACTTTTTACATATAACGTATATCCTACTTTTTGACCTGCACCGCTACTTATAACAGTATTATCATTTTGTTTATATCCATATCCATTGGCATGATTATCACCATAACCATTACCAGTTTTATCTTCGTCTAACACTTTATCATATCCTGATAAATCACTTATCTGTTTAAATGAATATGTTGCATAGTTTCCAAATATATGTGCTGATGCTTGATTTTCTATAGCATCTTTTTTCTCGCCGTTAATTTCAACTTTCGTTACATTTCCTTCTGTAACGTTATCTTTCTTAAATGATTGTGTTGGAATTAGCGATACATTATTCACATATGTACCGAAATTCGCTATATCACTGTCATTTGCTGATACAAATGTTATTTCTGCATATCCACCACTTGGAATAGTATATTTTTCGTTCTCTAACTTCCAAGTTAAAACTTGAACTTCTTTTCCTTCTGAATTAGTTTTTGTCGATACATCTAAAAGATTTCCTATATCAAAACTATCTCTCTTACTTCCATCTTTATTGTAAATAGTAATATTTTGAGTATGCTTACTATTTTTAGATAAAGTATATGGATTAGGTAAAGTATCAATCACTGTATAATTGACCATATCAGAAGAATCATAATTATTTCCACTATTGTTTACTTTTATTGTCCATTTTAAAGATGATTTTATAGCTATTTTAGAATTTTCATCTACCTCATGCAATTCATTACTTCCTGCATTATAAAATCCATCTAATTTTTTACTTATCCCTGGGAATATACCTACTTTTTTAATTGTTACATCAGATTCATACCAAGTTGTATTTTCGCCACCATAAATTCCATCATAATTTTTATTTAATATATTACAAGATCCATCATTTTTAGGTGATTTATCTGTATTTGTTGAAAATGGTAGTTTTACATCATTTCCTGGTGCCTCTTTTTCTGTAGTATCATATGCAAATGCTATTTTATTTACTGATGATAAGTCTGCAACATTGTTATCAATTTCACATAAATATGTAAATACTATTGCATGACCCGGCTCTAACTCTGCCCCTTCATTAAATGTAAATACAATTTTCTCATTATTATCATAAGCAGCATTTACAACAATACCTGCATCTAAAGTTACACCTTGAGGTAAATTAATATCACTAGCATAATTTATAGTTGTTATTTGGTTTGATTGATTTACATTATAAAACGCATTAGAATCTTTACCTAGTGTGATATATTTGAATCCTTTAGGAAGAATGTCTACAGCTTTTTTAAGTGGAAGATTATCACTACTATTTGCATCATTATATATAACATATGTGTATACTACTGCATTTTGCGTGCTTCCATAACTATAAAGTGAATTACCATTTACTGAGTAATATCCAGATACAGAATCCTCATTATATCTAGTATATTTACCAATTGATTTTATTCCTTTTTGTGTCCATATATTATTTTTTATTGCTGGGTAATAATACTCTGTTTCACCTTCAGCAACAACATTATTTTTTATTCTTAATTCGATAGTATTGTGAAGTCTATAGTCAACTGCTCCGTCTTTAGGGACTTCTGTTGCTTTCGAGAATTCACTTGTCGTAACTGCTTCAAAAGTCAGTTCTATTGTATCTCCATTTTTTAGTACTCCACTTCCAAAACTAAAGTTCATATAATACCAGTTTGCACTTCCATTTAATCTTAATGGATTTTCTGTAACTATATTCCCATTAGAATCAGTTTGTTTTTCTGTAATATTTAATGATTTACTTTTATCGATAATATCGTTATTTGTGAATCTATCCATAAAAGAAATATCCCAACAATTTATGTCTTTTCCTGTATTGTTTGTATATTTAATTTTAAATGTTACCTTATCTCCTACTGAAATAGGATTTGTTTTGTTATCTGCTAACTTTCCATCTACATATGCTTGTTTTATAACTTTTGTTTCTGGATAAGTAAGCTCAACTGTTGCATCATCTGATATTTGAGTACTATTGAAATTTAGTGTTGCTGTATTTACAATAGTTCCTGCCTCTACTTCATCTGAAGACTTAGGCGTTGCAATTACATTTATACCATTTACTACCTTAAAATCAGTTCCTACATCTCCAAAATTAAAAGTTATAGATTTTACATTAACTATATCTTTATCATCGATTAAAGATGTTAATTTTGAGTTTTGTGAAGGATTGTCTATTTTTATAGTTTTAGTTGAATAATCATTAAACATGACTTCTACATTATAATTATCTATCCCCTCATAAGAACCTGTTGTTATTTCTTTAAGTTTGAATTTGGAATTTACCCCATTCCATGTTGAGAAATCATCTCTGACTGTTACATTTTTTAATGAATTTTTTGAAGTATTAGAAAAACCAGCTATAGTAAATGTAACATCTTCACCAGATCCGATTGGTACAGAAGCCTTATCTACAGATTTATTTATTTTTAAATCTACATCTTTAGGCGTTTGATATGTTTTGCTTTCTTCTCCCTCAACATTTAATGTATTTACTATTGATCTATATCCATTAAGATTAAATAATGAGTCAAAAGTTTTATCTTTTGGATATGTTAATGTAACAGTTTGGTTGAAAGTTTGATTTGGCTCAAGATTTACATCTTTCCATGTTAAGATGCCATCTTTTAATTCAAGATTATATTCATCCAAATCACCAGATGTTGTTATTGTTATATTATCGCCATCTATTTTCCACCAGTCTATAACATTTCCGTTTTTATCAACAGGTAAAATATCTTTTACATCAACTTTAGTTTTTTCTTTCCCCGTATTTGATATGTTTAAAGTGTATGTAACGCTTTGACCTTCTCTTATATCATCAGAGCTAGATGTTTTATTAACTCCAATTTTATATCCATCAAGTCCGATTTTTACTGTTGCTTCTGCTTTTTGTCCATTATTATTTGTAACTTGATTTTTTACATCAATAGTTTTTTCTTCACCAGTAATTAATTTATCTGGTAAATTTTCTGTTACAACTTTCGCGTTGTATCTTAAGTCTATTTTTGACCCTTTTTTAACATTCCCAATTTCCCATGTTATTGTATAAGACTTAGTTAATTCATTGTATTTTACTGTTCCTGTATAATCCCCTGATTTAATTGTATTATTAGACTTATCATACTCTGGAACTAAACCTGCTGGCATAATATCCACTATAGTCTGTTTTTCTGAATCAAGTTCACCATAATTAGAAACTTCTACTGTATAAGTTATAGTTTCACCATCTTTAAATATCTTGTATGAATCATTTGCGTATTTATTTAAAGATATTCTCGCTGATGGTTTTACCACTTTATTTACAGTTTCATTAGTGTTTTTATTGTTTACAGTTGCAGTATTTTTGATAAGAGTTCCTTCATTACAATCAGTAACTTTCACATAAAAAATATAAGTTTTTTGAGCTCCTGCATCTAAGCTATTAACAACCCATTTTACTTTGTTATTTTCTAGTGTATATCCATTAGTCCATTGTTCTTGATTTATAATTTGAGTATTTTGTGGGATTATATCCTCTACAACAAAATTCTCTAATTCGGAACTACCATCGTTTTCTACAGTGATTTCATATTTTATAATGTCACCTATTTCTATATCTGAACCATTTTTTCCAACAACTTCACTAGATTTTCTTGAAGTTATTCTAGCAGTTGTAGGAGGTACAGTTGTAGTAACTTTATCTTCTGAAGTTGAGTTAGAATTTCCTACTATAGGTTTGGCATCAAAGCTAACCTTGTTTGTTATAGTTTCTTCTTGTTGTGTTTTTTCTGCAACTAAATTTGATGTATAAAGAGTAACTTGCATATCTGGCTCTTTAATTTCACTGTCTGGATTTAAATCATTTTGCCTCGTATGAATTATCTTTATTTTTCTTCCTTCGATAGTAATTTTGGCATCTTTTTCACTTACTTCTAGAATCTTTTTGCCTCCTATTGTAAGTACTCCATTAGATGAATTTATTTCACCTTTTGGCAGATTAATCGAACTAGGTAGTTCCAACTCATCTGTAACAGTATATTCTTTTGTAAATATCTCGCCTACATATCCTTTATTATTTGATGTAGCTTTGATATTGTATACTATTGATTCATCTTTTATACTACCATTGTTATTTCTATCTATAGTTTGTTTATTTGCAGTTTTTGAAATATTATCCCAACTAAAAGATGCTTTTGCAGTAATAGTAAAATCACTTATTATGCATTTTTCATCTGCTACTTTATCAGTAATTATATTATCATTTGAGTCTAATATTTCTGTTTTTATTATTACTTTTTCTCCATCATTAGTTACACCATTTTTGAATATCATTTGAAAATCAAATTGGTTAGTTGAACCTTGAGTAAGCTCTGTTATAATATATCTCTTTCCACCCTGTCCATTTACTAATTTTAGCTTTATGCCATCCAAAGTTATCTCGTTTTGGATTGTTCCATCAGATTTTTGAAAATCCGATAATATAACATCTGGATTATCTATTTCCAGTCTAATTTTATAATCCCCTATTATATTTGAATTAGAACCTGTTGATGTAACATGTACACGAGTGACTTGTCCTGTTGGAATTGAAATATTTCTATCAGTTATATTACTTTCTTGTCCAACTTTTATAACTAATTCTTGATTTACTTCTTCTGATTTAACATTTTTAATATTATTTTTTTCAGTTTTTTCATTTTCAGTAGATTTTTCATTATAGGTATCTTCTTTATTGATATTATTTTGTATATTGTCTTTTTCTGAAGATAGCTCTGCTTCTGTTATGTTACTATTTTTATCTAGATTTTTATCTAGATTTTTATCATCAATTATTCCCTCATTTTGATCATCTGATGTTTGTTCATTATTGTCGATATTCTCCTGTGATGATACATCCTGAGATATTACCTCTTGCCCTTGATATTCATCTACAGTTGCATAAGCATATTGTAATGTGTCTGTGCTTATTAATAGCAATGCTAAAATAATTGCAATAACTTTCTTGAATATGCGATATAAATGTGTATTCATTATTTGATTTTTCTCCCTTGCTAATTATTAATTAGAAATATTTAAATCTATTGCAAAGGTAAATTTAAAATAACATCACTCCATATTTATGCAATTTTGGAAAAAAATGAATAAACCACTGTAATAGCTATTATATCATATTTATTTCTTAATTATTATATAAATAAAAGCAAAATTGTAATTTAAATAGAATTACAATTTTGCTTTTATTTAATAAATTATTTATTATCTATGTTTATATCTATTGGATATTTATATTTAACAACTAATCTTAAATCCAATAGATACGATTCTTTTTTATCTACATTTTCAAATTCAATACTTGATATCTTTGATCCTGTCTCGTATGATGTGGCTATATATGAATTTCCATCCAATTCACTACCTCCATCATAACTAATAGATGAATCTGTTGTATATTTTACAGTTAAATGTCCTTTACTGTATTTAACATCTTTAATAATAACCTCTTTTCCGAAATAATCTATCTTTTTAGGGTACTTATCGTCTATTTTTAACTCTATTTTTTTATTTGCATTTACTAAAACTCCATCTGCTTTTAGTTTCAGCTTTTTGCCTTTATCATAGTATACTGAAGGTACTATAGTTTGGCTCCATCCTCCATTTTCTAATCCCATACCAGATAATTCTAATGAAGATTTATAAATCTCTCCATTTTCAGATATTATTCTTAAGTTATCTAATCCTTGTAATTCACCTATATTTGTTACTTCTCCATATGTGTTTAAATACATCATTGTAGGAGATACTCTTAACTTGTCTATATTTAAATTCAGATCACCATCATCTATTTGTTTATTTATTTCTATATTTTTAGTTTTGCTTAATTGTTTTGGTATCTCCAATTCTACATTTGTTGTCCCAAGTGTTTCATATTTGAAATCATTACTCTTGTCATATGATGCACTCACTTTTAGCAATTTAAGTTTTAATGATAATGTATTTTTTCCCTCTATTAATTCTGCTATATTACCTCCAACAATATTTATTGTTGTTTTAATATTTCCATCTTCATCTTTATCAAAATTTCCTCCACTCATTGCAGCATTTACAGAATCTACATACAATTCATAATAACTTTTGTTATCTATATCATCATTATCAGAAATAATCATGTCATCTACTTTAGTTTCCATTATAGCTTCAAAGTTTATTCTTTGTTCATCAATATAAATATTTTGAATTATGATATCATATCCTCCTATATTTATATATTGTGCATCGGATGCTTTATAACCATTATTAACTGCATTTTCTATTCCGATATCTCCAAAAATATATCTAAACATTGTATCTGCAAATGTTCTAAAACTAGGTACAAATGCATATGAAACACCTATTATCAAAATTGATGCTACAGATGTTATTGCCCATTTTTTATATTTTTTAGGTTTCAATTCTTTTAATTTAGTATTTAATCTTTCATCTAATTCATCTGGTATTTTAATATTTTCACTTTCAAATTCACTTAATAATTTTTCTATCTCTTTCTCTTCATCTAAAAAATTTCTTTTATCTTTATTTTTATCCATATTATCTCACCTCCAAATCCTTTTTCATATTTCTAAGAGCTGTATACATCTTTCCTTTTACAGTTCCTACTGGAACATCAAGTATATTCGCAATTTCGTCTAATTTATAACCCATATAAAATTTCAATCTTATCATTTCTCTAACTTGTGGTTCTATCTTTTCTAAGCTTCTTTCCAAATCAAGTTTTGTCTCTTGATTTTCTGATTTTGATTTTGTTGGTCTAGTATTTTCAACATCTTCTAAATATATTAATTTCTTATTCTTACTTATAATATTTTTAGCCTCATTCATAACAATTCTTAAAAACCATGTTTTAAAATATTGCGGTTCTTTTAAATTTTGTATATTTTTCAAGCCCTTTTCCACTGCTTGTAAATATGCATCTATGCTATCTTGTTCATTTTTTAATATTGTGTATGCTAGTTTATATCCCTCATTTTTCAAGCTATGTACCAGAAGGCTATAAGCTTTAAAATTTCCCTTTATTGCTTTTTTAATTAATTTTTCGTCCATTACCTTTACCTCCTTTCACATATTAGACTAATGAAGTAATTAAAAAGTTATAAATATTTTTCAAAATTTTATATAAACCTAGTTTTTAATTAAAATTTCCAAACTCAATGTATTTTCTAAAAATCCACATAAAAAAAGCATACAAAATATTTGGCTATTTTGTATGCTTTTTAATAAAAATTATCTATTTAATTCCGAAGAATTTTTTAGCATTTTCTTTTGTTGCTTCACAAACTTTTTCATAAGAAATTCCTTTTTCAACAGCTATTGTATCAGCTACAAATTGCACTAGTGATGGATCATTTCTTTTTCCTCTATGTGGTGTTGGTGCCATATAAGGTGAATCAGTTTCTATTAATAATCTATCAAGAGGTATTTCTCTTACAACCTCTTTTGTTTTCTTGTTGTTTTTGAATGTTACTGTTCCTGATATTGAAATATAACATCCCATTTTAACATATTCTCTTGCTAATTCAACATTTCCACTATAGCAATGAAGTACGCATCCTATTTCAGGACTTTTTGTTGATTTTATAATCTCAAAAGTATCTCCATGTGCATCTCTATCGTGGATTATTATTGGTAATTTTAATTCATTAGCAAGTTCAATTTGTCTTTTGAACCATTTTTTTTGAAGTTCTTTATATTCAGCATCATAGTAGTAATCAAGTCCAATTTCTCCGATTGCCACTACTTTTTCATTTTCTATTGCCATTCTTTTAAGTTCTTGTATATCATCTTCAGTTAAGTCTTTAACGTCATGTGGATGAACACCTACTGCTGCATATATGAAATCATATTTGTTTGCAAGTTCAACACTTTCAGCTGATGTTTTCATACAAGCACCTGGGTTAACAACTAAATCAACGCCTTTTTCATTAAGAGAAGAGATTAACTCTTCTCTATCTTCATCAAATCGTTCATCATTTAAATGTGCATGTGAGTCAAAAAGCATATTTACATCTCCTTATCTAACTTCACAACCATCATTTGCACCAACAGCAGTTGGTATTATTAAATCATCACCATCGTTACCTGCTGCAAGTATCATACCTTGAGATTCAACACCTCTTAATTTAACTGGTTTTAAGTTGCATACTACTATAACATCTTTTCCAACCATTTCTTCTGGTTTATACCATTTAGCTATACCAGATACTATTTGTCTAGTTTCTGAACCTAATTTAACTTGAGAAACTAAAAGTCTGTCTGCTTTTGGATGTTTTTCGCAGCTTAATACTTTACCTACTCTTAATTCTACTTTATCAAGGTCATCTATTGTTATTTCTTCTTTATGTTGTAATGGAGCTTCTGTCACTTCTTCTTCCTCGTCTTTCTTTTCTGCAAATAATTCTTCAAGTTCTGCAACTTCTTTGTCTATGTCTAATCTTTGGAATAATATTTCACCTTTAGTTACTTTTGTACCTGGTTTTGTTAATCCAAATGTTGCAGTACTTTCCCAATTTGTTAGCTCTTCACCTTCTATACCCATTTGAGCGTATATTTTCTTAGCTGTAGTGTTCATTATTGGGTTTATTAATGTAGAGAATATTCTTATTGATTCACATAAGTTGTATAAAACTGTATCTAATACATCTTTTTTGCTTTCGTCTTTTGCAAGTACCCATGGAGCAGTTTCGTCGATGTATTTGTTAGTTCTTCTTATTAATTTCCATACACCTTCTAATGCTTCGTGGAATTGCATTTTGTTCATTTGTTCTTCGAATATTCTTCTTGATTCTTTAGCTTGTTCTTTTAATGCTTCGTCAAATTCAGTAGCAACTTTTGGTTCTGGTATTATTCCACCATTGTATTTTTCAACCATTGCTATAGTTCTACTTACTAAGTTTCCTAAGTCATTAGCTAAGTCTGTGTTTATTCTTGTTACGAAGTTTCTATGAGTGTAACTTCCGTCTTGACCAAATGCGAATTCTCTTAATAGATAGTATTTTAATGTATCTATTCCGTATCTTTCTATCATTTGTTCTGGATAAACTATGTTACCTTTTGATTTACTCATTTTATCATTAGCAAATAATATCCAACCATGTCCAAATACTTGTTTAGATACTGGTAAATCTAATGCCATTAATAATGCTGGCCATATTATTGTATGGAATCTGATTATTTCTTTACCTACAACTTGTATGTTAGCTGGCCAATATTTTTTGAATAATGAATCGTCTTCGCTCATATATCCTAATGCAGTTATATAGTTGCATAATGCATCTACCCAAACATATATAACGTGTTTTTCGTCGAATGGTACTTTTATACCCCAGTCGAATGTAGTTCTAGTTACACATAAGTCTTCTAGACCTGGTTCTAAGAAGTTAGCTATCATTTCGTTAGCTCTAGCTTCTGGGAAACAGTAGTTAGGATTTTTGAATAACTCTTTTATTCTATCTTCATATTTAGATAGTTTGAAGAAGTATGCTTCTTCTTTTGCTACATAAGTTTCTCTACCGCAGTCAGGGCATTTATCTCCATCTACTAATTGAGATTCTGTCCAGAAACTTTCGCATGGAGTACAATATCTTCCTTCGTATTCACCTTTATATATATCACCTTGTTCATATAATTTAGTGAATATTTTTTGGATTACTTTTGTATGTCTTGGTTCAGTTGTTCTTATGAAATCATCATAAGATATGTCCATAGTCTTCCATAATTTTTTTATGTCAGCTATCATACCATCTAAGTATTCCATTTCTGTCATACCAGCTTCTCTAGCTTTTGTTTGTATTTTTTCACCATGTTCATCAGTTCCTGTTAAGAATCTTACATCATATCCACAGAAACGTTTGAATCTAGCTATTGCATCTGTTGCAACAGTTGTATAAGTGTGACCTATATGTAATCTACCACTTGGATAGTATATAGGCGTTGTAATATAAAAAGTTTCTTTGCTCATTTTATTTCCTCCTTAGATTTTCAATATATTAAAAAAAACTCGCCCCCTATGAAACCATAGGGGCGAGTTATATTCGCGTTACCACCCTAATTATCCAGATAAAACTGGATATCTTAGTAGACTGTTAACGAGTCCATCCGTCTTATCCTAAATTAATTCAGATAAGAAGCTCCAAGGCCATATTCAATAATCAATTCGACGCTAGCTTTCACCTTACCTAGCTCTCTGTGGATAAATTGGATTATCTACTCTTCTCTTCATTGCTTTTAAATAAATCAATATTTTTATATTATATAATTTTAAACAAAAAATTCTTTTTTATTCAAAATAAACTTATTTTTAAGATAATTTCTTATATCGTTATTATTTTATTAAATAAAAAAAAACTTGTCAAGATTGATACTAATTTATTATTTTATTTCAGAAAATGTATATCTTTCTTTACGAGGCAGAAGAATTTCAAACTCAGTAGTAAGTCCATTATCATAAACTTTTTTATGGAATTCTGGAAGTTTTCTTCCTATCCATTTTTCCAAAGTTGCCTCCATATCATCAGTACAAACTTCTTCGTCAAAATTCATATCAAAATTATATATTCCAGCACAAGGATTATAAACTTCTCTACTTACTTCATATTTTTTCAAATTAACCACCCCTATTTCAAATTTTTAATATTATTTATATCTTAAAATTCTTTCCACTTTAATTATAATCTTATTTTCTAACAATTTTCCAATATTTTTATTCGACAATCATACTTTTTATTGAAAAAACAAGGGATTAACAAGATATAACTCTTTGTAATCCCCTAAATTTTATCCAAACATTAAATAACATATGTACACAGATGCAAGTACTCCCGCAAAATGACTGAGTAATGCACAAACTAAAGTATGGCGTGTCTTTTTTATTTTTTGACTTCCGTAATAAATAGCCATAGTATAAAAGACTGTTTCAGATGCACCTACAATAGTTGCTCCCATTTTTTCTACTAAACTATCAACTGATACTCTTGCAGCAAGCTCACTATACATACCCAAGGCCCCACTTCCTGATACAGGTTTCATTATTATAAGACCTATTAACTCTTTTGGTATCTTAAAAAAATTTGCAATAGGTGCAAATATAAACTCCAACATTTCTATCCCTTTTCCAGATTTAAAAATCCCTATAGCTATAAAAATTCCTATTATATATGGAAGTATATTTAAAGCTGTTTTTAGCCCATCAATTGCGCCAGTAATAAATGATTCAAATACATCTATCTTTTTATATTTTCCATATACAATTATAAATAGCATAATTAAAGGAATTGCTAAATTAGCTATTAAATCCAGCACTATCTACTCCCCCTCTCAAAAATCTTACAAGACACAATAGCTACTACAGTTGAGACAGTTGTCGCTACCAATGTTGAAATTATAATTTCATTTGGATTTACAGAGCCGGCATCTGCTCTTATTTTTAGCATTGTAAATGGTATCAACTGAATAGATGATATATTTATAACTAAAAACATTATCATTTCATTAGATGCTCTGTCTTTTTGTTTATTCAAAGTTTGGAGTTCTTCCATAGCTTTTAATCCAAATGAAGTCGCTCCATTTCCTGCCCCCAACATATTTAGTATTATGTTCATTATTATGTAACTCATAGCTTTGTGATTTTTAGGTATCTTAGGAAATAATCTTTTTAAGATAAAATCCATTTTTTGTCCTATCGTATCTATTAGCCCAGAATCCCTTGCTATATTCATTATTCCCATCCAAAGAGCCATTATTGCTGCCAAACCTATTGTAAATTCAATAGCTCTAGAACCTTCATTTAAAATTACATTATTTAGTTCCGGTAGATTTCCAAAACATATACTTCCCACTATACCTATCGCCACCATATAAAACCATATTTTGCTAATTTTTTTCACCTTCCTTTAAAATAGTATTATTTTTGTGTGCAATAGTTAATTGTTACTTTAAATAATTTTATGATGTATGAATACTACTTTATACTTGAAAGTTTATCAATATTGTGTTTTAGTATATGTATAGGGTTTTTAATTAATTAAAAATATTTAAG
>OLPD01000771.1_pt1 | contig 20144 bp, 16 predicted proteins | sample 1672111 | NCBI WGS metagenome assembly OLPD01 (sample SAMEA3136646, study PRJEB25190) | human gut metagenome
CGGCATTATTGCTGGTATTGTGCACATTCGTTACAAGATAATCCAGGAAATCACAGATAGGCTGTGTCTTTTTCTTCTGTCTGACATTTTTACTGCTATCCATTGCAAAGCTGATATCCCAGCTCCTGTCAAAAGTCAGATTTCTGCTCATTACCACAAAGCGATATTTTTTATCTCCCTCAGCGTTTACATATGCTAATACCCATGCTTTCGGATGAAATGACGGGTATCGACCAAGCTGTTTATCCTTTGGCAATGCAACTTCTACTACCATTTTTTCTAATAATATAGATAGTGCAGTCGGTTTTGTTGGCACTTTAATCTGTCCTGCTTCACAAAACAACACGATTTTATCTGACACCTTCTGCAATGTATTCAACACACCAATTGGGTTCTGCATCAGTTTACTATCTGATTCTTCAGATAAACCAAGGCATATTGCTACGGCTGTGAGTGTTTCCAGATCAAGTGAATATGTAGCGCCTACTGCTCTATCCAGTCTATATCCGTCCGGAGGCATCAAGATACTGCTGTAATCTGTTCTATCACAGTTCGAATCCGGTCTAAACATCAGCACTCACCTCCCCGTCATAGATGTCATTCACAATTCTTCTGGTATTTGAGAATCTGTAATCAAGCTTTCCTCCGCCTACCCATTTTGAATGATCAAATTCCTTTGTTCTGCTTAACTTCGCTCTGGCTGCTCCTTTCAGGCTCCGTTCCCTCTTACGAATCAGTTCATCAGCCATATCAATATCCGATGCCATAAATGCTGCTTGTATCCCACACAGAAAGCTCTTTGCCCTTGGATTTATCAACTGCAATTCTCCAAATACTGCATCCAGATCAACTGTCGCATTATGCCTGATATCCGGAAGCAATCTGCTCCATTCATCATTTGCGTATGTATTCTCGCCTTCTGAAAGCATGACATTGTATCTTACTCTTGCCATATACACCAGTTTATTAAAATCGCAGGCAAGCTTCATCATATATGCCAGCTTTTCACTTACTTTTTCCGATAGTTCAGCCGTCAAAGAAGCAAAATCATCATATTCATTCAAATCAATGTGATTTTTCAGCACATATTCAAAAAGAGAACCCTTCGTTGACTTCTGAATCTGTTTATCCAGATAGAAAGCTTCCTCCTGCGTCAGCTCTATTGTAAGGTTGTCTCTCCAATCATCATTATAAATCGGAAGATTCCAGAATCTAATATTGGCAATATCTCCTGCATCAGAATCATCCTTATCATTTTCCTCTGCATCATCATTTCTGTTTCCAAGTCTGCTGCTAACTGATTTCTGTTCTCTTAGTTTTACTGCCAATGAAACATATTCAGAAATAGATATACCATAATCACAAAATATTCCATAGGTGCGAATACCATTCCAGTAAATGTCGGAGGGCTTTCTAGCCACCCAGCCTTTTGGCAATACACGCGTTCCGATAACTCCCTCTGCCTTTGGATCTGCATTCAACAATCTAATACCACAATCTTTTTCAGCAGAATCAATTGCTCTAAGAATCCTATTCACATCTTTGCCGTATCTTCCATCAACAGCCTCTCTCAAGACATATGGAACAATAAGGAAATACTTTGCCCTGGTCTGGATGGTAGAGGTCCCTGGAAAGAAATAATTAGCAAAAGCATCACGAACTATACCGATTCCAAGTTCATCGACTGCTCCCTGTTCACTCAAAAGGTTAATCACATCCAATGCCTTCTGCCGGTCTTCCTTTGAAAAATCTATCCATCCCAATTGCATATTGTCACTCTCCTCCCTGTCAATAACAGCATAAGCAGCCTTTCACGAACTAATTAATTTATAATCCAGATAATGTCCTCATAACCAGATCAACATCTTTATTCTCCAACTCTTGAATAATGTGCAAGTATGTTTTCTGTGTAGTTGTCATACTAGCATGCCCTAACCTTCTTGCTACACTGGCAATTGAAACACCTGCAAAAAGTAATAAAGAAGCATGCGTATGTCTAAGACCATGAATCGAAATCTCAGATATTCCACATGCTTTACAATGTCTGGTAAGGACGTCATTCACAGTTGAATTATAAATCTTTGAATCACCTACAAAAATTGGTTGATCTTCCGGAAGATTTTTTGTAAGCTCCGAAAATTTAACCACAATCTGCCAGTCAATCTGAATTTTTCTCACAGAAGATTTATTCTTTGTTGGAAGGAAGCCTCCATCCCCTTTGTAATCCCATGTCTTGCTAATTGATAGAGTCTGTCTTGCAAAATCGAAATCTGCTGGTGTGATTGCAAGAGCTTCTGAAAATCTCATTCCTGTTTTTGCAACTAATAAAATAAACCAATCCCAATTTACAGTTTCCTTGATATCTAAATCTGCAATCAATGTATGAAGTTCAAATTGATTGAGGTATTTAATCTTTTTTACTCTTGGTGACTTCCCTTTAATAATCGCTTTTCTGGTTGGATCTCTTTCAATCAGACCATCATCAACAGCATCCAGAATGGCTCCTTTCAGCTGATGATGAAAGTCTAATGTCGTCTGTCTTTCATGATCTTTAGCATAATCATTTAACAGTTTTTGATACGCAGTTCTCGTAAGTTCTGACACCTTTAATCGTGGAGCAAGCTTTTCAACCCATTTATGTGTCATTAAATACTTTGCCATTGTTGCTTCTCTGATTGCGCCTCTCTTATAAACCTCAATCCACTGCTGATAATATTCACAAAATAATTGTTCCTTGTTTACACTGTTCTGCATAAGTTATCTCCTCTCTAGGAACTGCTTATGCTGATATAAACAATTAACATGTTTCAGTACAAATTATGAAACTGTAATTAATGGTTTAATTTCCTCATCCAATATTTTTCTCAACTCTGCCATACACTGAGAATAATATTTAAACTTCGGTAATGCCTTTTCCTGTGATTCTTTATATCGCGTATAATTAATTGTTGACTTAATTACACTTTCGTTTGGAATTTCCCCATTTCTATAATGCAATGCAGCATACATTACATCATCTTTTGATGCATACCAAGTAACGCAAAAATCAGTAACCACTTGATTGATACAATCATGTTTCATGTTCTCAACAATGTTCATAATTGACTGACCTTTATATTTATTCTCATCCTGCTCAATTTCATTTACCAAAGTAGTCATAATAGCAGCTACTTTCGGATTGTCTTTACGCATTTCCTCAATATACTGCTTCACTTCATCAATCTGTTTCTGACGTTCTTCCGGTGTAACCGCCTCCGCATCTTCATCTGGTGTAACAATGTTCTGAATTAGATTAATGATATACTCATAATCAATCTTTGTGCTGCTATATGCCATTAACTCATAATCTGTATCAACTGTTTCTTCTGCTTCCGGTGGTGTCTGTGTGTCGTCCGGCTCAGCAAGTTTGATTTTCGTCATAGCATTTTGGTAATGTCCCACATAATCTTCATATTCTTCTTCCGTAATACCATAATCTTCAAGCATGCTTTCATCGTACTGTGTAAATGATTTGATCTGCGCAAATAATCTGTCAAATGTCTGAAATGCTTTCGCAAATACCTTCAGTTCTTTCAACGACATATCCGTTTCTTCATCCGGTGTCTCTGCAACCGCTTTTAATGCTGAAAGTGCTCTCTTAAATGCTGGCTCGACTTTATCCCATTCAGCTAGCAATGCAACTTCTGTACTTCCAGCAGAATATAATTTCACCGCATTATCAACACATTCTTTAAACAATACCGGAGCCTGGAATGTTACAATCTGTCCATAAGCCTTATTCGGATCAAAAATACGATTTGTTCTTGAAAATGCCTGAATCAGATCATGTGGTCCCATTGGCTGTCGATCTATAAATATCGTAGATAAACATGGAGCATCAAATCCTGTCAACAAACGGTCTACCACAATTACTAAATCCAGTTGTCTATTTCTGCTCTTATACTTTTTGTCTTTTCGTGCCAATCGTTTGTTCAAATTTTCATTGTAACTCTGGATTTGAGAAAGATCGAATTTTGTACCAAACATTTCATTATAATCATTTAATGACTTCTGCATCTTTTCCTGATTTACATGCGATCCTTCTTCATTTTCTGTTACAGAATATGTAATAGCAAATTTAGGGTAATCAGGAAGAACCTGTTTCATTCTCTCATCGATTTCCAAATCTGTTTCACCATTTTTCACTTTGCTCAACAACTCATAGTACTTCTGTGCCAGTTGAATCGAACTTGTTGTAAGAATTGCCTCATATGTCTGTCCCTTACCATTTTGAAGACCAAATTTCTGGTAAGATTTATTTAGAATAATATCTAACACTCGTAGCATATGTGTCTCATTGTCATAGAGACTCGGATCTGTCTCATCTTCCATATTCTTGGGCCCATTATGCTCAACTTGGAATCCAAGAACTGCATTGTCTTTAATTGCATTCTGTATCGTATACTTATGAAGACATTTTCCATATAGTTCTTCTGTTGTTCTTGGCAAATCTCCCATCTGTGCATATGGATTCTCGGCAAATCTAGGAGTTCCTGTAAAACCAAACCATAACGATCTTCCAAAAAATCGTTCTAATTCTCGCTTTGTTTTCGGTGTAACTGCACGATGACATTCATCCACTACAAATGCAATCCTCAAATTTTTGATTTTATTGTATTCTGGCGTGTCCTCTTGCAGTCTTTTAGTAACCAGTATCTGCATCTTCTGGATTGTTGTAACAATCACCTTTCGGTCTCCGGATTTCAATTTTTTCTTCAAATCATTGACATTGTCCGTCTTATCAACAGCAATCACGTCATTGTTTGCGTATGCCTGAAATGCGCTTGATGTCTGTGTATCAAGATCCTTCCTGTCAATTAAGAAGATTGTTTTATCAAGTGAAGGGATATCCATCAGCAGATTTCGGGTTGCCTTATAGGAGGTCAACGTCTTTCCAGATCCAGTAGTATGCCACACAAAACCGGATTTTCCTATTTTAGATGCTTCACGTATTGATTCGATTGCATGAATCTGATACGGTCGTAAAATAATCAATCTCTTTGCATCTCTATCCAAGACTGTATATCTCGCGATCATTTCATGTGCTTCCGGAATACGGAGTACACTCTTTGCAAAATCAAGATAATCCGACACCGGATTATTCTTCTCGTCAACCCATCCACTCATAAATTTAGCATTCAGGTCGGTATCACTTGCTGCAGCAAAATATTTCGTATCAACACCATTACTAACAACAAACATTTGAACCGCTGAAAAGATACCTGTAAATTTTCCTTCACTAATATATTTCTTTATCTGGTTAAATCCATCCATATATGAATGCTGTCTATTCTTCAACTCTATATGAATCATCGGAAGTCCATTTATCATCAATGTAACATCGAATCTTCTATTTCGTGAAACTGTATAGTAATCATCTTCATCTTTCAAAGCACTATACTGGTTTATTACTTCATAAACACTGCTCCCTCCTGCAATATGTTCATGGTTCATAACAACTAAATGAAGTTTCTCTGTATCGCGCTGAACGTGCACCATTACCTTTCCATTTTCCCCTACTAACCATTCGCCAGCTTTATAGAAAGATGAAAACTGTAACTGGTTCTTTACCTGCTCAAATTCTGCATCTGATAAAGATTCTCCATTCAACCGATCCTTATTGTTCTGTTCGAGAATATATTTAAAGTTTCTCCATAGATCCTCCTCTGTCTTCAAATCTTCTCGATATGTCCATTGAGAATCTCCATAAACCAATTGATCAATCAATTTTTCTTCAATTACTCTCTCTAATTCTGGCATTAACTTAGCCTCCTTCGTATTTTTGTTTTTAATCAATATATTTAATAATGAATAGTACTTACACTGTATTACTGTGAAGAGCTTCAATCCATTGATGATAAATAACTTATGATGGTGAAGAGTGATGAGGTTGTCGAGATTGGAAAAATACAAACCAATTTTCTCTTGTTCAGCCTCAGATGGTATTTCTATTTCAAGGTTTGAAACCTGTTCCAGTGACAAATTTGGCTGTGCCCCTATTGTAGGATTTCTTCTAATAAAGTCAGCCACAACATTTCCTTTAAGACATGTTTTAACATATTCAAGATTTCCCTCTTTTAATCGAATGATAGAAAGAGCTTGATTTGTATTAGCCGGTAAAATTGCTTTATTTACTGATGTTACACGCCCTAGCGTACCTGCAATTGAAAATAATATATCTCCTTCTTGTAGCTGAGAACGTTTCAAATACCCTTGATGCTCTTCAAGAGAAATTTTAGACATACTAACAATATCCCCTGAAAAATCATTTATATTTTCAACTTTGATAAAATTAACCTCTCCTGTTCCTGATTTATCCTTTGGAGTGCTTCCTTTTGTGATTAATGACGATATATCCCCCAACTTACGCTGTTCCCAATCTTCTGTATATCCTTTAAATCTAATCGTAGGTTTTTCCATATCTTTATCCCTCCATCTTTCCGATCAGATCATTTAATGAAGCCATTACTGAAGCATCTGATGATGTTAAATCTTTCAAAAGTGATAAAAATTCCCCTTGTACCTGTCCTAATTCTTCATCTGTCTTCTTCATATCCACTAGAAGCGCATTGAGATCAACTTCTTCCTCTTTTTCAAAGTTATCTACATAACGAGGAATATTAAGATTAAAATCATTTTTTTCAATATCTTCGAAAGTTGCAAGATAAGATTCTTTCTCAACAGTTTCTCTCTTTGTATACAGATCCAATACTTCTTCAATATGCTCATCTGTCATTTCATTCTGCTTCTTGCCCTTGTTGAATTTTTTAGATGCATCAATAAATAAAACATCTCTTCCATCTCTATGCTTCTTTAATACAATAATACATGTTGGGATTGATGTATTGTAAAATAAGTTGGCCGGAAGTCCAATTACTGCATAGATATTACCAGAGCGAAGTAACTTTTCTCTGATTTTCCCCTCGGCAGCTCCACGGAATAATACTCCATGCGGCAATACAATTGCCATTGTTCCGTTATTTTTCAAATGATATAATCCATGAAGAAGAAACGCATAATCAGCCTTTGATTTTGGTGCAAGTACTCCATAATCACTGAATCTTTCATCCTGCAAAAATCCAGATGATGCACTCCATTTCGCTGAATATGGTGGATTCATAAGTACCATGTTAAAATCTGTGTCTTCATCTGTTGGCCAATCCGCATCTAATGTATCACCATTTCGAAGATTCTGATTTTCTGCCTTAACTCCATGAAGAAACATATTCATTCTGGCAAGATTATACGTAGATGTATTCTGTTCCTGACCATAATATTTTATATACTCTGGATCTCCTGAATATTTCTTTGCATTCAAAAGAAGAGAGCCTGATCCCATACATGGATCATATACAGATAATCCCTTCTTATCTTCCTGACCTGCAATAGCTATCTTAGTTAAAATCTTTGAAACAGCCTGCGGTGTATAGAATTCTCCTGCTTTTTTTCCTGTTTCAGAAGCAAACCAGCCAATCATAGCTTCATAAGCATTTCCTAATATTTCAGCATCTGAATTCAAAAGATCAGCAGTATCGATCACTTTAATCAAACTCGCAACAGTATCACTCTGTTTCTGATCACCCGTACCCAGTCTATTGGAATATAAATCTAAATCTGCAAACAAATCTGCAAAGATAGGATTACTCTGCTCAATATTATTAAATGCTTTCTGCAACTGCTCACGATTGAAAGAATTGTTCTTTGCTGCTTCTGCAAAATATGTATATGTCAACTCAGGTTCAATCACATAATGACATTCTTCTTCAAGCTGTTCCTTTAACTCCTCTGCACTTTCATCTTCTAACGCTTCTCTATATGCATCTAAAGCAGCTCTAAGTGTCTCTGGTTTTTCATCATAAAGTAAGTCATATACCTTAATCAGAAATGAATCTGATAAGTATTTATAAAAAACAATCCCTAACAGATAGTTCTTATATTCATTTGCATCCATTTTTGAACGAAGAACATCTGCACCACTCCATAATACACTTGTCAAATCTTTGCTGTTTTCAATATCTGCCATATCATTTTTCCTCCGTCTTTGATACTTGTATTCCAAGCATTCATACAAAATATCAATATTAATTTAAATTATATCATTCTTTTCTTATTAATACCAACTAAATCACTACATTATTTATCATCCTTTTCTAGAGAATAATTCCCCCAACCTCCATGAACCAGACGATAGTTCTTGAGTCAAAGAAAGCACCAAATGATTCATAGGTCATTCAGTGCTTTCTTTACAGATTCCGTCCCTGATACTGTATAGTTACCACATAAACGGTTTTGTGTGGCTCATCAATGCGAAAAATAGCGATATAGTTATCAATCAGTAACTGTCTATAATCTCTTCCTGCATATCTGCCTTCGCTTCGCTCTTGGTGGGATTAATGTTTTTTCTCCAATTCTGCAAAAACAATTTCTGCGTCAACTGCTTCTGCTCCATTAGCAATTTCCTGCTCGGACTCGAAGATTACTTGATCGATGCGATTTATTCTTGCGAATTTATCATATAGTTCACTGCTCATTACAACCAAGTCGCTATATCCGTTTTTGGTAATAAAAATAGGCTCCTGTTCCTTGTGTGCAATATTTGAAATCTCGGTTGTATTACGTAAATCCTTAATAGGCATAATAAGTGGCATGATAACTCACTCCTTTCTTTGACATAATTATGTTCCTTGAGCAATAGGAATATACCCTTCTTCTTATGTTCTTATGTTAACTTCCAGTATTTTTACGACTCGTTTTAAGCAGATTATTTTTTTCACTCAGCAAACACCCCTGTAAAACTCCAGTTCTCACCTTGATCTTCAGATGTGAACACAAGACCTTCCGTCTCGCCACTTTGCGTCTTCACATGGATTATATAATTCTCTCCATCCTGCTGTGGCATTTCCAGATACTGATAATCTGCAAGCGTGAGGCCATATTCCTGCATATGCGGCGGATATTCCGTCACCGTATCCATTGGAAGCTCTATCTCCTTCAGTGTCTTTCCACCGTCTTTTGTAACATAAATAGACGAATGTGTCTGCGATGCCCCGCTCAGACCGATGAATCCAAACTGCTCATCGAAGAATTGTATTCCTTCTCCTACTCCACCATTTCCATCGAATGGATCTTCATTTACTGTTGTCCAGTTATACCCACCATCTGACGTAGTTTTCAGTTTGTAATAACGTGTTCCAAGAGCCGCATCAACAACAGAAAGTTTCCAGCCTTTTTGCTCATTTAAGAAGAATCGGACAACACCGCTTCCGTCCGTATCGACCGTCCAGGTATTATTCTCTTTTCCTTGTTCTTTCGCCTGTGAATCTTTCTCTGTCTGCTCATTCTGACTAATTGTATCAGGACTGATATATTTTGGTTCCATCATATAACGCACCGGCGTCACAGATTCATCCTGTGGAAGATATAGAGACACTTCATATCCAAGTGCTTCCCCACCACTATCCAGTACTGTAAAATCCGTCATACCGCTGACCTCTCCGTCACCATCCACATCACCCGGAAGGTAAACAAGACCTTCCGAAGAAGCGAAGGAGCGTTTTCCATAATACAGAATCCCATATTCCGGCGGATTATCTGCAAATGCATAATTCAGATTCCATTGTGTCACCTGCATCTTACAATCTGATTTTTCCAGAATGGTAAACATAGGATCTAATTTCTTGTCATCATCATAATCTGCATTTGCGTAACCTGCGATCTGCACAACAATCTTATCACTTTTATCGATATCATAATCAATCAGATAGGTCTTATCTTTTCCCTTTTCATTCTGTCCGTAGAGATAGGCCGACACGTGGGTTATCGTTCCGTCTTTATCAAAGGACATCTCAAAACTATCTGTGATATATAACTCGTCCGGAAGTTTCAATTTCTTATTGACATCTTTTATCAGCCCTTCTGCGCCATCACGAAAGAAGTTGTTATGTTCATACTCTATTTTCTTCGTCTTAAACAGGCTGTCTACCTTCCAGGACAATGCTCCATTATAAGGAATCGCAGTATATACGATATAAGAAATACATCCAACCGTAACTACAAGTAGAATCAAAAGTTCTGTACCAAACACTGTTTTCCTAAGTGCACCTTTCATTTTAAAAGAGTTTTCCTTTTCCGCGATCAAGCAACCAATCCAGACGCAAAGACTGATTACCAGAAAGATACCTAAAGTAAAAAATGCAAACTTCAACTGCCTGGTACTTCCTGACTTACAAAGTATGCACGTCACCAGCAGAAACAAAATATAATAAAATATACTAAGCTTGCCAAAAATAAATTTCAATTTTTTCATCCGATCACATCCTAATAATACTTCCAGCTCTACTATTTCTAATCATTCTACTCAAAAATTATTTTAATACTTTTTCTTGACCAAAATGTAAAAGCTTCATGATTTTTTCTATATTTTTCTGTGTCCAGGCCGTAATCTCGAGCACTGCATCCGGTATCTCCTGATCTCCGGAATCCGGATTATGCATCCAGATACATGGCATCTTAGCAGCCTTAGCAGCCTTTCCTCCATTCGTTGAATCTTCGATTACAATGCACTCGTCTACCGGTACGCCCAGCTGCTTCGCTGCAAAGAGAAATGTATCCGGTGCCGGCTTTGGATTCTTCACTTCATCTCCACTTGTCACGACATCGAAATATTTCATCAGATCCAGCGTTTCCAGCGTCTCTGTGATTACAGGTTTCGGAGAAGAAGATGCCACAGCCAGACGATATCCCGCATCTTTCAGACAGCAAAGCATCTGTCCTACTCCCAGCATCTCAGGGAATCCGTCTCTTGCAATAACTTCATCTTTCTTCTCTTTCATAATCTGATTCATTACTTCAAGACTTTCAAATGTGATTCCGTAATTTTCTTTGATCAGATTCATGAAATGAAGTCTTGTAGATCCAATGCATGGTTTATACACCTCATAATCCAGGTCAACTCCATATCGCTCTTTAAAAATTTCAACCCAGCATTGGTAATGAAGCGGTTCCGTATTGATCAAAACCCCATCCATATCAAAAATCACTGCTTTTATCATTCTTATATCCCAACTTTCTATAAAAGATCAATGTTAATGTGGTTGCTACGATCCATCCAAATGGCCATGCCATCCAGATCCCGGTGCTTCCAAAGCTTTTTGTCAAAACCAACGCAAATCCGATTCTCAAAATAAGATCCGGAACTGTTGCAACCACAAAATAGACCATCGCTCCGGAACCTCGGATAATTCCATCTGTCATCAGCTTAATTACAATCATAAAATACCACGGCGATACTATTTTCAAAAATGCCATTCCTGCGCTGATCGCCTCTACACTCTCCGCACCTAAGAACAGTCCCATCATCTGACGACTGAAAATGAAATACAGAATAACAAACGGTAATGCCGTAAGCTCTGACAATTTCACTCCGGTACGGAATCCCAATGGAATTCGTTCTTTCTTTCCCGCGCCGATATTCTGTGCCGTATAGCTAGACAGGCAGGATCCAAGTGTCATAAAGATATTAATGGCAAATGTATTCAGCTTGATCGCTCCCGAATATCCCGCAACAACTGCTGAACCGAATTGATTTACAATTCCCTGCACGAAAAGATTTCCTATACTCAATACGCTCTGCTGAAGAATGCTTGGAATTGCAATCGCCATGATCTGTGCAAATAATTTCTTATCAAACCACGGCTGCTTTTCTTTCCCGGCAAATTTCTGCAATCTTCCGAGAAGTGTTACTAATGCAAGCACAGCTGACACACCTTGCGCGATAAATGTTGCCCAGGCAACACCGCTCACACCCCACTGGAATTTTGCTACGAAGATATAATCAAGAATAATATTTCCAGCTGAGGATCCAAGCAGAAAATATAACGGTGTCTTAGAATCCCCGAGTGCTGTAAATACTCCGGTACACACATTATAAAGCATCAGGAAGATAATTCCGAAAATGTAAATTTTCAAATATAAAACTCCATCTGCCATAATATTCTGTGGTGTGCGGATCCATCTCATCATCTGATGATTAAAGAAATACCCGAATAATGTCAGTATGATTCCCAGCACCATAGAACTAAGAAATGCCGTTGTAACCGCACGCTTCACACCGCCCCGGTCTTCTGCTCCGAATAGTCTTGATACGACTACGGATGCCCCCAGATTCATTCCCACAGCAAATGCCATAAAAATAATTGTGATCGGATAAGATGCGCCGACTGCTGCCAACGCATTTTCTCCTGCAAATCTTCCTGCGATCATACTGTCTGCAATATTATAAATCTGCTGGAACATCACACTGAACAACATTGGCAGAAGGAACCGCCATAATGTCTTGTTCGGATGTTCTTTCGTTAAATCTGTAATCATCTTTTTGCCCCTCTCATTACAAACTCTACAATCCAATAATCCTGTAAATTTCTTTCATATCCAGACTGGCACGAACGATATCTGCAAGCTTATCATACTGTTCTTCCTTATAAGACTTCCAGTCTACTGCCTGTACCGTCTCCGGATCATAGCCTTTCTCTTTCAATAAAGCGGAGAGAAACCCACCTGACATTTCCGGTGAATCAAAGATTCCATGCACATAACAGCCATAGACATTTTCCTTCTGTGAACCATCCGGATGTCCTTGTTGTAGCGTATCAGAATCATTTTCTATTGTTACAAGCCCGGATGCGTGTTCATCAAGGATCGTCTCTCCCATATGGATCTCGTATCCTTCGAAAGGAAGTCCCTCCATCTCTTTCAGGATTCCTTTCATCTCGCCAAATGTTCCATGTACTCTGGTTCTGTGTTTCTCTGGGCGGAACACAGTCTTTGTATCTAAAAGTCCCATTCCCTGTACAGTTCCTCCGTACTCTTCTCCTGTTGGATCTGAGATTTCCATTCCAAGCATCTGATATCCGCCACAGATTCCAAAGACCGGTTTGTTCTGTGCGCTGTGTTTCAGGACTCTTGCTTCCAGTCCGTTCTGACGCATCCACAGAAGATCGCTGATCGTATTCTTTGTTCCCGGAAGAATCACTGCATCCGGATTTCCAAATTCTGCCGGAGAAGAAACGTATCTTACACTAACTTCTTCTAATGCTTCTAATGGTGCGAGATCTGTGAAATTAGAAATTCTTGGAAATCGGATCACTGCCAGATCGATCAGTCCCGGTTTCTCTTTCTTTTGAAACCGTTCCGTCAGGCTGTCTTCCTCATCCAAATCTAAATAAAAGTACGGAACTACTCCCGTTACAGGGATATCTGTCTTTTCTTCCAACATTCGAAGTCCCGGTTCCAGAATGGATACATCTCCACGGAATTTATTAATGATCGTTCCTTTGATCCGCGCTTTTTCATCCTCTTCAAGAAGCATTACGGTTCCGGCAATCTGGGCAAATACTCCGCCTCGATCAATGTCTCCGACAAGAAGAACCGGTGCGTCTGCAAGCTTCGCCATTCCCATATTTACAATGTCATCTTTTTTCAGATTGATCTCCGCCGGACTTCCGGCACCTTCGATCACAATGATATCATATCTTTTTTCCAACTCATGATATGCATCCATAATTGCCGGAATGTATTCTTTCTTATGACGGTAATACTCTCTTGCAGCCATCACTCCGATTGGTTTACCATTGATGATCACCTGAGAGCCTGTATCGTTCGTCGGTTTGAGCAGAATTGGATTCATTATTGCTTCCGGTTCAATCCCAGCAGCTTCTGCCTGCATTACCTGAGCTCTCCCCATCTCAAGCCCTTCCTTTGTGATAAAAGAATTAAGTGCCATATTCTGAGATTTGAAAGGTGCGACTTTGTATCCATCCTGTTTCAAGACACGGCAAAGGCCTGCTGCCAGTGCGCTCTTTCCGACATTCGACATCGTTCCCTGTATCATAATTGATTTCGCCATATTTTCCGCCTCCTTCACTGCTTTGACAGGATTGTTTCTAGTGCCCGTAAAAGAACATCATTTTCCTCTTTTGTCCGCACCGCAATCCGATACCATCCTTTCTTAAGACCTCGGTAGTTCTCACAATTTCGAATCAAAATCCCCTGTTCTAACAGTCGATCAAACAATGGGATTTCACTATATAATAAGAAGAAATTTGCCTTTGTTGGAATAAATCTAATCCCAAACTCACGCATTTTCTTTTCCATGCGCATTTTTTCTTCCACGATTTTGTTTCGTATTTTCTGAACTCTCTGTTCTTCTCTCTCTGTCAGTGCTTCTATCCCTGCTGCCTGCGCCGGAACCGACACACTCCACGGCTGACGGATCTGCTGCATCCGCTCTCTAAGTTCTCCGTCCGATGTCATTGCATATCCCAGTCTCAATCCCGGAATTCCATACATCTTCGTAAATGCCTGTACAAGAAAAAGGCTCGGATGATCTGTCACCTTTTTCACCATGGTATACTTCTGCGCTTCTTCCAGAAATTCAATAAAACACTCGTCTAAAACAAGACGTATCTTCTTCTCTTCACATCGAGTAAGGATCTGTTTCATCAGCTCTGGTTCGATCACCTGCCCTGACGGATTCGATGGGGAGCATAAAAATACAAGATCAATATCCTCTGTCAGTTCTTCCAAAAAGCTTTCTGTCAATGAAAAGTTATTCTCTCTTTTCAACTCATGATAAATGATTTCGCAGTCTACCGTCCGAAGTGCCTGTTCATATTCTGCGAAAGCCGGAATCGGAAGCAATGCTTTCTTTGGTTTTTCTGCAAGAACGACAGAAAAGAACAGCTCCGCTGCTCCATTTCCGAAAAGAAAATATTCTTCCGGCAGACTTTTTTTCTCTGCCAGTCTCTTTCTGAGCCGTCTACATTGACTGTCCGGATAAAGACTCACTTCATCCATCGATCTTTTTGCCGCTTCAAGAACTTCTTCTGACGGACCGTAAGGATTTACATTAACTGAAAAATCCAGCACATCGCCATATGTATAAATGTCTCCTCCGTGTACATATTCCATGAATCTTACTCCTACTTCTCTATGTGTTTCGTTTTTAACCTTAAAGTACTGCCTCCAGCTCCTCGCGATTCTCTTCCATCCATTTGATCGGCTTTGGATGTTTAATCTCCGGATCCAGAAGTTTTTCCATCCAGACCATATTATACCAGCGGTCAAATTTGTATCCACAATGATAGAATTCTCCCACCATGCGGTACCCAAGATGTGCATGGAACTGTGCGCTGTTCTTTGTCAGATATTCATCTTCAACCTCCGGATATCCAATGCATGAATATAGATTGCAAATGTTCTGAGCGTGCAGTACTTTCTCCAGTGCCTCATACAGCTTTTTACCAACTCCGGTTTTCTGCCGGTCTTTTCTTATATAAATTGTTGTTTCCACTGCCCAGTCATATGCTGCACGACCTTTGAATGCCCCTGCACAGCTATATCCAAGAATCTCGCCATTCTGTTCTGCGACCAGATACGGGTACTTTTTCATCGTCTGACGCATTCGATCTTTGAATTCTTCCAGTGACGGAACTTCATATTCGAATGTAATCACTGTATCCGTTACATATGGTGTATAGAGTGCAAGAAGTTCTTCTGCATCTTCCGTTTTTGCAAATCGAATCAATAAATCCATAACAATAAACCTCCAAAGACAACCATCATCAGTATCGTTGTCATATACATTAATTTCCCGGCACGAAGAATATCCTCCGGTTCAATCTTGCGGATTGCATTGCCGATATAATCCTTTTTATAGACTTTCCCGAAATAAACCGCATCCCCGGCTAACTGTACATCAAGCGCTCCGGCGCAGACTGCCTCTGACTGGGCGGAATTCGGACTTGCATGTTTTCTCTTATCACGCAGATAAATCTTCCACGCATTCTTTCCATCCATCCCCGTCAAAAATGCTGCCACGATCATAAACCACGCCGTCAACCTGGCTGGAATGTAATTAAATACATCATCCATCTTTGCCGGAATTCTTCCGAAATACAGATATTTTTCATTTTTGTATCCAAGCATGGAATCCATCGTATTCACTGCCTTGTATAAGAATCCAAGCGGCGCGCCGACAATTAAAAGAAATAATAACGGGGCTGTCACTCCATCAGAAGTATTCTCTGCCACCGTCTCTACTGCAGCCTTTGTCACTCCCTCTGCTGTAAGGTTCTCTGTGTCTCTTCCGACGATCATGGACACTGCCTTTCTTGCTCCAGGCAGGTCATCTTCTTTTAATTTCTGATAAACCTTCTTGCTTTCTCCTACAAGACACCGTGCCGCAAATATCTGGTAACACCAGAAGGTTTCCAAAAGAAACCGTACTGCCGGATGAATCTTTCTTGCAGCAAATAAGAGTACCGCCGGTACAAGAAATGATAATGAAACTGTCAGAATCCATAAAATTCCACCTGCCAGAACTTCTCTTCTGTTTTTCTTCTCTTGTTCCGACGCAGGAATCTGACTGCACAACAGCTTCCGCAATCCTTTTTCCAACACACTGATCAGGTTTCCAATCACGCGTATCGGATGATACATCCAGACCGGATCTCCGAACATGCAATCTAACAAAAATCCTGTGATGCATGCCATAATCGTCATCTTTCCGTTCATTCTGTCACTCCTCCCAGTTTTTGAATTTCACGAAATCTATGAATCCCTGACTTCCACTCATCTTCGTCAACAAGCATTCTATATCCTCCGCCATTTTCCACCTGCCAGTGATAAAAATCTTTTTGGTCTTCCGCTAGTTGTTCCAGCACCGCCATAATCGTTCCTCCGTGAACGACAAAAGCTGCACTTTCTACATTTTCTTCACATAATCTATCAACCTGACAGAGCATGCCTCTCACACAACGAGAACGGAATTCCTTCTGCTCCTCCCCTTCCGGAAATGCAATCGTTCCACCGGAATCCAACCATGCCTGATATTCTGCTCTGTCTTTCAGCTCTTCATATGTCTTTCCTTCAAAAATACCAAAATCACATTCCTTTAACAATACTTCCTGCGTGATCTGGTTCTTCGGATAAATCAACTCCGCCGTTTGAATACATCTCTTCATCGGGCTGACAATCACTTGTTGTACTTGCGGATAACTAGCCTGTTTGCATTTCTTTTTAAAGTTCAGTACTTCCTGTTCTGACAAATCTTCATCTGTACTTCCGATATATTGTCTCTTTTCATTGCCCGGCGTCTTCAAATGCCGAATCAAAATAAGTTCCATAATCACTCCAAAAATCTAATTTCATCTAAAATAATGCAAGCACTGCTATCATAAACAATTCGCATAACTGCAGAAAATATCCGGCAAGGTCGCCTGTGATTCCACCGAACTGTTTCCTGCTAAAACGATCATAATAGAGGAAAACTGCCAGTCCGACAACGATGGAAGCCACTCCGCATAATCCCGCTGTCAGATATAATCCGATTCCTGCTGCCAATAGCCAGAAGATCAGTACAATCCTTACGCTTCTCTTCTGTGCACCGTCTTGAAATGTTCGAAGCAGCCCACTGTTCTTCGCTGCCGGAAATGTCACAACAGAAATTCCACTCAGCGAACGCGAGAACACAAACACGAGTGCTGCCGCAAACAGGCGTTCTATTCTCATTTCACTAAAAATCCCCACACACAAAAGGAAATAACAGCAAAGACTGATGATCGCAAATGCTCCCGTATGAGGATCCTTCAGTATCTGCAGCTTCTTCTCTCGATCTCCATAAGAACTTTTTGCGTCCATGGTATCTGCGAATCCATCCAGATGAATTCCCCCTGTTATGAAAACCGGAATCAGAGTCAGTACAACTGCATAAAAGAAAGTTCCTTCTCCCTTCCATACAGTGATCAGATTCCCTGCAACTATTTCCCATACTCCGATTATAACTCCGACCAACGGGAAAAAGCACATCGCATATCTCATATTTTTTTCATTCCAGTCAACCCGCGGCATCGGGATCTTAGAATACATTGCGATTGCAATGATCATTGCGTTCAATAACCACATTTTTCTGCTCCTTATTTTCACTTAAGCTCTTCATACTGCTCTACTTTAATCTCTTCAAAGGTGCTCATCTTCCGATAAACATTCACACCCATCTCAAGAAGCGGAACCGCTGCAACTGCGCCACTGCCTTCTCCAAGAGACATATTTGCATCAATCAGATATGGAAGTTTCAGCTCTTCTAAGACCATTCGCCCAGCCGGTTCTCCAGAGCAATGTGATGCCAAGATATAATCCGCCGTCTCAGGAACCATACGCACTGCACATAATGCTGCTGCAGAAGAGATAAATCCATCGATCAGAACCGGAACATGATAGATCGCACCGCCAAGAAATGCACCTGTCATTCCGGCAATATCAAGCCCTCCGACTTTGGATAAGACATCTAAAACATCTTCCTTGTCCGGCTGATGCTTTTCAATTGCTCTCTTAATTGCACGAATCTTTCTATTCAGCCCTTCTGAACTAAGCCCTGCGCCTCTTCCTGTTACATTTTCTACGCTTTCATCAAGCAGAACGGACACAATCGCACTGCTTGTCGTTGTATTCCCAATTCCCATCTCACCGGTTGCGATTAGATCATACCCTTGTTCTGCCAGCTCTTTGACCTTTCGTATGCCAATAAGAACGGCTTGTGCAGCCTGTTCTCTTGACATTGCAGGTTCCATCGCCATATTCTTTGTTCCATACATCACTTTGTCTTTTGGTTTTGTGACAGATGGAACGTCTTTCACCATTCCAACATCAATTGGAAATAAGTCCACTCCGGCTGTCTCTGCCATAATACATACGCTCGTCGCACATTTTGTAAAATTGTCTGCAACGATTGCTGTCACTTCCTGCCCGGTCTGAGTCACTCCTTCTGAGACAACCCCGTTATCCGCACAAAAGATCAGCAAGCCTTTCTTTTTAATCTCAAACTCCGCACTTCTTCGGATTCCTGCCATTCGTATCACAGCGTCTTCAAGCTTTCCAAGACTGAACAGTGGTTTCGCGACTGTTTTCCATCGTCTTTTCGCATCTTCTTCACACAACTTCTCCACCGGATTTATCATTTTGAATTTTTCAATTAACAATCTTTCATTTTTGTTCATCGACATCTTTTGCATTTTTGTTGTTTTTCTTCTATTATCTATCATTGTTCCGCTTATTTTTCTCTTGATTTTCTTCTGTCCAGAATTTTATCTTTCAAATTTCATATGCCTGTTTTTTCGTATTTTCTGGCATTATTCTCCTATTATATCATAATTTTTTGCATTCTGATATATAAAAAAGCAACGGAATCTGTCATATTTTCCTTGCATTTTTTTATTTTTTGACATTTTACTTTTTTCTTCCTGCATTTTTAATATGAAATCTTTCATTTTCCCCACTTCTTTGTTAAAAATTTTACAGGATTTTTATTGATTTTCTTCACATAATATGTATAATTAAAAAAGGATATGAAAAGCTTGCATAAGCAGCATTTTATTCTATCATTAGAAAAGAAAGAGGTATATGTAAGATGGCAAAAATTGATTTAAGTAAGTATGGCATTACTGGAACAACAGAAGTCGTATACAATCCTTCCTACGAAGTATTATTCGAAGAAGAGACAAAACCGGAACTTGAAGGTTTTGAAAAGGGACAGGAAAGTGAACTCGGTGCTGTCAACGTTATGACAGGTGTTTACACAGGACGTTCTCCTAAAGATAAATTCATCGTTATGGATGAGAACTCCAAAGATACAGTTTGGTGGACATCTGATGAATACAAGAACGATAACCACCCAGCTACAGAAGAAGCTTGGGCAGCTGTTAAAGATATCGCAATCAAAGAGCTCTCTAACAAGAGACTTTTCGTTGTAGATGCATTCTGCGGTGCAAACAAAGATACACGTATGGGAATCCGTTTCATCGTTGAAGTTGCTTGGCAGGCACATTTCGTTACGAACATGTTCATCCAGCCAACAGAGGAAGAACTTGAGAACTTCGAGCCAGATTTCGTTGTTTACAATGCTTCCAAAGCTAAAGTTGAGAACTACAAAGAGCTCGGACTTAACTCTGAGACAGCTGTACTTTTCAACATCACAAGCAAAGAGCAGGTTATCGTTAACACATGGTACGGCGGAGAGATGAAAAAAGGTATGTTCTCTATGATGAACTACT